>ERZ772876.1744-NODE-1744-length-20566-cov-8.751255_pt1 | contig 20566 bp, 9 predicted proteins | sample MGYA00580584_ERZ772876 | MGnify/ENA primary metagenome ERZ772876 (study PRJEB29015, sample SAMEA2737728) | human gut metagenome | biome: human gut; feature: human-associated habitat; material: faeces | place: China | collected 2012 ... | reverse complement strand
TGGAGGGCAAGCCCAAGCCCTCCAGCGGGTGGCTGTTCAACAGCATTGCCAACAAACACGCTGACGCCATGGACAACTACCCGGAGCCCAACGTTTTGCCCCGGGCGGCGGACGACGAAGAAACGGCCAAGGCACTCTCGAAGATCATCCCGGTGGTTTTGGAGCAGTGCGACTATGAGCAGGTGTACAGCGACACCTGGTGGCGCAAGCTCAAGACCGGCACCGGCGTGAAGGGTGTGTTCTGGGACCCGACGCTGCGAGGGGGCCTTGGCGACATCAGCGTGAAGAGCGTGAACCTGCTGATGCTGTACTGGGCCCCTGGCGTGAGCGACATTCAGGAGAGCCCGAACCTGTTCAGCCTGAGCCTGGAGGACAACGAGCAGCTGGTGGCGAAATACCCCCAGCTGGAAGGCCACACCGGAAAGAGCCTGGACGTGGCCGAGTACATCCACGACGATCAGCTCGACACCACCGGCAAGAGTGTGGTGGTGGACTGGTACTACAAAAAGGCCCGGCCGCAGGGCGCGCCGGTGCTGCACTACTGCAAGTACTGCAACGGCGTGGTGCTGTACGCCAGCGAGAACGACCCGGCCCTGGCCGAGCGGGGCTTTTACGACCACGGGAAATACCCCTTTGTGTTTGACCCGCTGTTCATGGAAGAGGACAGCCCGGCGGGCTTTGGGTACATCGACGTGATGAAGGACACCCAGACCGCCATTGACGAGATGAACCACGCCATGGACGAGAACGTGAAACTGGCAAGCAAACTGCGCTTTGTGGTGAGCGACTCGGCCGGGGTGAGCGAGGAAGAACTGGCGGACTTCAGCCGGGACATCGTGCATGTGGTGGGGCGGCTGAACAGCGACACCTTTATGCCGCTGCAGACCAGCGTGCTGAGCGGCAACTGCATCACCTACCGGGACGACCGGGTGAACGAGCTGAAGGAGATCAGCGGCAACCGGGACGTGAGCCAGGGCGGCACTACCAGCGGCCTGACCGCGGCCAGCGCCATTGCGGCCCTGCAGGAAGCGGGCAGCAAGCTGAGCCGGGACATGCTGAAAAGCGCGTACCGCTCCTTTGCGAAGGAGTGTTACCTGATCATTGAGCTGATGCGCCAGTTCTACGACGAGCAGCGGGTGTTCCGCGTTACCGGAGAGACGGGGCAGACCGAGTACACCCCCTTCAGCGCGGCGCAGCTGCGGGCCGTGCCGGGCGGCGAGATCGGAGGGGTGCAGCTGGGCGACCATGAGCCGGTGTTTGACATCACGGTGAGCGCGGCCAAGAAGAGCACCTTCAGCCGCCTTTCTCAGAACGAGACGGCGAAAGAGTGCTACCAGATGGGCTTCTTTGCGCCGGCCAACGCCGACGCGGCCCTGGCGGCGCTGGACATGATGGACTTTGAAGGCATTGAGAAGGTGCGCCAGCGGGTGAGCGAGAACGGCACGCTGTACCAGCAGCTCCAGCAGATGGCGCAGCAGATGCAGAAAATGGCGGCCATCATTGACCAGCAGAACGGCACCAACGTGAGCGAGGCGGCAGGAGCGGCTGCGCAGGCGGCGGGCAGCACGGGTGGCGGCAGCGGCAGCAGCAATGTGACCCGCAGCACCACCAACAGCCTGGGCGCTGCGGTGGGCGAAGGGAACAACAGTCTCTCGACACAGGCGGCCAAGCGGGCCATGGACGTGAACAACCCGAACAAAGAATGACGAGGGACGTTCTCTTTTGCCGCACAAAAGAGAACCAGAAAAGCGCCAGCGATTTCGACGCGCTGGACCCACGAGAAAGGGGCTGCTCGCCCCTTTCAGACCCCAAAGAAGAAGTCGAACCGGAAAAAAGCTAGCCGCTGCGCTTAACGCTTTTTTCTCGGCTCTCCGATTGGAACAGGAACGACAGGAGGAAAACGGCGTGATCAAAGTGGAAATGATGCAGACCGACAAGGGCTATAGTGTAGCAGCAAGCGGCCACGCAGACTATGCACCCAAAGGCCAGGACATTGTGTGTGCGGCAGTGAGCGTGCTGCTGCAGACGCTGGCCAACAAGGTGGAGGAGGCTGCACGGCAGAAGCAGCTGGAGAGCAGCTGCGTGCAGCACGGTGAGTCTTTTGTGGTGCAGGCAAAGCCCAGCGGCGGCATGACCGGAATCATGGTTGCTGCATGGTACGACTTTGTGGAGGAAGGGCTGAGCGAGCTGGCCGGGCAGTACCCGGACCATGTGGAGTTGTACATTTACGATGACAGCGACGGCTGCGATGCGCCGGAAAAGGCACTGAACCTGCAGAAATTTGCCGAAGGCGGAGACGGCGGCGCAGGTGCTGCAGAGGGCGGTGCGGCGGAAGCTGCGGCCCCGGCGGTGCAGGCACCGGCTTTGCGGCCGGCGCAGGAGCGGCTGGCACGGCGCAGCGGGGCGCTGAAGGGCAAGGCGGCAGGCGGGGAGAAACTCCCCCAGCCGCCTGCGGGCGGCAGCCCCCTCAATGAGGGGGCCTCTGGCAGTGAGAGTGACCCGGCGGAAGCGGAGAAGCACCAGGAACCTGCCAAGGAGCCCAAGGCCGAAAAGACCCCGGAGGAGCGCCGGAGAGCCTTTGGCGAGATGGTGCAGGGCGAATACAGCGACGTGTTCCAGGAGATGATGCAGCGGGCCATTGATAAGGCCACGGAGAACATCCGGCAGAATCCGCAGGTGGCGCGGCTGACCCAGGCACTGGCCAATGCCTACGGCGTGGACACCGATGACATGGACGGCCTGATCGAGGCGGTGGAGAACGGCCGCGTGAAGGACGAGAAATATTACGAGGACCTGGCCCAGCAGCGGGGTGTGAGCGTGAAAACGGCCCGGGAGCTGGACAAGATGGAGAGCGACCTGAAGCGCAGCAACACCCGCAACGCGCAGCTGCAGGCCATGCAGCAGGAAGCAACCCGCCAGCAGCGGGTGAGCCAGATCCAGGCACAGTGGGAGGCCCAGGCCGCCCAGCTGAAGACCCAGTACCCGGATTTTGAGCTGCAGGAGGTGCTGGCCAACGAGCAGGTGGCCGACCTGATGCGCCGGGGCGTGAGCCTGCCGGACGCTTACCGGGCCGCCTACTTTGACCACATCATGCAGCAGGCCACAGCCCAGACCGCCCAGAAGGTGGAGCAGGGCGTGGCGGCCCGCATCCAGCAGCGGGCCAGCAGACCCGGCGAGAACGGCACCCGGCCCGGCGGCGCGGTGACCACCCATGTGGACGTGGCCAGCATGAGCCGCCGCCAGCTGGAGGACCTGGAACGCCGGGCACGCCGGGGCGAGAAGATCACGCTGTAACGACTTCCCACACGAGGGTGTGAGAACATAAACCTTTGAAGGAGGACCAAACCATGAAATGGAAGAAGTTGAACCTGCAGCTGTTTGCGGATGCGCACGAGCAGCTGCAGAACACCACCGGCAGCTCCGGCATGAGCGCCGAGATGAAGACCTTTTACGAGCGCCGCCTCATCGACCAGGCGCTGCCGGCGCTGGTGCATGACCAGTTCGGCGACAGCTACCCGATCCCGGCCAACAACGGCAAGATCATCGAGTTCCGCAAGTATGACGCGCTGCCCAAGGCCACCACGCCCCTGACCGAGGGCGTGACCCCGGAAGGCCAGGCCCTGACCGTGACCACGGTGACCGCTGAGGTGCACCAGTACGGCGGCTGGGTGCCCCTGACCGACATGGTGCAGATGACCACCATTGACAACAACGTGGTGCAGGCCACCAGCGTGCTGGCAAGCCAGAGCGGCCGCACCATGGACACCATCGTGCGCGACATTCTGGCCGGCGGCACCAACGTAATCTACGCCCCCAAGGTGAGCGACGGCGTTGAGACCCTCGTGACCAGCCGTGCGGGCCTGGACGCCACGGCCCAGCTGACGGTGGACCTGATTGAGCAGGCGGTGGCCCAGCTGAAGGTGCAGAATGCAGACCCGGTGGGCTCTGCCGGCGGCAGCTATGTGTGCATCATCCACCCGTACACGGCCTACGACCTGAAGAAGGACCCGGCCTGGGTGGAGGCCCACAAGTACGCCAGCCCCGATGAGATCTTTGAGGGCGAGATCGGCAAGATCGGCAACGTGCGCTTTGTGGAGACCAGCGAGGCAAAGATCTGGACGGGCACCGGCTGCCCCAGCGGCCTTGCGGTGTTTGGCACCCTGGTGCTGGGCGCCCACGCCTACGCCACCACCGAGCTGGAGGGCGGCGGCCTGCAGCACATCGTGAAGCAACTGGGCTACGGCGATGACCCCCTGAACCAGCGTGCCTCTGTGGGCTGGAAGGCCGTGAAGACCGCCGAGCGTCTGAGCGAGCAGTACATGGTGCGCATTGAGAGCTGCAGCGCACGCTACAGCGCCAAGGCGAAGGCAAACTGAGAAACGGAGGATGAACACAAAATGGCAGTGAAGAAAGAAACCGCCCAGCAGGCTGCAGAAGCAGCCACCCAGGACACCAAGGACGTGCAGGCGGAGAAGTCCGCCACCGAGGTGATCCACCTGTTCAAGGACAACGGCCGCTACTCCAGCGCCCGTTTTGTGAGCGTGAACGGCGAGGCGTACCTGATCCAGCGCGGTGTGGACGTGGAGGTGCCTGCGGCGGTGGCCGAGGTGCTGCGCCACAGCGAAGAGATGGACGACGCGGCCAACGCGAAGATCGAGGCGGCCCAGGCGGCGGCGCAGAACGTGCCGGCACTGCAGAAGCTGTAAGAACAACGTGAAGAGAACACCCGGTACGGCAGGCACTTGCTGTGCCGGGTGTTTTTGCTAAGGAGGCGGAACGATGACAGCCGGAAAGGCGATAGAACTTTGTGACCAGATGCGGCCGAACAACGACTTTGGGGACGAGATGAAGCAGACGTGGCTGCGCCAGTGCGACGCGCGGCTGCGGCAGACGGTAGTGAACCGCTCGGCCTGCGGGGACTTTGACGCTGTGGGCGCGGACATGGCCGGGGACGGGCTGGAGTATGACACCCAGCTGCTGGCACCGGATGCCTTCAGCGCACTGTACCAGCACTGGCTGTGCGCCCAGATGGACCTGGCCCTGGGCGAGACGGCCCGAGCGGTGAACGAGCTGCAGATGTACAGTGACTACTGCCAGGAGTTTGCAGCCTGGATGCGGCAGAAATACCCCCCGGCGGGCGGGGTGCAGTGGAGGTATTGAGAGATGATCGACGGGACGAACCTGAACCAGCTGACCGGCAGTCGGCAGCTGTTGCGGGCCTTTGGGGGCATCAACGAGACGTACAGCTGCAGCGAGGCGGAGCTCTCGGCGGCGCTGAATTTTTCCGGCCGGGGATTTCCGGCGCTGCAGACCCGGGCGCTGCGCAAAAAGGTGCGGGACGTGGAGAAGGTGAACGGCATGTACCACCTGAACGGGCTGCTGATCTGCCGGGGCACGGGGCTGGAATACGCACCGGACGGGCAGGCGGGCCGCACGGCGGCGGTGACGCTGGAGAATGTGCTGACGGACGACCGCAAGGCGCTGGCCGGCATGGGCAGCAAGGTGCTGATCTGGCCGGACAAGCTGGCCTTTGACACCGAGACCGGCCAGCTGGAAACGCTGGGGGCAAAGTGGGAGCTGGGCGACCGCAAAATGACCGTGTGCCCCTGCGACACGGAGGGCAAGATGTACGAGGTGGCCGGTGCAGGCGACACGGAGCCGGAGAGCCCGGAGGACGGGCAGCTGTTTTTGAAGGGCGACCCGAAGAACCTGTACGACTATGAGAGCGTGCTGGAAAAGTGGAGCGCCAAGAGCGGCAAGTGGGTGCAGGTGCTGGTGAACACGGTGCGCATGACCTGCCCGGGAATCGGGAGCCTGCTGAAGGAGGGCGACACAGTGACCCTGACCGGCATGCCGCAGGCGGTGTGCGACGCGCTGGCGGCAGACCTGAACGGGGAGATCGTGGTGCAGGCGCTGGAGGGGGACGACCTTGTGGCCAGCCTGACCCCGGCCCAGGACAGCAGCCGGTACTATGGCAGCTGGACGGTGACGGCCACGGGCACCAGCTGGCGCAGCCTGGACGGGGCGCGCACCGAGAACGAGGGCCTGGCCGTGAGCATCACGCTGGAGCGGCGGGTGCCGGATCTGGACTTTGTGACGGAGCAGGGCAACCGGGTGTGGGGCTGCAGCAAGAAGGAAAACACCATTTACGCCTGCCGCCTGGGCGACCCCACCAACTGGTACAGCTACCGGGGCATTGCAGCGGACAGCTACGCCGTGAGCGTGGGCAGCGACGGCACTTTTACCGGCGCGGCCAGCTGCATGGGGTATGTGCTGTTCTTCAAAGAGAACTGCATCCACAAGCTGTACGGCTCCAAACCCAGCGACTACCAGCTTTCCAGCGTGCGGTGCCGGGGCGTGGCAGCCAACGCCGCCCACAGCCTGTGCGTGCTGAACGAGACGCTGTATTACCTTTCGCCCGGCGGGGTGATGGCATGGGACGGCAGCCTGCCCAGCAAGGTGTCCGGCGCGCTGGACACCGGGAAGCTGACGGGGGCCGCGTGGTGCGCGGCCGGAAGCCTGGACGCGCGGTATTACCTGTACCTGCGCCGCCAGGGGGACAGCGCCGGGCGGCTGCTGGTGTACGACACGGAGCGGGGCCTGTGGCACGAGGAGAGCGCCGTGGGTTACGAGATGGCCAGCACCGGCCGGCAGCTGTACCTGTGGGACGGCCGGGCCCTGTGGGCGGCAGACCCCGACCGGGAAACAGAAGGGGAAGCCGAGGCGGCGCTGCAGTTTGAAGCGGTGAGCGGAGACATTGGACTGACCGAGACGGATGACAAATACATCAGCCGGATCACCCTGCGGCTGGACGCCCAGACCCACAGTGTGGTGACGCTGGCGGCGAGCTACGACGGCGGACCCTGGGAGACCCTGCGCACGGCGGCCGCCACGGGAGACCATGCCCGGCTGAACCTGCCCTTTGAGCCGCGCCGGCACGACACCATGCGGCTGAAGCTGAGCGGCACGGGGCAGATCGCTTTGCGGAGCATGGTCTTTACGCTGGCAGGCACCACCGGCGGCCGGGTGACCGGGGCCGGGCCGAGAAAGTGAGGGATGAACATGGCGAGTTTAGCGGGGCTGAACGGCATCAGCCTGCCCAGCTTTGGCAGCAGCATGGACCCGGAGGACGCCCGGGCGCTGCGCAACTACCTGTACCAGCTGCAGGAACAGCTGGGCTACGTGCTGACCAACCTGGACAGCGAGAACATGAGCGAGAATTTTTTGAGCAGTAAGGGGGAGACGGAATGAGCAGACTGAGCAATGCCCGGACGGAACTGGAGAACTACGAAAAGACCCGCCCGGCGGACTATGTGAGCCAGTACCAGCCGAAGATCAAGGACGTGATGGGCCAGCTGGACGGCATGAAAGAGTTTGACTACGACCCGGACGCCGACACGGCCTACCAGCAGTACAAGAGCCAGTACACCCGCTCGGCCAAGCTGGCGAACCAGAATGCACAGGCCAATGCCGCCGCCCAGACCGGCGGTTATGGCAGCAGCTACGGCACCCAGGCGGGCCAGAACGCCTACACGGCCACCATGAACAACCTGGACAACGTGCTGAACAGCCTGCAGGACCAGAGCCGCAGCGAGTACACGGCCAAGCGCACCGGGCTGGAGAGCCAGCTGAGCGGACTGCAGAACGCCGAACAGCAGGACTACCAGAACTACCAGAAGGACATGGCCAACTGGATGGACGGGCTGCAGTACCGCCAGAACGAGTACGACAAGGCCAGCAGCGAGAGCAGCCAGCGCACCAGCCGGTGGCTGAACGGCATTCTGAGCGCGGTGCAGCTGGCGGCGCAGATCTTACCGTTCTTTTTTGTGTAAGGAGGGGACACCATGGGAACCATTGCGAGACTGAACACGGCAAAGAAGAAGCTGGCCCAGGCCGAACAGGCTATGCCGAGGGCCTACCAGAACAACTACACGGACAGCATCAACCAGAAGCTGGTGCAGCTGGCGGATGCCAGCCTGACCGGCAGCACCGGCGTGGACACGGACGCCCTGAACGCTGCCTACCAGCAGTACCGGGCCAACAGCGTGGCCAACGCCCAGAACGGCGCGGCAGCCGCTGCCGGCACGGCCAATACCCTGGCTGGCGGGTACGGTGCGGACTGGGCCAAGACGGCGGCGAACCAGGCGGCAGGGGAGCAGATCGCAGGCGTGGACAACAGCCTGAGAAGCCTGCGGGCGGACGCTTTGCAGAACTGGAAGCAGAAGATGAGTGACACCACCAGCGTGCTGGACGACCTGCTGGGCCAGCAGAGCCTGGAACGCAGCAAGTATGACGGCAGCGTGAGCAATGCCCAGAACTGGCGGGACTACCTGAGCGGCCGGGTGGACACGGCACGGCAGGAGAACAGCGACTTCTGGAACAATGTGTGGAACGTTGTGAAGGGCGTGGGCAACGCGGTGAAGACCGGGTACGATGCCTACCAGGGCTATTACCAGTGGGACAAGGAGTTTGAACTACAGAAGCAGCAGTATGCGGACAGCCTGCAGCGCACCCAGCTGAGCGACCAGATCAGCGCCATGGAACAGGCGCAGGCCTTTAAGCAGGCGGGCTTTGATGACCTGGCAGCCCAGACCCTGACCAAGTACGGACTGGACAGCACGATGCTGGACGCCTGGGAGGGCATGAGCGATACCCAGAAGGACAAGATGGCGGCCCTGCTGCAGGGCGCAAGCCTGGCGGGCAGCGGCAACGACACGGCAGCAAAGAATTACCTGCAGATGGCAGGACTGAGCGGGGACAGCACGGACAGCTACGGCACCATTGCCGGGCGGCTGAACAGCTCGAACCTTGCATACCAGCAGGCGCTGCTGGGACTGCAGCAGCGGTACAAGACCACGGGCACCGGAAGCACGAGAAGCGGTGGGAGCAGCTCGGGAAGCAAGAGCGGCGGCTACACGACCAGCCAGCTGCAGCAGATGGCAAACAAATTTTCCAGCATGAAGGGCACCGAGCCCCTGTACGACTTTTACAAGCGGACCCTGACCAATGCGGGATGGATCAAGGCAGACACCGGCACCAAGGCCAGTACCCAGAGCGCGGCGGGAGGAACCGGAGCGGGAAAGGCGGGAACCACGACCAGCAAGCTGCCGGCAGCGACCACCAAAACGCCGTGGAGCACCAGCGGCACGGTGGACGGCGTGGCGGGGGCGTCGGTGAGCATGGCCAGCCCGAAAGGCGGCAATTACAATACGGCGCTGCGAGAAGCACAGCAGATGGCAAACAATGGCTATGACATGGCCCAGATCACCGAGTATCTGATCCGGAAAAATTACAGCGACAGCACCATCAGTCAGGTGTCGCAGACTATGGGATGGTAAAGGAGGAGCAACATGAGCCTGAGTGTAGAACAGGTGCGCCAGATGCGGGAGCAGATTAAAGCGAATGACGCCGCAAAAACCGCAGCCCAGAAGAAGACGACGACCCAGACGGCCAAGACCACACCGGCGGCACCGGCAGCCAAGAGCGCCGGCACGGGCCTGAGCGTGGCCCAGGTGGCGCAGATCCGCAGCCAGATGACGGCTGCCCCCGCCAGCACCAGCCGCCTGCAGACGACGGCCAGCACCCCGGCCTGGACCGGCGGCACGCGGCAGGTGCTTGGCACGGTGAGCGCGGACACGCTGGGCAAGCAGGTGCTGGCGGATATGGCCAGCAACACGGGCAGCCCGGTGGCCACGGACCGGCAGGAGGACTACGAACCGGGCTGGAACTATGTTGGCAGCGACAACGCCCCGAAACAGCGGGCCATTGCGCAGGGCACCTACGGCAGCTACGCCAAGGCGGCGCAGAAGGTGGGAAACGCCCTTGCCAAGGACCGGCAGACCGACCGCTTTGACGAGCTGAACCAGTGGATGGATGCCGACCCCCGGCACCGGGAGGTGGTGGACCTGCTGCGGCAGAAGGAGTACACCACTCAGGAGGACAAGGGCGTTGCCCCAGAGCAGGCCGTGCAGGTGACCGGTACAAAGCAGCGGTACAGCCCCGGAGACCTTTTGAAGATGGGGTACACGGCCCAGGAGATCAACGAGGCCCGGGCATACATCCGGGAATATGATGCCTTGCCGGTGACTGACCGGGCGGTGCGCCGCACGGCGGACACCACGAAGGGCATTGCAGCCACGGTGGCGTCGGCGGTGCCCATGGCGGGCGAGATGACCACCCAGGGCGTGAAGGACATCCGGGCTACCCAGAAAAACGAGGCGGCACTGGACAAGGAACTGGAAGGCGATGCCCGTGGCAAGGAACTGAAAGACCGGATCACGGCGGTGGACATGGACTATAACCCCCAGTACACCGACGAGGATCTGCGCGGCATGGGCTACAGCCAGAGCGAGATCGACGAAATGCGCAGCCGCATTGCCGGGACGGTGCAGAAAACGGCGCTGGATAAAAACACGAGCCTTGGCTACCAGCTGTACCACTACGGCCAGCAGCGCACGGAAGCAGCCCAGGCGGGCATGAGCCCGGCGGCCAAAACAGCCATGGGCGTTGCCACCAGCGCGGCGGAGAACCTGGCTGTTGCGGGCGTGAGCCCCTACCTGGTGCTGCCGGTGCTGAGTGCTCAGGGCGCGGCCGAGAGCATGGGCCAGGACGCGGAGAAGGGCACCAGCGCCGGCCAGGCTGTGGGCGTGGGCCTTGCAAAGTTTGGCGCAGGCTGGGCCATCAACAGCGTGGGCGTGGCGGACATGGCCCGCAGCATGGGCGTGGACTATGCCCGGGACACGGTGGCCGGAAAGCTGGCCGATCTTGTGCGCAGCTCGAAGCTGGTGAGCGGGCTGGGCAACAGCCAGCTGGCCGCCAACACGATCTCCGGCGGCGTGGACAATGCGGTACAGGCCTTTGTGGAGACCTATGCGGACAAGATCATTGATGCCACGCTGGGCGGCGACCAGCAGGCCGCCGACGAGCTGCTGCAGAGCGACACCTTTTTGCAGGCGCTGCAGAGCGGCCTGACGGGTGGTGCCTCCGGTGCCCTGGGCGGTGCCGTGGGCACGGGGCTGGGCACCATGAGCCGGACGCTGGATGCCCGGGCCGGGATGGAAACGGCTGCCCCGGTGCAGGTGGACACCGAGAGCCGGGCGGCGGATGCTGCAGCGGCGCAGCGGGCACTGGAAGCGCGGGCCATGGAGCCGGGAGAAGCTGCACGGCAGCAGGCAGACCAGGCCGCCGCCATGCAGCAGACGGGCAACACTGACGCTGCGGAAACGACTGCCCGGAAGGATGCGGCCCCGGCGGTGCGCAGCGAGAACCCGGCGGTGCAGCAGCTGGCGGCCGCCATGGAGACGGATGCCCTGACGGGCAAGACCATCAATCTGTTTACCCCGAACGCGGCCAACGAGGCGAACCGTGCGGCCTTTGCGGAGGAGTACGGCATGGAGCTGCCCGCCACGGCCAGCGAGACCCGGAAAGCCCTGCGCACGCTTGCCCAGCAGACACAGCAGCAGGCAGCGGAAGTTCCCGACACAAATGTCGGGAACAATGCGGCGCGGGCAGAGAACCCTGCCGCTGATCCGGGCCAGGGTGCCGTGGAAAAGGCCGGGGAAACCGTGGAAAGCGGGCAGGGCTACAGCGTGAGTATGAGCAACGACACCATGACGGTGCGCTTTGCGGACGGCACGGAAGCAGTGCGGACGGTAGACCCGGAAAACCCCAGGACCATGTTGTTTGACCCGGAACAGCTGCACCGGCAGGCACAGGCGGAAAGCCGGGCTGAAGTACAGAAGGAAGCACAGGAGACGACACAGCAGAGCCGGGAAGCACCGGACGGCCTGCGGCGGACGGTGGGGCTGCGCCAGCAGACCCTGACTGAGAAGCAGCGGGCCGTGCAGCGGACCCTGACGGACTGGAAGGTGAGCGAGGGCGCGGCGGAGACCATCAGCCGGATGGTGCCGGACAGCGTTGCCGACCTGGAACACTACACGGCGGCGGCCAGCAGCATGTACCGCATGGGCCAGATGGACGGGGTGAAAACCTTTGACAAGGCGCTGGAGCTGGCGGGCGGCATGAACAACCTTGCCCCGAACACGAACTATGTACTGCAGCAGCCCGGCGGAGAGCAGGCACTGCGGGCGGCCTTTTTGCAGGGGCAGGGCGAAGTGGAAGCCGGCGCGGTGGAGCGCGGGGCCCTGGGCGGTGCCCTGACCGACCAGAGCACGAAAGGCGAGGGCCGGGTGATCTGGAAGGGCAGCGACCGCGCGGCGGACGATGTGGCAGCCCAGGTGATCCGGCTGAACGCGGCGGGAACCGGCACGGACGCCATTTTGAAGAGCGTGCTGCTGGGCCCGGACGGAAGCCCCAGCGAGCGGGTGAAAGCCTATGTGGACACCGAGACGGGCCGCATCTTTTTTGGCGACCGGAACGGAGACGTGTTTGGCACGGTGCTGCACGAGGACTACCACTGGTACAACGCTCTGGACGCTGAGGGTGCCAAGGCGGTGCAGAACACGGCGCTGGAGTACCTGGCGAAGAGCGAGGGCTTTGAGAACGTGGACGAGCTGATCCGGGACAAGGTGAAGGACTATGCCGCCCAGGGCCTGACCTACGAGCAGGCTGCAGAGGAACTGGTGGCAGACAGCTGGCGCGGCATTTTTGACAGTGCCGAGAGCGTGACCCGGTGGGCGGAGTTCCAGCGGGCGCAGGCGGAGAAGAACGCCGGCAAGGCAGGCACCATCCACAAGGTGATGACCGCCGTGAAGGAGATGCTGAACGGCATCATCAGCCGGGCAAAGGAAGCGCTGACCCTTGACCCGGAGAACCGGGCGGCCCTGAAAGCCCAGCGTCTGGCCGAGGCGGAAAAGCGGGCCCTGCAGGACGCCTATTTTGCCCATGCGGAAAAGGCCATGGACAACCTGCGGGCGGCAAAAGAAAACGCCGCAGCCCTCAAGAGTGAGGGTGCGGCGCAGGGGGTGCGGTTCCAGCTGCACGAGGGAAAAGATTCTCTGGTAGAGCAGATGAACGGCCATCTGGACGAATTGGAAGAAATGAAACCGGTGGCGACAATCGAAGGAACAGAGGTGTCTTTCGGAAAAACGCGAAACGAAAACATTTCCAATGTTGAAGAATTCTTTGATTCTATAGGAAACAAAGTGATTCGTGAAAACTTCGGAACGGTGGAGTTGACAAAGAGCGGTGCACGTGCAACGGTGCAGCATGGGAACAGCAAAGCAAAACAGGTTGCGGTTGCTGCAGTCCCCGAAGTAATTCAAAAAGGAAAGCAAATCGGGTATGAGCAAAACTGGCAGGGACGAGGGTATGATACTTATGTCTTTGCAGCGCCCGTCGAAATTGACGGAACAAAGCTGTATGAAGGCGTGATTGTAAGAGAATACACCCGGCAGAATGGCATGAAGAATTTCTATGTTCATGAGGTATGCTGGACAGATGGAAGCTATGTGACGTTTGACACTGAGGGAAATATGACAAAAAAAGAAGATACTCCCACACAGCTCCCGAAAGCTGTGCGGAGCACCCTTGCGGATGCTCAGGAAGTATCTTCTGACACTACTATAGCACAAACCTCTGCCAAAAGCAAGGAAAACAATGCAGCTGTGCAGAAAAATGTGCGCTATCAGCTGGCGGAGCAGGATGAGCTGGCAAAGCTGCGCACCGAACAGCAGCAGCTGACCAAGCAGCGCAGTGCCCTGAAGGAAGAACGCAGTGCATGGCTGAACAGTGCCGAAGTGCAGCGGATCGAGGCAAAGAAAAAGGCGCTGGGCGTTTTTTCCGCAGAGGGCAAGGCCTACCGGGAGAGCGAGGAGTACCAGGGCTACCTTGCAAAGCGCAAGGAGTACAACAGCCGCCTGGCCGCGCTGGAAGAGCGGGACAGCGCCCTGACGGAGCAGATGAAAGCAGCCAATGAGCGTCTGCAGCAGCGGAAGGACGCCCAGGCCAAGGATGCACAGAACGCCTACAATGCCAGAGCCAAAGCGTACGGCGGCAATGCGGAGTACCGGCGGATGTTGGCGAAGGAGCAGTTCGGCGTGACGGAAGAATTCCGGCGGGCAGGGTACATTCTGCCGGACGGCCAGATGCTGGACTTTGCCCAGAATGACCGTAGCCGGGACACCGACCACCGGGAAATTCTGGAGGTGTTCGGCCCGGCGGAAGTGAAGAACGGCACGGAAGCTCTGAATGAGTTTTTGCTGGACGGCAATGTGCGTGTGATGGCCGAGGCACCGGGCGTGGACATTTCGGCGGACACGGCCCCCACGGCGCAGCAGCTGGAACAGATCCGGAAAATGGCCGAGCAGCTGGGCGGCGAGCGCGGGCAGTTCACGCTGGACATCTCCACAGCAGACGGCAGGGTTGCCGCCAGCAAGGAATACAGCGGGCGTGTGGATGCGGACAAGGTGGTGCGGGAGATCCGGGAGTATTACAAGACCAGAGAGCTGGCGCAGGAAAGCAGCCTTGCAAAGTTCCGTTTCCAGCTGGCGGAGCAGGCCAGCCGGGAGGCAAAGAAGAACGACCAGCGGCAGGCGAGCCGGGATATTGCGAACACGGCGGCGGCACTGGACACCCTGAGCCAGTTCTTTGGGGTGACGAGAGGCGTGAAGGTGAGCCAGGACAGCCTGGACGGGCTGGCGGCGCGGTGGACGAAAGCCAACGCCAGCCGGGCCGACCGGGTGAAGCTGGCGAACGAGGCCCGGGTGCTGGTGGGCTACCTGAAAGCGGACGGTGCGGACATGACAAAGGCCCAGGCGCTGGCCGAAACGCTGGCGGGCGAAGTGCTGGACGGGGCGACCTACCGCAACAGCGAGCTGTGGGACGAATACCCGGAACTGCATCGGCTGGAGTACACCGTGAACAAAAACGGCAAGGCCAAGGACGAGCTGGTGAAGCGGTACGGCAACTGGAGCGCGGCGGTGGCCGAGGCCCGCAGCCACGGTGTGACCCTGCGGCAGGCCGAGGGCGTGCGGGACGGCAACCCGGCGGAGCAGTACGAGAGCATTGTGAACGACACCCGGGCCGTGGGCGGCATCCAGGACGGTGCGCGGGCGCTGTGGAAAGCGGCGGCCCAGCAGGCCGGTGTGGAGGGTGTCATGAGCATGGAGAGCACCGAGTGGCTGGACGTGCTGATGAATCTGCATGACAGCATCAAGCCGGAGATGCGCAGCCGCTTTGCGGACGAGGCCGAGTACGAGGACGCCCGGGTGGAGCTGGCCGGGCGGATGATCGAGGACATTATGAACGTGCCCGAGATGACCGACGCCCAGGCTATTTTTGAGGGCATGCAGAAGCAGGCGCTGCAGATGGCCAAGGCGGCGGCCGGAGACGAGGCAAGGGCCGCCGAGGTGGAGAAGGGCATGCAGGGTGTCCAGAAAGTGCAGCGGCAGGAGTTTGCCCGCCGACTGGCCGCCAACCAGCGCACCGAGACCCGGAGCGCTGTGAAGATCGACGGAAAGACCTTTACCAACCTGGGCGACGTGAACGAGTACATCACCTACCAGCGGGAGGAGTTCCGCCGGCAGCTGAAGCAGCAGGAGCAGCGGCTGAAAGCCCAGCGGCAGGAAGACATGGACGCGGCAAAGCTGTGGTACAAGGAACGCATGGGAGAGCTGCGGGAAGAAAACGACTACCTGGCCGACCAGGTGAAGCAGGAGCAGCGCCGGGCCGACCGGGCGGAGCGCTCGCTGATGATCCAGGACAACGAGATCATGGAGTGGGAGGCCGAAAACGAGCGCCGGCGGGAAGCCTGGCAGCAGAAACAGGCCCAGCGGAACGCCATTGCGCTGGAAGTGGCCCGCCAGCAGCGGGACGAGGACATTGCTGTTGCGAAGAAAGTAGCCGAGAACCGGGTGCAGCGGGCCCGGGACGCCCGGAAGGCGGACGAGCTGAAACGGAGCATCCGGGCGAACGCGGCCCAGCTGAACCAGATGGTGCTGCGGCCCCAGAAGGGCAAGTATGTGCAGAAGGGGCTGATCGTGGAGGCGGCCGAGGTGGCCAAGCTGGCGAACCTGGTGACCCTGAACAGCAAGGCTGTGAACCAGCTGACGAGGCTGCAGGACAGCATTACGGCCAGCATGGGCAGCGAGGGAGCCCCCAACGCCATGACCGAGGACTGGAAGCAGAGCAAGGTGCCGGAACTGATCCAGACGCTGCGGGAGGACCTGACAGCTGCGAAGAACGCCCGGCTGGACAAGCTGCACGAGCAGCTGGCCCAGGCGGAAGCTCTGCCGGACAGTGAGAAGGCAAGGGCATTGCAGGACCGGCTGAAAGCGCGCATCCGGGACACGGAGAACCGTGTCAGCCTGCCCATGACAGTGGACCAGCTGCGGCTACTGAAAGCCATTACCAGCAGCACGCTGCATGTGATCCGCACCGAAAACAAGACGTTGAGCCTTGCAAAGGCTGAGGAAGTGAGCGCCATTGCGGACGCTGCTGCCTACGAGGTGAAAACCAGCAAGGGCAACCGCCCCGGCGGGCGGTTTGACGGGCTGCGGAACACGCTGACCAAGTACCAGCTGGACATGCTGGGCGGTGAGCGGGTGTTCCGCATGCTGGGCGGCTACGCAAAGAACGGCCAGATGGAGAAGCTGGCAAGGATGCTGAACGACGGCCAGCGCCGGCAGAGCGAGATCACCATCAAGGGCGAGAAACTCTTTGCGGACGTGACGGGCAAGACCCACCTGAAAGAGATGGACGCCTTTGCCGGGCCGGGGGCCGAGACGGTGGACATCGGCCTGACCGACACCAAGGGCAACAGCGTGCCGCTGAACCACGCCATGCTGTGCAGCCTGTACATGCATCTGCAGAATGCGGACAGCCGCCAGCACCTGCTGAACGGCGGCCTGACGGTGCCGAACATGGAACAGTACACAAAAGGAAACATTGAACGGGCCTACCAGGAGGGCCAGACCGTGCACCTGGGCGGCTTGCAGAATGCCGACGGCACCCCGATGGTGGACACGGTGCTGCAGACGGTGGAAAACGCCCTGACCGACTACGACCGGGCGTGGATCGCGGACATGCAGGAACTGTTCAACCAGTACACCACAAACCTGATCAACGAGACCAGCATGCAGCTGCTGGGCTATAACCGGGCGGGGGTGAAAAACTACTACCCCATTGCGGTGGACAAGAGCGCCCTGGCGACCCAGATCGAGGGGCTGAACCTTGACGCCACCATTGAGGGCCGGGGCTTTTTGAAGAACCGTGTAAAGAAAGCGGTGCAGCCCATTTTGCTGGAAGAGTGTAGCAATGTGGTGCAGCGCAGCATCCGGGACACGGCGGCTTATGCGGGCCTGGCACTGCCCATCCGGGACGTGCAGAAGGTGCTGAACAGCAACGTGGAAACAAAAGATGGCGTGTACAACCTGAAAAACGGCATCATCAAGGAGCAGTGGGGCCGCAGTGCGGTGGAATACGTCAACGACCTGCTGACCGACCTGCAGACCACCCAGCGCAAGCGGGACAACGGCGTGAGCCGGATGGCGGCCCGGCTGCGGGGCAACTACGCAGGAGCGATTTTGACCCTGAACCTGGGCGTGGCCATTGCGCAGGCAGCCAGTCTGCCCACGGCGGCGGCCGTGCTGGGCAGCGACACCATGGCGTCGGTGGTGCCCTTTGTAAAGAACTTCTCCCCGAAGCAGCGGGCGGCGCTGGAGACGGAGATCTCGGAACACGGGGACGTGCTGCTGGAGTGGCGCAAGCGCGGCAGCCAGCGGGGCGAACTGGCCAGCATTGGCAAAGGCCTCACGCCGGCAGAAAAGGCCATGGACAAGCTGCCGAAAGTCCTGACCGGGTGGATCAACGGCGCGGACGAGGTGACGGTGGCAGCGCTGTGGGAGGGCAGCAAGGCCTATGTGAAGAATCACCCCGGGGAATTTGCCGAGGAAGCCGCCAAGGAGGGCAGCGAGGACTACTGGCAGGCCGTGAACCGGATGTACCAGAAGGTGATCGAGCAGACCCAGCCCAACTATACCGTGATGCAGCGGGCGGGCATCCAGCGCAACCCGGACGAGTTTGTAAAGACCTTTACCATGTTTACCACCCAGCGGTTCCAGAACTACGGCATCCTGGCTGACGCCGTGATGGACTACAACGCCCAGAAAGCGCGGTTTGAAGAGGGCGAAACGGAAGAGACCAAGGCAGAGCTGCAGCGGGCCGGCAAGCAGCTGCAGCGGGCGGCGGGGAGCCAGGTGGCGCAGACGGCGGTGTTTGCCCTGATGAAGATCGGCGCGGACTTTTTGCTGCACCGGTGGGACCGGGAGCAGGACGAAAACGGGGACGTGACCCTGAAAAGCCTGCTGAGCCGTTTTACCGGGCTGTTTACCGAGAGTGCGGCCGGAAACTTTTTGTGGGGCAGCGAGCTGTACAGCCTGATCGACAATGCCATCCAGGGCAAGGATTATGACGTGATCAGTGCCACGAACATCAGCGCCGTGAACGATCTGGCTGGGGACGTGACAAAGTTTGTGAGCGAGCTGCGTAAGGACACGGCAGACATGGACGAGGCAAAGCTGGCCGCCCACCACGGCAAGGTGGAGAAGTACGCCCTGACCCTGATGGAGGACGGACTGGAAATTGCCGGCGTGCCCTTTGGCAACGGGCGGAAGATCCTGGAAGCCTTCAAGGGCTATGTGCAGGACGCGGTGAACATGTTCCACGGCGGGAAATTTACCTTTAACAGCCTGCCCAGCAGCGCCACCGGCCAGTATGACCGGCTGTATGACGCCTATGCCAGCGGCGACAAGGACGAGGCGCAGGCGGCTATGGAGAAGCTGCAGGAGATGGGCAAGGAAGAAGAAGCCTACAAGCAGCTGAAGACCCGCCTTGTGAAGTACGACGACCGGGTGCAGCAGGCGGCCCAGGCCCAGGTGAACAGCAACGACAGCCAGCGCCAGCAGCTGACGGCCGACATCATCAATGATCTTTACAGCTTGCTAGGCGTTGGAAAGGGGAAGGAGGACGCACAGAGAAGAGAAAAAATCATTGATATGGTGACTGGAGACCGGACAGACGGCAAGGGAAGCGGCGGTGCCATCAATGAAGCAGCCAACAAGATCCTGAAGGGCAACAACGACAGCGTGACCGATGACCTGGTGGCGGCCGTGGACAGCGGCCGGGCACAGGATGTGCAGGAAGAGCTTGACCGGCTGCTGCGGGCCGGAAAGAGCGTGACGAACCTGAAGAGCAAGATCACGGAGGTGTGCAAGCCGGAGTATCTGGCCGGCAGCGACTATGACCGGCAGAAGCTGGAGGAGATGCTGCTGGCCCTGACCGATGGGGACGGGAACGCCCTGTACGAGCAGAAAACCTTTGCCACCTGGCTGAAGAACGCCGAAAAGGCGCAGACCACCACGGTAAATGACCCCTACGCAGACCTGAGATAAGCAAGAGCACCCCGGCGGCCGGAAATGGCTGCCGGGGTGCTCTTGCTTTGGCAGAAAGTCCGCAGGTTTTTTGTGCAGCGGAGTGCGGTAGACTGGAAGGGCGAAAGGAGGAGACGCGAATGCGTGTGAAGATCTTGAAGCGCAGTTTTGCCGGGGCGGAGTTTGCCCCGGACGTGCGGGTGCTGAAGGTGGGCGGCCAGAGCAGCGCCGGGGTGGAAAAGCTGGAATTTGAGCTGCCGGCAGAATGGCAGGGCCTGAGCGTGACGCTGCATGTGCAGTGGCTGGACGGCACCCTGCCCGCACCGGTGCTGCTGGACGACGAAGACAGCGTGGCGGTGGACAAGACCCTGACGGCCAGCCCCGGCGGCCAGTGGATGCTGCTGGCCCTGGGTGCGGACGGTTACCGGGCCCTGACAAAGCCCACCAAGTACGAGTGCTACAGCACTCTGAACACCGACGGAGACGTGGAAATCAGCCCCACCCAGTACGAGACCTTTGTGGCCCGGGTGCTGGAATACTCCAACACGGCGCAGCAGGCCGCAGCCAGCGCAAAGACCAACGCCGAGACAGCGGCCACCGCAGCAACCCGGGCGGTGAATGCCAAGGGCCAGGCAGAGACGGCGGCCCGGACGGCAACGGCAGGGGCTGAAAACTCTGAAAATTCGGCGGCGAGGGCAGAGGCAGCAGCCCACCGGGCAGAGCTGGCGGCACCGGAGACCGGGAAGGTGGTGAGCGTCAACGGCAAGGGAGGCGCGGTGCACCTGACGGCTGAGGATGTGGGAGCCATGCCGGCCAGCGGTGCGGCGGTGGTGCAGAGCATCCGGCTGGAGGGCCGCACCCTGACCGTGACGATGGCCGACGGCAGCGAAAAGAGCTTTACCACCCAGGACACCACCAGCCTGCCGGCCATGACCGGGGTGCTGGGTACAGAACACGGCGGCACCGGGAAGGAGACCCCGCTGACGGCGGAGGACGTGGGCGCGGTGGAAGCGGGGAGCGGCGTGTACCTCAAGGCGCTGACCGTGCAGGGCAACACAATGACCGTGACCAAGGGCGACGGCAGCACCGAGACCGTGATGCTGGCCCAGGAGTACGTGCTGCCTGCCGCCACAGCGGACGCCCTGGGCGGCGTCAAGGTGGGCGACTATCTGGACGTGGACGAGGACGGCACCCTCAGCGGCAAGACCCTCAATGATAAGATCGCTGCCGCCGTGGCG
>ERZ772876.1723-NODE-1723-length-20795-cov-13.166249_pt1 | contig 20795 bp, 18 predicted proteins | sample MGYA00580584_ERZ772876 | MGnify/ENA primary metagenome ERZ772876 (study PRJEB29015, sample SAMEA2737728) | human gut metagenome | biome: human gut; feature: human-associated habitat; material: faeces | place: China | collected 2012 ... | reverse complement strand
TGGTCTTTTCCACGTTCTCCTCGATGGAGTAGTGGCTGCCGTCGAACATGATGGAGGAGAAGCCGGCCTCAACGCAGGCCTTGCAGCCCTCGTAGGTGCCGTGATCCAGATGCAGAGCAACGGGAACGGTGATGCCCATGGAATCGACCATGGCGCTGACCATGGCGGCAACGGTCTTGAAACCGGTCATGTACTTACCAGCACCCTCGGAAACGCCCAGAATGACGGGGCTCTTCATTTCCTCGCAGGCGGTCAGGACTGCCTTGGTCCACTCCAGATTGTTGATGTTGAACTGGGGCACACCGTAGTGGCCATCGCGTGCCTTGATCAGCATTTCGGTTGCATTTACCAACATTATTCATTACCTCCGCAAAATCATTTTGGGGTGAAAAAGCCGTTTTGGATACAAGATTGCGCATCCTTTAACGAACCTAAGGGTAGTATACCCCAATTACAGGATAAAATCAAGGCGGAACCCGCGGCGTTTTCAACACAAATTCACATTGGGCATTTTGATGTTGGAGATTCTGGCAAAAACCACTGGATCTCCCTTCAAAAAATTGTCATAATTCCGACTTGAATTTTACAAAAAGTACGGCGAAAAGTTTGCGTGTCGAACCTGGGAAGTTGAAAACTCGGTGGAAACTGTGGAATTCCACCTGGAAAGTGGGCGTACAAACTTGATTTTTGAACATTTTCCACCGGGTTTTCAACATGTGGAAAAATTTGAGCCGAATTACCGATTGTATAGCCTGCTGAATGTGGAAAACTTTTGCCTTCGGCAAACATTGCGAAGAATGCCGGGGTATGCTATACTTTAGAATGTATCAGTGTCAAAATATAGTAAAACTGAAACAGAACGAAACCATGGCGCGGCTCAAACGGCCCGCCTTGCCATAGAATGGAAGGAGAACACATCAATGGACGAACAGAAAATGCCGCGCCGCCCCCGCCGCAGCAGCACGGAGGAGCAGCCCAGGAATGAGAGCCTGGTCTACGGCAAAAACCCCGTGACCGAGCTGCTCAAGAGCGGTTCCGGCGTGGATACCGTGCTGATCGCGGAGGGCATGGCTCCCGCTGTGGCAGCTTACTATACCGCCATGGCCAAGGAGGCCGGGGCCACGGTCAAGCGGGTGCACCCCAACAAGCTGCGCCTGATGACCGGCACCGAGAGCCATCAGGGCGTGGCTGCCTTTGCCAGCGAGATCGAATATGTGACCGTGGAGGACCTGCTGAACGTTGCCAGAGAGAAGGGGGAGCCCCCTTTCCTGGTGCTGAGTGACGGCATCGAGGACCCCCATAATCTGGGCGCGGTGATGCGCTCTGCTCTGCTGTGCGGAGCCCACGGCATCGTCATCCCCAAGCGGGGCGGCGCGTCCGTGACCCCCACCGTTATCAAGTCCAGCGCCGGTGCGGCCGAGCGTCTGCCTGTGGCCCGTGTGGCCAACATCGGCGAGACCATCCGCCGCCTGAAGGATCAGGGTGTGTTCGTCTACTGTGCCGATATGGACGGTGTGCCCCTGCGCAAGAACAACCTGACCGGCCCCATCGCACTGGTGCTGGGCAGCGAGGGCAGTGGTGTATCCCAGCTGGTGAAAAAGCTCTGCGATGGTGTGGTGCGGCTGGATATGGCCGCTCAGGGCACCGGTGTGGACAGCTTCAATGTCTCGGTGGCGGCTGGCATCATCCTGTACGAAATCCAGAGCCAGCGCGCCGCAGAGTAAGAAACAGCGGCCAGACCGCCGTGACCAGAACAGGGAGGGACTAGGATGCCAAAGGATGATAAGCGCAAAGAGCTGACACAGGAAGAGATCGATGCGCAGAACGAGAAGTTCCGCACGTTTTTCAGCACCAGCGTGGCACAGGTGCCCGAAGAGATGAAGCGCCGCGATGAGGAAAAGGAGAGCACCAGCAGCCTGCTGGGCAAGCTCTTTCACCGCGAAAAGGACAAAGAGGAGCCTGCCGCCGCCCCGGCCGTGCAGAATGAGCTGCCGCCCACGGGTGAGATCGTGCTGGGCCATGAGGAAGAAGCCGAGGCCGGCCTGGAGCTGGCATTGGAGCCCGGAGAGCTGGAGGAAGCAGAGCCTGTGGCTCTGCCCACCGCGCCGGAAGCCCCCGCAGCGCCGAAGCCGGAACCCCGGCCCGCACCCCAGCCCGAGAAAAAGCCGGAGCCGCCCCGCCGCCGGGAACCCCTGACCCCGCAGGAGCAGCAGGAGGATGCAGAGATGGCCGAACTCAAGGCCATGCTCTATGGCACCCCCAAGCCCGCCCCGGTGGAGGAGGTGCAGGATGCCCCCGAAGAGGTGCTGGCCGTGGAGCCGGAAGCTCCCGCAGCGCCTGAGGGCCCGGCCATCCCCATGGTGTTTGCCGAGGATCAGTCGGTAAAGCAGGCGAAGTCTGCCCCGGAAGCCGCGCCAGAGGTTGAGCCGGAACCGGAAACGGCTTTCCAGTTCTTTGGCAAGGGCGCGGACGAGAACGAGCCGCAGGCCCCTACCCGCACCGAGGCCCCCAGCAAGGACGACAGCATGAGCCTGCCGCTGATGGGGCTGGAAGAGGACGAGGCACCCACCCGGCCTGCCGCCCCGGCAGAGGAGGCCCCGGCCCAGCCTGCTGAGGAAGCGGCCCCCGCCGTGCCAGAGGCTGAGGAGAAGCCTGCAGAAGAAGCCGAGCCGGAAACGCCCGAGCAGGTGGGAGAGAAGCTCCGCCGGATGGGCGCGGAGCTGACGCTGCGGTGTGTGCTGGAGGGCATCCTTGCCGTGGTACTGCTCCACTTTGGCCTTGTTGCCGAGGGGCTGCTGGCCCCTGTGGCCTCCCTTGACCCCGTGATCGCCCCGGCGGCGTTCTATGCTGCCAACCTGCTCTTTCTGGCCGGTGCGCTGGCTGTGGGCTGGCCTGTCCTGCGGGATGGCCTGCAGGGCCTCAAGGGCCGCCCCAGTGCAGACACCATGCCGGCGCTGGCCGCCTGCGGTGCGCTGGTGCAGGCTGCGGTCGCCCTGCTCAACGCCCAGAGCTATCAGAACTCCAGCTGGACGCTGCTTTCCGGCGTGGCCGCACTGGGCCTGTTCCTGGCCCTGCTGGGCAGCCGTGTCCTGCTGACTGCCGTCAGAAACGGCTATGACCTTGCCGCCCGATCCCCCGAGGGGCTGCAGGGCGCATTCCGCGTCCGGGATAAGGACCTGATCCGGGTGCTGGCCCGGAGTCTGGATCAGAAAGACCCCTGGGTGCTGCTCAGCCGCCCTGTCCAGTGGGACGAGGCGCTGGTGGAGCAGAGCTTCGGGGAGCGTGCCAGTGAGCGCCGCGCCCGCAAGACGGCCCTGATCCTGCTGGGTGCTGCCGTGCTCAGCGGGCTGGTGTTCCTGCTGTTTGGCGGCGGGCCCAACGGCATGGCCGCAGCCCTGACCTCCATGCTCTGCATGGGTGCACCGCTGTCCTCCACCCTGGTTGCGGGCATCGCTTCTCTGCGCCTGCAAAAAACCGCTGCCGCCGCCGGTGCCGTGGTGCCCGGCTGGGCTGCCATTGAGGAACTGGGCGGCGTGGACACCGTGCAGGTGGATGCCGACGAGCTCTTTACCGCCGACAGCGTGAACCTGGAGGATATCCGCATCTTCAAGGGCGGCCGCATCGACCGCGCCATCCTTTATGCGGCCAGCATCCTCAACCACAGCTGCGAGACCCTGCGGGGCCTGTTCCGCCAGATCATCGAGGACCGCACCGAGATCCTGTACCCTGTGAAGGATCTGGAGGTCCACCACGGCCTTGGCTTTGCCGCCTGGTGCGATAACAACCGGGTGCTCATCGGCAACCGGCTGTACATGGAGCGGGAGGGCGTGCCCCTGCCTGAGCAGGAGTACGAGGATGAGCACTCCCAAAACGGCGCGCTGCAGATCCTGTATCTGGCTGTTTCCGGCAGCCTGCACGCCATGTTCGTGCTCCATTATGTGGGCGGCCGCAACGCCGCCCGCGGTCTGGAGGTGCTGCAGCGGGAGAACATCCGCCTGTTGGTCACCTGCGAGGACCCCAGCCTGACGGCCCGCCACATCACCGAGGCTTACCATCTGCCCGAGGGGATGATCACTCTGCTGGATCAGGAGCAGTGCAGTGCGCTGACCCCTGCCCAGCCGGACGAGACGGCCCGCTGCTGTATGCTGCATGATAAGGGCTTTGCCAGCCTGATCGGCGGCCTGCGCGCGGCGGAAAAGGCCCAGAACGCCGAGACGAGCGCCACCACGGTGCAGATGGTCTCGGTCTGGTTCTCGGTGGTCATCGGTGCTCTGCTGACCTACGCGGGCAGCATCGGCACCCTGTCGGTGGCCGCTGTCCTGATGTATCAGGCGGCATGGAGCGCTTTGAGCATTGCGGTCTGCGCTCTGAAACAGCATAACTGAGAAATATTCTCAAAATAAATAGGAATTATTCTTGATTTCAATTTGGAACTCTGGTATAATCAGTGCAGAAGGAACGCCCCGGCGGTCACCGGCGGCGAAATGATACACCGCACAAACAAAAGGAGAGCACGAATATGGAACTCAAGGGTACCAAGACCGAGAAAAACCTGTGGGAAGCCTTTGCAGGCGAGAGCCAGGCCCGCAACAAGTATACCTTCTTCGCCAGCGTGGCCAAGAAGGAGGGCTATGAGCAGCTTGCAGCGATTTTTGAGGAAACGGCTGCCAACGAGAAGGAGCACGCCAAGATGTGGTTCAAGGCCCTGAACGGCGGCTCCATCCCCGATACCATGACCTGCCTGGAAATGGCAGCCGGCGGCGAGCACGACGAGTGGACCGAGATGTACCCCCGGATGGCCGCAGAGGCCAAGGAAGAGGGCTTTACCCAGCTGGCTGCCCTGTTCACCATGGTGGCGCAGATCGAGAAAGAGCACGAGGAGCGCTACCGTGAGCTGGCCGAGAACCTGAAGAACAACAAGGTTTTTGCCCGGGAAGAGCAGCAGGTCTGGCAGTGCCGGAACTGCGGCTACACCTATATCGGCAAGTCGGCTCCCCTGAAGTGCCCGGTCTGCGCACATCCCCAGAGCTACTTTGAGCTGAAAAAGCACAATTATTGATCCTGTCCGGAACGCCGCAGCTCCCACGCCGGGACTGCGGCGTTCTTTTTGCACAAAATTTTCCGGAAAAACTGGTATAGTCCACGAAATCAGGTGCGAAAGCACAGCACTTTGGGCGAAAAACTTGACCCACATTGGCCGGACGTGTAAAATAAATCAATAGTGAGAAAAATCATGGACGCGAAATTTTTCCATGTGTGCGGCATTCCTTTGATCCCATGGGATGAAACAAGGAGGGAAGTTCGACCCAATGAAATGGAAATTCCAAACCGCGGGGCGGCTTCTGGCCCTGCTGGCTCTGAGCGGGGCCCTGCTGGCTGCCCCTTTGCCCGCGCAGGCCGCGCCCGGTGTGCTGACAGGCCTGACCGGAACCGGCTCCAAGCTGGAACTGGAGCTGACCGAGATGGAGCTGGAGATCACCGATGATGACCCCCGCCCCAAGGGCTACCTGTACACCAGCGGACAGAGCGATTATTACTTCATCGTCTGGATGAGCAGCAACTCCAATGTTGCCACGGTGGATGGCGATGGCAAGGTGACGGGCCGCAATGCAGGCACTGCCATCATCACCGCCATCTCCGACCACGGCGAACGTGCCGCCTGCAAGGTGACCGTGACCCGCAAAAATGAAGAAGCAGCCAGAAAAAAGCCCACGCTGGATACCACCAGCCTGAGTCTTGTGCTGCAGTACAATGACCTGCACCCCACCCATCAGCTCCAGCTGACCAACAGCGACCACTCCTTCCTCTATGTCTACCAGTGGATGAGCAGCAACCCTGAGGTTGCCACAGTCAGCGACAAGGGCCTTGTCACGGCTCAGGCGGCGGGCACCACCACCATCACGGCAATGGTCTCCAACGGCCAGGCTTTGCGGTGCAGCGTCACGGTGACTTCGGATATCGGCAAGGTGACCCTGAACAAAAGTGACCTGCTGCTCCGCACCGTGGGCACCCAGGAGCGCCTGACGGCCACCGTTGCGGTGGAAGGCGGCGGTAGTGTGCCCATTACATGGGTCAGCAGCAACCCCGGTGTCGTTACCGTGGATGCGGATGGCGTGGTGACCGCCATTGCCGATGGAGAAGCCAAGGTCACGGCCCTTTCGCCCGCCGGACGCTTTGACGTGTGCAGCGTTGTGGTGGGCATGGCGGCGGAGAAGTACGAATCTGAAGCCGACCTTGCTGACGAGCTCAAGCTCCCTGACCCCTACGTTGCCGTAAGGCTGAATAAACTGGCATAAAGAAAAAGCACCCGCCCATGGCTGTTTTTGACAGCTATGGGCGGTTTTTGCGTGTATGGAAACGGATGCGCTGGGAAAAACTTGCCGAAGAGGAATTTTTTTCAAAAAATATTTTGCGTTGCATGGTGTGATGTACCTGACACATCCGGCCGCCTCCGGCAGGTGAAAAAGGACAAAATGGCCCGAATGTTGTTTAAGACAGGGAGCGGCTGCCCCACAGAGCGGCGAAATCTCTGCAAAAAAGGCGGCTGTCCGGCTTGAATGACACATTTAACAAAAATTTGACGTGAAGTGATTGAATTTGCAACTCTTGACAGAAGGCGGGACAAACCATTATCCTTTTATCCAGAGGAAAGTATTTTATGTCGCCAGACGTTGGAATGCCTGGTGTACAAGTGTGTGTCAGGAGGGAAAGAATATGTCCAACTACCGGAACCGAATCGGGGAAGCCATTGCCTTTGCCCGGAACGTGGCGGGCAGATCCCAGCAGGAGCTTGCGGATATGCTGGGGCGGGACAAGCGCACCATTCAGAAATGGGAGCGGGGCGAGATCCGCATTGCGCTGGAGGATTATCTGGATGTATTCGATACTCTGCACCTGCCGGTGGGGCCCTATGAAATGTGGATCCGGCATCCGGAACTCTTTCCGCACGGCATGGAGGATATCAAGGGCTTCAGCACGGAGAAAAAGCGGCGGATACTGGCGGATTATTACCTGCATCAGGCTGCACCGCTGGAGATCGAGCAGGAGTATTACATCCTGTTCGGCGACCACGGCAGCAACAGCTGCGGCATCCGGCAGGAGCAGCTGGCCAACCTGCAGACTCCGCTCCGTGACCGCAAACGGATCGTGAACCAGATCATCGACAACTACTATGAGGCCCGAGCCATCGGACATCTGACCGACCCGGAGGGCCAGCAGCCAGTGATGCCCATTCTGGAAGCCTGCTACGATGCCAGTGCACGGAGCGTGGAAGCCAACGAGAACCGGTACAGCATCGGCAGCATCGAGGACTATCTGGACGATGCGGCAAAACCGGCAGAAGAGTGAACCGAACAGCAGACGGCCATGTGCAGCCGCCTGCTGTTTCTGCGTTCGGCTGCCTGCGGGAAAATATTGTGAAATTTGCGGATTCCTGCTATACTTATCCTATTGATGAAAAAGAAGGGTGAGATAAATGGCATACAACATGGGCGGTCGGCGCTTCCGGCCGGTGGGCAGCGGAAAAAAGCGGACTGCGCCGCAGTACGGGCCGGTGGGCACAGGCTGCCCGTTTGTGGAGGAGGCCGTGGCGCGGCTGTACCGGGAGCAGAACGAGGAACATTTCTGGAGCCTGATGAACGCCCTGAACTATGCGCTGGAATTGCAGACTAAGGTACTGGTGCCGCTGGATGCGGCGGTGGACCCCCAGAGCGGGGCCGCCCCCTGGGCGCATCTGCCCATCCCGGAGGATCGGGCCGAGGGCCTGCCGCCCTGGCTGCTCCACGCCCGGAAAGAGCGGCACTATCTGCCGCTGTTCACCTCGGTAAAGAACGCCGAGGCGGAAAAGGCCAGCGCCACCCGGCCCATGGTGGAGCGCAGCCTGCGCAGCGCCATGGAGTATGCGCTGGAAACGGACGGCATCGATGGTGTGGTGCTGGATCCGTGGACAAGCTCTGCCACGCTGGATGTCTCCCTGCTCAGCGGGCTGCTGAAATCGGAGCGGGGAAGCGACAACCCCGGCGCTCAGGAGCTGGAAGCCGGGCACGCCGCCGCCCGGGCCGGGAATTGGCAGGAAGCGGCGGCACGCTACACTGCCGCCGCCGAGGCGGGCAGCGCAGAGGCGCTTTCTGCCCTGGGGGACTGCCTGTATTATGGCCGGGGTACCCGGAAGAATAAGACCCAGGCCCGGCGGATGTGGAAAAAGGCCGCGCAGGCCGGGGAGGTGCAGGCCATGATCGCCCTGGGGGATGACTGTGCTGCATCGGGCGGGGAGATGGCTGAGACCCTGCAATACTACCGCCGCGCCCAGAGCGCTGCCCGGGAGGTGCCGGACATCGCCTACACCCCGCAGGTCTGCCTGCGCCTTGCCCAGTACGAGACCCAGTATCTCTCCCGCAAAAAGGCGCTGCTGCAGGTGGCGGAGGCCGTGCAGGGCTTTCGGATCCTGCAGGCCGAGGGCGAAACGGATGCTGCCGACTGGCTGCGGGAGGCTGAACTGCTGACCGATCAGCTGCTGGCCGACGATAAAAACGCCTGAAACACAGTTTCTTTACATTTGTTCTAAGAAATCGTCATAGGAAACCGGTAAGATATTCAAGGAAATATTCTGCGCCGAAGAAAAGAGGACAAGCACTATGAGCAAAGTGATCGGAATTGACCTTGGTACCACCAACTCCTGCGTGGCGGTGGTGGAGGGCGGCAAGCCTGTGGTCATCACCAACGCCGAAGGCGAGCGCACCACCCCCAGCGTGGTGGCCTTTACCAAGGATGGCGAGCGTCTGGTGGGCGGCGCGGCAAAGCGCCAGATCGCCACAAACTCAGGCCGCACGGTGTCCAGCATCAAGCGGTACATGGGTTCTGATCACCGAGTGCATATCGATGGCAGAGACCTGACCCCGCAGGAGATCAGCGCCATGATCCTGACCAAGATCCGCCGCGATGCCGAGAGCTACCTGGGCGAACCGGTGACCGAGGCCGTCATCACCGTGCCTGCCTATTTTGACGACAGCCAGCGCAAGGCCACTCAGGACGCGGGCCGCATTGCGGGCCTGAATGTTCTGCGCATCATCAACGAGCCCACCGCCGCCGCAGTGGCCTACGGCCTGGACAACGAAGCGCCCCAGAAGATCCTGGTCTACGATCTGGGCGGCGGCACCTTTGATGTTTCGATCATTGAGATCGAGGACGGCACCTTTACGGTGCTGGCCACCGGCGGCGATACCCATCTGGGCGGCGATGACTTTGACGAGCGCATCGTTGAGTGGGCTGTGGCGGAGTTCCGCAGATCTGACCGCATCGATCTGACCAAGGACCCCGCCGCCATGGGCCGCCTGAAGGAGGAAGCGGAAAAGGCCAAGAAGGAGCTTTCCAGCGCGCTTTCCGCCCAGCTGAACCTGCCGTTCATCGCGGTGGGCAAGGATGGCCCTCACCATCTGGATCTGAGCCTGGGCCGCCCCCAGTTTGAGATGATGACCGGTGACCTGCTGGCCCGCACCGTTCAGCCGGTGCAGAACGCCCTGCGGGATGCCGGGATTTCCGCCAGCCAGCTGGGCAAAGTCCTGCTGGTGGGCGGAAGCACCCGGATGCCTGCTGTGGAGCGGCAGGTCCGGGAGCTGCTGGGCTGTGAGCCCAGCCATACCCTGAACCCCGATGAATGCGTGGCCATGGGTGCCGCCGTGCAGGGCGGTCTGCTGCAGGGCGGCGGAAAGCTGGCCGGTGCCACCGGTGCGGCCGCGCAGGGCCTTGTGCTGATGGATGTCACCCCGCTGACGCTGTCCATTGAGACGCTGGGCGGCGTGGCCACCCCCCTCATCACCCGCAACAGCATGATCCCCACCCGCAAGAGCCAGATCTTTACCACGGCCCGCCCCATGCAGACCAGCGTGGAGATCAACGTGCTGCAGGGTGAGCGCCACTTTGCCCGCGACAACAAGAGCCTGGGTAAATTCAAGCTCACCGGCATCCGCTCCAGTTTCTCCTCCAAGCCCCAGATCGAGGTCACCTTTGACATTGATGTGAATGGCGTGGTCAAGGTGTCCGCAAAGGATCTGGGCACCGGTCGGGAGCAGAACATCACCATCACCGGCAGCACCAATCTTTCTGAGAACGAGATCCAGCGCGCCATGGCCGATGCCGCCGCCTACGAGGAGGAGGATACCCGCCGCAGGGAGCGGCTGGAACTCCACAATCAGGCCGAGATGCTGGCTTACAAGGTGGATGAAGCCCTCTCCAAGTGCAAAAAGGAGCTGGACAAGGACGAGAAGAACCGAGTCAAGAACGACCTTGCCAGCCTGCGCCGCTGCCTGCGCAAGGATAAGCCCGAAAAGATGAACGAGACCGAGGAGGCGAACCTCCGTCAGGCAAAATCCCAGCTGGAAGCCAGCGCCAACCACCTGATGGTGCTGTACAGCACGGAGCAGGATGCCGGCCGGCAGTAAGCAGGCAATTCCCTACTGAAAAACTTCGTTGAAAGGGTTGACAAACCCGGAAGAGTGGGGTATTATGTATGCAATATCACAAAAATGGCTGTGAAGAGAAGAGTAGGTTTTCGCATTGATCCTTCCAGAGAGCCCGGGCGGTGGAAAAGGGCAGGAAACAGGGAACTGAAAATGGTCTCGGAGCCGCGGGGGCGAAGTGCAAGAGTGCTAAGCCTGCGACGGGAGCGCCCGTTACAGCGTCCGGTTGTCGCGTTGCAAAACGCCGCAGCAGTGAGGCTGTCTCTGTGAGGGGACAGTAAACCAAGGTGGTACCACGGAAGTTTTACGCTTTCGTCCTTGTGGGTGTATGCCCGCTGAGGACGGAGGCGTTTTTATTTTGCTTCCGGTGCAAAGGGTGCGGATTGTGCCGCACCGCACAAAAACATTTTTTGTAAAAGTAGAGAGGGAAAACAAAATGTCTAAGATCACTCGTCGTAATTTTCTGAAAGTTTCCGGCGTGGCCGCTGCTGCCGCTGCCCTGACCGCCTGCGGCGGCTCTTCCTCCACCGCAAGCTCCGCTGCTTCCGGCGCTGCATCCTCTGAGGCTGCCTCCACCGCTGCCAAGCTGGACAAGATCAAGGTCGCCGTTCCCAACGACACCACCAACGAGGCCCGCGCTCTGACCCTGCTGGAGAAGAACGGCTTCTTCAAGCTGAAGGCAGATGCAGGCCTGACCGCCACCAAGAACGACATCGAAGAGAACCCCCTGAACGTCAATGTGGACGAGGTCGAGGCTGCTCAGGTGCCCAACGTCCTGCAGGATGAGGACTACGCTGTCATCAACTCCAACTACGCCATCTCTGCCGGTCTGGACCCCATGACCGACGCTCTGGCCATGGAGGATGGCACCTCTGCCTACGTTAACGTTCTGGTCTGCAAGGAAGGCAATGAGGAGGAGCCCAAGATCAAGGCTCTGGTCGCTGCCCTGCAGAGCCAGCAGGTCAAGGACTTTATGACCGAGAGCTACGGCGGCGCTGTGGTCTCCGTTGTGGAGAATCCCACCGACGGCTATGATCCTTCCATCGATTATGACGCACTGAACGGTGAGACTGTCAGCTGCGCTGCCACCCCCGCTCCCCACTGCGAGATCCTGGAGGTCTGCAAGCAGATCCTGGCCGACAAGGGCATTACGCTGGACATCCAGGAGTACGATGACTATGTGATCCCCAACACCATCGTTGAGGATGGCCAGTGCGACACCAACTACTTCCAGCATCAGCCCTACCTGGACAACTTCAATGAGGAGAAGGGCACCCACCTGGTCTCCGTTGCTGGCATCCACGTTGAGCCCATGGGCATCTACGGCGGCAAGCAGAGTGACCTGAGCCCGATCGAGGGTTAAGCGAACTCCCCCAGTCACCTTGCGGTGACAGCCCCCTCGGGGAGGGGGCCTTTGCTTGACCGTTCTGTTTCAGGCTCCCTCCATGAGGGAGCTGGCAAATCCGTAAGGATTTGACTGAAGGAGTTTATTCAACAGCAAGGAGCAATTTCTGTGATCGAGATCAAACACCTTTCCAAGACCTTCCAGATGAAGGACGGCGCAGTGAATGCGCTGAAGGACATCAGCCTGACCATCCCGGATGGTTCGATTTACGGCATCATCGGCATGTCTGGCGCGGGTAAATCCACGCTGGTGCGCTGCATCAACCTGCTGGAGCGCCCCACCGAGGGCAGCGTGGTCATTGACGGCGTGGAGATGGAAAAGCTCACGCCTGCCCAGCTGCGTCAGCGCCGCCGGGAGATCACGATGATCTTCCAGCAGTTCAACCTGCTGATGCAGCGCAGCTGCCTGAAGAACATCTGCTTCCCCATGGAGCTGGCAGGTGTGAAGAAAGAGGAAGCCGAAAAGCGCGCCAAGGAACTGCTGGAAATGGTGGGCCTGCCCGATAAGGCCAACGCCTACCCGGCCCAGCTCTCCGGCGGCCAGAAGCAGCGCATTGCCATTGCCCGCGCACTGGCAACTGACCCCAAGGTTCTGCTCTGTGATGAGGCCACCAGCGCGCTGGACCCCAACACCACCCACTCCATCCTGACCCTGATCAAGGACATCAACCGGAAGCTGGGCATCACGGTGGTGGTCATCACCCATCAGATGAGCGTTGTGGAGGAGATCTGCGATCACGTTGCCATTCTGGACGGCGGCGTTGTGGTGGAACAGGGCGAGGTGAAGGAGATCTTCGCCAACCCCAAGACCGCCGCGGCAAAGCGTCTGGTGGCTCCCAACGGCGGCAGCGCCGCCCGCGACCTGTCCAGCTTTGCGCCGGACGATCATGTGGTGCGTGTGACCTTCAACGGTTCTTCCGCCGCAAAACCGCTGGTGGCAAGCCTTGCCGCCGAAAAGGGCATTCTGGTGTCGGTGCTCAGCGCCGATACCCGCGACCTGAGCGGCCAGTGCTACGGCTCCATGCTGCTCAAGCTGCCCGCTGACCTGGATGAAGCAAAACAGGCTGCTGCCTACATGCGGGCACAGCCCGGTATTACGGTGGAGGAGGTGACCGGAGAATGACCATTGCAGATTATGGCTTTGCCATCTGGGAGACCTTCTATGTGACGGTGCTCTCCACCGCGTTCTCTCTGGTCATCGGCCTGCCGCTGGGCGTGCTGCTGGTGGCCGGTGATAAGGACGGCATTCTGCCCCTGCCCGGCTGGCTGATGCACCTGCTGAATATCATCATCAATATCCTGCGCAGCGTGCCTTTCCTGATTTTGATGATCTGCGTCTTTCCGCTGACCCGTATCATCGTGGGCACCACCGTAGGCACCAAGGCCACTATCGTCCCGCTGGTGGTGGCGGCCTTCCCGTTTGTGGCGCGTCTGGTGGAGACCAGCCTGCGCGAGCTGGATGAGGGTGTGGTGGAAGCCGCCCAGAGCATGGGTGCGACCCCCTTCCAGATCATCACCAAGGTAATGATCCCCGAGTGCCTGCCCGGCCTGATCTCCAGCATGACCACGGCCCTGACCACCATTCTGGGCTACTCGGCCATGTCCGGTGTCATCGGCGGCGGCGGCCTGGGCAAGATCGCCCTTTCCTACGGCTACTACCGCTACCAGACCAACACTATGATCGTCTGCGTCATCCTGCTGGTGCTGCTGGTGCAGATCTTCCAGACCGTTGGCACCTTCTGGGCCACCAGAAGCGATAAGCGGCTGAGGAAGTAACTCCTTCAGTCGCACTTCGTGCGCCAGCTCCCTCGGAGAGGGAGCCTTAAAGCCTCCCTCTTTGAGGGAGGTGGCAAAGCCGAAAGGCTTTGACGGAAGGAGTTCTCTCCTCATTTCGCCCCGGACGGGAAGTAAAATTTAACGTTTCAATTCCCCGCCGGAGGCATGTGCTCCTGCGGGGAATTGTGCTATTCGGACAAACCCAGTAAAGGAGTATGTTGCAATGAACCGTGATACCATCTGTGTGCAGGGCGGTTATACGCCCGGCAATGGCGAGCCCCGCCAGATCCCCATCATCCAGTCCACCACCTTCAAATATGCCACCAGCGAGGATATGGGCAAGCTGTTCGACCTGGAAGCCGACGGCTACTTCTACTCCCGCCTGCAGAACCCCACCTGTGACCTTGTGGCCAAGAAGATCTGCGAGCTGGAGGGCGGCACCGCCGCCATGCTGACCTCCAGCGGTCAGGCAGCCAACTTCTTTGCCCTGTTCAACCTCTGCGAGGCTGGTGACCATATCGTGGCATCCAGCACCATCTACGGCGGCACCTTCAACCTCATTTCTGTCACCATGAAGAAAATGGGCATTGAGGCCACCTTTGTGGACCCGCTGTGCACCGAGGAGGAGCTGAACGCCGCTTTCCGGTCCAACACCAAGGTGGTGTTCGGCGAGACCATTGCCAACCCCGCCCTGACCGTACTGGATATCGAGAAGTTCGCCAAGGCTGCTCACGCCCACGGCGTGCCCCTGATCGTGGATAACACCTTTCCCACGCCGGTCAACTGCCGCCCCTTTGAGTGGGGCGCGGATATCGTGACCCACTCCACCACCAAGTACATGGACGGCCACGGCGCTGTGCTGGGCGGTGCCATCGTGGACGGCGGCAAGTTCGACTGGATGGCCCACGCCGAGAAGTTCCCCGGCCTGTGCACCCCGGACGACAGCTACCACGGCATCACCTACGCCGAGCGCTTCGGCAAAGAGGGTGCCTTTATCACCAAGGCAACGGCTCAGCTGATGCGGGACTTCGGCTCCATGCAGTCCCCGATGAATGCCTATATGCTGAACCTCGGCCTGGAAAGCCTGCATGTCCGGATGCAGCGCCACTGCGCCAACGGCATGGCCGTGGCAAAGTTCCTCGAAAGCCATCCCAAGGTGGCCTATGTGAATTACTGCGGCCTGGAGTCCAGCCCCTACCACGCACTGGCTGAAAAGTATCTGCCCAATGGCAGCTGCGGCGTGGTCAGCTTCGGTCTGGCCGGCGGTCGCGAAGCTGCCAGCACCTTTATGAAGGAGCTCAAGCTGGCCGCCATTGAGACCCATGTGGCCGATGCTCGCACCTGCTGCCTGAACCCGGCTTCCAGCACCCACCGCCAGATGAACGATGAGCAGCTGAAAGCCGCCGGTGTGCCCGCAGAGCTGGTGCGCATGAGCTGCGGTCTGGAAAGCGCCGAGGATCTGATCGCAGATATCGCACAGGCTTTGGATAAGATTTAACGGTCTCGCCCTCTCAGTCACCTGCGGTGACAGCTCTCCCAAGGGGAGAGCCAATTGCGGCCCATGGTCAGCAGATGCTGAACCTGGGAGATGCGCTGCCTCCCCCTTTGGGGGAGGTGGCATTGCAGAGCAATGACGGAGAGGGCAAGCCATCTAAAGGAGTAACCATCTATGCCCCTCATCATCCCGAAAACGCTCCCCGCCTACGATGCACTGTACGAGGAAAACGTCTTTGTCATGCACCGGGAGCGGGCAGCGTCCCAGCATATCCGCCCGCTGGAGATCCTGATCCTGAACCTGATGCCCACCAAGATCGCCACCGAGACCCAGATCGCCCGGCTGCTGGCCAACACGCCGCTGCAGGTGCACATGACCCTGCTGCAGACGATGAGCCATGAGGCAACGCACGTCTCCGCGGCCCATCTGGAGGCCTTTTATAAGACCTTCGACGAGGTGAAGCATAACCGCTACGACGGCATGATCATCACCGGTGCTCCGGTGGAGACCATGGACTTTGAGCAGGTGGATTACTGGCCGGAGCTGTGCGAGATCATGGATTTCAGCGAGACGAACGTCTATTCCACCCTGCATGTCTGCTGGGGCGCTCAGGCGGGCCTGTACTACCACTACGGCATCCGCAAGGAGCTGCTGCCTGCCAAGATGTTCGGCGTGTTCGAGCACCGGGTCATCCGGCCCTCCAACCCGCTGGTGCGCGGCTTTGATGAGGTGTTCTATGCCCCCCACAGCCGCCACACCGCCATGAGCCGGGAGGATATCGACCACTGCAGTGCGCTGCGCATCCTTGCCGAGAGCGATGAGGCAGGGCCTTTCCTGATGAGCACCGAGAATGGCCGTCAGATCTTTGTCATCGGCCATCCGGAGTACGACAAATACACGCTGGATGCGGAGTATAAGCGGGATGTTGCCAAGGGTCTGCCCATTGCAGTGCCCAAAAACTACTACCCCAACGATGATCCCAGCCAGCCGCCGCTCTTCCGCTGGCGCGCGCACGCCCATCTGCTGTATGAAAACTGGCTGAACTACTATGTCTACCAGAACACCCCCTATGATCTGGGAGAGATGCAGCGCGTGAAGCACTCTGAGGGGTGAACCCGCTCAGCCGCCTGCGGCAGCTCCCCCATGGGGAAGCCAGGTTTACGCACGACTGTTTTTCTGCCTCTCCTATCAGGAGGGGCGGTATTGGAAAGCAATAACGGAGAGGTATTTATGGGAATCGATAAGAATGAATGGGGCTTCCGGGTGGGGCATCTGCCCCACGGGGAGCGCAATAAGATCAGTGATGTGCCGGGCGTGACGGTGGGCCATTGCACACTGGCGGATGGCGACATCCAGACCGGTGTGACCGCGCTGCTGCCTCACCCCGGGGATGTGTTCCATGACAAAGTGCTGGCGGCCTGCCATGTCATCAACGGCTTCGGCAAGACCACCGGCCTTGTCCAGATCGATGAGCTGGGTACACTGGAGACCCCCATCCTGTTTACCAACACCCTGAGTGTGGGTACCGTGGAGACGGCGCTGGTCAAATATATGCTGGAGCGCAACCCCGATATCTGCGAGACCACCGGCAGTGTGAACCCGGTCGTCTGCGAGTGCAACGACAGCGGCCTGAACGATATCCGGGGCCTGCATGTCACCGAGGCGCATGTGGCTGCCGCTCTGGCAGACTGTAAAGCTGATTTCGCCGAGGGTGCAGTGGGTGCCGGACGCGGAATGCGCTGCCATGGGCTGAAAGGCGGCATCGGTTCTGCCTCCCGGCTGGTGGAGCTGGACGGTAAGTCCTACACCATCGGGGCACTGGTGCTCTCCAATCACGCCACCTTCGATGACCTCATCGTGGCGGGCACACCCATCCACGAGCTATTGGAAGCCCGCATCCCGCCCCATGAGGACAAGGGCTCCATCATCACGGTGCTGGCAACAGATATCCCCCTGAGCGAGCGCCAGCTGCGGCGGCTCTGCCACCGGGCGCTGGTGGGGCTTTCCCGCACCGGCAGTGCCTGCGGCAACGGTTCGGGTGAGATCGTTCTGGCCTTTACCACGGCCAACCGGATGCCGCATTACTCGGACAAAGCCCTCCTGCCCATGAAGATGCTCCACGATGATGCCATCAACCCGCTGTTCCGGGCGGTGGCCGAGTGTGTGGAGGAAAGCGTCCTGAGCAGCCTGCTCCACGCCGAGACCGTCACCGGCTACCATGGCCGGACGGTGCAGTGCCTTTCCGACCTGTTGAAAAAATAATGTAAATAATAAGCCTTTCCGTGTGGTATACCTCACAGTGTGACACCAACGGAAAGGCTTTTTTTTTATCGCTGTCTTTATCTCTGCACCAGCGTGATGAATGCCTTCATCTGGGGAGTGAGCCATTTATCCTTGTGGTAGAACAGCTGCCGCCGCATTTCCACGCGGCAGGCGGGGACATTCAGGCGAGCCAGCGTTCCGGCGGCGAGGGCATTCTGTACGATGTACTCGGGCAGGAAGGAAAGCCCCATGCCGTGCTCGACCATCTGGCAGAGCAGGGAAGCGCTGCCCAGCTCGAGGAAGGGCTTGATGGCCAGCCCCTGCGCCGCCATGCACTGGTCGAGGGCATCGCGGTAGCTCATGCCCCGCTCGGTCAGCAGGAATTCCTGCCCGGCCAGTTCCTGAAGCGTGACTTCCGCCTGCCCGGCCAATGGGTGCCCGGCGGGGGCCACCACGCAGATGGGCTCCGGCTCATCCACGGCCAGCACGAAGCTGGGCTGCAGCAGCGGCTTGTCCAGTGTGTAAGCCAGGTCGATCTGATTGGAGCCCAGCATCTGGAGCATCTCATCATCGGTGGCGGTGCGGAGTACCAGCTCCACCTGCGGGCAGAGGGCGTGATACCGCTGCAGCAGGTCGGGCAGAAAGGTGCTGCAGACCGAATCCGCCAGTGCCACCCGCAGGGTGCCGCTGACCTGCCGGGCAGGCTGCAGGGCCGCTTTGGCCTGCTCGGCTGTGGCCAGCAGGGAGCGGGCATAGGTCAGAAAGGTCTGCCCGGCATCGGTCAGGCGGACAGTTTTGCCCACCCGGTCGAAGAGCGGCGTTTCCAATTCGGCTTCCAGCTGGGCCACCTGCGCGGAGACTGCCGACTGGGAATACCCCAGCTCCCGTGCTGCACGGGAAAAGCTGTGCAGCTCCGCAATATGCAAAAAGGTGTTGATGGTACGCAGTTCCACGGCGGCACCTCTCAGCGGCGGGTGATGCCGGTCACGGTCAGAACAGCACCATCTACGACAAAATGGACTTCCAATCCCGAAAATTCCATTCCGTATACCCGCTCCGGGTCGTGCTGGTAGGAGGGGCGGGGGTCGTTTTCCAGCACGCCCCGCAGGCCGTTCCGCTCGGCGGCGGGCACGGATTCCCACAGCTCCGGCGGGCATTCGACCTGCAGCCTGTGTGTCTGGGTCTGTGCCGTGAAGCCTGCCGCCGCGTCCGGGTGACAGTCGGCGTAGGGGATGTAGGGCTTGATGTCGTAGATGGGGGTGCCGTCCATCAGGTCTGCGCCCCGCACGATGAGCACCGGGCCCACCTCCGGGCGGTGCTCGATGGCCTCCAGCCTGACGCTGGAAAGGCCCAGCGGATTGGGCCGGAAGGGGGAGCGGGTGGCAAACACGCCCATCCGGGTGTTGCCGCCCAGGCGCGGGGGCCGGACGGTGGGAGACCAGCTCTCCCGCACCGCGCCGGAGAACTGCCACACCAGCCAGATGTGACTGAAATCCTCCAGTCCGCGCAGGGCATCGGCGTTGCGGTATTCCGGGGTGAAGATGATCTCGCCCCGCAGGCCGTCCACCAGCCCGCTCTGCCGGGGGATGCCGAACTTGGTGGGGAAGGCGGTGTGGATGTGTGCAATGACCTTCAGGGTCATGGTTTCGTTGCTCATATTATAAACCTCTGCAGAAGCCTACGGCTCTGCCCTCGATCTGGATCTCGTTCAACTGCGGCCCGGCATAGATCATGGGCGGGCAGACGGCGGCATTGTCGGCCAGCAGCATAACAGTGTCGCCCTGCCGATGAAAATGCTTTAAGGTGGCCTCGTCGCCGATCCGCACGGCGGCGATCTCGCCCTGCTCCACCTCGGGCTGGCAGCGGATGCAGACGATGTCGCCATCGCAGATGGTGGGGGCCATGCTGCTGCCGTGGCAGGTCAGGGCAAAGTCGGCGTGCCATGCGGCAGGAACGCCGATGTAGCATTCGATGTTCTGTTCGGCGGTGATGGGGGTGCCGCAGGCAATGCTGCCCACCAGCGGTACCCGCACCATTTCGGGCAGGGGCTCAAAGCCCGGCGGCGGGACAAACGCAGTGTTTTCCAGCCCCATCAGCCATGCGGGGGTGGTCTCCAATGCAGCGGCAAACTCCTCCACCTTGGATTGCGGGATGTCGTTGACCCCCTTTTCCAGCTTGGTGATGGAGGATTTGGAACGGTAGCCCATCCGCTGGGCAAGCTCTTCCTGAGAGAGCCCCAGCTCGAGCCGACGCTGTAAGATACGGCGGGAAAGTTCTGACATGGCAGAGACCTCGCTTTTCCTGAAAAAGAATGTTCTGCCGTGAGTATATCAGAAAAGTTCTTAAAAATCAACGATTTTCGCGCGATTTTGGTAAAATAGTTGACAAAAAATCAACGTCGAACTATAATACAACCAAAGATTGTGAAACGACACGCAGAGATCCAGATGAAAGGAGAACCTTTGATGACAAATACCACACAGATCCGCGCCTACATTGAAAGCCAGGGCCTCAAGCTGGGCCATGTGGCACGGGTGCTGGGCATCAGCAGCAGCGCCCTGCATCAGAAGCTGAACGACGAGAGCGATTTCAAAGTCAGCGAAGCCGACCGTCTTTCTGCCATGCTGGGGCTGACCATGGAACAGCGGGATGCCTGCTTCTTTGGCCCGGGCACCCGGATGTGCCAAAGAAAGGGGGCGGCGTGATGACCGCTGAACAGCGCAGAAAGACCCGGGAGGCCCTGCAGAACTACGGTACCCGCCAGTGGGCCCGCAGCTCGGCCAATTGGGGCTGGGCTCGAGCCATCCAGCAGACGCAGGAGTATTACCGCACCGCCGACCCCATTCGTGCAGGCCTGCTCCAGCTGCGCTACCTGGAGCGCCGCAAGGAGGAGGACGTGCTGGAGCGGCTCTGCATCGGACGCACCACCTACCAGAAAGCCCAGCTCGATCTGCTGAGCACCGTAGCCGTTTTTGCCGCCCGCTACGGTGCCCTGTGACGCAAAATGCCCCCGGACAGCCATCCGGGGGCATTGCAGTCAGTGCGTTTTCTTTTCCGGAGTATCGCAGTGCTGGTGGCAGGAGGCGCAGTTGCCGCCGCAGCCTTCGCCTTTCCAGCCGCCCTGCTTGGAGATCCAGACCACTGCCAGGGCAAACAGCCCTGCCAGCACCAGAATGGTAATGATCCCACGAAGTGTCAGCATTGAAAAAACCTCTCTTTTTGCGCTGGAATGCGCAATTTCAGTATACACCATTTTGCGCAAAAGAGCAACTGCCTCGCAGTGGGAAAAAATTGCGAAAAAATCAAAATTAGGGCTTGCCAATCCACTTCGGTTGTGGTATAATTCTCTTGTTCCGATTCGGAGGATTAGCTCAGCTGGTTAGAGCACCTGCATCACACGCAGG
>ERZ772876.1710-NODE-1710-length-20920-cov-12.009777_pt1 | contig 20920 bp, 19 predicted proteins | sample MGYA00580584_ERZ772876 | MGnify/ENA primary metagenome ERZ772876 (study PRJEB29015, sample SAMEA2737728) | human gut metagenome | biome: human gut; feature: human-associated habitat; material: faeces | place: China | collected 2012 ... | reverse complement strand
CGCGGAAGGGTCAAGGGAGGAACTCCCTTGCGGAGTCCAGAGGCAGAGCCTCTGGTGGCTCCCCTCACAGCTCCCTTCGTCCCTCCATCGCCTTCGAGAGCGTCACTTCGTCGGCGTATTCAAGGTCGCTGCCGACGGGGACGCCGTGGGCAATGCGGGTGCACTTGATGCCCATGGGCTTAATGAGCCGCGCAATGTAGGTTGCGGTTGCTTCGCCCTCGATGTCGGGGTTCGTCGCCAGAATCACTTCGCTGACCGGCTCGGTCTGCAGGCGCGTCATCAGTTCCTTGATGTGAATGTCATCCGGCCCGATGCCGTCCATCGGCGACAGCGTGCCGTGCAGGACGTGGTACAGCCCGTGGTAATCGTGCATCCGCTCCATGGCGGCCACGTCGCGCGGGTCGCGCACGACGCAGATTTGCCCGTTATGGCGGCTTTCATCCGCACACACGGCGCACTTTTCAGCGGAGGAAAAATTGCCGCACACGTCGCAGTAGCGAATCGCCTTGCGCCCCTGCCACAGCGCCGCCGCCAGCGCGTGAACATCCTCCAGCGGCATCCCGACGATATGGTACGCCAGCCGCGCCGCCGTCTTGTGACCGATGCCGGGCAGCCGAGACAGCTCCGACACCATCCGCTCAATCGGTTCGATTTGTCCGGGCATCAGAACAGACCGCCCATGCCGCCCATGCCGGGCGCCATCTTGTTCATCGTCTCTTCGCGGTTTGCTTCACCCTTGCGCAGCGCTTCGTTCACCGCCGCCATCACAAGGTCCTGCAGCATTTCCACGTCGTCCGGGTCAACGACCTTGGGGTCAATCGTCAGGGACAGCAGCTCGCGCTTGCCGTTTACCTTCACGCTTACCACGCCGCCGCCGGACTGCGCTTCGTACTCCTGCGCATCCAGCTTTTCCTGCGCGTCCGTCATCGCCTGCTGCATCTTCTGCGCCTGACGCATGAGCTGCTGCATGTTCGCGCCGCCGCCGAAGCCAAAGTTCTGTCGTGCCATAAAAATCGTCCTCCTAATTATTCGTTTTCTGTCAGTTTCTCCGGGGAAATCCGCCGGATGGTCAGGTTGCCCGAAGCCGTCGTCACGCGGACAGACGGTGCGCCATTGACGATGGATACGCCGTCCGTCAGCAGCCGCCCGGACACCGAGCGAAGAATGGCGTCACACTGCGCGCCGGGAATCTCCAGACTGATGCCGCCTGCGACCGAGCCGCCCTTGAAGGTGGAAAACATCTCCGCAAAAGAGAGCATTGCGCCCCGGCTGACCGAGGACAGCGAGATGTTCAGAAACGCAAGGCGCTCCAGACAGAGCATCCCCGTCGTTGTGAACAGGCTGCAATCCTGACCGGACAAGTCGCTGCCGGCAATGTCGCCGCTGCCGTTCTTGACCTTCAGGCTCAGGCTGCTCAAGTCGGAGAGCATCACGAAGCCGGAGAGCGACTCCACGGACAGGTCACTGACCTGCAAACCGCGGACATGCACGCTGCCGGACGTCGTGCGAATCTCGACCCGTCCCTTCCACGTGCGCGGAATGCGGACGGTCACTTGCAGCCAGCGGGCGCTGAGCGGCAAGGGCGAGAGTGCGGCGGCGGACTGCTCCAGCGTCAGCGTATCGCCGTTCTGGGCGAGCGAAACCGCCTTCATATCGTGGTCGTCACCGGATGCCATGACTTGGATTTCCTGCGTGTCATCGGCGTAGAGTTCCAGCAGGGCGCCGGTGAGGTGAATCACCAGCTGCGTAATGGTCAGCGAGGAAAAAGAGTTGCGCGAATTCATACGCGTTCACCTCCGTCATTCGTCCTCATCATATCACGTTTTGGCGCTTGTTGCAAGGGGAAAAGCCAACTATGAAGCAGTTGGATGCTTATGCGGATAGGCATAGTTGACTTCATTTCCATAGTGGTAACTTCCGCAAGTTCCAGAGGGCATAAAAACAGACGAAGTCTGCGATCGCCCTCTGGACTCCTCCGGGGTCGCCCTCCGGTTGTTACTTGACTTTTATTGGACGGTTTTTTAGTTACTGGCAGGGACGCTTCGCTGCCTGCGCCTTGTTGGCTGTTCCTTTTGAGTAGTTTTGACGAGAAACAGTTGGGGCGTTGCCCCAAGCCCCATAAGGGGCGCCGCCCCTTAACCCCGCAAGGGGCATTGCCCCTTGACCCTTTTTTCGGCGCCATGCGGGTGCTGTTATTCCAACAGCTCCGCACCAGTTACGATGTCGTCCATCACCGCGATAACCAGCGGCATTCCGCGGTCTTGCTTGCCTTGCAGACGCACGTTGTCCCTTTCCACCAGCGTCGCGGGGGATTTCGCCTGCTGCACGCGAATCAGGTGATCGTCCTTCTCCAACCGCACCACGCCCGCAAGCTGTTTGCCGTTGCTGCCATTCTTGTTGAAATAGAACGACTTCACGCCCTTGCCGTTGCGGTTCTGCTTCTCGAAATCGACGGAGAGCAGGCGTTTGGCGTAGCCGCGGTCGGTCAGCAGCACGATTTGGTCGCTGTCTTGCAGCTGCCCGCACCAGATGACCTCGTCGCCGTCCTCCACCTGCATACAGCGCACCCCGGCGGCGACGCGCCCCTGCACCGGCACGCTGTCGAGCGAGAAGCGGATGCACAGACCGCTGCGGGTGAACAACAGCAGGTCGTCACGGCTGGCGGCGGGGAGAACTGTCAGCAGACGGTCGCCGTCTTTCACGTTCACGGCGGCAAACTTCTTGCTGCGCACGTCGTAATCCGCAGCGGCGGTGCGTTTCACCATGCCCTGCCGGGTGATGAAGAGAATGTCCGGCAGATGCCCGATGTCCGCCATGCGGATGCACGTCATCCACAGCGCCTTCTCGTCGTCCTCCAGCCCGGCCAGCACGCCTGAAAGCAGCTGGCCGCGCTCCTTGGGCTTGACTTCGTTCAGCGACGCAACGGGCAGGGGATAGCAGTTGCCGTGGTCGGTGAAGATGAGCAGCGTCTCGTCTGTTTTGGCCATGAACAGGAAGTCGGCGAACTCCTTGTCGTCCTCCGTGCGGGTCGGGAGCGGCGTTTTTTTGTAGAGCGCGGGATTCATGCGCTTCAATTGCCCCGCGCCCGTGAACGCCACGATGACCTCTTCCGGCGCGGCGGTCTCTTCCTCAACTTCCAGCGGGGATTCGTCCGCTTTTTCGATGGTTGTGCGGCGCTCGTCGGCGAATTCCTCGGCAATCTCCTGCAATTCCTTGCGGATGACCGCCAGCAGCTTTTTCTCGCTGTGCAGGATGCCCTCCAAGCGGTCGATGAGCTTCAGGGTGTCCTCGTACTCCTTGCGCAGGGCGATGATTTCCAGATTCGTCAGCCGCTGCAGGCGCATGTCCAAGATTGCCTGCGCCTGCGCGTCGGACAGCTCGAAGCGCTCCATCAGGCGGGCTTTCGCTTCTTTCGGGTTCTTCGAGGAGCGAATCAGCGCGATGACCTCGTCGAGGTTGTCCACCGCAATCATCAGCCCCTGCAAAATGTGCGCGCGGGCTTTCGCCTGCTTCAGGTCGTACTCCGTGCGGCGGGTGATGACGTTTTTCTGATGGCGGATGAAGTGCCCCAGCATCGTTTTCAGCCCCATCTGCACGGGCTTGCCCTCGGCGATGGCGACCATGTTCACGCCGAAGGTGACCTGCAAGTCCGAATACTTGTAGAGCACTTTCAGCACCTTGTCCGGGTCGGCGTCCTTCTTCAGCTCGATGACGGCACGCATTCCCTCGCGGTCGGATTCGTCGCGGATGTCGTAGATGTTTTGCAGCTGCCCCTTCTTTTCTTCCGACAGCTTCAAAATCTTCTCCAGCATCGCGGCTTTGTTGACCATGTAGGGGATTTCCGTGATGACAAGCAGCTTGCGCCCGTTTACGCCGTCCTCCACATGCACACGCGCGCGCAGGGACAGCTTCGAGCGTCCGGTCTCATAGCCTCTGCGGATTTCCTCGTTTTTCACCAGCACGCCGCCGGTGGGGAAGTCCGGGCCGGGGATGATTTTCATCAGCTCATCCAGCGGAATGTCCGGATTCTCCATCACAGCAATTGCCGCGCGGATGCTTTCGCCCAGATTGTGCGGGGGGATGTTCGTTGCAAGCCCTACCGCGATGCCGCTTGCGCCGTTGACGAGCAGATTCGGAAAGCGCGCGGGCAGCATGTCCGGCTCTTTGAGCGTGTCGTCGAAATTCAGGCGGAACGGCACGGTGTCCTTCTCAATGTCGCGCAGCATTTCCAGCGCGAGGGGCGTCATGCGCGCCTCGGTGTAACGCATGGCGGCAGCGCTGTCGCCGTCAATGGAGCCGAAATTGCCGTGCCCATCGACCATCGGCCCGCGCATGGAGAAGTCCTGCGCCATGCGCACCAGCGCGTCGTACACGGAGGAATCGCCGTGCGGGTGATATTTGCCCAAGCAGTCGCCGACGATGCGGGCGCACTTGCGGTGCGGCTTGTCGGGCGTCGTGCCCAGTTCCATCATGGTATAGAGAATGCGGCGCTGCACGGGTTTTAAGCCATCCTCGACGCGCGGCAGGGCGCGTTCCAGAATGACATGCTCCGCGTAGGGGATCATGGACTGGTGCATCACGTCCTCGACGGTCGTTTGCAGGATGCGCGACGGGTCGTCCTTGGGAATCGGGCGGTTATCGCTTGTTTTCTTTGCCATAACTTACTTTCCTTCCCCTCGCTGACCTTCCGGCAGCTCGAAATTATCCGGCTTGTTGAAGTCGGCGTTCTCGATGATGTAGTCGCGGCGCGGCTCGACCTTGTCGCCCATCAGGATGGTAATGCGGCGGTCAGCCAGCGCTGCGTCCTCAATCGTCACCTGCATCAGTTTGCGCTGGGAAGGATCCATCGTCGTCGCCCAGAGCTGTTCGGGATTCATTTCGCCCAAGCCTTTGTAGCGCTGAAGCGTGTAGCCTTTGCCCGCTTCCTTGATGCACTTCGCCAGCTCCTTGTCGTCGTAGGCATAGAGGACTTTGCTGCCCTTTTGCACCTTGTACAGCGGCGGCATTCCGATATAAACGTGACCGCCGGTGACAAGCTCTTTCATGTAGCGGAAGAAGAACGTCAGCAGGATAGCACGAATGTGCGCGCCGTCCTGATCGGCATCGGAGAGGATGATGACTTTGTTGTATTTGAGGTTGGCGAGGTTGAAATTCTCGTCGATGGACGTGCCGAGCGCGGTAATCAGCGAGCGGAACTCCTCGTTGCTCAGCACCTGATCCAGCCGCTTCTTTTCGGCATTGAGGGGCTTGCCGCGCAGGGGGAGAATCGCCTGATAGCGGCTGTCGCGCCCCTGCTTGGCGCTGCCGCCTGCGGAATCGCCCTCGACGATGAACAGCTCATTGTCCTCCGCCTTTTTGCCGCGGCAGGCGCTGAGTTTGCCGACCAGCGGCGCGGCATCAAGCTGATTTGCTTTGCGGGCGTTGTCGCGGGTCTTGCGCGCGGCTTCCCGCACCTGCGCGGCGCGAATCGCCTTCTGCACAATCTGCTGGGCAATCTCCTGATTCTTGAGGTTCTCCAGCCAGTCCGTCAGCTGCTGGGTGATGATGGCCTCCACCGCGGGGCGAACTTCGCTGTTGCCCAGCCGCCCCTTCGTCTGCCCCTCGAACTGCGGATTCTTGACCATCGTCGTCAGCACGCAGCTCAAGCCTTCGCGGAAGTCCTCGCCAGTCAGGTTGCTGTCCTTTTCCTTCAGGAAGCCGTTGCGGCGGGCGTAGTCGTTGAACATCTTCGTGAATGCCGCCTTGAAGCCTGTTTCGTGCGTTCCGCCTTCACCCGTGGGGATGTTGTTGACATAGGAAAAAAGGCTTTCGGTATAGCCGTCGGTGTACTGAATGGCGACGCGGCAGATGACGGAATCCTTCTGGCCTTCGAGGTAAATCGGCTGATCGTGCAGGACGGTTTTGCCGTCGTTCAAATACCGCACATAGTCGATGATGCCGCCCTCGTAGTGGAAGGTCGTTTCGCGGCGGGCAGGGTCGCTCACACGCTCGTCGAGAAAGACGATTTTCAAGCCCCGGTTCAGGTACGCCAACTCCTGCAAGCGGCGGAACACCGTGTCGTAATTGAAGCGCACGTCCTCGAAAATCGCGTCATCGGGAAGAAAACGCACGAGTGTGCCCTTCTTGCGTGTGTTGCCGACTTTTGCCAAGGGTGCGTCCGGCTTGCCCGCGATGACCTTGCCTTTCTTCTCGTCGAACTGGCTTGTGAAGCGCATGGCATAATGGCTGAAATCGCGGTAGATGTCCACGGTCAGCCACTTGCTCAGCGCGTTGACGACCGACGCGCCCACGCCGTGCAGACCGCCGGAATAGCTGTAATTCTCGTTGTTGAACTTGCCGCCCGCGTGCAGCACGGTGAAAATGACCTCCGCGCCGCTGACGTGCATGGTCGGGTGCTCATCCACGGGCATACCGCGCCCGTTATCGTACACCGACGCGGAGCCGTCCGTGTGCAGCGTCACGCGCACCTCATCCGCAAAGCCGTTTGAAGCCTCGTCAATCGCGTTATCCACAATCTCCCAGAGCAGGTGATGCAGACCGCGTGTCGAGGTGGTGCCGATATACATGCCCGGACGCATCCGAACCGCTTCCAGCCCTTCCAGCACCTGAATATTGCCTGCATCATAGTGATTTGCTTGATTTGCCATGAAAAAACTCCTCTTATAATGAAGGAAGTATATCAAAATCGCAACGGTGACAAAGCACCAATTTTCATTATATCACAATTCCGCCGATTCATCAAGGCGAACAGCAAAATGACGCTCGGACAGCAGAGCGGCGCGAAAAATTTTCACCCGCTCAACAAAAACGTAACATTTTATCAAATATCGGAAACATGTTCATGGGAAAGCAAAAATAGATATTGCAAACGGGCAGATAATTGCCGAATCAAACAGGGGAAAATCCGCGAAAACGCCGCAGAATTTACAATTCACAGGGAAAAAGCCTCTTGACAATGAAACAATTTTGTAATAAAATCAGGCTGTACGGAAAGGAGTGATTTCCCCATGATGAATTCCGGTCTGCGGCGGCTTCTGTCCGGCGCGGTGGCGCTGATGCTGCTGGGCTGTTCCTCCGCCTTGGCGGATACGGCGACGGTCACTGCGCGCAAACTCATTCTGCGCGAAAAAGCATCCTCGACCAGCGATGCCCTGCAAACCCTGCCCAAAGGCACGAAGCTGGAGATTCTCGGCAAAAGCGGCAGCTGGTATAAAGTGACTTACGGGAAATACACCGGCTATGTCTATAAAACGTATGTCAGCGTGACCAAGACGGCCAGCAGTTCCAGTTCTTCCAGCAGCGCGACGCGGCTGGAAAAGGGGAGCACTGGCAGCGACGTCAAGGATTTGCAGACAAAGCTGAAAAAACTCGGCTATTATGATGCTTATGTCGATGGCGATTATGGCGACACGACCGTCGCGGCGGTCAAGGCGTTCCAGAAGAAGTATAACCTGACAGCAGATGGCATTGCAGGCAAAGAGACGCTCAAAAAGCTGGACAGTGTCTACAAGAACGAGGACAGCGACAAGGACGACGACTCGCTCCGCATGGGCGACAGCGGCAGCGCCGTCAAGGACTTGCAGACGAAGCTGAAGAAGCTGGGCTATTACGACGGCACGGTGGACAGCACGTTTGGTTCGGGCACATACGCGGCGGTTCGCGCGTTCCAGAAGAAGTATAACCTGACGGCGGATGGCGTGGCGGGCAGCGAAACGCTCAAAAAGCTCGACAGCGCGTACAAGAATGCGAACAGCGACAAGGACGATGATTCGCTCCGCATGGGCGACAGCGGCAGCGCCGTCAAGGACTTGCAGACGAAGCTGAAGAAGCTGGGCTATTACGACGGCACGGTGGACAGCACGTTTGGTTCGGGCACATACGCGGCGGTTCGCGCGTTCCAGAAGAAGTATAACCTGACGGCGGATGGCGTGGCGGGCAGCGAAACGCTCAAAAAGCTCGACAGCGCGTACAAGAACGCGGACAGCGACAAGGATGACGACTCGCTCCGCAAAGGCGCAACCGGCAGCGCGGTCAAGGATTTGCAGACGAAGCTGAAAAAGCTTGGCTTCTACAACGCCTATGTCGATGGCAGCTACGGCGATACAACGGTTGCGGCGGTCAAGGCGTTCCAGAAGAAGTATAACCTGACGGCGGATGGCGTGGCGGGCAGCGAAACGCTCAAAAAGCTCGACAGCGCGTACAAGAACGCGGACAGCGACAAGGACGACGGCTCGCTCCGCAAGGGCGCAACCGGCAGCGCGGTCAAGAATTTGCAGACGAAGCTGAAAAAGCTCGGCTTCTACAACGCGTCCATTGACGGCGATTATGGCGATACGACGGTTGCGGCGGTCAAGGCGTTCCAGAAGAAGTATAACCTGACGGCGGATGGCGTGGCGGGCAGCGAAACGCTCAAAAAGCTCGACAGCGCGTACAAGAACGCGGACAGCAATACCAGCACCGATGACGATTCGCTCCGCAAGGGCGCAACCGGCACGGCAGTCAAGACGCTGCAGACCAACCTGAAGAAGCTGGGCTTCTACACGGCGTATGTCGACGGTTCGTTCGGCTCGACGACCGAGAGCGCCGTCAAGGCATTCCAGAAAAAATACGGTCTGACGGCGGACGGCGTGGCAGGCAGCGCGACGCTCAAGAAGATTGAATCCGCCGTGGCGAGCGCCAGCAGCGGCAAGATTACCACTGAGCGACTGGACTGGTTCAATGGCGGCAAGTACGTCATCCCGAACGGCGCTGTATTCCAGATTAAGGACGTCAGCACGGGGCTGATTTTCTCCGCGCGCCGGCAGAGCGGCGGCAACCATATGGACGCCGAGCCGCTGACGGCGGAAGATACCGCGATTCTCAAGAAAATCAACGGCGGCTCGTTCAGCTGGCGCCGCCGCGCGGTGCTGGTGAAGTATAACGGCCATGTGTATGCCGCGTCCATCTACTCCGAACCCCACGGCACAAACACAATTCTGGACAACAACTTCGATGGGCAGTTCTGCCTGCACTTCTACGGCAGCAAGACCCACGGTACAGACCGCGTGGATGCGGATCACCAGAAGTGCGTGGAACAGGCCATGAAGGCGACTTGGTAAAAATCCCAGTCAGAGGGCAAAGCAATGGGCACTGCTGCAGCGCGGCAGTGCCTTTTTGCGCGCATCCGAAATCATCCGCCGATGCCCTATTGACAAATCGCCCAAAATCCTTACAATAAAATTGCGGCTGAAATCATTCATTTTTCATTCATTCCGATGGACAGCCGAGGACAAGAGAGAGAGGAAAATACCATGTTCGGATTCCGACCCGACGGACGGCGCGTGTCGTCCATTGACCCCATCGTTGGCATTACGCCGTACCTGATGCCCATGCGCTGCGACGCGCAGGTTTTTCTGCAGCATCGCGTGGACTATGAGCTGCTGACGCGCTACATTGCGGCGCAGGCGGCGAAGGGCGAGAAAATCACGTTCATGCAGATTATTATCGCCGCGTTCGTCCGCACTGTGTCCCAGCATCCGGAAATCAACCGCTTCATCCTCAATAAGCAGTTCTTCGCGCGGAACATGTGCGCCGTGTCCTTCACGATGCTCAAGAACCCGCAGAACGCCGAAATGGGCGAGACAGCGGTGAAGGTGAAGTACGACCTGACTGACACCATCTACGACGTGCGCGACCGCATGGAAAAGGTCATCAACGCCAACCGCGGCGAGGACAAGAAGAACTTTGCGGATAAGCTGGCGAAAGCGGTACTGGTCGTGCCGGGTCTGGCGACGGGCATCGTCGCGCTGGTTCGCCTGCTTGATCGCTACGGGCTATGCCCCGGCGCACTGCTGGATGAGCTGCCCTTCCATACCAGCATGTACATCACCAACAATGCCTCCATCGGCCTGCATCACGTCAACCACCACATCTACAACTTCGGTTCGGTTACGCTGTTCTTCGGCATGGGTACCGTGGAGAAGGTTGCCGTGGTGGAGAAGGGCGAGGCGCGCATGAAGCGCTTCCTGCCCATTGGCATCACGGCGGATGAGCGCGTCTGCTCCGGCGCGCACTACGCGGCGTTCTTCGGCACGATGTCGTATCTGCTCAATCATCCGGAAGAGCTGGAGAAGCCGCCGGAATCCGTCCGCTTTGACGAAAAGTGCGAATACCACGTCCCGAAAGTTGGCGAGCAGCCGGCGAAGAAGCAGAAAAAGCAGCAGAAAGCCACGGTTCAGGCGTAAATCAGCAGGAAAAAACGCATGATACGTCGAAATCCTCCGTTGCAGCGCATTCCTTGAAACGGGAGTGCAGAAGAACGGAGGATTTTTTTCATGCAGAATGTAGGTATTGTCGGCTTGGGACTGATTGGCGGCTCACTCGCGAAAACCATCAAGCTCCACACACCGTACACGGTTTATGGCACGGACAAGAATGCGGACACGATGCGCCGCGCGTTCCTGATGGAAGCGATTGACGGCGAACTGACGGCGGAGACGCTGCCGCAGTGCGACGTTGTGCTGGTCTGCCTGTACCCGCAGGGGATTATTGACTATGTGACTGCCCACGCGGCGGACTTTAAGCCCGACAGCCTTGTGATTGACTGCGGCGGCGTGAAGCAGGTGATTTGCGACGCGCTGTTTCCCGTATCACAGCGGTATGCGTGGCACTTCATCGGCGGACACCCGATGGCGGGGCGCGAGTACAGCGGCTTCAAGTACGCCCGCGATGATCTGTTCGACCATGCGTCGATGATTCTGTGCGGTCACGGCGACGACGACCCGGCGGTTTTGCAGCGCGCCCGCGACTTTTTCATGAAACTGGGCTTCCTGCGTGTGCAGTTCACGACGCCGAAGACGCATGACGAAATGATTGCGTATACGTCGCAGCTGGCGCATGTCGTGTCGAGCGCGTATGTGAAGTGCCCGCTGGCGGATAAGCACCGCGGGTTCTCGGCAGGGAGCTTCGCGGATATGACCCGCGTGGCAAGGCTAAATGAGGATATGTGGACGGAGTTGTTTTTTGATAATCGAGAGGCGCTGCTGCCGGTGGTGGAGGACTTGGTGCAGCGGGTGACGGAATATCGGGACGCGCTGCGGGATGAAAATCGAGAGGAAATGCGCAAGCTATTGCGTGAAGGAAGAGAAACCAAGGAACGCCTGACGGAATGACACGCGGAAGAAGCAAGGCAATGATCTGAATGGTAGAAAAATCAACCTTGGTTGTCCGAAAAAGTCAACACCACAAAAAACGCGGTACGCCCCCAATCCGGGGAAAGCGTACCGCGCTTTTCATTTATACCAGCGTCTTCGTCTGCCACTTGCCGCTGTGCCAGCGAATCAGGAAACAGATGATGCGGAACACCCAGTCAATCTGCATGGCAATCCACACGCCGATGACGCCCATGCCCATCGTCGTCGCGAGGAAAACGCCGAAGCCGATGCGGAACACCGCCATCGAGAAGACCGCGACCGTCATCGTGTACTTCGCGTCGCCCGCCGCACGGAGCGCGTTCGGCATCGTGAAGGACATCGGCCAGAAAATCACGCAGCCCGCGCCGTGCAGCGCCACAATCTGCCGCGCAAGCACCGTCGCTTCCGGCGAGAGGTTGAACGGCAGGGTAATAATCGGGTTGCAAAGCAGCATCAGGATGTTCAGCGTGCCCATGCAGAGGTAGACAATCTGCATGAGTTTCTTGGTGTAGAATTTCGCCTGATCGTAGGCGTGCGCGCCGCAGCATTGCCCGACGACCGCAATCATCGCCAGACCAATGGCGTTTCCGGGCAGGCACTGGAATGAACCGAGCGTGTTGCCGACGGCGTTCGCGGCGGTGCTGGCGGTGCCGAAGGTGGCAATCATGCTCAGCAGCAGCAGCTTGCCGAGCTGGAACAGCCCGTTCTCAAAGCCGCTGGGAATGCCGACGCTCAGAATCTTCTTGACCTCGCTCGGATGCCACTCGAAGGGGAACATTCCCGGATACGGAATCCGGCAGTGCGGGTCGCGGAGGGCGCGCTGCGTGATGTACGCGCCCACGGAGCGCGAAATCAGCGTCGCCAGCCCCGCGCCCATCACGCCCCAGCCCAGCCAGAAGATAGTCACGCTGTTGCCGATGAGGTTGACGATGTTCATGATGAAGGAGGAGAACATCGTTGCGCGCGGATTGCCAATGCAGCGCAGAAGCGCGCAGTAGGCATTGTAAATCGCCATGACGGGATAGGAGAGCGCCGACATGAGGAAGTAAATCTGGCTTGCCGTCATGACGTCCTCTTCGACATTGCCGAAGATGGCGAACAGCAGCGGTTTGCGGAAAATCAGGCAAACCGCCATAATCGCCAGCGAAACGAGCAAAACGACATAGAACAGCATCTTTGCGGCAGTTTTCGCGGCATCCGGGCGCTTCTGCCCCAGATACTGGCTGACCAGCACCGCGCCGCCCGTCGCCAAGGCAGAGAACACGCCAATCAGCAGCACGTTGATGCTGTCCACCAGCGAAACGCCGCTCATCGCCGATTCGCCGCTCATTGCCGATTCGCCGCAGTAGGACACCATGATGGTATCCATCATGCCAATCAGCACGACGAGAAACTGCTCCGCCAAGAGCGGCAAAAGCAGCTGCTTCAAGTCCTGTTTGGAGAAAATCATCTCGGATTCAGCCGCCGGGAGTTTTTCAGGGGAAGTACGGAAGAAACGCATGGAAACCTCCTGAAAGAAATTCGGAATGCGGAATTCGGAATGCGGAGTAATTAGCGCGCGAACTGCGCCTGAAATCCTCTAACAGAAAACGCCCGACCGACGCATCACTGCGGCGATCAGGCGTTTCAAAGCGGATGGGAAAGCGATTATTCCGCCACAGGATAGACGGAAACCTGCTTCTTGTCGCGGCCCAGACGCTCGAAGCGGACAACGCCGCTCACCAGCGCGAACAGGGTGTCGTCCTTGCCGATGCCCACGTTCTGACCGGGATGAATCTTGGTGCCGCGCTGACGAACAAGAATGTTGCCAGCCTGAGAGAACTGACCATCGGCACGCTTCGGGCCAAGGCGCTTGGATTCGCTGTCGCGGCCGTTACGGGTAGAACCCATACCTTTCTTATGAGCGAACAGCTGAAGATTCAACTTCATCATGGTAATACCCTCCAATTTATCTATCAAGGTCGTGGCTCAATGAACCTTGCGGATCGTGAGCCGAAAATACGCGGGGTACTGCTCCGCAATGTCGGAAAAGCCGATGCGAAGCGCCCCAAACAGCAGCTGCGCCTGTTCCATCTGCTTATCGGTGATTCCCGGCGGCAGCAGCACCTCGGCGAAGCCATCTTCACCGCCGTGTTCGATGGGGGAAAGCCCCACGAGGCTGCAAAGCGCTTGGTCGATGGTGACGAGCAGCGTGGAAATGCCCGCGCAGACGATGTCGCTGCCTTCCTCCGCATAGCCGGAATGTCCCTTGACGGAAACACCCGTGATGCGTCCGGCAGCGTCCTCAAAAAGCACAGCGCGCGTCATTAGGCGTTGATGGCGGTGATTTCCACCTTCGTGTAGGGCTGACGATGGCCGGCACGACGATGGTAGTTCTTCTTGGACTTGTACTTGTAGATCTTAATCTTCTCGCCCTTGACCTGACCGACGATCTTGCCTTCAACCGTCACACCCGCGACAGTGGGCGTGCCGACCTTGACATCGCCTTCATTGACGACCATGATGGCGTCGAAGGAGATAGCAGAGCCATCTGCCTGATTCACCTTGTCGATGTAGATGGTTTCACCCTGAGAAACCTTGTACTGCTTGTTGCCAGCGCTGATGATTGCGTACATGACAATAAGCACCTCCTATTATATACTCGCCGGAATCTGAGGTTGCGCAGATGCGCATTGTGACAGACCTCTCCCGTGCGGCTCAACGGTAATGATACCACGTTCGCGGGGGGATGTCAAGAGGAAAATGCGGAAAATTCAAGGCTTTGCGTTATTCCAAGCCGAAAAATTCCGTCAGCTTGCCGGGATGCGACACGCACAGCGACTGCCAGCCGCAGAAGAGCGCACCCTCGACGTTCCCCGGCGTGTCATCCAGAAACAGCACGCGCGACGGCTTGTGTCCCGTGGCGGAAATGACGTACTGGAAAATCTGCTCGCTGGGCTTCATCAGCTTCAAACGACCGGAGACGAATTTCGCGTCGAAGAGGTTAAAAAAGTCGTACTTGTGCTCGACAACCGCAAAGGCATCGTCGGCATAATTCGAGAGGACGTAGACCTTTTTGCCATGCGCCTTGCAGCTTTGCAGCGTTTTCAGCCCCTCCGGCAGCACTTTCTTCAAGTCCACCCAGTTGTGCATCACGCGCGTGATGTACGGGCGGAGCAGCTCGTCGCGCCCGATCATAGCCTCAATGGCCTCGTCGCGGGTCATCAGCCCGTGGTCGCGCATGAGCCAGTAGGGGGAACGGAAAATCTTTTCCAGCAAAATCGGGTGCAGGTCGGGGCGATCCGGCACATGCTCATCCAAAATTTCCTGCGGGTTATAGGACAGCAGTACCTGTCCGACGTCGAAGACAACGGCATCCACCGCGTCCCACGGCATGGTTTCGTAAATATCATCAAAAGTGCGGAGCATATGATTCACCTCATCTGCCATGATACACGATTTTTCGCCCAAAAACAAGCCTTTTCAAAGCGGAATTTCTGGTGTATAATAGCGATAGGGAATCCTAAGGTAACACCGCACAAATGAGGTGGTCGGCTGGCGAATGGATTTTTCGTCAGATGCAAATGCAAATTTCGAAGGTTTACTGGCGGTAAATCGAGGAATTTGCATGCCGCAGATGGCGGAAAAGACATCGCCAGACGCGCCGCCGAATTGTGCGGTGGTGCCTTAATTGCAATGGATAGGGGCGAATCAAAATGAAACGCATTTTTTTGACGGTTTTGGATGCCTGCGGTGTCGGTGAGCTGCCGGACGCGGCGGATTATGGCGACGTGGGCGCGTGTACAATCGGTCACGCGGTGGATGTCTGCCATCCGTCGCTGCCGAACATGGCGCATATGGGGCTGGGGCAGATTGCGGGCGCGCATTATCCGGCGGATGAAAACGCGGTCGGCGCGTTCGGCATGTGCCGCGAAGCCAGCAAGGGCAAGGACACGACGACGGGACACTGGGAGATTGCGGGCGTGACGCTCGCTAAGCCTTTCCCGACGTTCCCCAACGGCTTTCCGGCGGATTTTATCGCCGCGTTCGAGCAGCGCATCGGGCATAAGGTCATCGGCAACAAGCCCGCGTCTGGCACGGCGATTCTGGACGAACTGGGCGAGGAGCATCTGGCGAAGCGCACACCGATTGTCTACACCTCCGCCGACAGCGTGTTCCAGATTGCCTGCAACGAGGCGATTTTCTCCCGCGAGGAGCTGTACGAGATGTGCCGCATTGCCCGCGAGATGCTCACGGGTGATTTGTGCGTCGGGCGCGTGATTGCCCGCCCGTTCGTGGGGGAAAAAGCAGGCGCGTTCCAGCGCACCAGCGGCCGCCGCGACTTTTCCGTGGAGCCGTTCAGCCGCACGCTGCTTGATGCTGTGAAGGATGCGGGCATGGCATCCTACGGCGTGGGCAAAATTGAGGACATTTTTGCCCTGCGCGGCTTGACTGGCTCGAACCACGCCGCCGGGAATCCCGCGTGCATTGAGGCATGGCTGGACTACATGCGCAAGCCGTTTGACGGGCTGTGCTTCACGAATCTGGTGGATACGGACATGCTCTACGGTCACCGCCGCGACCCGCAGGGGTTTGCCGATGCGCTGGCGTATTTTGACAGTAAGCTGCCGGAGATTATCGACCTGCTGGGGGATGAGGATCTGCTGGTGATTACGGCGGATCATGGGTGCGACCCGACGTTCAAGGGGACGGATCATACGCGCGAGCATATTCCGCTGCTGGTGTATCATAAGGGAATGAAGGGCTTGACGGACTTGGGGGTTCGGAAGACCTATGCGGATATTGGCGCGACGTGCGCGGAGTGGCTGGGGCTGCCGGAGCGGTTCGGCGCGACATCGTTTGCGGATAAATTGAAGTAAAGGGTAAGTAAAAGGATAAACACGCGGAAGAAGTAGGGGAGTGTCACCAACTCAATCGCGCGAAAGGGGTCAAGGGGGGGGACTTCGTCCCTTTTCGTCTGCCCCTTGCGGAGTCCAGAGGCGGCGCCTCTGGTGAGGTTTGGGGCAACGCCCCAACTGTTCCACGGGCGACCAGTATGCCAAAAGCGCTCAACAAGGGCGCAGGCAGCGAAGCGTCCCTGCCAGTAACTTCGCGCGTCCTCAGACGCGCCCCCGAGCTGCTTTATCGACCCACTGTGCAGTGTCGCGCCAAATGGGCGCGACCACATAGATTGCCCGCCCCTATCAGCGCAAGCAAAACCCAGCCGGAGGATAGCCAACATCCTCCGGCTTACCTGACCCCTCTTTTGCACATCTGCCATATACCAAATTCGCCCCGGAAGCATCAGCAGCTTCCGGGGCGAAAATCATGCGAAAAAAATGCGAGCGTGACCGTAAGCCGAGTTCTGTCGAGGGACGATCATCTATCCAGACCTGACGTTGCCGCGCAGGTTCAAGCGATGCCGAGGACGCGACGGGCAGCCGCATGTGTCCTCATACGCATCTTGCACCAGATGGGGTTTACAGCACGGACAAGTCGCCAAGCCGTGGGTGAGCTCTTACCTCGCCTTTCCATCCTTACCGCACCGAAATGCGGCGGTATATCTCTGTTGCACTCTCCTTGGAGTCGCCTCCACCGGCCGTTAGCCGGCATCCTGCCCTGTGGTGCTCGGACTTTCCTCATACCATTGCTGGCACGCGATCGCCTGATCACCTCGCACAAGTGTATCATAGCGCAAAAGGCGCGGTTTGTCAAGGGGGCGCCTGTTGACGCAGAATGCGCGCTGTGCTATAATGGACGCATCAATATGGGTGGAGGATGAAAATCATGAAACGCTTTATCGCAATGCTCCTGATTCTCTGTTCTGCGCTCCTGATGACGGCGGCTTTCGCGGAAGAGGCTGCCCCTGAAGCGAAAATCACCGTGGTGGAACAGCGCTTCATCAACATGGAGGACAACGGGCGCGGCTTCTTCTTCGCGAAGGTGCAGAACACCGGAGATGCTGCCGGTTACGCTGATTATAAGGGAAATATCGTCCTTTTCGACGCGGAGGGCAACATCATCCTGACCGAAAACTATGTGCACACCAAGCCCTCCGACGTGTACCTTGAACCCGGCGAATACGCGTATGTCTGCGAAAGCATCTACGACGACGCGCTGGACACCGCCGAAGTTGCGGACTGCCAGTTCTCCATCAAGGCGGTCGATGACGGCGAGGAGTACGAAAAGCTCGCGTCGGAAGCGAAAATCCACTTTGAGCCGGACGAAGAAGATGACAACTATGTGGATGTCACCTTCACCAACACGACCGACGAAATCCTCTACGACTACGAGATTGTGGCGGCGCTCTACGACCAGAATGGCGAATTGCTGTTCATCAACACGGAAATGGTGAGCGGCATCGGCGTGCATCCGGGCAGCACCATCACCGTTCGGCTGTACATTTACGAGGATATTCTCATGTACTTCTGCCGCGAAGGCCTCACGCCCACGACCGTGGATGCGCTGGTCTACTGCGAAAAGTAAAGCGGAAATCCTGCAAAGCGCATCGTCCCCGCGGCGGTGCGGTTTTTCATGCCCTCAGCCGAAAGTCTGCCGCCATCCCCCGAAAAAACCGATTCATCACGGAATCTTGGGGGAAGAGCAGCTTGGGGGCGCGTCTGCGGACGCGCGAAGTTACTGGCAGGGACGCTTCGCTGCCTGCACCTTTTGTTGGGCGTGTTTGACAAACTGGTCGCCCGACCAACAGTTGGGGCGTTGCCCCAAACCCCACAAGGGACGCTGTCCCTTGACCCTGCAAGGGGCAGACGAAAAGGGACGAAGTCCCCCCCTTGATCCCTTTTCGCGATTGAGTTGGTCGCACTTTCATGCTCCTTCCGCGTGCAGCTTTTTGGTGCTTCGCCTAAGCCCTTATTTGCTCCCCAAACTTTCCGTGAAGAACCAAAAAACCTGCTTGCAAAACGCCGCCGACTGTGCTAAAATGCCGAAGCATCCACATTTTTCGGAGGATTTTGCCCGATGGCGACCTTGCTTCTTGTTGTGATTTATCTTTCCTTCATCAGCCTTGGCGTGCCGGATTCGCTGCTCGGCACGGCGTGGCCCGTCCTCTACCGCGAACTCGGCGTGCCGCTTGCGTCCCAGAGCGCCGTGAGCATCCTCTGCTCCCTCGCGACGATGACCTCCAGCATGAACAGCGCGCGCATCATCTCCCGCCTTGGCACGGGCAAAGTGACCGCGTTCTCAACGCTCCTGACCGCCGCTGCCCTGCTCGGCTTCTCCTTTTCGGGCAGCTTCTGGTTCATGTGCCTGATGGCGATTCCGCTCGGCCTGGGCGCGGGCTGCGTTGATTCGGCGCTGAATAATTATGTTTCCATCCACTATAACGCGACCGTCATGTCCTTCCTGCACTGCTTTTATGGCGTTGGCGTGATGGTCAGCCCGTATATCATGTCCGTCGTCATTAACAGCGCGGTCGGCTGGCGCGGCGGCTACCGCACGGCAAGCCTGATTCAGGCGCTTATCGGCAGCATCCTCCTGCTGGCGCTGCCCTTGTGGAAAAAGGCGCATGGCGAAGAGTCCATTCAGGCGGAAAAGAAGATGAAAGTCCTGCCGATTTCGCAGACGCTGCGGATTCCGGGCGCGCTGATGACCTGCCTGCTCTTCCTGACCTTCTGCGCGATTGAGGTCATCTGCGGCGGCTGGAGCGCAACGTACATGGTGGAAGCGAAGCACATGCCCGCGAATTTGGCGGCGCGCGCGACGATGTACTTCTACCTTGGCATGGCGCTGGGGCGCTTCCTCTCCGGCGTTGCGGCGAAGAAGCTGACCCCGTGGCAGATTATCTTTATCTCGATGGGCGTCCTCGGCGTGTCGCAGACGACGCTGCTTGTTTCCGGCAACAACGTCCTGACGATGGCAGCGCTGCTGATGACGGGTTTGGGCGTCGGCCCGCTGTACCCGAATTTCAACTACATGACCCCCCTGCACTTCGGCAAGGACGTCAGCCAGTCGGTCATGGGGATGCAGATGACCTTCGCGTCCATCGGCACCATTGCCGCCCCCGCCCTCTGCGGCGTGCTGGGACAGCTGCTCGGCATGGGCATTTTCCCGGCGTATTTGATGATATTCTACGTCCTGACCGCCGTCGGCATTATCGCCCTGCGCCGCACGCTCCGGCAGGTGGGACGGCTTCAGCAATGAGCAATGAACAATTAGCAATGAAAAGCGCGTCCGCAGATTTTGCAGACGCGCCTTTTTTGCAGCAAGAAAACCCGCTGCTTGCCAAGCAGCCATCAATCCGCAATTGCCCGCATTGTCTTTCTGAACACATGCATAAACAGCGTCACCGTGCACAAGACCGCGAGCACATCCGCAATCGGTTCGGCGAGGAAAATCGCAAACACCGTGTCCGGAATGAACAGCGGCAGCAGATACACCAGCGGAATCAGCAGAATCAGCTTGCGCAGGCACGCCAGAAATAGGCTGCACTTCGCATTCCCCAGCGCCACAAACGTCTGCTGACACGCAATCTGCGCGCCGAAAATCGTCACGCCCGCCATGTATAGGCGCACGCATGGAATTGCGTACTCTCGCAGCGCCGCGTCCGGGGTCAGCAGATAGACAAAAATCTGCGGCGCAAAGATGCACGTCAGCCCCAGCACCGCCGAGAACGCCAAGCACGAAATCAGCAGTATCCGGAACGCGGCTTTCACCCGCTCCGGGCGCTTTGCACCGTAGTTGAAGGAGATAATCGGCTGCGCGCCCTGCGAAAGCCCCTGCAAGGGCAGCAGCGCAAACTGCATCAGCGTGGAGCAGATGGTCATCGTGCCGACGGCCAGCGTGCCGCCCGCCGCGCGCAGCGATGTGTTGAAGCACACGGACACAAGGCTCTCCGTGCTCTGCATAATGAACGGCGCAAGCCCCAGCGCCACGCACGGCGCAAGCAGCTTCCAGTTCAGCCGCAGCAGACGGCGCTTCAGGTGCAGTATCGTCTGCCTGCCCGTCAGGAAGCGCAGGACGAACGCCGCGCTCACAGCCTGTGAAATCACCGTCGCCAGCGCCGCGCCCTGCACATCCATGTGGAAAACGAAGATGAACAGCGGGTCAAGCAGCGTGTTCAGCACCGCGCCAATCAGCACCGTCAGCATCCCCGCCTTGGAGAAGCCCTGCGCGGTGATGAACGGGTTCAAGCCGAGAGACAGCTGCACGAACACCGTGCCGAGGCTGTAAATGGCAATGTAGCGCTGGGCGTAGGGCAGGGCATCCTCCGTTGCGCCGAACGCCAGCAGAATCGGCGTGTAAAAGCAGGACAGCACAACCGTCAGCACTGCCGAAACGCACAGCAGCAGCGCCGTGCAGCTGCCCAAAATCCCCTCCGCCTTCTCGTGGTTCCGCTGCCCCATGGCGATGGACGCAAGCGGCGCCCCGCTGGATGCGCACAGCGCCGCGAACGCCGAAACCAGCAGGATAATCGGCAGGCAGACGCCCAGCCCCGTCAGCGCGAGCGTGCCCACGTCGGGAATGTAGCTGATGTAGATGCGGTCAACAAGGTTATAGAGCATATTGACGAGCTGCGCGGTGATGGTGGGAATCGACAGGCGCAGCATCAGCCGCCCGACGGGTTCATTCGCGAGGTCGGGGCGGCGCGGTGCAGTGGACATAGAAAGCCTCCTTTTTTGTAAACATGGGATAATTCGCCGTCAATGCCCGGAAATCCTCTTGCTTTGCGGAATTTTCGTGTTTATACTAATTCTCATCTAATACTATTTCCAAATTCACCTGCGCCATCTGCTCGCGCCTTTTCCGCGCTT
>ERZ772876.1706-NODE-1706-length-20944-cov-15.780554_pt1 | contig 20944 bp, 31 predicted proteins | sample MGYA00580584_ERZ772876 | MGnify/ENA primary metagenome ERZ772876 (study PRJEB29015, sample SAMEA2737728) | human gut metagenome | biome: human gut; feature: human-associated habitat; material: faeces | place: China | collected 2012 ... | reverse complement strand
TTATTTCAAGTCATTTCGCCCACCACCGCCCTCGTGACAAACTCGTCACATATTACTGTTTATGTGCTCAAGCACATAACAGATAGCAGTTATAATCGCCCGGAGACGGATTGCAGCGCAGGCAGTAGCGGTAGCGCTCCGTTTCCACGATGTAACCGTAGTTCTGCGTCCAGCCGCCGCTGATTTTCCCGCCGTGTTCATAGCAGAAACGCTCCATAGCGAAGCGGTTTTTCAGCACACTCTCCCGCAGCGTGTCCACGACCTCCTGCAGCTCCAGCTTGAACGTGGGGCTGTTCAGCTCCTCCGGGCCACGGGGCCACCATGTATGCCAGAACTCATTGCCGCTGCGCCCGAAGTCCATGCGGACATGTCCAACGGTACCCAGCCATTTATCTTCTTCGGGGTGCGGGGTATAAAATAAGCCCGCCTCCTCCGGGCGGGCAGGTCGGATATGAAGTTGTGTTGCATCTTTCAAGGTTAAGACTCCTTTCGGTGTGGAATTTGGCTTTACACATTACTGGGGGATATGCTATGATGTGGCTGACAAACACGAATTTATAAAGGAGAATATTGATGAAACTATTTTTATGTTCGCACTTTTCAAGTGTAGGAAGTCTGATAAAGGAAGAAATTGAAAATAAGAAAGTCGCATTTATTCCAACAGCTTCACTGCGTGAAGGCTACACCGGTTATGTCGGCTCGGCTCGAAAATTATTCAAAAAGTTGGGAGCAATCGTAACTGAAATTGATATTTCAACGGAGGCTTATTCAACGATACAGTCTGTTTTTGAAGAAGCAGATGTGATATATTTTACCGGCGGAAATTCTTTCTTTCTTATGGACCAGCTCCGTAAAACGGGAACTGATGGGCTACTGAAAAAGGAATTGGCAAATGGAAAATTGATGATCGGCGAGTCGGCAGGCGCAATTATATGCGCTCCAAGCATCCAATATATCGAGCAAATGGATGAAAAGCCGGAGGACTACTCACAAGAAGATGATGCAGGGCTTGATTTGATTGATTTCTATGTTCTTCCGCATTATCTTACAGCACCATTTAAGAAAGTTACCGAGAAAATAATGACTGAGTTTTCGGATTTGAATCTATGCCCAATTAACAACCGTCAGGGAATTGTAATTGATGGTGAAGGTTCAAAGGTTATTCGCAAAGACTAATTTGAAAATTCCAATAAGTTGGGTAGATAACCAGTTGAAATTATCTACCTTTTATTATATAATCGCAACAAGAATTAGTAAGTTGTAGGGAGGATTTATTTATGAGTATTGTATATTCAATTTTATGTATTTTAATACCGAGTATTATATATCAAGTTATAGTTATGAAATCTAAAAATAATACTAAAAAAACGAACAAGAAACATTTGGTATGGGTATATGTGTTTCTAATATATCTTTTCTTATGCTTAACAATAGCAGGAATAGGAAGTATTTGGGATATTGGTAGGTATGAGAGTATAATAAGAACAGAAGAAATTAACTTTATTCCATTTTCTTCTGAAGGAATAATGACATATATCCTTAATATAATAATGTTTATGCCATTAGGATTCTTGTTACCATTGATTTGGAAAAATATGCGAAAACTAAAAACAGTAGTATTAACAAGTTTTGTATATTCATTTTCTATTGAAATTTGTCAATTATTCAATAGAAGAACTACTGATATAGATGATCTATTAATGAATGTAACTGGAGCAATTATAGGATTCTTTATATATAAAGCTTTTATGAAATTGCTAAAAAGAAAAAACAAAGAAGAAAATGATTTTTCATTATCTAAATACGAGCCAATTATTTATTTGGTTTTATCAATATTAGGTACCTTTTTCTTATATAAGTGGGATTTATTTATATAAAATTGGTTCGATAAATTACAATTTGACGTTTTAGGTGGAAATAATATGGAAAAAAGAAAAATAATAATTATAATAGGTATAATTGCAGTAATATGTGGAATTTTATGTTTATATTTTAATACAGGATTGAAAGGATTTGAAAAGAGAGTTTCAAAAATTTCACTACCAGAAAATATAGAAATAGTTACAATGAAAAGTGGAATTGGTGATTCAGGAGGAAATGGCGATTATTCAACATATCGTGTTGTTTTAGTAATAAAAACAGAAATGTCATTTGATGAATTAAATAATGAATTTGAAAAAAGAAATTTAACATCTTCTAGTCATATAGCAAATAGCAATACACCTTTTTGTTATATTACTCCTTGCAATAGTAAAGTATTTGAATCGGCGAGAAATTTTAAATTATCATTTGATGAGCTAGATAACATTAATGATTTTAGCAATTATTACTTTATAGAATTTATTAAATAAAATTAAAATAATTTGAATAGAAAAAAATAAAATAAAAAAGAGATATTAAGAATAACAAAACTTAATATCTCTTTTTCTATGCAAAAAATAAAATTTAAGGAGGAATATCAAAATGAATAATGAACAATTAAAAGATATATTAATGGCTAAAATAGAACAAGAATTTAGCATATATAAACAAGATTTAATAAAAAATTGTACTAAAGAAGAAATTATAGACAAATCTTATGAAATAAACTTTAAAGAAGAAACATTATCTATTTTAGAGGGTGCAACATTAAGTTTCAAAGAAATAAAAGCACTATTAAGTACTGAAAAAGTATTAGAAAAAATGTATAACAAATATATGAATATAGAAACAAATAACCTTGATAATATGAGAGATATTGTTCAAGAAATTGTTGAAGATATAGATAAAGAATTTACTAAAAAAAGAGAGAAAGTGAGATGAAAATATGGGTAAAGAATATGAAATTGAAATAGAAGAAACATTGCAAAAAGTTGTAAAAATAAAGGCAAATTCATTAAATGAAGCAATAAATATTGCTAAAGAAAAATATTCAAATGAAGAATATATTTTAGACTATCAAGATTATAAAGGCACAGAATTTAGAGAATATAAAGATGAAATAGTAAAGGAGAAGAAAGTAAAAAATCGAGAAAGTAGGTAATTGTGTTATGGGAAAATATATAAAACCACAACTACTAGAAAAAGCAAAATCAATTGATTTAGTAACATATTTTAGAACATATATGCCGAGTGAATTAGTACGAGCAAGTACAAATGAATATACAACAAAATCGCACGATAGTTTAAGAATGTCAAATGGGTTATGGAATTGGTGTTCAAGAGGTTTTGGAGGAAAAAATGCTATTGATTTTATAATGAAAACGAAAAATATGCGTTTTATAGATGCCGCAAATTTACTACTAGATCAAATGAATTTAAAGCAACCTATTGTAATAGATAAAACCATAAAATCAAAAGAAAAACATATAATTATACCAGAAAAAAATTCCGCTTCTAATAATGTTTTTTTATATTTAAAATCAAGAGGAATAGATGAAGAAATTATAAAAAAATGCATAGAAAAAAACTTAATATATGAAGAAAAATATTATCATAATGCAGTATTTGTAGGGTATGATGAACTAGGAAATATTAGATATGCTGGATGTAGAAGTACAAATGAAAAAGTATTTAAGGCTGATGCAACAGGAAGTGATAAATCATATTCTTTTAGGTTAGAAAGCACTACAAAAACAGATACTATTTATATATTTGAAGGAGCAATAGACGCCTTATCGTATGCTACTCTTTTTAAGATATATGGCCAAAATTATGAAGAAAAAACATTAATATCATTAGCAGGAGTTTATCAACCAGCGAGTAATATTTCACAAAGTAAAGTGCCTATTGCAATTCAAAAATATTTAGAAAAACACCCAGAAACAAGAAGAATATATCTCTGTTTAGACAATGATGAGGCTGGAAAAAATGCAAGTAAAGCATTAGAAAATGTATTATCACATAAGTATGAAGTTATAATTAAGCCACCTAAAAAACGGCAAAGATTATAACGATTATCTATGTGATTTTTTAGGTTTAAAAAGAATAAAAAACAAAAGTTTATGTTCAGAAAGATAAACAAAAATTATAAATAAATAGGAATTTTAACAGAATATATAAATTTTATTTATAAAATTTATCGTCCTAACAAGCAAGACAAATGTGGGTACACATTTGTTATTTATGGGGAAAGCCCCAATCCCCTTGAAGAATAAAAAAATAAAAGAAAGGAACAGAAAAAAATGAAAGATGATACAAAATATATAACTGTTCATATTAGAATGAATGATAAAGAAAAAAATACTATAAAAAAGAGAGCAGATTTAGCTGGAAAAAACTTTTCAGAATTTGTAAGAATGTCAGCTATGGGATGTGAAATAAGAGAAAAAGCAGATCAAGAATTTTCTAGAACAATGAAAAAGAAGATGACTGATTTTATAAGAGTGCTATCTCAGTTAGAAAGACTTTTATATAATAAAGACTTTATCGATGAAAGAATACTGAATGATGAAATACTTGAATGGAGAAAATTCAGATTAGATATTAAGGAAAGGTATTTATAAAATATGGCAACTACGAGCTTATGGAAAATTCAAAATAGAATAGACAAAGTTATAAATTATACAACTAATTCAGAAAAAACTGAAAATAAAGAAATGTATAAAGCACTCCATAATACAATAGAATATGCAACAGCAGATTATAAAACTGAAAAACAATACTATGTTACAGGAATTAATTGTTCTACAACAGATAGTGTTCAAGATATGTTACAAACAAAAAAATATTATGGAAAAGAGAAAGGCATTGTTGCATATCATGGGTTTCAATCTTTTGTCGAGGGCGAGGTAACTGCTAAACAAGCACACGAAATTGGTGTTAGACTTGCTGAAGAATTATGGGGAGATAAATATGAGGTATTAGTATCAACTCATCTTAATACGAATCATTTTCATAATCATTTTGTAGTAAATTCTGTTTCATTTGTAGATGGAAAAAAATATATAAACAATAGAGAAAATTATGCAATGATGAGAAAAATCTCAGATGAATTATGCAAAGAATATGGATTAAGCGTCATAGAAGAAAAGCCATGTGGTAAACACAATATAGATTATACAAAATATTATAATTCTTATATTCAAAAATCAGATTATTATACTACAACAAAAGATGATGTTGATTTTGCAATAGCACAAGCATATTCATATAAAAATTTTGAAAGTATTTTGAAAAAAATGGGATATACAATTACAATTCGTGCAAATAAAATAAGTTTAGTAAGACCACCTTATAAAAGAAATATCAGAATAGAAAGAAGTTTTGGAGAAGAATATTCAATTAATAATATTACTGAAAGAATTATGAATACAGAAACAACTAGAATACCATTTCCAGAGAAATATAGAGAAACAAAAATCTATACTTCAAGATCAAAACCAAAAGTTTTCAGTATAGATAGAGGCAGTCTTTATAAATTATATCTTTATTATTGCTATATGTTAAAAGTATTTCCCAAAAGTACAAAAACAAGATATAGACTAACACCAGAACAACGAGCAGAAAGTAAAAAATTAGATGAATTTTCAGATGATATGAGGTTTCTTTGTAGAAATAAGATAAAAACTACAAAGGAACTTTTTTCATATAAAAATCTTGTAAATGATGAACTAAAAAATCAAATAGCACAAAGAAATAAACTTCGTAGAAAAAGGCAAAAAGAAAATGTTCCAGAAATTAGACAAGCATTATGTGATGAAATTTTAGAAATATCAAACAAGATAAAATGTTTAAAACAGGAGGTGGTGTGTATTGAAAGAATTGAAAATCAAACACAAAAAATAAAACAAGAAATGCAAGAAATGGAACAGCAACAAAGTCAAGAAAAAAATAAAATGAAAGGAGAACTAGAAAAGTGAATACTGCAGACTCAGCTGAAGAAATTGTTAAAATTTATTTAGAGGGTGTTGAAATGTCTTTAAGAGTTACAGGAACTGCTGCAAAAAATATTGCAATGATGTTAATTGCTATGTCAAAAGAAAAACAAGCAACAAGAGGAAAAACAAGATTAACCAATATGCTAAAAACAAATAAACCTTTAAAAATCTTTACTATTAGTGCAGATGAATTGAAAAAATTTTCTCAAGAGGCTAAAAAATATGGAATTTTATATTGTGCTTTAGCTAATAAAAGCAATTCAAAAATAGATGGTATGGTAGACATTATGATCAAAGAAGAAGATGCAGGAAAAATGAATAGAATAGCAGAAAGATTTAATTTTAAAGATATTGCAACTATAAAAAAAGAAATGGAAAAAGATAAAGAAGAAAAATTAGCAAAATTAGCAGAAAAATCAGAAGATGAAATTTTTATTGATGAAATAATGCCAACATCAAAGGAAGAGGAAAAGCAAATTCCCAGTAATGACAAACAAAAGACGGAAAAAAAGAATCAGTTAGAGAATTCCTTAAATACCAAGCAAAAAGACAAGCAAACTGAAAAGCCATCTGTATTAAAAGAACTAGACTATATAAAAAGACAGCTTGAGAAAAGTCAACCAAATGGAAAACATTATAAAGAAAAAGAAAGCACAAAAGAGAAACACAAAAATAAGCATAAAGGCAAGAGATATAAAGAACCTAAACATTATAAAGAAAAAGTAAAAAAATCAAAGGAAAGGGGCAAATAAAGTGAATGAAGTAGATGATATATTAGGTACATCTCCACAAAATGATAAATATTCTATAAAACAAAAACCTAATAATACAAAACAAAATAATTACAATAGTTATAAAAATAATTGGAAAGAAGAACAAAATAAAGCTAGGCAAGAAATATATGAAATTATGAATAAAAGAGCATTAGATATAATTAAAAATGGAGATGATTTTCAAAAATATTTAGATGTTCAAAGTATATTTTATAAACATTCTGTTGGGAATTGTCTAGTTATATTAGATAAAATGCCGAATGCAACACAAATTAAAGATGCACGAGCGTGGAATGAAAAAGATATATATATAAAAGATGAAGAAACAGGAATAAAAATATTAGAACCTGTTAAAAGCAATGGTAGAATATTTTATAATCCTAAAGAAGTATTTGATATCAGTCAGACAAATTGTGAAATACCTGAAACTACAATTAATTATGGAGATAGAAGATTATTGGAGGCTGTTTTAAATGGGTGTGATGTGCCTAGAAAGGCAGTAAATACTTTAAATGATGGAAGTATTAGTTCTGAATATAATAAGACCGAAAATGTTTTATATGTATGTAGAGGAATGGACAGAGAACTTTTGTTTTCTAGTCTATATAGAGAAATGGCTAGTATTGAAATGAAAGATATTCAAGATAGTGAATTAAAGAGTTTTAGATGTTATTGTATTTCATATATGCTTTGCAAAAGATATGGAATAAGTGTAGATAATTTTAAATTTAGTGAATTGCCAAAAGAAATAGCAAATAAAACTGAAGGAAAAGAAATTAGACAAGAACTTGAAAAAATAAGAAACAATTATGAAAAGATTAATTCAAGAATTATTGATTATTTTGATATTAGTAATAAAAATAAAGAAAATGAAAAGAAAAAATCTGTTCAAGAAAGGTAGAAACAATGAACGAAAAAAGAATTTTGGAAATGGACTCCTATGAACAAAAGGTACTTGCAAATATTCTAAATGATAAAAGAAAAAGCCTTATTGAAGAAAATAAAGATAATGATTTCATAGATGAAATATTAGAAAAAGTAATTGATGCCCCAATTAAGAAAAAATCTTTATTTAAAAAGGAAAAAAGAGATGAAAGATAAAACTAATATTGTGTTATATATTTTGGGAGGAATCGGTGTTATATGGTTTGCTTTATTAGTAGCACCTTATTTAAGCAGTGGACTAATTGGAATAATAAATAATTTGCCAACAAAAATGAATGCACCATTTGATATTGAGATTTGCAAAGATAGTTTAAAGACTGTCTTTATTTTTTTGCTCTGTTATTTATTAGGAATTGGAATTTATATATCTAGCAAAAGAAATTATAGACGAGGCGAAGAATACGGGTCAGCAATATGGGGCATTGCAAGTCAAATAAACAAAAAGTATATGCAGAAACCTCAATATAATAACAAAATATTAACACAGAATATAAAGATAGGTCTAAAAGCTCAAAAACATAGAAGAAATCTAAACACATTAGTTTGTGGTGGTAGCGGTGCTGGTAAAACTCGTTTCTATGTAAAACCTAATATATTACAATGTAATTGCTCGTATGTTATATTAGACCCAAAACGGAGAAATTTTACGAGATACAGGAAGTTTATTAGAAAAAGAGGGATACAAAATAAGAATACTTGATTTAGTAACCCCTAGATTAAGCCATTGTTATAATCCGTTTAAATATATACAAGATGACAATGATGTTCAAAAGTTAGTTGCGAATCTTTTTAAGAGTACAACACCAAAAGGGGCAGGAGCAAGTTCAGATCCATTCTGGGACATTGCAGCTCAAATGTTACTTTCAGCACTTATATTTTATTTAAAATATGAAGCACCAGAAGAAGAACAAAATTTTGCAGTAGTTGGAGAAATGTTAAGAGCAGGAAAACCTAAAGAAGATGATGAAGATTATGAGAGTCCGTTGGATATACTATTTAAAAAACTAGAATATCGAAATCCAGACCATATTGCAGTAAAATATTATAAAGACTATCATTCTGGGGCTGGTAGAACATTAAAATCTATTCAAGTAACATTGTCATCAAAATTAGAGAAATTTAATCTTGATGAAATAGCTAATTTAACAATGACAGATGAAATGGAATTAGATAGACTTGGCGAAGAAAAAATCGCAGTATTTGCAGTTATACCAGACACACATACATCATATAACTTTTTGGTAAGTATTTTATATACTCAAATATTTCAAAATGCTTTTTACAGAGCAGATAATAATTATAGAGGTGCATTGCCAGTTCCAATCCATTTTTTAATGGACGAATTTGCTAATGTTGCATTGCCAGACGATTTTGACAAGATTTTATCTGTAATGCGTTCAAGAAATGTATTTGTATCTATCATTTTACAAAATATTTCTCAATTAAAGGCATTATTTGAAAAGCAGTGGGAAAGTATTGTACGGAAATTGTGACGAATTTCTGTATCTTCGGACGGCAACGAACAATCTACACATAAAATGGTTTCAGAACTCCTACGGAAAAGAAAATATTGATTTGAACACTTATGGAAAAAGTACCGGACATAGTGGTAGTTACTCTACCAACTATCAGCAGACAGGTAGAGAATTATTAATGGCTGATGAAGTTAGAATGCTTGATAATGATAAAGCAATTCTATTGATTAGAGGGGAAAAACCAGTAATTGATTTTAAATATGATATATTGAAACACCCCAATGTAAAATATACTGCAGATGGAAACGGAAAAATGTATGAACATGGAGAAGTTACAAGAGCAACTGGAGAGATAAAAGAATTGACAGAAGATGAATTATCAGAACTTGAAAATGTATTAGTTATACAAAATTTTGATAATAAAGATTACAATTATGAATTATTATCAGAAGAAGATATTGAAGAATATTTAAGTGAAAATGAATAATGGATTAGCAAGGATTAAATTAATTTTCCTTGCTTTTTTTATTAAAAGGAAAGGATTAAAAAATATGGAAAATAAAAAAAGTGAATTAAAAAATAAAAATGGAAAAGTGATTTATAAAATAATGACAAAAGGATTACTAATTATGGCATATGTTGTGCTTTTGAATATATTACAAGCAAGTCAAGTTTTTGCAACAGATGATCCTTTAGCTGTTATAAATAATTTATCAACATTTATGTTTGGAATAATAAGAGCAATTGGAATGATAATGCTTGGATGGGGAATTGTCCAAGTTGGATTAGCACTAAAAAGCCATGACGCTAGTCAAAGAGCGAACGGCTTTTTGACAGTAGCAGGTGGTGTAATTATAACATTTGCAAAGGAAATTTTAGCCATAATTACAGGTGGATAATAAGTTTGTAGGGTAAGTATCTAAACTTGCCCTAAATTTGATTTTAAGGAGGAAAATGATGTCAGATAATTGGATTGTTGGAATGCTCCAATATACATTGAGCGTTTGGAACGATAAATTAAATGAAATATGGCAATTAATTTCTCAAAGTCCTGAAACTTTTAAAGGGCGGTAATATCTGGAATGTTATTGTTAATATAAATGGTGCAATTCAAGCGATAGGGTTAGCATTATTAGTTATCTTTTTTCTAGTTGGCATAATAAAAACTTGTCGGAAGTTTTGCAGAAGTAAAAAAGCCAGAACAAGTTTTCAAATTATTTATACGCTTTGCATTAGCCAAAGCAGTTATAACCTATGGACTAGAATTAATGCTTTCTATTTTTAAAATTGTACAAGGAATAGTACAAACAATAATGCAAACGGCAGGACTTGGAAATGCAGTAGAAGCACATTTGCCACAAGAATTGATTACAACAATAGAAAGTTGTGGCTTTTTTGAGAGTATTCCATTATGGGCAGTAACCTTAATTGGAGAAATTGTAGTAACTATACTTGCCTATATAATGATTTTAACTGTATATGGACGATTTTTTAAATTATATCTATATACTGCATTATCTCCAATTCCTTTATCAACTTTTGGAGGAGAGCCAACAGGTCATATAGGAAAAGGATTTTTAAAAAGTTATACGGCAGTTTGTTTAGAGGGAGCAATTATAATACTTGCTTGTATTATATTTTCAGTATTTGCAAGTAACCCACCATCAATAGATACTTCAGCACAAGCAGTTACTCAAGTATGGATGTATATTGGCGAATTAGCATTTAATATGTTGGTGCTAGTTGGAACAATAAAAGCTTCAGATAGAGTTGTAAGAGAAATGATGGGACTATAAGGAGGAAAATGTATGGATTTTATAAATGATGAAGAAAAAATACAAGATTATTTTAAATTAACTAAAGATGAATTTTTAGAATCATATAGTTATTTAACAGAAGAAGATTATAATGCAACAACAAAAGCACTAGAAAAGCTTGGTAATATATCAAGAATTGATATTTTGAAAGAAATGCTACAACAAACCGAACATAATATTTTATGCTATTCAGATAGTTATTTATGCACAAGACCCAAAAAACAATATATAAAAGAATGGGTAAAAGAAAATAAAAAAGCTGATATTATAAAATCTATGATAAAAGACGAAAAAGAAAAAAACAAAAGCAAAAGCAAAGAAAATATTGAAAGAGAGGTTTAGCAATGAAAAAAAGATTGATAAAAAAGGTGGTGTTAAATAAATGGAAATAAAAATTAATAAAGAAATACGAGATTTTAATGAATCAATATTTTTTGGACTGTCTATGAGGCAGTTCATTTTTTCATCTTTAGCCGTTGGAATTGCAATATTTTTATATTTTATCTTAAGGAATTTTCTAGGAATTGAAACATTATCGTGGTTATGTATTTTAGGTGCTGCACCTTTTGCATTATTTGGATTTATAAAATATAACGGAATGTATGCAGAAGAATTTATAGTTGCTTGGATAAAGTCTGAAATATTAACACCAAGTGTTTTACTATTTAAACCAGAAAATATATATGACGAATTAATAAAAAATGAAAATAGAAAATTGAAAAAGGAGAGAGTAAAAAGTGATAAGATTATTAAAAAAGATTTTTCAAAGAAAAAACAAAGAAGAAAAAATAAAAATACCAAAATCAGTACAACAAGCACTACCGATTAAAGCAATATTTAATGATGGTATTTTCCAAGTTGGTAAAGAAAAGTATTCAAAATCTTTTAAATTTACAGATATTAATTATGCAGTAGCCGGACAAGAAGAACAAGAAAATATGTTTATTAACTATGGAACTATATTAAATATGTTAGATGAGAGTGCAGACAATAAATTAACTATAATAAATCGAAAACTTAATAAAGTTGATTTTGATAGTAAGATGAAACTTGATATAGGAAATGATAATTTGACTCCATATAGAAAAGAATATAATGACATATTAGCTAGTTGTTCAATAGAAACTAATGGAATTATACAAGAAAAACTAATAACAATTACAATAGATAAACCAGATATAGCGTCAGCAAGAACATATTTTTCTAAAACAAGTGCTAAACTAGAAAGTTGCTTTTCAAAACTAGGCTCAAAATTAGAAGATTTAGACATTAATGAAAGAATAAGAATATTTTATGATTTTTACAGAGTAGGAGAAGAAGATATTTTTAAATTTGATGTAAAAGAATTTATGAAAAAAGGACATAGTTTTAAAGATTATATTTGCCCAGACACATTTGAATTTAAAAGTGACTATTTTAAAATGGGAGATAGATATGGTAGAGCATTATATTTAAAAGAATATGCAACTTATCTTAAAGATGATATTGCATCAGAATTGACAGAACTTAATAAAAATATGATGTTAAGTATTGATATAAAACCAATGCCTATTGAAAAGGCAATAAGAGAAGCGGAAAAAAGAAGATTAGGAGTAGAGAAAAACATATCAGACTGGCAGAGGAGACAAAATGAAAACAATAATTTTTCAGCAGTAATACCTTATGATTTAGAATCACAAAGAGAGGCTAGTAAAGAAATGTTAAATGATTTAACAAATAGAAATCAAAAAATGTTTTTATGTAATTTGATAATAGTTCATACTGCTAATTCAAAAGAAGAATTAGATAGTGATACCGAAAATTTAAAAACAACAGCAGGAAAATATCTATGTCAATTAGCAACACTAAAATATCAACAAATGGACGGATTAAATACAGCATTGCCAAGTGGAACAAAGAGAATAAAAACTAACAGAACTTTAATTACAGAAAGTTTATCTGCGTTTATGCCTTTTAAAGTTCAAGAAATTCAGGATGATGATGGAATATATTACGGACAAAATGTTATATCTAAAAATATGATATTAGTTGATAGAAGAAAATTACAAAATGGAAATTCGTTCATTTTGGGAGTGTCACGGAAGTGGAAAGTCTTTTACTGCAAAACATGAAATCACATCTATTGCTTTAAAAGACCCAAATGCAGATATTATAATACTAGATCCAGAAAACGAATACGCACCTCTTATAAAAGAACTAGGTGGCGAAGTTATAAAAATTTCAGCATCAAGTGATAATCATATCAATGCTTTAGATTTGAACAAAGATTATTCAGAAAATCATAGACCAATTGTTGCTAAAGCAGAATTTATTTTGTCTTTATGCGAACAAATCATTAAAAATATTACTCCTAATCAAAAGGCTATTATTGATAGATGTACTAATATAGTTTATAAGTATTATGAACAAGGAAATTTTAAGGGAACTCCACCAACACTAGAAGATTTTAGAGATGTTTTATTAAAACAAGAAGAAAAAGAAGCAAAAGATATTGCTTTAGCATTAGAATTATTTACAAAAGGAAATTTGAATACTTTTGCAAAGCCAACAAATGTTCAAACACAAAATAGACTTATATGCTATGATATTATTGATTTAGGAGAACAACTTACACCAATAGGTATGTTGGTCATATTGGATAATATACTAAATAGAATAACAAAAAACAGAAAAAGCGGAAAGCGAACATATATTTTTATTGACGAAATATATCTATTATTTAGATATAAATATACAACAGAATTCGTATACACATTATGGAAAAGAATCAGAAAGTATGGAGGCTGTGCAACTGGAATAACCCAAAATGTTCAAGAATTATTATGCAATGAAAAAGCAAGTTTAATGCTATCAAATAGTGAATTTATAATAATGCTAAATCAGTCAGCAACTGATAGAGACCAATTAGCAACATTATTAAAAATGTCAGAAATGGAACAAGCTCATATAACAAATGTACCATGTGGCGAGGGAGTTATTAGAGTAAGGAGTTCACTTCTTCCTTTTAGAAATAAATTTCCGAAAAATACAAAGCTTTATCGTTTAATGACAACACGCTTTGATGATAAAAACAAAATGGAGGAAATAAGTTGAAACAAATTATAAAAATATTATTTCTTATATTGTTAATAGTTATTATGGCTATTAGCAGTATAATTGTATCAAAAAATATTAAAGAAGATATAGAAGAAGAAAAAATCATAGAACAAGTAATTGATACGGCATATCAAAAAAATGACACAGATGATTATAAAACAGAAAATATAGACATTAATATGAAATCATTGTATGAACAAAACAAGGATATAATTGCTTGGATCAGAATAAATAATAGCAATATAAATTATCCCATAATGCAAACAAAGAATAATCCTAATTTTTATTTAAGAAAAAACTTTTATAAAGAATATTCATATTATGGAACACCTTATTTATCTGAACAATGTAATATAAACACAAGTGATAATTTAATAGTATATGGTCATCACATAAAAAATTCCAAAATGTTTGGAGAACTTGAAAATTATAAAAGGCAAGAATATTACAATAATCATAAAATTGTAAATATATATACATTAAATGATAAAAGAAAATATGAAATAATATACATTTTTAAAACAATAATAAATAAAGATTTTGATTACTATAATTATATAAATTTTAATGATGAAAGCGAGTTTAATACATTTAAAAATAAATGTGAAAAACTTGCTTTTTTTAATACTCAAATAGAATGTAATTATAAAGATAAATTCATAACTTTATCTACTTGCGATTATACAAGTGAAAATGCAAGATTAGTTATTGTTGCAAAAATGATAAAATAAGAAAGGTGGTGCAATATTGCCAGATATAAAAACAAAGCCTAAAAATGAATTAAAAATAAAAAAATTCGATGGTGCAACAATATATAAACAAAAATTTAAAAGCAATTTAATTTCTATAAATTCTAAAACAAATAATATTAAAAATTCTAATAATGAAGAAAATACCGAAATTGACTTTGGTATAAATCAAATAGAAGAAAAAGCAAAAATAATAAGTAATAAAGGAATGAATACATTTAATAAATATGGACAAAAATCAGTTTTGAAAACAAAAAATAATATTCAATTTATAAAAAACAGAATAAACAAAAAAGTTGAAAGTAATAAAATTATTAAAACTAAGGAAAATATTGCTAACACACGAAAGAAAATATCAAAAATAGAAAATAAAACGAAAAAAGCTATAAAAGATACACCCCAAAAAATAAAACAAGCTGAAAAAGTAACTAAACAATCATTAAAAACAAGTGTAAAAGTTGCTAAAAAAAGTTATCAAATAGCAAAAATGGCAACACAGGCAACGATTAGAACTGCCAAAGCAACAATAAAAGCAATATCTACAGCAATAAAAACAATTATATCGTGGACACAGGCTCTAATTGCAGCAATTCTTGCTGGAGGTTGGGTAGCAATAATTATAATAATTATTATATGCTTAATTGCAATGATATGTAGTTCCGTATATGGAATATTTTTTTCAAATGAGAGTGGAGTAAATGTCAAATCAATGAGTTCGGTTATAAGTGAAACAAATAAAGAATTTACGAATAAAATTACAGAAATTCAAAATACAAATGAACATGATGATTATGAAATAAACTCACATAGAACAGAGTGGAAAGATGTTATTTCAGTTTATACCGTACTAATAACAGGTGGAAAAGAACAAAGTGATACAATTACTTTAGATGATAAAAAGATTCAAAAATTAAAAGATATATTTTGGGAAATGAATGCGATTTTTTATAGAATGGAAAGCGTAGAAAAAGACATTGAAGTAATAGATGATAGTGGAAATACACATACTGAAAAAGCAATTAGAAAAGTATTATATATTGATATTCAAGGAAAATCTGTTGAAGAAATGTCAAATATTTATAATTTTAGTGAAAATCAATTACAACAAATTGCAGAATTAAGAAGTGATAAATATAAAGACTTATGGCCAAATGTTTTATATGGTTCATCTGGAGGTAATACAAATATCGTAGAAGTTGCTTCTTCTCAATTAGGCAATGTTGGTGGACAACCTTATTGGAGTTGGTATGGTTTTAATTCAAGAGTTAGTTGGTGTGCTTGTTTTGTCAGCTGGTGTGCGAATGAGTGTGGCTATATAGATATTGGTATAATTCCTAAATTTGCAAATTGTCAAAATGAGGGAATTGTTTGGTTTAAAACTTGTGGACTTTGGCAAGATAATGGCTATATTCCTAAATCTCGGAGAAATAATATTTTTTGACTGGGAAAATGATGGAATATCAGACCATGTTCGGAATTGTAGAAAAAGTCGAAAACGGAAAAGTCTATACTATTGAGGGAAATTCTAATGATAGTTGTGCAGAACGAAATTATGATATTAATAGTAGTGTAATTGTAGGTTATGGAACACCTATGTATTAATAAATTTAATGTTATTATTGAAAAATATATATGTAAATATAAAAAGGAGTTGAATTATGAAATATAAGAGATTTGATGTAGTAGAATTAAATAATGGAAATAGAGCAACAATATTAGATATAAAAAAGAATTACTATAATGTTGAAATTGTAAATCCTTATGGAATTACACTAGACAAAAAATTTATTTCAAATGATGAAATTAAAGGATTGATTTGTTCATCAAAAAGAATAAAATCAAATGAAAGGTAATAGATGTCCTGTATAATATCAATTTGTGATATTATACAGGACTTTTTTCTTTTTTTATTTATATTTTTTATTATTTGTGTTATAATCACAAGCATAAAGAAAAAAAGATAAAAAACCTCTTATATAGAAAGTGAGGACTATAATGATAAAAGTAATGTTTGTATGTTTAGGTAATATATGTCGTTCTCCAATGGCAGAATTTGTACTCAAAGATATGGTAAAAAAGCAAGGATTAGAAAAAGAATTTTATATAAAATCTTCAGCAACTTCTAATGAAGAAATAGGAAATGATATTCATTATGGTACTCGTGATAAACTAATACAAAATGGAATCTCTTTTACAAAAAGAAAAGCAGTAAAATTAAGAGCAGAAGATTACAAAAAATACGACTATATTATTGGAATGGAAAAATCAAATGTTATAAATATAAAAAGAATAGTAGGGGAAGATGTTGACGATAAGATTTATAGATTGTTAGATTTTTCAGATACCCCTAGAGATATTGCTGATCCGTGGTATACTGGAAATTTTGAAATTACATTTAATGATATAGTTGAAGGTTGTAATGGATTTTTGAAATGTTTAAAAGATAAGAATATAATAGATAAATAACAAATTTAGGGAGTGTGTTATGGAAAATCAAGAAAGAAAAGCATATTTGACAATTGGCTCTGTACGAACATTAGATATAAGAGTTATATTTGAAGATACAGAAATTTTATATGAGGGTGCAGTGGAAGATGCTCCGGAAGAAATCAAAAGATTAAGGTATTCTAAAGCTAAAAATTCAGATAAGATGAATTTTTATGTTTATAACTCTAATTAAAAATTAAAAACTTTTTAGGAGAAATTTGATGAATAAAGAAGAAATAATAAAGTATTATTTAACATTAGAAAATACATATAAGGATTGCCCTTTTCCTGATGATTTTGAATCTGTAACAATGAAACATTTGAAAAATAAAAAGTGGTTTGCTTTAATTATGAATGTAAATAATAAGTTATACCTTAATGTTAAGACAGATCCAAATTATTCAGATATATTGAGAAATACTTATGATTATATAATACCTGCTTATCACATGAATAAGGAACATTGGAATACAATTATTGTAGATGAAAAAGTGGACAAAGTATTAGTAAAAGAATTGATAGAGCAAAGCTATCAATTAACAAAGTAAAGTTAAATACAAATAGTAATTTGTATAAGAAATTATATTAGTAAATGAAATAAATTTAATAAAAAATTAATTGTTTTTGTATTTATATATATGTATAATATGCTAAAGGAGAGTTTATAAATGAGAGGTTGTAATAAAAAGAAAAAAGCAAAGTATATAGTAATAGTTTTTTTTGCAATAATAATACTTGGAAGAATTTTTATACCTTGGGCGCTTGAACCAGAAAATTTTAGAGATACAAAAAATAAAATAAATAGTTTTATAAACAGATATACTATACCAGATTCATATAATGCAAAATCATTGATAGCGGTTGATCTTTCAAATAATAACGATTTTGTTTCTAAAAGAGCAAATGAACAACAAACTCCTGCAAGTTTAGCTAAATTATTTGTTATTGACTATGCAACAACACTCGTTGATTTAGATGATGTAGTTTTGGCAAAAAATGAAGCAATTTCATTAACAAAACAAGGTTCATCTGTTGCAAACATTAAAGAAAAGAAATATTATGTTAAAAATTTATTTGCTGCAATGTTAGTACCATCAGGGAATGATGCAGCCTATGTATTAGCTGATTATTGTGGAGGTATTATATCTCCTAAAGCTACTACTAGCAAAGAGCGAATAGAAGTCTTTATGAAAAACTTGAATGAATATTTAAAACAAAATGATTATAAGGATACTATTTTATATGATCCAAGTGGATTTGATACAGAAGCCCATACAACTGTATTAGACTTAAAAGAAGTTGTAATGGATTTATTAAAGAATGAATGGTTTAAGGATATAGTTTCTCAAACTTCATATACAGCAACTTTACCAGATGGTAGCATGCAGACTTGGAAAAATACAAATACATTCCTTGATCCTACATCAGAATATTATAACAAAAATGTAATTGGTGTAAAAACAGGTTCTTTATCTGATGATTTTAATTTAGTAGTATTATATAAAAAGCATGGAAAAGAATTTTTGATATGTAGTTTAGGTTCACAATCTAATTATTCACGATATGATGATGTTAATTATGTTTTAAAAACAATAGATGAATCAGATTATTTGAAAAAGTAAGTTAAAATAAAGGAGATGATTATTATAGAAGTGATATATAGCATTTTATGTGCTGTTTTACCGTGTACTATTTACTTTACAGCAAGAAAAAGGAAAGGGTATCATTTATCAATTTTAGCAATGCTAATTTTCGTTTTATATCTTTGGAAAGTATATGATTTAACTGGTGCAGGAGGTTTAACAAATATATTTTATGCACCAAAAGGTGGAGATAATACATCAATTATTCAAGCTAATATTAATCTCATCCCTTTTAACATCATAGAGAAAACTTTTTACTTAAATATTTTAATGCTTGTTCCTTTTGGATTTTTAGTTCCTTTTATTTGGAAGAACTATCGTAAATTTTATAAAACATTATTTTTAGGGGCAGGTTTTTCATTAATGATAGAAATATCTCAATTAATTACGAACCGTACAACTGATGTCAATGATTTAATTGCTAATACAATAGGTGCATTAATCGGATATATTATTTGGCAAATAGTTTCATTATGTTTTGGAGAGCATTTAAAAAAGCCTGTAAAAGGTAAGAGTGATGTAATATGGTATATACTTTTAAGCTTTTTGGGTATGTTTTTCTTATATTATCCTTTTTGGTTTGCTTGGAATATTGAACCGCTTATTTTTCAATAAAATAAATTTTCAAAACATATAAATTACAATTTTGCAAATAGGTAGATATATAGTAATTTGAAAGTGAGGATTATATGAAAAAAGATATTATTAAATTTATATTATTAACCTTAGTTATATATAATATAATACCAATTATTAACAAAATAGTACCCGAAAGTACAAATTATACTTTTTTGAGTGATTTATGGATTGTTTATCCGTTGTACTCATTGATAATATCAGTGCTATTTTGTAAAAAGTATGGCTTAAAAATAATGGTGTCAATATTGTTAGTTTTATTATTTATTCCAACAATGTTTATATTTTATAATGACTCAGTTCTGATATTTATATTTATATATCTTATATTATCAATAATTGGATGTTTTATAGGTAATAAAATAAAAAATAGTTAGTCAAATTACAATTTAGTAATTAGTTAGAAAAATAGTAATTTATCTAATTCTCACTTTATGTCCTGTAAATAATATTTATATTTTTATATAATTTCTTACGAAAGGAGAGATTTTATGAATCAAGAACGCATTGGAAAATATATTGCCAAATTAAGAAAAGAAAAAAATATTACGCAAGAGGAACTAGCGGAAAAATTAGGTGTTAGTTCTAAATCAATTAGTAGATGGGAAACTGGAAGGAATATGCCAGATTTATCACTAATAACCCCATTATGTAAAGAATTAGGGACAACAATAAATGAACTATTAAGCGGAGAGAAACTGAATGAAAAAGAATATCAAGAAAAATTAGAAGAAAATATTATTAAAACAATTGATTTTAGTGATAAGAGATTAAAGAAAACAAGAAGAATTTTTTACAGTATCTTAATAATAATTATTATATTCTTAATAACACTAATAACTTTATTTTGTATTGATGTTAATAGAATGAGAAATAATGAGCCTGTATTTTTTAGCACATGGGGATTTAAATATGCTCCTGCTATTGATTTTCATGATGAAGAAATTGCAATAGCAATAGAAAACTATCTGCTAAAAAAGTCAGAGAGTGAACCTAAACATTATGAAAATGAAAAATCATTTATTAGTTTTAGACCTTATTTAACTGAAGAAAAAAACAATTATAAACTTTATAATGTTTATGCGTGGGTTTTAGAAGAAACATATTATTTGGAGAATAATGAAATAAAACAAGATAGTGGTTCTTCTATTCCTTATAAGTTTGTAGTGGAACTTGTTAGCAATGAATATAAAGTAACTGACTCAAGAATACCAAGAGATGGAAGTTATTATGCTGAAGACATGAAAAACATCTTCCCAAGAAGCGTACGAAATGATATGGATGAAGTTTATAATGATGGAACATTAGAAAAGTTAAAAATGGATATTCAAAAACAAGTAAATTTATATTTTCATAAATAACAAATTACAATTTAGTAATTAGTTAGAAAAATAGTAATTTGTAGGGGAGATATTTATGGAAGATAAACAAATATTACTTAATAATATAGATAAAGTACATACTA
>ERZ772876.1697-NODE-1697-length-21003-cov-6.138868_pt1 | contig 21003 bp, 8 predicted proteins | sample MGYA00580584_ERZ772876 | MGnify/ENA primary metagenome ERZ772876 (study PRJEB29015, sample SAMEA2737728) | human gut metagenome | biome: human gut; feature: human-associated habitat; material: faeces | place: China | collected 2012 ... | reverse complement strand
TCCCGATCCTGTGTCCGATACACAGATATCCACTAAGCCGGTTTCTTCGCGATAGAAAAGAGACAACCGGATACTGCCGCCGTCCGGAGTGAATTTCACTGCATTTGAAAGCAGACTGTCTAGTATCACTCCCAGTTTGATAGCGTCCATATCGGCATAAATTTTCGCTTTGTTTGTCTCGAAAAGGAAAGTCAGCCGCTTGTCTTCTTCGTAGACGGAGAACAGACTGTGGCTGAATGACACAAGTTCGATACGTGACAGTATTAGTAGTGAATCTTCGTTATCTTCTATACGGTTGAAGTTGAGCACCTGATGAATCAGCGAATTAATCTTCATCGCATTGCGTTGCACTTCTTCCAATGTCTGTTTCTCGTGCGCTTCCTCCGTCGCAGGGAGCAGCTGGCTCAGACCGGCCATTATTGTTGCTTTGTACTGTTTGCACTGTATTGCGCCTGCATTGCGCAAGCTCGGGCGCACTCGGGTGCACTCGCTGAGTGGCGTGAATCGCAGATTGCTCAATAGCAACGCAATCCACGCTACTCAGCAGTTGCCATGGTTATGCGCGGCGTTTGCGGATGACGAGCAAGGCACCAGCCGCAGCTGCCAGCACCACAACCACGACCGCAATGGCAGCCACGGCAGCACCCGTATTCGAAAGGGGCGCAGCGCCATTAGCAGCCGGCTTATTCGTGGCAGTGCTACCGGGCTTAGCAGTGTTGCCAGGATTGTTGGTATCGCCGGGCTTCTGCTCTCCAGGGCCGGGAGTGACCTCCGTGGCCGTGACCGTGACTTCGAACGTCGCGTTCACGCCACGATAAGAGACGGTGATGGTCCTCGTGCCTGCGGTGGCAGAATCAAAGCCAGTGAACTTCAGATCACCATCAGTTGGATCAATCAGCTTGCGCAGCGTTTCAGTATCGCCGACTTTGTAAATGGCGGATACCTTCACATCGGCAGCGTTGAACTTATCGCCTACCTGATAGGAATCCTTGGTCACTTCCACAGCAAGCTCAGCCAACTGAGGCAGTTCGCCGAATGTCACTGTGTAGGTTTTCGCCGTGCCATCCTCAGCAGTTACAGTCACCGTGGCCACGCCGTTGTTCTCGGCCGAAGCCTGCTCCACTTGCACCGTAGCCTTTGCGTCAGCAGCAGTCGCCTCCACCGTCGGGTAGGAAGCAGCATCTCCAGCCAGCGCACCGGCATATTTAGTGGTATCCGCGGAGAATCCGTCAACCGTCTTGCCATCCACAGTCAGATCAGCAAGATTGGCGTTACTAGACGGCTGCGGCTCTGGTGTCGCTTCACCTTCGGCGATGCGTACTTCAGCGATCTTGGCATAGTCATTGCCATCGGCGTAGGTGAAGTTGAGGCGAATGCCCTTGGTGGCGGGCAGAGCGCTCACATCGGCTTCCGTCACGGCTCCAGCAGCACCATTCACAGTGACTGCCGGCAGCGTGGCATCAGTCCACGTGGCGCTGTCTTCAGCTAGGTACGATACAGTGAAGCTCTTCGGAGCGGCCTCGCCCTTGGCCTTATCCACCGCAACGCTGAGCTTGCCCAGCTGATATGCCTTATCGAAGGTGTAGCTGAGCCACGGCGAGGTGTCGCCGGTGCCCCAGTTCGACCAGTTGGTGCTCAGGTTGTTGTCGCAAGTCAGGTCGGCCGTAGAAGCGGAGGCCCAGCTACTGGCCGGCTCATACTTCGAGGCCGCAGCGGACGAGCAGAACAACCGGGCAAGGTTGCTTTCCACAGTCACGGTGAACGTGGCGGTTACTGAAGAATCAGCGACAAGACGCACCGTCACGGTTTGCTCGCCCAATTTGGTGGTGTCGAAGCCTTCCAGCGTGTATTCGCTTGGCTCCAGCACACGCGTTTTGCCATTGGTGAGCGTGGCGGTAACCGTCACGTCCCGAAGCGCGAGCATCTGCCCCTTGGCGATAGTGGCTTCAGGGTCCTTAGCCGCGATGGACTCCACAGCAGCAGTCTGCGAACCGAACGCAGTGCCGTTGAAGGCCACGGTGAATGCGCCGGCATTGCTGTTCGACGTGGCGAAGACACCGGCATCGAGCCCGGTTGCGTCCGCACCGGTCAGCGTTACCGTAGCGACATCCTGCCATTCATCGTTCGCGGAAGCACGCCAGTAGCCTTTCAGGGTATCGGTTGCGGCGCGCTCCAGCTTGAGTTGCACTTGGTCGCCGAAGCCGGCACCAACATGCGATGTTTCCTTATCGATGTAGCCATCGGCATTGGAATCGTACTGCATGTAAATGCCGCTTGGGCTGGCAAGTAACGTGGCATATCCCTTGCCGCCGTTAGCGTCAGCAAGACCGTTACGAACCACCAGGCCGGCGCGCGGATCGCCATTACCGCCCAAGTCGAGCGGCTTGACCGTGGTTTCCAACGTTTCGTTCACGTCCAGAGCATCAGGCTGGTACACCGCGCTGCCCTCGTTGCGATCCGTCCAGACACCACGATTGGCGTTGTCCGTAACGGTGAAGTCATAGGTACCGCCGGATGCGGCGACCTGGCACGCGCTGCCGCCCTTCCAATGGGCTTCCTTCCAACTTCCGGAAATCGGGTTGGAGCAGGAAACGTCGATGGTTCTGCGGAATGTGCGGCCCGGGTTGAAGTTGCTGCTCTCGGCAAGAGTGCCTGTAATGGTGTAGGTTCCCGGCACATTGAATGCGTAGGTGCTGCCGGCAGCCTTGGTCGACTTGCTGACTGCCGTACCGCCTTCCACATTCCATGTCACCTTGGTAGCAATGGTATCGTCGCCTTCCTTGACGTTGACGGTGTCCGGCAGAGTAACGGTTCCGCCCGTGTTCACGGTCTTCGGGAGATCATCGCCGGTTTCCACAGTCCAGTTGACCAGCTTGCCCTTGGCGCTACCATGGTTGTCCCAATAGTTCAGATCCCAGCCGTCGGGCTCGCCTTCTTGAGCAGGATTATGCATTTCGATGGTGCCGTTCTCACCGATGGTCAGCGGCAGCCAAACATAGGTGGAATCGGCTTTACCGGAATCCCAACGGTCACCAAGGTAGATGAAGTGACCTTTCTCCTGGTCTACTGCGAGCACACTAGCCGACTGCGAACCGAATGTGGTGCCGCGGGTATCGCCCACAGACAACAGACCATCCGCGCCTTCCGGCATGTTGTTGTACCACGTGTTCTCGTTGGCATCGTCCTTTTCCACGCCACGGGTCCAGCTTCCCAGCATGGAGTCGGCGGTGTAGTAGGTCTGCTTGTTCGGGTCCCAGCCGGTTGCACCAGATGCGATGATGTTGTAACGCCCGTCATATTGGAATACGGCAGGAGCTTCCAGCGAACCATTTTGTTTGACGATTTGGAAATCTTCGCCACGCACCGGGGCATCCGTAGTACCGTCTGCAAGAATGTATGGGTACTGCCCGTCAGCAGAGTACTGCTTTTGTCCCTCGGACTGGTCCACATTCGTGGTCTTGACTACATTGGTGTAATCATCGTTAAGCTTGGCGATATACAGCGTGGCATTGGCTTCGGAAGAATACAGTACATAGGCACTGTCGTCCTTCGGATCCACGAACACAGTCATATCGCGGCTGTCACCGTTCTCACCCCAGCTGGGGTTACCTGCGGCTTCTTTCCAATTGTTCTGGTTAGGCAAACGATAGGCACCCACCATAGTGAACGGGCCCGCCGGATTGTCGGAAACAGCCACGCCCGCAAGTGCACGTGCATAGTTGGAACCGCCCGGCGTGGTGCTTCCATCGGAATGCCACCACAGCACGTATTGCTTGTTCTTCTTGTTGTAGATGATCTTCGGACGCTCGAAAATGCCCTGTACGGAATCAACCGCGCCATCACCATCCTGATCGGGGTTGGTGTTGAGGTACGGGAAGATTGCGTCGGCCTTGGCAGCGTCCACACTGCCGTCGGACTTGGTCAGGTTGTAGGCCTTGTCGAAGTAGGCGTAATCGGCATTGCTCTTATCCGTCAACTGAGATTTGCTGGTCACCGCACGCAGCGCCACACCAAGATCGGTCCAGTTGTATAGATCTGTCGACATATAAGCATGAACACCGGGGCTGTTGTCGTAACCGTTAGAACGGTCTTCGCCATACCAGTAGTAGGCGTCGCCAACCTTGACCACTTGGCCACCGTGCGCTTGGATGTGTGTGCCGCCATTATCATTGGCGTTCTTGGCATACCAATATGGCTGGAAGTAATCGCTAGCGTTCTTGCCCGGATCGGCTGTGGGCTGGAACTTGGTGTATGTCGGCACTTGGCCGATGGTAGGCAGGTAATCCACACCTGCCGCACTGGCACTTGCAGCGGCCAGCCCGCATGACAATAGCGTTGCCGCGGCGGTAATTGCCGCGATAAGAGCGCCCTTGCCCTTATTGTTTATCTTCATTGATTTGGTTCCTTGATTGATGATAACGGTTTTTTGAACAAACAGTTATGTCGCTATCCGCGAAGTCAGAAAAGGGCCGACAAATCAATATACCGATACTGAAAACTCAGTATTCAACTTGTCGGACCAATTATGCTCAAAGAGCGGAGGAACCGGCCGGCAATAGTCAATATTGCCGGCTTGTTCCTTCCCCCATTACTGTGCGAGGGTGCTATGCACGCTTGCGCAGCATGAACAATGTACCCGCGGCAGCGGCCAGCAGAGCGACAGCGCCAGCGATGGCGGCAACATTGGAACCGGTGTTGGCCACCGTGTTCTTGTTGCCGTTGCCGGTGGCACCGGGCTTGTTGGTGCTGCCGGGCTTCTGTTCTTCAGGGCCAGGGGCGACTGCGTTGGCCTTGACCGTGACGTTGAAGGTCGCGGTCACACCACGGTAGGAGACGGTAATCGCCTTCTTGCCTGCGGTGGTGGAGTCGAACGAGCCAATCGCAAGCTGCGGGTCGTCAAGAGCGACCGGCACTTCCTTGGTCTTGTCGCCACTCTGATAGACGGCAGTAACCTTCAGACCGGCGGTATCGAGCTTGTCGCCGATGGCGTACTCGGTCTTCGTGGGTCCGGTCACCTTGAGCGAAGCCAAAGTGAAGGCTTTGAAGGTCACCGTGTAGGTCTTCGTCTCAGACTCGTCGGCTGAGGTCACCGTAATGGTGGCCTTGCCGCCAAGCTTGCCATTCTCAACCGCGTCGCCAGTCACCTTGACGGTGGCGGCATTGTCGGCGGCGAAGGCCTGCAGCACCGGGTTTGCCTCAGCACCGAACGGAAGATCAACTGTGTAGTCGGTCTTATCAGCAGCGAAGCCCTTGATGGTCTCGCCGTCAAGACGCAGGTCGCCCAGCGTGGCATCGGATGCCGGCTGCGGGGTAATCACCTTGTTGTCTTGTGCGAACACCTGAATTTCGGCCACGTTGATGTACACCTTGGTGTCCTGCAATGTGTTAGTCAGGCGGATGGCCTTGGCCTTTACCGGGGTGCCGAGCACGAAGTCAACGGTCGGGGTGTCGGCGGCGGTGATGCCGTCGGAGCCAGAGCCGGCATCGCCGGCCTGTATCTTCCAGCCATCCTTGGTACCGACTCCATGCCATTCGCCAGCCTCATCCTGGTATTCCAGCGTCTGGCTCTTCGGCCAAGACGCACGACCATCGTAGTAGAAGAAGGTCTTCACTTCGGTGATGGTCTGAGCTTCATCGAAGGTGAACGTGGCGACCGGGTCCACCGTCGAGGCGGTGGAAGCCCAAGTGGACCAACCCTTTGACGTAGTGTCACCATCGATGGCCTTGGAAGCGGAGGCACCCTCCTGGAAGTTCACCGAGAAGTTCGTGCCAGAGGCCGCGGCGATGTTCTTCGCAGCACCCTGAACCGGCGTCACGAATGCCTGAATTTCGGTGGCGTTCATGTAGTCGTTGTTCACGGTGTTCACAATGCGCACCTTCGTGGCATTCACTGTGCCCTTATCGGCCTTGAACGTCACCGTCTGGCCTGCGGCAGGCTTAACATCGCTACCGAATTGCATCCACGTCTCGCCATCAGTGGTGTACTCGGCCTTGGCGGAAGCCGGAGCCTTGTCACCATACGTAATGGTCACTCTGCTAAGCTCACACTCAGAGCCGAAGTCAATCGTGGCGGTCGGGCTGGCGGAATAGTCACCAGCAGAGTTCCACGTCACCCAGGCTTCAGCTGACGTGTCACCATCGGTGAGCTTCTTCCACTGATCGCCCTTGCTGTATTCCGTCTGCTGGTTGGTCACGGTCAGGCTGGAAGCAGTGTCGGCCACATTCTCAGGCGTGGCGGCGGTGACATAGATCGCGCCCTTCAGCGCAATCGTGGTCGCGTCGTCCAGCTGGTAAGTACCGGTCACGGCAATGTTGTCGCCAGCCTTGGCATCGGCGAGCTTGGTATCAAGCCCATCGAAGTTCCACGTAACCTTAGCCGCATCGCCCTCGAATGCAGGCGATGCCTTGACGTGCAGATACACCGGCGCAGCCTCAAGCGCGGCCTTCGCCTCGCTCGCACTGGTGCCGGCCAGCACTGTAGCCGATACCGGATCGGAAACGGTGAGCGCGCCAACGTAGACCGTAGCGGCGACATTGAACTCGTTGCCGTACACATCGGTGGCGGTAGCGGTGGCTTCGTAGGTGCCTTCCTTGGCCACATCGACCTTGGAAGTATCCCAGTTGGCAACCGTGGCCTTGCCTTCGCCCCAGGTGTAGTAGAGCGTGACTTCGGTCGGCAGCGCGGCCTTCTCGTTAACGGCGGTCTGCACGTTCACGGTCTTCTGGCTGGTCGGCGTTACATTGCGTAGAGTCCATGTCTGGTTGGCGGACGGCGAAGTGCCGCTCGGTGACTGCCACAAGCCAACCTTCGTGCCGACTGTGGTACCAGAGTTATCCACATCGAGGTTCGTCTTAGTCGCGGCATTGAGCAGCTGGTAGGTCGAACCATCGGAAGTGTTGAGAATCCACTTGGCAGCCGGGTCGGACTTAGCGGCCTCAACCGTTTCGTTGGAAAGCGCGTTCGTGCCATCCTTGGACACCAGCACCTTGCCTTCGGCGTTAGTAATCACATAAGCCTTGAGATCAGGGCGCTCGGAGTCGGCGGGCTGCTCGATCTGGGTAAAGGTCCAAGTCTGCTTCTTGGCGTTCTCGGCATCGGAAGCGACGTTGGCCAGGGACAGCGCGGAATCACCAGAAGTGGTATCAGCCACGGCCTTGCCGGACTGCTTACCAACGAGCTGGTAAGTGTCGCCGGTCTCGACGGCAGCATCCTTAGCGTAGCCGGTCACGCCAGTGAGCTGGATGGAGGCGATAGAACGGGCGGGCACAGTGACCGTAGCGGTCTTGGCAGCCTTGTCAATCATCACAGAGCCTTCAGCTTGCTTGACGTTGCTGGTCTTGGCGAAGACTTCCGGAGTGGCGGAATCGACACCCGCGTTCTTGTCTTCGGCAGAGGTTTCGGTGGTCAGGTAGAGCTCACCGTAAGCGTTGTCGGCAATCTCGCCGTACTTCGACAGGTCGATGACGAAGGTCTGGTCAGAGGTGCCGGAGTTGCGGTGGATGACGGTCTGTGTCTTGCCATCGTCGGAGGTGGCAGTCATGTTGTTGTCCTCATCGTTGTTGGCGATGACCTTGTCGCCCGCGTGGATGAAGTGGGTGATGGCCTTGACGCCGTTGTACTTGGCGTTTGCAATAACCGTGCACGGTTCAAGTCCATCGGTGGTACCGCCGTTGTTGTTCACGCGGCGCTCGGAGTAGAGCTTGCCGTCCATGCCAGCCACGGTGCAGTCGAAGTCGATGAGCACGGTGCCCCAGTTGGTGTTCTCACCGGCCGGATTCACATTCGAGCCCATCTGCATGTTGTAGAGGTCCTCGACCACCTGCCAGAAGGTGAAGTCCTTGGACTGCAGGCGGGTGACGTTGGAGCTGATCTTGCTCATCATGCCCAGCGCGTTGTCGAAACCGTACGGGTTGTAGGAGCCAGACTGCCAGGAGCCGTCCACCTCGCTCATCGACAGCTTCTTGCCGTCTGCCTGAGCGATATCGCGCGACTGCATCTGGTTGCTGTCGGAGTAGGCGTGAACGTTGTACTGGCCGATAAGGTCCTTGATCGCCTGCGGGTACTGGTTGTACGACTTGACGAAGTCGGCGGAGTTCGTGGCATCGGTGGCTGCGATGATGGTGTCATCATTGTCCTTGAGCGCCTCAGCGAGTGCGGTAATCGTCTGCTGCTGCTGGGCGTTATTGACATGCATACCCTCCTGCGGCTTCTTCAGCGCGTTGGAGTATGGGGTGACGGACTTATCTTTGTCGGAGTAGTACTTATCCCAGTAGTTGTTAATGAGCTTGGTGTTGTCATCGCTCTCATCGGTGTACTTCGAAGCCATGTCGCCCGGAGTGCCCCAGTAACTGGTCTCGGACTCGTTGAACGGCTCGACCGTGTCAACGTTTGCGCCAAGGCTTTCGAGGTGCTCGACGTTCTTGGTCATGTACTGAGCGAATTTCTCAGGGTTTGCAAGATTATTGCTACCAGAGTTGTATCCACCAGTGGCGTAACCGCTGTTGGTCAGGAACCACGGAGCGGAGTTGGCGAAGGCCTCTACATCGGTGATGTCGGGGTTATCGCCGGTGGCACCGCGCTCAATCCACCAGTCTTGGGCGGCGGACTTGGAGAAGTCATACTGGTTGTCGTCAGTCGGGTCGAATGCCGCAGCCAGCTTGTCTTTGTCGGCCTGCTTGGTGGTTACGCCATTGCCATACGTGCCGGAGCCGGTGGCGTCATCTTTCCACGTGCCAGGCACGGCAGCGCCTTGGCGCATGAATGGGTAGCCGTAGGCAACATCGGAGGCATTGCCGCCGCCCACGTTGTAGCGGGCCATGTTCAGGTCCAGTCCTTCATCACCGAAGATGGACTGGTAGAACTGTTCGCGCAGCTGCTTGCCGTATTCCACAGCCTTAGCCTTGGAAGCGTCATCGCCGAGATTGGTGGTGATGGCCGATTCCTCGCCGAGGCTGCCGGTGGCGTTGGCGAACCAAGCCAGCGAGGTGCCCCAGCCATCGAAACTGTTGGCATACCACGGGTTCGGGGTCACGGTAATGGCATCGTTATCAGCCGCATACGCAGTGCCGGCAACCGCAAACGCCCCTCCTCCCACTAGTGTTGCCGCCGCAACCATTGCAGCAAGCGATTTGCTCAGTACCCTCATTGGTCTCCTTAGTGTTCCTGCTGTCCGCCTTATACCGGAAAAATCGGCCTTTGCTTCACTGAGCCGGCCTCTTTGCCTGATACATGACCTACGTCGACTCCTTCTTTCGGCGCAGCCAAAATGTTTACGCAAACATTTTGATATGAGCGATTTTATCACAAAACCGTCACCCAGCAAACAACTTCAGAGACCACAAACGACGCACAAAGTCATGAGCCATTCGAATTGCGCTGGCCCAATCGCTACGAATCATATTTGCCGTAGCCCTTAAGTGAATCCCACTGCATCGAGATATCGCGCCCGCTATCCCTTCCGATAACGCCGACCACGCGTGTTGCCTTCAGCAATCAGCTTTCCTTGCGCAACTAAACCGTTTAGGAATTTGCGGACTGTTCTGTTATCGAGCTCTGTTATCTTGGCGAGTTCAGGTACAGTCACATAGTCAACCTCTGTCAAGCGTCGATTCATCGCCGACAGCATCGCTGCCCGCGAATCAATTTCACCCGATGCGGTTGCATCTGCTTTCTTACCATCCACACGTTCCCCGCCAATGAGCCTCGCACCCTCTTCGGCATCTTTCTCAACTACAGATCTCACGCTAGCAAAACCAGAACCATCCACGGTCTTCAGCGCAGGAACAATAGGAATCGTCGCCTCGAATATGTCACCATCGCGGAACTCAGGCTCTCGCTCAGTATATTGCCGGGACGCTCTTATCAGATTCCGCAGTCCGCTACCCAGCTGCTCGGCTATGCCGGTCTGCACAAACACATTAGCGATAATCGGATTCTTTGGCATTGGCGTGAACTCGCCCAGCTTCATTCGACCTTCAAAGAATGAGCGCGAAGCATTAACCGTCCGGATGGATTCATTATCAATGGTGACACGCGCCACCACCGGACTGGAATACTCCCGATGCATGAGGCTGTTTGCCACCAATTCACGGGCGATCATCGTACGCGGGCTCACTCGCTTATCGCCCTTTAACACAAAGCGGTCAGGCAGATTCCGCTCAGTAAATTCACGGAGTTGCTCGTACGAATCGAACAAGTTGGTCCGCACCATAAGTCGGTCATCGTATCGGTCAATATTGTCTCGCCGAACCACGGCATCAGTAATATACGCTGGGCAAACCGAGGAAATGACTTCATCCTTGCCCAAGAGCAGCACTGCAGCAAGATTAAAGCCCTCTTCGCCGGTCGTGTAATCACGATCGTATAGCTTGGCGCTGCGGAACAGTTCTTCGTCAGACATAGTTCCCCAAGGGTGCCCAGCTCGCTGAGCGACCGCCAGCTGCCGCATTCGCGCAATCAGCTCAGGACGCAAATCAAACGGAGTCACGTAACGGAAAATTCGCCGTTCGGAATAGTAGTTCTGCTTGCGAATATACATTTGACTAATCTGGATATCGCTTTCGATGTGTGTATCCACATCAGCAATGCGATCAAACACTGCGCCCTTGAACCGCACAACCGAAGAACTCGGAGCTACCCAAATACGAACAATAATCCGTTCGTCGTACTCGATATGTTCCGTTTCCACCATTGGAGCCGGTTCGAACATCTTACGATTAGACACTACGTTGACAACGTTGCGCTCTATCTCACTAACGCGCTTAGAATCGACGCCGAGCACTTGACCGTCATCGTCAACGCCAAGATAAATGCTGCCACCAGAACGATTGGCGAATGAGCATACAGTCTCAAAAGTATCCGTATGAGGCAATTCGCTGCAGCGCTTGAACTCGACCATAGATGATTCACCGGCCTGCAGCACTTGCATAAGTTCATCCTGCGTCATCGCATTCCGCCCTTCATAGCGATAATTCATACATTAGGACATGGCACTTATCGTATTTTAGCATCTAATTAGTACATTAGGACATTGTTTTATGTCCTAATGTACTAATTAGGCGGCTAATTGTACTAATAATTGCACACTGATGTACTAATCCGATGATCGAATGCACTAATTGTCCGCGCAAATGCACTAATCGGATGACCGAATGTATCAATGAGACCTATAGGCAGCCGATTGGCTGACGATCAGCCCAGTCATTGGCTATCGGCCGCTAGCCAGTCAGCCGCCAACAGCCAACAGCCACCCAACTAATAGCCGCCAGCCAATCAGCCCGTCCAATCACTCCTTGTGTTCCAGTGCGGCCTTTAAATCGCGGCTACGGTAGCGTTCGCGCAGCATAGAGAATCCACCGAAGCCCACAAGCCACACCAGGCCGGCAATCGCGGAATTGCGCGTATCGTCCGCAAGGAACAACGTCAGGTAGATGAACACGAAGAACACGATTGCCACCGTATTGAGCACCTTCCAAGCGGGCATGACGAACCCGTCCGGAATGAAATCAGCGGAGCGACGGTACTTGCGGTGTGCCATCAGCGTCAGGATGTAGATGAACAGGAACACCGCGGAGCTGGCGGACGAGAACAGCACGAACGCTCCGGACACACCGGGGATGGCGTTGACGATCGGCGACAGCAGTATCAGCGCCGCGGACACCAGGATGGCGCGGGCCGGCACCTTGCGATCGGACACCTTGCCGAGCTTGTTCAGCATCGGGTTCGGCGACACCTCGGACAGCTGGTACAGGTGGCGGCCAGCCGAGTACAGCAGCGAGTTCAGCGCGGAAGATGCGGCGGTGATCACCACGAAGAACACCAGCGCGGACGCCCAATTCAGCCCGGCGTACTGGAACACCATAATGAACGGGGAGGCGAAGGAGCCGTCCTCGTTCGGCTTGAACGAGGTCCACGGCACGATGCACATGATGGCCACGAGCGCGCCCACGTAGAAGATGAGCACACGCACGATGATCTCGTTGACGGCTTTGGGCAGCACCTCACGAGGATTCTTGGTCTCGGAGACGGTGACGCCCACGAACTCGAGCAGCTCATAGGCGAAGAACACCATCTGGAAGCTCATGAGGAAGGCCATCCAGCCGTTCGGGGCGAACGAGAAGCCGGCGAACAGGTTGTCGAGTCCGGCGTGGCCCGCCGGACTCACATGATCCACGCCATGAATCCGCGCGGCCGGGTAATGGTAGCCGATCACGATCATGACCACGGCGGTGACGATCATCGCGCAAATCAGCGTGATCTTGATCATCGAGAACCAGAATTCCACCTCGCCGAACACCTTGACGGCAATCAGGTTGACGGACACCAGCGACACCAGGAAGCACAGCTCGATCAGCCATTTCCAATGGGTCAGGTCGATGCCGAACGTGTCGAAGAAGGTGATGAAGTACGTGGAGACGGCCGTGATCTCGGTCATGCCCAGCAGCACGAGCGCGGCCCAATACGTCCAGCCGGCGAAATGCCCCCATCCGTTGCCCAGGTAGCGGGTGATGAAATTGATGAAGGTGTGCTGGCTGGGGTCGCGGTACATCATTTCGCCGATGGCGCGCATCAGGAAGAACATGATGACGCCGACCAGGATATACACGAAGACGATCGAGGGGCCGGTCAGTGCCAGCGACTTGCCCGAACCCAGGAACAAGCCGGTGCCGATGGTGCCGCCAATGGCGATGAACTGCACGTGGCGATTGCTCAGGCCACGCTCCATCTCGTTGGTCTGGTCCAGGCTTTCGACAGACTTGAGTTTGCCCGTAGCCTGCTGTGTACCACCATTCACATTCGTATCGGCCATACTGATTTCATTTCTCTTCTCTGCCGCCCGATTGTTACGCACCAGACGCGATACTCGTTCAAAACAAGTTCAAACTGTATCACCGAAATATGTCACGAAAACCGCTCAGCTCAAGAATACATGCGATGATACTGTAAATATTCCGCCAAAAAGTTCAATTCATCAACACCAAATTGAACTTCTACCTCTATTCCACGGACTTGAGCGAGCTGACCGGGTCTACGCGATCGAGCACTGGGTTGGTGAACAGCTGCACCAGCAGCGCGAACGCCAGCGTCGCCACCACGGCAATCGCATAGCTGTACCAGTGCACTTCCACTTCGAAATACAGCGACGGCATATTCAACGCAGCAGTCAGTAATCCGCCTATCCACCTGCCAAGCGGCAGACCAACCACCACACCCATACCGGTCAATATCATCATCTCGCGGTTCACGTAGTTGTGCACCTCGCGGTCATAGAAGCCCAGCACCTTCAGTGTGGCCATCTCGCGGATGCGTTCGGACACGTTCGTATTGGCCAACGTAAACAGCACCACCAGCGCCAGGCCGCCGGCGAGCCCCACAATCAGCGCCACCACGGCACCCATCAAATCGAACTTAAACGTGGCGGCCAGATGCGCACAGCTCACGGTCTTGAGCACCGACGATTCCTCGCCCAACCGATCCGCATATTCGGCCTGTTCGGTCTCGGAACCTTTCAGCTTGGTGAGCATCGCGTTCCACGTCAAGGTCGAGGCAGTGCCATCTCCCGAAGCCGAAGACGTCACACCGCCGGCCGCAAACTTCTGGTCGTACAGTCGCTCACTGATGTACACATCAGAGCCAATAAGATTGCGCGTCACGGCCGTGACCTGCACCTTGGCCCGGCTGCTACCGCCATTGCCCAGCGTGACGGTGTCGCCGGCATGAATATTCAGCGAGTTGGCGGCGGACTGCGATACAATCACGCCACTATCGTCCAGCGCTACAGTGCCGCCACCCGCTTTGCCGAAGATATTGGGCAGCCCAAACCATCCATCATCGCCAGCTTGTTCCAGCGTGACCATATCGTTCAAGATATTCAGCGAATCGTTGGGCACGGTCATCAGCTGCACGGTTTCGCTTTCCTGCGCCGCATTGCTCATCTCGCCACTATCCACGCGCAGATTCAGCGTTTCGGTGGTTTGGCCATCTTGTGCCACCTGCTTGCGCATCGCGGTGGCGTCATCGTCATTGGCCACGACCATCAGGTCGTACTGGTAGATCTGCTCGTATTGTTTGACGCCAATCGTGTCGACGGTGTCATTAATCGCAAATCCGCAGATAATCAACGCTGTGCAACCGGCCACGCCACCCACGGTCATAATCAAACGCGACTTGAATCGGAAGATATTGCGCGCGGTGACTTTGCCGAGGAAGTTCAGCCGGCTCCATACCGGGCGAATCCGCTCCAGCAATATGCGAGCGCCCGCCTTCGGCGCCTTCGGGCGCATCAGCGCGGCGGGCGTGTGCCGTATCTCCTCGCGGCAGGCGAGCGCGGTGGCCACGCCCACACCGACCACGAACAGCACGATGCCGGCCGAGCCGTACAGCCAGTCGTATTCGAGTCGCACACCGGGCAATATATACAGTCCCTCAATCACCACCATCAGGAATGCCGGGATGCCGAGGAATCCGACCAGCAGACCGATGCCGCCGCCGACCAAGCAGGCGAGCAACGCGAACAGCAGATACCGGCTGGACACGGCGAGTCCGCCATAGCCGAGTCCAAGGTAGGTGCCGATAAGTCCGCGATCTTCCTCGACCATGCGGGTCATGGTGGTCAGGCTCATGAGCACGGCGACCAGCAGGAACACAATCGGGAATGCGCGGCCGATGGATTCGATGGAACTGACATCTGATTTGAGCGAGCTGAATCCGTCGATCGAAGCGCGCGTCTGCACATACCAACGTGCGTTGGCCACATCGTCGATGCGCCGTTGCTGCTTGGCGAATTCGCTTTCCGCTTCGCTTCGCTTCGCATCGAGTTCAGACTGCGCATCATCCAGTTTCGCCTTGCCGTCCGCGAGCTGTTGTTCGCCTTCTTCCAGCTGCCGCTCGCCTTCTTCGAGCTGCTGCTTGCCGCTGGCCAGTTGGGCGGCCTGCGCTTCAAGTTGCGCCGACTGGGTTTCGAGGGTTGCGGCATTCGCTTCGAGTTCCGCGGATTTGGTATTGAGCTGTGCCTCTCCTGCAGCCGCTTCCTGTTCCTTGGCGGTCAGTTGCGCGTTCTGCTGGTCCAAGGTGGATTGTGCGGGGGCAATGGTTTCGTTTAATGTGCGCTGCAAATCGGCTTTCTGCTGGGTCAGACTGTCTCGCTGCGTTTGCAGTTCCGTTTGCTTGGCGGCCAGCTGTTGCCGCAGCTCACTGATTGACGGCACTTCAGGCAGGGTAATGCCAAGGCGCGCGAGCAGTTGCTTGATGGCCTGCCATGTGGGTGAGTTGAGGTCGATGTTCGGGTCAAGTTGCGCCAGTAGATTGTTGGCCTGTTGAATCATGGGCAGCATCTGATCAATTTGCGCCATGCCTTGGTCGATTTGGGTAATGCCCTGTTCGATTTTCGTGCGATTGGCGGTCAGTTCCGTTTGCGCCGCATCGAGCTGTTTGCGAGCCGAGGTGAGCTGCGTTTTGCCTGATTCGAGCTGGGTGCGCGCTTCGGCTATCTGCTGGCGACCTTGCGCGATCTGTTGACGGGCCGTTGCAATCTGCGCACGTCCATCGGCGAGCTGCCGTTCGCCATCGGTAATGGTTGTCCTGTTGTTCTCCAATTCGGTACGGCTATCTTGCAATGTCGTTTCGTTGGCTTCCAGCTCGGCCCAGTTGTCGTCGATCTGCTTCTGGGCTTCGTCCAGCTGCTCGTTGGCCTCGTCTTTGGCATCATCCAGTTTGCGCTGCGCGCTGGAGACGATCTGTTGACGACGGGCTTTCTGGCGTGTGGCCTGTATCTGATGTTCGATACGGTCGGCCACGGTTTTGATGGCTTCATCGTAGGCATCGGAAAACGTGTCAAAATCGGACGCACCAGTGACGGCAACCGATATCGCAGTGTATATATTGCCGGTCACGCCGTCGCTGGATGCAAAGAACGTATAGTCCTCGGATGAGGTGGACCGGAAGGAGGTCATGCCCGAATAGCCGTCTGGATTGTTGAGGTCGCGCGGGTCGAGTACGACGCCGGTGATGGTGAGTTTCGTGGGGAACTGCGGGGATTGCTCGGCGTCGGCGTCCGTATTGGCGTCGGACTTCGCATCGGATGCCGAGGCATTGGCGGCGACACCTACCGTATCGGCATTATTGGAATCGTCAGTCTCCGTGGCCGCTACCGATATGACGGATGAAGAGGTGTCTTGTGGCGTCACAGTAATGGTGCCGCCAATCTTGAGTCCGCTATCGTTCAGGAATTGCTGCGTAACCGCCACTTCGCCGGCCTTGTTCGGCAGTTTGCCCTGCCGTATGTACGGCTGATCAAGCCCTTCGGTACCGATTTCCTGCATGGTCACGGTTTTCTTGGTGCCGTCCACCAACGTGGTCACCGTCTGAGAACGTTCGGGCTGCACGGTTTGCACACCGTCGATTCGGCGCAGTGCCGCTGCATCATCACCGGTCAGGCCGTATGTGGATAGCACCTGCAGGTCATGCAGTCCCTGCTGATCGTAAAAACGACCGGCCGCCAGAAAAGCATCGCGGCATCCGGCGTAGATGCCGGTCAGCACGGCCACGCCAAGCAGCGTAATGACGGCGATCGAGACGAACCTCTTCCAGCTGCGCAGCCAGCAACGCAACGTATCTTTGGCAAATACCGCAGAAACGCCCGCTCCTCGACCGCCGCTATCGTCGAGGTTCCGCCGTTTCACAGAATGTTTCACAGGTTGTTTCACGAATCGCCTCGCTTGTTTCACGGGGCGTTTCACAGAGTGTCTTGCAGTGAGCATCGCCAATCACCTACCATTCGATATCGGCGATGGGCCGCGGCGTTGCGTTGACCTCCTCGCTGGTCACCTTGCCGGAGCGGAAGCGAATCACTTTGTGAGCCATCGGTGCAAGCGCGGAATTATGCGTGATGATCATTACGGTCATGCCTTGTGTTTGGCAAATATCCTGCAGCAACTGCAGCACTTCCTTGCCGGTCTCGTAATCGAGCGCACCGGTCGGCTCATCGCACAACAGCAGCTTCGGCTTTTTGGCAATCGCGCGGGCGATGGATACACGCTGTTGTTCGCCGCCGGACAGTTGCGCTGGGAAGTTCCCCATGCGCTCCCCCAACCCGACCTTGTACAAGGTTTCCACCGGGTCGAAATGGTCGGGGCAAATCTGTGAGGCAAGCTCCACGTTTTCCAGCGCGGTAAGGTTCGGCACAAGATTGTAGAACTGGAAAACGAAGCCGATGTCGTTGCGCCGGTAGGTCACCAGTCCCTTTTTCCGCAGGCCCGTAATATCGCGCCCGCCGACCACTACGCGGCCGGTTGTGGCGGTATCCATGCCGCCCAGAATGTTCAATGCCGTGGTTTTGCCGGCACCGGACTGTCCCAGAATCACGCTTAATTCGCCTTGTTCGGCGGTAAAGCTGGCCTCGTCGAGCGCGCGAATCACACTGCTACCAGAAGGATATTCCTTGACCACATGGTCGAATTCGATATACGCCATCGCACACCTCCAACGCGCTCGTGGCAGCCACCTAGCCCCACAGGCCCCGCCAGAACTTCCTGCTATACTCAAGTAAAACAACACTGTGTCGGTTCTGCAACCAACAGTTGGATTGTGGGTTGTCGGAACTTGGGGAGAAGGCCATGTCCAAAGAATTGACGGAAAGCCGCCGCACCCGTTACACGAGACGTGCCATGCAGGACGCGCTTATCGAGTTGCTGCGCGATCAGCCGCTCGGCTCCATCACCGTTAAAGCGTTGTGCGAGCGGGCCGATGTGAATCGTTCCACGTTTTACGCGCATTATGCGAGCATCGAGGAACTGCTGCACGACATTGAAGACGAAACCATGGCCTGGGTCACCACCGCACTCGAACAGCTACTCGCCCAGCCAGATCCTGCCGGCATCGAGCATGTTATTGAGCGCATCTGCCAGTACATTGCCGACAATCGCAATCATCTCCAAGTGCTGATGAGCCCGAAAGCGGATATCGGTTTCCAGCAGCAGCTGCTGGGATTGATTTACAGCCAGCGCGGTGTAGGCGAACAGTTGCAATCTTCGGCGGGTTACCCAGCCGAGGCGCAGATGCGTATGCGATTCGCCGTGTCCGGCAGCATTGGGCTTTTGCAATACTGGCTCGCCACCGATCTCGCGGCCTCTCCCGAATCGGTGTCCCACACCATCTTCACCATGTGTATGCCTGCCACGCAGTGAACACGGTGAATTCAGTGAACTCAGTGAAGCGTGCGGTTTCATAAGCATCGCTCGCTATAGCTTCGCCTGCTCACCGGCCGCGCCCACGCCCGCGCTTGCGATAGCGCACAAATAGACGATTGACCATTTCTGAGACGATACGGCGGCATAGAATAACGAACGTTGCGCATCGCGGCAAGCCCCGCGTGCGCCAAAACCCAAGAAATGTGAGAGAAGGGCACAATGAGTACTGCTGATGCGCCTAAGAAGCCGCGCGAAACCGACGACGTGCCGGTGCCGGCCACGCTGCGCAAGTCACTGAAGAACCGTCATATCCAGCTGATTGCACTGGGCGGCGCCATCGGAACCGGCCTGTTCTATGGTTCCAGTGAATCCATCGCGCTGGCCGGACCCTCGATTCTGCTCGCCTACTTGGTTGGCGGCCTCGCGATTTTCGCGATTGTGCGTGCACTGTCTGAAATGTCCGTTGAGGATCCGAAGGCGGGCGCGTTCAGCTACTATGCCACCCGCTACTGGTCCAAGCGCGCCGGCTTTATTTCCGGCTGGAACTACTGGTTCAACTACATCCTCGTCTCGATGGTGGAGCTATCAGTGGTGGGTTCGTTTGTGAACTACTGGTTCCCGGCGATTCCGACATGGGTGTCGGCGGCCGTGTTCTTGGTGATCATCTGCGCCGCCAACCTGCTGGGCGTCTCTAAATTCGGTGAGTTCGAGTTCTGGTTCGCCATCATCAAGATTGTGGCCGTGATCGCCATGATTATCGGCGGCCTGGCCGTCATCATCTTTGTCCTGCCCACCGCATCCGGCGTGCGCGCAAGCTTCGCGAACTGGTTCACCGTGGGTAACGGCTTCTTCCCGAACGGCCTGATGGGGCAGAATTCCGACGGTTCCTGGACCGGCCTGCTGATGGCACTGGTTGTGGTGATGTTCAGCTTCGGCGGCACCGAGCTCATCGGCATCACCGCCGGCGAAACCGAGGATCCGAAGACCACGATTCCGCGCGCCACCAATGATATTATTTGGCGAATCCTCGTGTTCTACATCGGCGCTCTGGGTGTGATCATGGCCGTAGTGCCGTGGAACACCATCGATGGCAAGTCCAGCCCGTTCGTGCAGATCTTCGATTCCGTGGGCATTCACGCGGCTGCCGGTATTTTGAACTTCGTGTGCCTGACCGCTGTGATGAGCGTCTACAACTCCGGCCTGTACGCCAACTCCCGCATGTTGTACTCGCTGGCCAAGCAGGGCAATGCGCCCGCTTACTTGGGCAAGCTCAACTCGCGCGGCGTGCCAGTGGCCGGCGTGCTGACGTCCGCCGCGATCACCGCCATCGCCGTGGTCGTGGTGTTCGTGTGGCCTGAGTTCGCGTTCAACTACCTGATGTCGATTGCCACCATTGCCGGCATCATCAACTGGACGATGATCATGCTCACCGAAATGAAGTTCCGTAAGGTGGTCGCCGCGGGCGGCGCTCCCGAGGATTCCGAGCTGGCCGGTCTGAGCGGCCAGGAGGCACTGGACGCGATTCACTTCAAACTGCCGTTTGCCAAGGTGACCCCGTGGGTGGTGCTGGCGTTCCTGGCGCTGGTCGTGGTGCTGATGTGCTTCTCCACCAGCTACCGCATCGCCGTCATCGCCGGCGTGATCTGGCTGGCCATCCTCTTCGCCGCCTACCAGCTCACTCAGGCGAAGAGATAAGCCCATTACCATGTTTGGTAGGCCCCGATGGTCGGGGCCGGGTCGCCGGTTCCGGTATGACTTTCCTGCCCTGTCGTCGATGATCCGGGGGTGTTGTCGCCGGGAACGGGGACGCCCGATGACCGCTGATAGGAACCAGGCCGGCTACACGGACGCTTCAGGGGCGCATGGCGCAGGTCTCGTCGTAATGTGAGTGCGGCGCGGGCGTCCGGACTCCTCCGAGCCCGCGGCGACCGGAAAACCTTCATGACGGGAGGAACGATGATGACCCCGGACGACATCGACGTGTGGGTCGGCCTGGACGTGGGCAAGAGCGCGCACCACGCGCACGCCCTCGACCATGACGGGAACACCCTGTACGACAAGCCGTTGAAACAGGACGAGAAGGCCATCCGCACGATGCTGGGCAAGCTCTCCAAGCATGGCCGTGTGCTGCTGGTCGTGGACCAGCCCAACACCATCGGCTCCCTGCCCCTGACGGTGGCGCGGAACATGGGGATCGCGGTTGCCTACCTTCCCGGCACGGCCATGCGCAGGACCGCGCAGCTGCTGCCCGGGGACGCGAAGACCGACCGCAGGGACGCGCATGTGATCGCGTGGGCCGCGCTCAAGCTGCCCGAGACGCTCAGGGACGCGGGCCCGGATGACGAGACCCTCGCCGCCCTGAAGCTGCTCGCCGGCCACGACGAGGACCTCGCCCACGAATCCACCCGCCACGTCAACCGCCTGCGGAGCCTGCTGCTGCAGACCCACCCCGCGTTCGAACGCGCGCTCAAGGGCGAGAGAATCACGCGCGACGCGACGCTCGCGCTGCTCGAACGATACGGCGGGCCCATGGGCGTGAAACGGGCCGGGATCGAGGACGTGAAGGACTGGGCCAAGTCCAACGGGCTTCGCGCCGGCCGCATCATCGACGACATGTTCAAGGCGATCGGCGAGCAGACCGTCACCGTGCCCGGCACCCTCATGGCCGAGACCATCATCCCCTCCATCGCCCACGACATCAAGACGATCAGGGACCGGCGGCGCGAGGTCGACCGCCAGGTCGAGAAGCTCCTGGAGGACCACCCTCTTCTCACGGTCCTGACGTCGATGCCCGGGATAGGCGTCAGGACCGCAAGC
>ERZ772876.1658-NODE-1658-length-21600-cov-4.373497_pt1 | contig 21600 bp, 19 predicted proteins | sample MGYA00580584_ERZ772876 | MGnify/ENA primary metagenome ERZ772876 (study PRJEB29015, sample SAMEA2737728) | human gut metagenome | biome: human gut; feature: human-associated habitat; material: faeces | place: China | collected 2012 ... | reverse complement strand
TTGCAAGCAGATGGCGTGCAAAGTCGCCAGACGCTCTTTGTGCGGTATTGCCTAAAGAACACTCGCCTTTGAGCGATTTTGATATACACACCAACAGACAGGCAGCGGACGGCAGGTTCCGTTCGCTTCTCCTGTTTCCTCGTTGATATATAGGAGGTAACGGTTTGGAATTTAACACTTTTGAATCTATCAAGATTTGTCTTGCTTCTCCGGATCGTATCCGGGAATGGTCTTACGGTGCAGTTGAGCGTCCGGAAACGATCAACTACCGTACCCAGAAGCCGGAACGCGACGGTCTGTACTGTGAGCGTATCTTCGGACCGACCAAGGACTGGGAGTGCCACTGTGGCAAGTTCAAGAAGATCCGTTTTAAGGGAAAGATCTGCGACCGCTGCGGCGTAGAGGTTACCCGTGCCAAGGTTCGCCGTGAGCGTATGGGGCACATCGAACTGGCTGCTCCGGTTTCCCACATCTGGTACTTTAAGGGCACACCGTCCCGTATCGGTCAGATGCTGGAAATCTCCCAGAAAAGACTGGAAGAAGTGCTCTACTTCACAAAATATATCGTACTGAACCCGGGCAATACGGAGCTGTTTAAGAAGCAGCTCCTGACCGAAAAGGAATACCTGAATTATCGGGAAAAGTACGGCGATGAATTTGAAGCAGCAATGGGTGCAGAAGCCATTAAGAAGCTGCTCTGTGAAATTGATTTGGAAGAACTTTCCAAAGAATTGAAAGAAGAACTGATAAAGATACCAAAATAATTTTTGGAGATTATCAATATAACACAGATATTACCCGTGAAGGCTACACCTTCAAAGAGTGGACCGGTGATGCTGCTGGCACGAAACCGTATGCAATCGGCAAGTACATCTACAATTATATGCCGGAGGAGTTGTATGCGCAGTGGAGCAAGGTGATTGACGAAGATACCTACTTTGTCTATCCCACCATTGCCGACCAGACTTATACGGGTTCTGGATTGACGCCAGAGGTTAAAGTTACTAAGAACAATCAGGTAATTAACGAAGGCTTTGATGTTGCCTATACTGATAACACCAACGTCGGTACGGCTACCGCTACCGTTAAGGTTGGCGATACGGTTATCGGCACGGTCACATTTAATATCGTCAAGGCCACTCCCACCGTCAGCATCACCGCTGAACCGGCTTCGCTTGTTGGCGGCGGTACGGTCAAGCTGACTGTCAGCGGTGTTCCTGAGGGCGGTACGGTTACTGTGACGCAGGAAGATGATCGCGGCAGTGCGGCCAAGACGCTTGATCTCACTGCAAATGGCGAAATTTCCGTATGCCTGAGCAACACAACGGCAAAGTACACATTCACTGTTGTTTATGTTGGTGACGATAATTACAATGGGGACAATGCTTCCTGCGAAGTTTCCATGACGCGCCGCGCCGCTGCGCCCTCTTCCGGCAACACCGTTTCCGTTCCCTCCACCCCGAACGGCACCGTGACGGTCACTCCGTCTACGGCGACCAAGGACACGACCGTGACCATCACGACCAAGCCCAGCGAGGGCTATGAGCTCGGTTCCATTGAGGTTCTCGACAAGAACGGCGATTCGCTCAAGCTCAAGGATCTCGGCAACGGCAAGTACAGCTTTGTCATGCCGGATGGCAAGGTCAGCGTCGAGGCGGAGTTCGTTAAGACTGCTGCTACCAGCTTTGCTGATGTTCCCGCGAACGCTTACTTTGCCGATGCAGTGAAGTGGGCAGTCGATAAGGGCATCACCAACGGCCTGTCTGACACGATGTTTGGCCCCTACGAGTCCTGCACGCGTGCGCAGATCGTGACGTTCCTGTGGCGCGCCGCCGGCAGCCCCGAGCCGAAGACCGCAAGCAGCTTCACGGATGTTCCTGTGAGCGCTTACTATGCCAAGGCGGTTGCTTGGGCCGTTGAGAACGGCATCACGAACGGCATGACCGAGACGACGTTTGCCCCGAATGCGACCTGCACCCGCGGCCAGAGCGTGACGTTCCTGTACCGTGCCCTCAAGGGCAGCGCCGGCGCGACCTCGAGCTTCGTCGACGTTCCCACGAACGCTTTCTACGCGGACGCTGTGGGCTGGGCGGTCTCCGGCAAGGTGACCGACGGCACCTCCAACACCACGTTCAGCCCGGATGACAACTGCACCCGCGGCCAGATCGTGACCTTCCTCTACAGAGCCTATCAGGGCAAGTAAAAAGCAAATACTCAGCTTACAAGGCAGGCACCCGGTTTCGGGTGTCTGCCTTGCAGCAAGAGGTACTGCGCAGAGGTTAGATGCCTCGGCAGCAAAATGTTCGTCCCTTTTACGCCAACAGCTATATCGGCGGGGAAAATATATTAGAGAGAAAAGGAGACGTAACATGGCAGTTCGTAGATTAAAAGGTTTATACCTTAAAATCAGAAGGTAAATACTTAGAAGACTACCCTTCGTGTTATGTTGAACAGACAGAGGCACTTTTTGAATGGCGGCAGAGCACACCGAAGCAGGATATCGAACTTCATAAGAGAGCTGAGAAGTTTTCCGGCCTGTTCAGGGATATGCTTTTGGACAAGGATGCAATCGAGAATGTTAAGTTGTTTGAAGACGCTGCGTTCTTTTCTCCCGCAGCGTTTACATCGGCCCAGTAGGTTCTAAATTTGGTAGCACTTGTCCAAGGCGAGCTTCTTCCTCGCCCCCATGACGGTCCATCCACGAAAACCGTTTCATGATCCGTTTCTCCCTGCCGTTCCAAAAGAGCCACATACTGGTAAAACAGATCCTCCACTGCCTCTGTACACCGCCCTGTCCGAAACCGTGCCAGCGTTGTATGATCCGGCACAGGCTCTTCTTCCAAAAGCCACATGAAGTCCACACGGTACCGACAGGCCTCCTCCAGCTTTCTGCTGGAATAGATCCCGCACTGGTATCCGTACGCCATTACCTCGAACAGCACTCGCGGGTCGACCTTCAATTTTCTGCCTCTGGCAGAATAGGCGCGATACAGTTTTCTGTAATCCAGTTCCTCAAGCTGGGCGCTTGTCAGTCGGGCGGGTTCGTTCACCGGTAACAAAATTTCGTTGTTTAATGCAAAGACCAGTTGACCATTTCTCTCATTTACGGTACACTGATCTTGCTTTGGATTTTGTTTCACACCTCAATCATAAAGCAAAAAGATGAGCAGGCAACCCCTTTCGGGGAAACCTGCTCTTCTTTTTCAGCGCGCTATTTTGCAACGTCCCCTTTTAGGTAGGAGCAAAAATGAAGAGAAAGGATCTGATTTTAAAGGCCAAAGGCGACGTCATAGCCGAGGCGGACAGCTTCGGTCATGGTGGCGGGTTTGTTGCAGTCGCCGATCTTACGGAATTCAAGCGCGCAGTCGCGATAGGCCTCGACCTCGTCGAGATCAGCGCGCATGCCGATAGCGAGCAGGACGGTATCCGCAGGGCAGAGGGTCTGTTCACCAGTCTGGACATTCTCAATCAGTACACCTTCGGAGGAGATGCTGATGCACTTGCTGTTGACGAGCGCCTTGGGGGCGCCCTCTTTGAGATACTCCTTGTTGACGGCGGTGTAGTGCAGGTAGGGCGCGCCAAGGCAGATCTGGTCGCGCATTTCCACGACCGTGACGCTTTTGCCCTCCTGCTGGAGAACGAGACCCTCTTCGGCACCCTGCGGGCCACCGCCGATGATGACGACATTTTTGCCGACTTCGATGGAGCGGACTTCGTCAATGGTGTGGATCATCGGCAGATCAGCACCGGGGAAGGGGGGCTTGATGGGATGTGCGCCGATGGCAAGAATGACGACGTCGGCACCAAAAGCCTTTGCATCTTCGGGAGACATGAAAGTGTTCATGCGAAGATCAATATTGCTCTCTTTGACCTTGCGGATCTTGAGGTTGAGATAGCGGCGGTATTCATCCTTGAACGGCGCTTCCACGACAACGTTGATCAGACCGCCGAGATGATCGGATTTTTCGCACAGCGTGACATCGTGTCCGCGCTCTGCGGCGGTGAGGGCGGCCTGCATGCCGCCGGGGCCGCCGCCGATGACGAGAACCTTCTTGCGTGGGCCGGGAGGCATAATGTTGACCTGCCACTCGCGGCCGAGCACGGGGTTGACGGCGCATTTGCGGATGTGCGCGTGGAAAGGAGTATAGTGCGCAGGACCGTATGCACAGGGGACGCAGGTGCCGCAGCGCAGGCAGGGGACGATCTCATCTTCGTGGCCATGGTAAGCCTTGTCGACCCAGCTCGGGTCGGCAAAGAATGCACGACCGGCGGCGACCATATCAACTTCGCCGCGGGCGATGGCCTCGTCAGCCTGCTTGAGGTCGCTGATACGACCAACAGTACAGACGGGCGTCTTGACAGCGGCCTTGATGGAGGCAGCAAGGGGGATATTGACGCCGCGCTCGGTAAACATGCTGGGGAAGAGCTTGCCGCAGGAGGGATCGAAGAACGAGGACGAGGTGATGTGGATCAGAGCAACCTTGCCGTCGAGCATCTTGGCAAATTCAATGCCCTCTTCGGGGCCGAAGCCGCCTTCCATGAAGTCGTTTGCGGAGAAACGGTATTCGATGGGTAGCTTAGGGCAGCGCTTGCGGATGGCGTCCACGATCATCAACGGGAAGCGGGCGCGGTTTTCAAGGCTGCCGCCGTATTTGTCGGTGCGGTGGTTATAGAGCGGGGACATGAATTGGCTGAGCAGCCAACCGTGCGCGCCATGGATCTGGACCATGTCGTGCCCGCCGTACTGCGCCATCTCGGCGGCGCGGGCATAGGCTTCGATGAGCTCGAACATAATGTCTTCGGTCATTTCCGTGGTCATGATGCCATAGGGGTTTTTGAATGCGCTGGGCGCGTAGAGCTTGCCATCCGGTGCGACGGAGAGCGTGTTCCAGCCACCGTGATGCGTCAGCGAGACGGAAGAGATAGCGCCATACTTGGCGCGATTTATGGCGGCATCTGCACGCCCTCTGAGGCGGCGGCTGTGTCCGTGTTCTATGCGGCGTTTGTCGGCCTTTTCGTTTACAAGAAAATCAATTTCAAGGATTGTGTGCAGATTTTCGTCAAGACTTGCTGCACGGCTGGCGTGTGCGGCTTCATGGTGTTCTGCGTTTCCATGGTCAGCCGTATTTTCATGGTCGAGAACCTCAACGGTGCGGTCGAGGCCCTGCTCAACGCTATGGGCGGCAACCGCTACGTGATCCTTCTGTGCGTGAACATCCTGCTCATCCTCTTTGGTATGTTCCTGGATGACTCCAGCGCCATGTACATCTGCGCACCGATTCTGACGCCGGTGCTTGCCAACTTCGGTATTGACCCCGTTCACTTTGCGGCGATCATGATCGTGAACCTCGGCCTTGGCTGCATCACGCCGCCGTGCGCGTCAGTCCTCTTCATGGGAGCCCGCGTCGGTAAGTCTTCGCTGACGAAGATGCTGCCGTCCACATATTCGCTGATCCTGTTTGTCTGGCTACCGATGCTGGCGATTCTGACGCTCTTCCCCGATGTGGCGCTTTGGCTGCCGCGCGTGATGCTCGGCTACGGCGCATAAAACGCTTTTCAGAGCGATCTCTCCTGAATACTCCACACAATAGTAAGAGCCTCCTGCTTTGTCCAGGAGGCTCTTACTATCGATTGAGCGGCCGCTCGGCGCTCTCATAACCCGGAGACCGTAGGTTCGAGTCCTGCCTCCGCGGCCAAAAAAAGTCCTGAAATCATAAGATTTCAGGACTTTTTCTAACCTTTCGACAGTAATTATAAAGCACAAAATAACGCTTTCTAACACTTTTCTAACACATTCCGTCAGATAAAGAGGAGAAGTCGTTTAGTTTAATTGAAATTTGCGACAGTATATGATATTTTTTATATGATAAAAAGAAAGTGTCGCTATGTGCATTCCTGAAAATACATTAAATGTCATCATTACTTCTATTGTTTCCTCACTTTCTAACTGCCTTCTAATCGGCAATTCAGCAGAACAAAGTGTCTATCACATGTGCTTAACTGAATTTGGGGCGTTGCACATAGTGGTGCAATATGGATTGAGAGATAAGGACCATCGCATTTTGCGATGGCCCTATTATTATATGCGAGAGTTATATCTCGTTACGGTCAGCAGTCTTGTTCATGATAAATATTTCCAAAATGTTTTGTACTCGAAAGGTTGTATTTTTCTTTCGTTGGCCTTATCATAGCGCCATAGAGGACTTTCGTAAAGTAAGCACAATATTGTGGCGTAGTTACCAAAAGGATACTATTGTATATTTTCAACACTTTTTTCACAGCTGATGGAGTGATACCATGATCGACAAAATGCTCATTCGTGGGGCAAAGGTCCACAATCTTAAAAATATCGACGTCGACATTCCGCTCGGTAAGATCGTCGGCATCGCGGGCGTGTCCGGCTCAGGAAAATCCTCACTGGCGCTCGGCGTGCTGTATGCCGAGGGCTCACGTCGCTACCTTGAAGCGCTGTCCACCTACACGCGCCGCCGCATGACGCAGGCGTCCAAGGCGAGCGTGGATGAGGTTTTGTATGTTCCCGCCGCGCTGGCGCTGCACCAGCGCCCCGGCGTGCCCGGCATCCGCAGCACATTCGGCACGGGCACAGAGCTTTTGAACAGTCTGCGTCTGATGTTCTCGCGTTTAGCCAGCCACCGCTGCCCGAACGGGCACTACGTCCCACCTTCCCTGCTCGTTGCGGCGGGCAAGGAGCTCGTCTGTCCCGAGTGCGGCGCGCATTTCTACGCGCCGTCCGCCGAGGAGCTGGCGTTCAACTCACAGGGTGCCTGCCCAAAGTGCAGCGGCACAGGCATCGTCCGCACCGTCGACTTAGACACACTCGTGCCCGACGATTCCCTGACCATCGATGGCGGCGCGGTCGCGCCGTGGAACAGCCTGATGTGGTCGCTGATGACCGACATCTGCCGCCAGATGGGCGTGCGCACGGATGTACCGTTCCGCGACCTGACCAAAAACGAAAAGGACATCGTCTTCCACGGCCCCGCGGAGAAGAAGCACATCTTCTACCACAACAAGAATTCCAACCAGGCGGGCGAGCTGGACTTCACCTACTTCAACGCCGTCTATACCGTCGAAAACGCACTCGCCAAGGTTAAAGACGAAAAGGGCATGAAGCGCGTCGAAAAATTTCTCAAGGAAGAGACCTGCCCCGAATGCCACGGCACGCGTCTCTCTTCTGCCGCCCGCACGCCGAAGCTGCGCGGCATTTCGCTCGACGAGGCCTGCGCAATGACGCTCTCGGACCTTGTCGACTGGGTGCGCGGCGTACCGGAGAGCCTTCCTACGGAGATGCGCCCGATGGCCGAGAGCATCTGCGAGGCGTTTGAGAGCACGGCAAAGCGTCTCATCGACTTGGGCCTCGGCTACCTGACGCTCGACCGCTCGGCCTCCACTCTCTCCACCGGCGAGCGGCAGCGCATGCAGCTCGCCCGCGCCGTGCGCAACCGCACGACCGGTGTTCTCTATGTGCTCGACGAGCCGTCGATCGGTCTGCACCCGTCGAACATCGTAGGGCTTACCGGCGTGATGCACGATCTCGTCGCCGACGGCAACTCCGTCATCTTGGTCGACCACGACACACAGATCTTGAAAGAAGCCGACTGGATCGTCGAAATGGGCCCCGAAGCGGGCGCTAAGGGTGGCCATGTCATCGCCGAGGGGAACATCCCAATGATCGAAGAAAACCCAAATTCGCAGATTGGGCCGTTCCTCTCCGGCAAGGCTGAAACAAAGCTGCGCGAGCGCGCCAAAAAGGACGAACTGTTCGCAAACGGCACGGTTCATCTGTCTACTTCTCAGATCCACACTGTCAAGCCGCTTGAGGTCGACATCCCCAAGGGCCGCTTCACGGTCGTCACCGGCGTGTCCGGTTCGGGCAAGACGACGATGGTGCTCGAGAGCCTTGTCCCCGCGCTGGAAGCGAAGATCAACGGCAATCCCCTGCCCACGCACATTCGCTCGGTCGAAGCCGACGGCATCGCGCACGTCAAGCTCATCGACGCGACGCCCATCGGCATCAACGTCCGCTCCACGGTCGCGACCTACGCGGGCGTGCACGACGAGCTGCGCAAGCTCTACGCCAAGTCGCCCGACGCGAAGGAACACGGCTATAAAGCGAGCGATTTTTCCTACAACACCGGCTCTCTCCGCTGCCCCGGCTGCGACGGCACGGGCGTTGTAAGTCTCGACGTGCAGTTTCTGCCCGACGTCAACATTCCCTGCCCCGACTGCCGCGGCTCGCGCTACGCAAGAGCCGCCTATGGCGTGAAGCTCATGAACAAGGCGGGCGAAAACGCCTCGCTTCCTGAACTCATGGACATGGACGTCAACTCCGCCATTGAATTCTGCGCGGACCGGAAGACCGTCAGCCAGAAGCTCGGCATTTTGAAGCAGCTCGGCCTCGGCTACCTGACGCTCGGCGAGGAAACGCCGAGCCTGTCCGGCGGCGAGGCACAGCGATTAAAGCTCGCCAGCGAGATCGGCCGCACGCAGACCGACTCTGTCTTCGTCTTCGATGAACCGTCAATCGGCCTGCATCCGCTGGATGTTCGCGTGCTGCTCGGCGTCTTCCAGGCGCTTTTGGACAACGGCGCAACGGTCGTGGTCATCGAGCACGACCTCGACGTCATCCGCAACGCAGACTTTCTCATCGACATGGGCCCCGGCGGCGGTGAGGCCGGCGGCAGGATCATCGCCTCCGGCACGCCGGAGGAAATTCAATTGAACCCCGACAGCATCACCGGTCAATATCTGTAACACGAAGGAGGTCATACCATGGAATTACCCGCCTGCCCCGTCGAGACGACGCTCATGCTCATCGGCGACAAATGGAAGGTGCTCATCCTGCGCGACCTGATGGACGGCACCAAGCGCTTCGGTGAACTTAAAAAGTCCATCGGCCATGTAACGCAGAAGGTGCTGACCGCGCAGCTGCGCGACATGGAGGCCAAGGGCCTGCTCACCCGCAAGGTCTACGCCGAGGTACCGCCGCGCGTGGAATACACGCTGACCGAGACCGGCTACAGCCTAAAGCCCATCCTCGATTCCATGGTCGTCTGGGGCACACATTACAAGGAAAAAGCCGCGGCAATGGAGGATGACGATGCGCCCGATGAAGCCTGATCCCGGCATCCGCGTTCAGGCTGTCCGCATCCCGACGGAAAACGGCGGCATGTCCGCGCTCCTGCTCTCGCCACTCGCCGCGCCGAAAAACGCCGCAGGCATTTTGTGGCTGCACGGCGGCGGATACATCGCAGGGATGAAAAAAATGGTACACGCCTCCCGCGCGGTCGACCTCGTCAAGAAATTTGGCGCAGTCGTGCTGTCGCCGGGATACCGGCTGGCGCTGAAAGCCCCCTACCCTGCCGCGATCGACGACTGCTATGCCGCGCTTCTTTACCTGAAAGCGCACGCCGCGGCGTTCGGCGTCCGCAGCGATCAGCTCATGGTCGGCGGTGAGAGCGCAGGCGGCGGGCTGTGCGCCGCCGTCTGCATCCGCGCGCGGGACGAAGGTAAGGTCAGCGTCGCGTTTCAAATGCCGCTTTACCCCATGCTCGACGACCGCGATACGGAATCTTCGCGCGACAACCGCGGCAGAGTGTGGAATACGCGCCGCAACCATTTTGCGTGGCGGCTTTATCTGCGCGGCACGGACCGCGCGCAGCTCTCGCCCTACGCCGCTCCGGCGCGGCTGACGGATTTTTCTCATCTGCCGCCCGCCTATTCGTTCGTCGGCGACGGCGAGCCATTCTACGCCGAGGCCGTCCGCTATTTCGAGCGGCTGCGCGCCGCAGGCGTTCCGGCAGAGCTGGACGTTTATCATTCTGACATGCACGCCTTCGACATGATGCGCCCCGACGATGTGCTCAGCATTCAGGCGGCTGAGGCGTTCAACACGCGCTTCGCCGACGCGCAGGCCCGCTTTTTTGCTCCGCAGCATGAGATTCAGGAGGAACGCCATGATTCGTGAAATATGCAAAGCTGAAGTCTTCCTCGCCCAAAAGGCCGAAGCCGCCACGGCGGACGATCTCAACACCGCGCAGGACCTTCTCGACACGCTAATCGCCCACAAGGACGGCTGCGTCGGCATGGCGGCGAACATGATCGGCGTCAACAAGCGCATCATCGCTTTTGAAAATGACGGCGAATACATGCTCATGTTCAACCCCGTCATCGTCAAAAAGTCCGGCCCCTACGACACCGAGGAGGGCTGCCTGTCCCTCACCGGCACGCGCAAGGCAAAACGCTTCCAGAGCGTCAAAGTCCAGTGGCAGAACGAAAAATTCCAAACACGCCTCAAGACTTTCACCGGCTGGACGGCGGAGATCATCCAGCACGAGATCGACCACTGCGAGGGGATCGTCATTTAGACATCAGGAGGTGCATCATGCTCAAGCAGCTCAAATACTTTCAATCCGTCGTGCGTCTCGGGAGCTTTTCCGCCGCGGCGGAGGAAAATTTCATCTCGCAGTCAGCCATCTCCCAGCAGGTGCAGTCCTTGGAGCGTGAGCTGGGCTTTGCGCTGCCCGTGCGCAAAAATCGCTCATTTTCGCTCACGCCTGCGGGCGAATACTTTTACCGTAAGAGCCTGCTGCTCACAGCGGACTGCGACCGCATGTGCGCCGAGGCGGCGAAGATCGCCAAGGGCGAGGCGGCGAATTTGAAGATCGGCTACCTGCGCACCTATGCAGGGGGAGAGTTCCACCGCGCGCTCGCGGCCTTTTCGGCGAGGTATCCCGACGTCAGCGTCTCCATCGCGTACGGCAGCCATGGGGAGCTGTGTGATATGCTGAGCGAGGATCGGGTCGAGATCACGCTCAACGATCAGCGCCGCTTGTTTTCCGACGCCTACGAAAATCTGATCCTTGCAGCCCGGCCCGCCCTGATTGAAGTCTCCGCCCACAGCCCAATCGCGCAAATGGAGGCGGTCGCACCGGCAGAGCTCAAGAATTTTCCCTGCATTCTGATCGCCCCGCCGCCGGAACGGGAGGCGGAGCAGGAATTCAGCCGCATTGTACTCGGCTTTCCAAGTGAATTCCTGTATGCCGAGAATCTGGAGGAGGCGCGCCTTCTGGTCGCGGGCGGCAGGGGATTTCTTCCGCTGGAGGGCGGCGAAAGGCAGGCAGCCGAACCGCTTGCCCGTGTGCCGCTCGTGCGAAATGGTGAGCCGCTTCTTCGCACATACTGCGCGTTCTGGAAAAAGGAGAACGCGAACCCCTACGTGCCGGAATTCGCACGGCTGCTGAAAGAACAATTCGATGCCTGACCATGCAAGGAAGGCGTAACCGACGGCTCCGCCTTTTTTCATATCAGTTTTTCTTATAGAAAAGCCGCAAAACCGGAATTGATACCCGCGGCGCGGCGGTTTACAATGGTAGCATCAACAAAAACCGTGCGCCGCTTTTGGCGCAAAGAGATAAGAAAGGAGCGAAACAATGGCAGCATTGATCGCATTTTACTCCCGCGCGGGAGAGAACTACTTCGGCGGCGCGTACCGCCGCATTTCCGTCGGCAACACCGAAAAGGTTGCTGAGATGCTCGCGGATCTGACCGGCGGCGAGCTGTACAAAATTGAGCAGGCCGAGCCCTATTCAGACGACTACAAGACCTGTGTGGCGCAGGCGCGTGAGGACTGGCAGAAAAACGCCCGTCCCGCGGTGTTGGATCTGCCCGATGACCTCGACGCCTATGATGAAATTTACCTCGGCTACCCCAACTATTGCAGTACGATGCCGATGGCGGTCTACACCTTCCTCGAGCACTACGACTTCACGGGCAAGACCATCCACCCGTTCTGCACGCACGAGGGCAGCGGCCTTTCCGATACCGAAAACGACATCCGCAAGGCTGCCCATGGCGCGGCGGTCACGAAGGGCCTCGCCATCCACGGCAGCCACGTTGCAGAGGCAAAGAGCGCGCTTGCGCATTGGGTCGAGGAGGTAACGAAATGAAAAAGCCCCTGATCGTTTACTATTCCTGGTCGTGCGCAATACCGAGCGCATCGCAAAGTCCTTGCAGAGCGTCACCGGCGGCGACCTTGTGCGGCTCGACACCGCCGTGCCGTATACCGGCAGCTACAACGATGTGGTCGATCAGGGGCAGCGCGAGGTGAACGTGGCTTTGCGCCGGAGCTCAAGCCACTCTCTGTCAACGTCGCCGACTACGACGTCATCGCCGTCGGCACGCCGACGTGGTGGTACACGATGGCTCCCGCCGTCAAGACATTCCTGCGTGGACAGAATTTTGCAGGCAAGACCGTTGTGCCGTTTATGACAAACGGCGGCTGGCCGGGCCGCGTCATCAAAGATATGAAGGCCGCCTGCCCCGGCGCGGATTTTTCCTGTGATATGCAGGTGAAGTTCGACTCGAACGGCGGCGACCGTCTGGAAACGCCGGAAAGCAGGATCAACGCCTGGGCGCAGAGCGTCAAGGCGCTGCTGTAAGGAGGAAAACGATGAAAAACGTCATGTTATGGGCCGGTGCCGGACAGATCGGCATGGCCATCGCCCACCGCATGGGCGCGGGCTGAAGATCGTCGTCGGCGACAAAAAGCTCGCAAACGCGCAGGCAATCGCTAAGGCAATGAACGAGGCGGGCTTCGATGTCACACCCGTCGAGATGGACCTCTCGAGCCGCTCGTCCATCAAGGCCCTCATTGCCGGGGGCAGAGGTACGGCGAGATCAAGATGCTCGTCAACGCTGCGGGTGTGTCGCCCAGTCAGGCGCCCATCGAGGCGATCCTGAAGGTCGACCTCTACGGTACGGCGGTACTTTTAGAAGAGGTCGGCAGGGTCATCGCACCGGGCGGCGTGGGCGTGACGATCTCGAACCAGTCCCGCTGGCGCATGCCCGCCCTGACGGCGGAGCAGGGCGAAAAGCTCGCCACCACGCCGACGGAGGAGCTGCTGTCCCTCGACTTTTTGCAGCCCGAGAACATCCGTGACACGCTCCATGCCTATCAGATGGCGAAGTGCTGCAACGAGAAGCGCGTCACGGCGCAGGCGGTCGGATGGGGCAAGCGCGGCGCGCGCCTGAACGACATCGCCCCCGGCCTCATCGTCACGCCGCTGGCACTCGACGAGTTCAACGGCCCGCGCGGCGGCTTCTACAAGAACATGTTCGCTAAGTGCCCCGCGGGACGCCCCGGCACGGCGGACGAAGTCGCAAACGTCGCCGAGCTTTTGATGAGCGACAAGGGCGCGTTCATCACGGGCTCGACCTTCCTCATCGACGGCGGCGCGACCGCGAGCTACTTCTACGGCCCGCTGCGCCCCGAAAAAGCATGATTTTTCCCTCTCTCAAAAAAGCGGCAGAGCCGCCGGAGCATTCCGGTGGCTCTGCCGCTTTTTTTACTCAAATCTGCTCCTCGCATTCTGTCTTGATCGTCTTCACACCGAAGAGGAAGTAGACGAGGTGGCAGAGCCACACAATAGCGAGAATAGTGCAGGGAATGTAGAGCGCTTTTCGCTGCATCAGGAAAAAGCCGACGGCCATCAGCAGCGTCACAGACGTCAAAATGCCGGCCTTGGTCTGCGCGGTCATGCCCTTTTTCTTCACGAATGAGTCGAGGTGTTTTTGATAGAGCTCTGTGCCGAGAAACCATGTGTGCAGCTTTTCCGACGAGTTTGCAAAGCAGAACACCGTCGCAAGGAAGAACGGCACCGTGGGCAGCACCGGCAGCACGATGCCGACGCAGCCGAGCGCAAGGCACACGCAGCCGAGGATCAGGAAAAAAAGGCGTTTCAGCTTCATCGGTTTTCTCTCTCCAGTCTCTTTTTTTCGCGCTTTGTCTCCACCACGTGGCGGATTGCGGCGACGGGGTGATAGAAAATCATCCGCGGGCCGGAAAAGCGCATCACGGCGCGGATCTTTTCACGCATGTCAGGTTTGTAGCAGTGCACGCGGCAGTTGACGCAGAAGGTCTTCGTCTCCATGAACGGGCAGTGCTCGGAGCGGGCGCGGGCGTAGTCGTTCAGCGCCGCGCACTCGGGACAGAGCACGCCCTTTGTGTGGTGATTGCGGTGGCAGTAGAGGGCGATCATCTGCGAGATCATCTTCTTTTCGCGCTCGCGCTTGGTTTCGATATCCTTCATCAGCTCATTCTCCCGTGCTCGACGGAGTAGACCGTGTCGGCGATGCGCATGGTCGACGCGCGGTGCGACACGAGCACGACGGTCTTGCCCGCGCACTGCTCGTGCAGCGATTTCAGGATGACCGCCTCGTTCAGGCTGTCGAGATTGCTCGTCGGCTCGTCAAGGAGCATCAGCGGCGCGTCGTGCAGAAACGCGCGGGCGAGTCCGAGGCGCTGGCGCTCGCCGCCCGAAAGCGTGTCGCCCAGCTCGCCGACCGGCGTGTCGTAGCCCTGCGGCAGCGTCATGATGAATTCGTGCACGGCGGCCTTTTTGCAGGCCGCGACGATCTCGTCGTCCGTCGCGTCGAGCTTTGCGATGCGGAGGTTATTTTTGATGCTGTCGTGGAAGAGATGCGTCTCCTGCGTGACGAAGCTCTCCATCTCGCGCAGATTCCCCGTGTTGATGCTGGAAACGTCCGTGCCCGACAGGCGGACGCGGCCCTTCTGCACATCCCAGAAGCGCATCAGGAGCTTTAAAAGCGTCGATTTTCCGCTGCCACTGCGGCCCACAATGCCGACGACGCTCCCCTCCGGGAAGCGGACGGAAACGTCGGAGAGAATGTCCTCCCCGCCGTAGGAGAACGTGACGTGCTCGGCCTCCGCGCCGGTAAATTCGACCTCTTTCTGTCCGCTGACCTCGTCGACCACGGGTTCTTCATCCAGAATGTCGAGTACGCGGTTGCCCGCGGCGAAGGTGTTTTGCAACGTCGCACCGAGATTTGCCAGCGCGACCGTGGGGCCGAACGACGAGAACAGCGCAAGGACCGCAATGAGCGCCCCGTCGAACGTCAGCTCTCCGCGCTGCACCAGCGCCGCGCAAGAAACCAGCATTGCAAGGTCGAAGAGCAAAATGGCCGTGTTCGTGATGCCCATGTTCTGGCCCGTGAGACGCTTGAGCTTGGCTTCCTCTTTGGATAGCGCATCGGTGCGCGCATCCATCTCGGCGCGGCGCTCTGCGCCCCGATCGTACTGAATGGTCTCGTTCAGGCCGCGCAGGCTGTCGAGCACGAAGGCCGACAGCGCGCCCGACTCCGTGCGGAATCGCATCCCCATATCGCACGAGCGGTGGGACGTGATGAGCGGGATGACCACGCCGACAGACGTAAGCCGCGAGTGCCAGAAGGCCAAGCAATGCGTGATAATGCCCGATGAACAGACACATGATGAGCGTGAACAGCGCCGCGATGGCCGCGGGCGAGATCGTGTGCGCGTAGAAGACCTCGAGCAGCTCAATGTCCGACGTGATGACGGAGATGAGGTCGCCGCGGTCGCGGCCCTCGAGCTTCGCGGGGCAGAGACGGCGCAGTGCGCGGAAGACCTTGTCGCGGATCAGCGCAAGCAGCTTGAAGGCGATGAAGTGGTTGCAGGACTGCTCGGCGTAGCGGAAGACGCCGCGCATGAGCGCGAAGAGCAGCACACAGACGAACGTCGTCTTGAGCGCGACGGGCGTTGCGAAGCCGAGCAGGTCAAGCACGGCAAAGCCGCCGAAGATCGTGATGAACGCGGCGCAGAGGTGGCCGACAAGGCCCATCAAAATGGCGAGCACCATGTAGCCGCTCAGTGGCTTCACGAGGCCGATGAGCCGCGCCATGACGGTAAAACCGCTTCTTTTTTTCATTTTGCCGCCTCCTCTCCGTAGTGCTCCAACACCTGCTGGGCCGACCACAGCGCGGCGTAAGCGCCGCCCTGCTTCAGCAGCGCATCGTGCGTACCGTGCTGAACGATATTGCCGCGCTCCAGCACGTAAATTTCATCCGACGCTGTGACGTTCGCCAAACGGTGCGAGATCAGCAGCACCGTCTTCCGGCCCGCCAATGCGTGAATTTGCGCCATGATGTCGTTCTCGCTCTCAACGTCGATGTTCGACGTAGCCTCGTCGAAGATGTACACCGGACTGTCGTGCAGCAGCGCGCGGGCGAGCGCAAGGCGCTGGCGCTGACCGCCCGAAAGGTTCTCGCCGCGCTCGGAAAGTAAGGTGTCGAGTCCCGCTTCCCCTCTGAGAAAGTCCGCGAGATTGACCTGCGTGAGCGCGCTCCAGAGCTCGTCATCGCTCGCACCAGGCTTGCCCATCAGCAAATTGTCGCGTACCGTACCCTTGAAGAGGTAGCTCTGGTGGCTGACGTAGGTGATGCGCCGCATCAGGCTCGCTTTTTCAATGCTGCGCAGCTCCGCGCCGCCGATTGCCACAGAGCCGGTGTAGCCCTTGTTTTTACCCATCAAAAGCGCGGAGATCGTCGACTTGCCGCAGCCCGACTCGCCGACGAGCGAGACAAATTTGCCCTGCGGGATCGTCAGATCAACGCCGTGCAGAATTTCGCGCTCCGGTTCGTAGGAAAAGCGCAGGCCGCGGCAGACAATGTCGCCCGCGCGACAGCTGACGCCGCCGTGTGCGGGCTCGGACAGGTCGAGCAGGCGGAAAATCTTGTCGCTCGCGGCCATGCCGTTCATGGCAATATGGAAAAACGAGCCGAGCTGGCGCATGGGGACGAAAAAGTCCGCCGCCAGCAGGATGATGAGCAGCGCGCCCGCAAGGTCGATCTTCCCCGCGCGCAGCTGCGTTGCGGCCATGATGACGCCGAGCGCCGCGCCGCCGTAGGCGATGAGGTCCATGATCGTGATGGAGTTGAGCTGCATCGTAAGAACCTTCATCGTGATCTTGCGGAACTTTTCGGCCTCGACGTTCATCTCATCATTTTTGAAGGCGTCGGCCTGATAGATTTTCAAGGTCGTCAAGCCCTGCAAATTTTCAAGAAACGTGTCGCCGAGCGCCGTGTACTGCCCCCAGTATTTCGAGAGCAGCTTCTTCGCCCATGTCTGTACCGCCGCGATGGCGACGGGGATGAGCGGCACGCAGACGAGCAGCACGACCGCCGCCGGCACGCTCACGAAGCACAGCACGACAAAAAGCGTCAGCGGCGCGAGCATCGCGTAGAAAAACTGCGGCAGATACGCGCCGAAGTACGTTTCGAGCTGGTCGACGCCCTCGACCGCGACCTGCACGACCTCCGACGTTTTGACCTGCTCGGAATACGACGCGCCGAGGCACAGGAGCTTGTCATAGATCGCGCCGCGCAGCGTCTTCTTGACCGCCTTGGACGATAGATACCCCATGCGCGACGCGCCGACGGTACAGCCGTATCGCACGGCGACAGCTGCAAGCGCGATCACGGCGGTCGTGACGATCTTACTCTGCGTCACCTCGCCCGCGAACAGCGCGGCGAGCAGCGCCGTCACGGCGCTCATCATCGCGATGTTCGCGCACAGCGAGCACCATTGCAGCGCGACGTTGCCCGCGATATATTTTTTGCTCTCCGGCACCGCGCCGATGAGCCGTTTGTTGATCATCATAAGAAAAAATCCTGCCTTTCGGTGGTCGTTCAGTTAGAGAACGTGAACCGCCGGTCGAAAACGGCCGACGGACACATGGTTCAAGATACCATATCCGCCCCCATTCCGCAAGCAGAAAATGCAGGAAACACAAGTATACGAGAGGCAATATGCCTCTTTCGCCCCTTTCGGTTAAAAAAGAAAAGCCGCGGCGATTTTTCTCTCAGGTTCAAGTCCCTTTACTCCGCCGGTTTTCCTACACAAAGCGCTTGTCTGCGCGCGCCACGGCTGGTACAATAGAGGCAATACAATATTCGGGCAGTGCCCGAGCAAAGACACAGGAGGTCGCCATGGTACTCTATTTCACCGGCACCGGCAACAGCCGCCACATTGCCGAGCGCATCGCACACGCGCTGAACGATACGCTCATCAGCCTGAATGACCGCATCAAATCAGGCGACATAACATCGCTCGCCGTCAATGGACGGCTCGTCCTCGTCATGCCGACCTACGCCTGGCGCATCCCGCGCATCGTGCGCGACCATCTGCTGCGAACAGAACTGCGCGGCGCGAGGGAAACGTGGTTCGTCATGGACTGCGGCAGCGAGATCGGCAACGCCGCGAAGTACAACCGCGCGCTCTGCCGCGAAAAGGGCCTCGTCTACATGGGCACGGCGCAGATCGTCATGCCGGAGAATTTCATCGCCATGTTCAACGCGCCAACCGTCGAGGAGGCTCGACGGATCGTCGCCAAAGCCGAGCCGTTCATCGACCGCGCGATCGCCGCGATCCGCGCAGGACACATGTTCTCGCCGCCGCGCAAAAAACTCTACGACCGCATCGCGAGCAGCGCGGTGAACCCGGTTTTCTATCCGCTGTTTGTGAAGGCAAATCCCTTTACCGCAAGCGATGTCTGCATCGGCTGCGGCAAATGCGAAAAGCTCTGCCCGCTGAATAACATCACACTGCAAAACGCCCGTCCCGTCTGGGGAACCAACTGCACACAGTGCATGGCCTGCATCTGCTATTGCCCGACAAGAGCCATCGAATATGGCAAGAAAAGCGTCGGCAAGCCGCGCTACCATTTTGAAGAATTGTAAAATAGTTTCACTTTACAGAGGTTCAGCAAGCAGAGTGCGTCTCTTACAAAAGTTTTTCTCTTTCGACATGGTCTTCCCATATGGGCAAAAACCTCGTGCTTTCTCAAAAATGTCATCCCTTTGCCGCGCATTTCGATCAGCGGCGATACTTCACAAAACTTATCAAAAGCCGCGCCGCTGCGCGTCCCGAGCATAAAGCCGACCGACGTGCTCGCGCTAACGTACATGATGAGCGACATCGCAAGCCCCATCGCAAGCATCAGAAAAAGGCTGCTGCGAAACGATTCCTTCACGCGCTCTTCTTTCCCTGCTCCCCGATTCTGTGCCACGAGCACGGAGGTCGCAGCGCTGCCGCTGTCGCCAAACGAGTTGGCAAAGCCCTCGATGCGCGTCGTCGCCGTGTAGGCCGAGATCATGTCTGTGCCACCGGTGTTGACCGCGCCCTGCACCAGGAGCTTTCCGATGTACAGGCTCGACTGGTGCAGCGCCGTGACGAAGCTGAAATGCGCCGTCTGCTTCAATAGCTCTCCATCCATACGGCAGTCCGCGCGGGCAAAAATGAGCTCCGGTGCCTTGCGCCGCAGGTAGAGGATGCACAGCACCGCCGAAATGGCCTGCGACGCCGCCGTCGCCCACGCCGCGCCCGCGATGCCCGACTGAAAGCGCGCAACAAAGCAGTAGTCGAGCGCGACATTGACCGTCACCGCCGCGGCGAGCACCATCAGCGCCGCGTTCGCCCGCCCGATGGCACGCAGCAGCGCGCCGTAGAGGTTGTAGAGAAACGCCGCGGGCAGGCTCGCCAAAATGATCGTCAGATACACCGAGACAAAGGTCCTGAGCTCGCTTGGCGTCTGGATGAGCCTCAGCAGCGGCGAGAGCAGCAAAAAGCCGAGGCCGCTGCACGCGAGCGTCACCAGCAGCCCGCACGAGAGCGAGAGCCAGTGCTCGCGGCGGAAGCGCTCGCGCTCGCCCGTACCGTAGAGCTGGGCGAAGATGACGGAAATGCCCGTGCACGCGCCTGTGATCATAAAGAGGAAAAGGTTCATCACCGAGCCCGCAACGCCGACAGCGGCGAACTCCAAATCGCCCGCAAAGCGCCCGAGGATAAAGGCGTCCACCGTGTTGTAGAGCTGCTGCAAGATATTGCCCATGATGAGCGGTGCGGCCAGGCGCAGCAGATGCTGCGGGATGCTGCCGCTCGTTAGATCGTAAGAGCGTGCCATAGTTCCCCCCATTTTCAAGGATTTGACAACAGCATACACCCGCGCTATACTTTGCGTAAACCGATGATCCATCAAACCATCTTTGACAATTTCGCAAAGATGAACGCCATGGAACTCGATCGCTACCGCGCGCTCGTCTGCGCCATTGAGACCGGAAGTCTGTCCGCCGCCGCGGAGACGCTGCAATACACGCCCTCCGGCGTGAGCCGCATGGTCGCGGCGCTTGAGGAGGAGACGGGCGTTCCGCTCCTGCTGCGCGAGCACAGCGGCGTTCGCCCGACAAAGGAGTGCGAAAAGCTGCTGCCCGCCATCCGCGACCTACTGCACGCGGGCGAGAGCTGCGCCCAGCTCTCCGCGCAGCTGCGCGGGCTGGATGTCGGCACGGTTACCGTCGGCACGGCATACAGCGCGTTTTATTCGCCGCTCGCGCGCATCATATCGGATTTCCACGCGCGCTACGGCGGCATTCAGGTGCAGCTGCGCGGTGGGTACAGCATAGAGCTGATCACACAGCTCAACGCGCACCAACTCGATCTGTGCTTCATCTCCGCGCGCGAGGGTGGGCACGACTGGCTCCCCATCGGCTACGATGAGCTGAGGGCCTGGGTTCCCGCTGCGCATCCGATGGCATGGCTGCCCGCGCTGCCGGTCGCGGCGTTCGCCAAAGAGCCGTACATCGAGACCTATCCTGACAAGGACATCGACAACGCGCGCAGACCGCCGCTTCGGTTATGCGGCCATCCCGCTCGCCGTGCTGCTCGCCTTCTCTCGTCTTTATTTATATGTGCACTTTCCGAGCGACGTGTTCGCCGGCGCGGTGCTGGGGCTTGTGATCGGTGAGCTCGTCTCCCGTTATGCTTCAAAGCTCTTTCAAAAGCGCGGATAATGGTGCAACCCCCTTCGCACAGGGCAAACTTCTTATTATTTCCAGATAAAATTAGGGTTCTTTTAAGGTGCTGTTCATACTGTATTCATATTCCCTGTGTAGTCTAAGCGCCGGTACAACAGAAAGGGTGATAATTTGAACAAAACATTTGGCAAAAAGGCCGGGGTGCAGATTCTTTTTCTGCTGCTTGGCCTCGCATTCCTCGTCTACGGCGCATCTCGCGGCGAGGCGGGCGTCGTGCTGAACAAGGCGATCAAACTATGTCTGGAGTGTGTGGGCATTGGATAAGAAAAAACCGTTTTCCTTTCTGCTCGCCCGCTGGCGCGGACTGGTTCAAGCCTGCGCGGCGCTGCTGACGAATCTGCACCTGCCGAACTTCCTCAAGGGTACGCTCTATCGCGGCGCGGGCAAGACCGTGTGCGTGCCGGGGCTGAACTGCTACTCCTGTCCGGGAGCGGCGGGCGCGTGTCCCATCGGCGCGTTTCAGGCTGTCGTCGGCTCGTCCAAATTCCAGTTTTCCTATTACATCACCGGCATCCTCATCCTGCTTGGCGTGCTGCTGGGCCGCTTCATCTGCGGCTTCCTCTGCCCGTTCGGCTGGTTTCAGGAGCTGCTGCACAAGATCCCGACCAAAAAGTTCTCCACCAAGCGCTTAAAGCCGCTGACCTACCTTAAATATGTCATTCTGGTGGTGATGGTCTTTTTGCTGCCGGTGCTTGTGGTGAACGAAGCGGGCATGGGCGACCCGTTCTTCTGCAAATATCTCTGCCCGCAGGGCGTTCTGGAAGGCGCCATCCCGCTCTCGCTTGTCAACAGCAGCATCCGCGCCGCGCTCGGCAAGCTTTTCTCGTGGAAGCTTTGCGTGCTCGCAACAGTCGTCGTGCTCAGCGTCGTCTTCTACCGCCCGTTCTGCAA
>ERZ772876.1655-NODE-1655-length-21671-cov-3.534882_pt1 | contig 21671 bp, 12 predicted proteins | sample MGYA00580584_ERZ772876 | MGnify/ENA primary metagenome ERZ772876 (study PRJEB29015, sample SAMEA2737728) | human gut metagenome | biome: human gut; feature: human-associated habitat; material: faeces | place: China | collected 2012 ... | reverse complement strand
AGAGAGCGGTAATGGTGAGAAATCCCGCCCCGCCCCGATAGGGCGGGAATGTGGGCGTAGGGCAAGCGTTCGGCAGTCCATCTACAGCCCCAGGGTGCTGGCCGGCTCCGGCGGGGGGACGGGGGCGGTTTTTCGGGGCTTTTTGGGCGGGGTGCGGCGCTCCAGGCGGTACACCACGTCGGCGGCCTGGGCCACGGTGGGGGAGTGGGTGACCACGATGATGCACTTGTCCTCCTCGTCGGCCAGGCGGCGCAGAATCTCCATCACCGCGTCCTGGGTTTCCCCGTCCAGGTTGCCGGTGGGCTCATCGGCCAGCAGGACGGCCGGGTCATAGGACAGGGCCCGGGCGATGGCCACCCGCTGCTGCTCGCCGCCCGACAGCTTGAGCACCCGGCGCAGGCCCCGGTCCTCGTCCAGCTCCACCTTTTCCAACAGCTCCATGGCCCGCCGCCGCTTCTCCGCCGCTTTTAGGGGCGCGCCCGGCATGGCCTTGCCCGCGATGTCCATGGACAGCTCCACGTTCTCCACGGCGGTCAGGTTGGGCAGGAGGTTGAAGCTCTGGAACACCACCCCGACGTACTGGCTGCGGTAGCGGTACTGGTCGATTTGCCGGATGTCCCGGCCGTCGAACAGGATGCGGCCCGCCGTGGGGGCGGTCAGGGCCGACAGGAGGGAGAGCAGGGTGGTTTTCCCCGCGCCCGACCGGCCGACGATGGCGTAGATTTTTCCCTTTTCAAAGGTATAGGACACGTCCTGCAGCACGGGGACGCCCCCGCCGTAGGCATAGCCGACGTTTTCCATGGTGAGTATAGACATGGTTCATCACGCTTCCCTTTCTAGCCTCTTTCGGAGAGGATTTTCAGCGGCTCGTACCGCATGACCGACGCCACCGCCACGCAGGCGGACAGCAGGGTCAGCGCCAGCCCGATGCCCAGCAGCTGGAGCACCACCACCCAGTCGGTGGCCGAGCTCACGTCACTGAGATAGCTGACCATCTGGCGGCCCATGCCGCGAAAGCCGCCCCCGCCCCCGGTGGGGAGATCGGCCGGGGCCGCGTCCGCCCCGCCGCCGTCCATGCCGCCGGGCCGGCCGAAATTCTGCTGCCGGTTGGCCTGCTGGGTCTCCTGGGCGGAAATCTGGGAGGCCAGCAGGGCGTTGGTCACCGGCACCGACGCCGCGCCGCCGATGGCGGTGCCGAGAAGCAGAAAGGCGAAGGTGACGACGAACAGCTCGGTGAGAAACTGAAGGGCCACCCGGCTCTTGCGCATCCCGATGGCGGTCAGCACCCCGATTTCATATTTGCGCTCCCGGATGTTGAAGATGTGGAACACGATGAGGATGACGCCCCCGATGAGCAGCACCACCAGCAGGAACCAGGCGGCGAACTTGCTCAGGTTCTGTAAAGGCAAAAGGCTTTGCTCATAGGCCTCCACGTCGGTGGAGGTGACGGTGTAGTCCTCCGACAGGCCCATGGCCCTCGCGTCGGCCTGGAAGGCCTCGTAGGCGGCCGTGTCCGCGAAGGAGTAGACGCCGGCGGTCTGCGCCCGCAGGGCGGTGGTGCCGGTGACGCCGGTCTCCTCGTCGGTGGAGGTGACAGCCGCGGCGGCGGACGCGTCGGTGATGGCCTTGAGGGCGGGATAGCTCAGGTAAATCTGGTTGGCCGGGTCGCTGGCGGCGGAAAAGCCCTTCATCATGCCGCCCTGCTCCGCCCCGGCGGCGCTGTTGTGGTAGAGGCCGGCGATGGTCAGGGTGACGGTCTCGGTCTCGTCGTTGGGGTTGACCAGGGCGAGCGTATCGCCCACCTGCAGGCCGTTGAGGGTGGCCAGCTCGTCGCTGATGAGGCAGACCGGCTCGGCGGCGGCCTCGTCAAACACTTCGCCGTCGGTCACCTGGCAGGTGCCGGCCACAAAAGCGGTCATGGCGCTGTGGCTGGAATACCCCACCAGGGTGAAATCCCCCTGCGCGCCCATCCCCTCCATGGGGGAGCGCCCGCCTTTGCCGCCGTCCGGCAGGTTCGGGGGCTGCTGGGGCTGCGTGCCGCCGCTGTCCGACGAGCCGGAGGTGTCCACCGCCTCCAGGCCTTCCCCCGCGTTCAGGGAGGTGGTGAGCGTATAGGTGAAATCCTTTACATACTGGGATTTGGCGTAGGTCTGCATTTCCTCCAGCGAAAGGGCCGTCATGTTCTGAAAAGCGTCTTTCATGTCGCCGCCTCCCTGCTGGATCTTCTGCAGCATGGCCTGGCGGTCGAGGGAAATCTGGGCGGTGACGGCCAGGTTTTCCAGCCCGCTTTCCCGGGCCGTGACGGCGGCCTGCCGGATGGAGAGCGCGAGACAGCTGGCCACGGCGATGACCAGGACGATCAGGCCGATGAGGATGTTGCGGCCCTTGGAGCGCAGCAGGTTGCGCAGGGCGTTTTTGACAATGTACAAGCAAATGCCTTCCTAGCGGTTTTGTTCCTCCTTATTGTAGGCAGGCCATGTGTCGGTTTTGTGTGCGGTGGGTGTGCATCGGATGAAAACAAAAAAGCCCTGGCGGGCCTGCTGGCAGGATATGCCTATCAAGTTGAGCGTTGGTATGCGGGGTATCACCCCGCGTTCCTATTTAGGGCTGTGAGCCGCCCGCACCCCATCTTTCTTTTTCGAGCGTGAAAAAGAAAGATGGGGGAGAAAGAAAAAGCCTTTGGAAACCATCCGGCGGGGGGAGGCCGACGCTGCGGCTCGCGGCAAGCGCTGTGTCGCTGCGGGCTTCCGACCCCACAAGAGACGTGGTATCTTTCTAGATCTCATGTCGCCGCAGGTACGCCCGCTAATAATCACGCGGCAGCAGCGTTCTGCTTTCTGCCAGCCCCGCCTCGCGCCTGCGTGACCACACGTTGCGGAAGTCGGGCGACCAACTCTCCTGGGGCTGCGCTGCACGAGAAGAATCAAGAGACAAGGGGGGACGCTCTGCCGCTGCCGGTCTCGCCGGCTTAGGCCGCCGAGCCCATACGGACGGCCATTGGATAGACAAGTGGTTACGCAGCCATTTGAGCAGAGGCGAGATAAACATGTAAACCGCCGCGCTCCCGTGATTCACCCGACTGATACGCGGGGTTCCGCCCCCGCGAGAACGATGCCTTTTCTGTGTTTCTCCGTGGTCAGGCTGTTGGCCGCGCGGGGAGGGGGTTCGTTAAGGGGGGCCGGCGCTTACTTATCTTTGCTTCTGCGTCGGCCCCCCTTGACTGCCCTTGGGGTCTTAGGGGGGATTGGGCACGCAATCCCCCCTAGCGGGGCCCGGGGCAGCGCCCCGGAGGGTGAGGCAGAGACATAGGGGTTCCCTCTGGGAACAAGTCCTTTATTGCCACCCCGGGCAGACGCACAAACCCCCGCCCGGAAGCCCCATGAGGGCCTCCGGACGGGGGGTTGCTTATCCCCTTAGCGCCCGGGTGGCATTGAGGATGGCGATGACCGACACGCCCACGTCGGCGAAGACCGCCTCCCACATGTTGGCCAGCCCGAAGGCCCCCAGCGCGAGGAACAGCAGCTTGACACCCAGGGCGAAGACGATGTTCTGCCGCACGATGCGCAGGGTGCGGCGGGACAGGCGGATGGCGGCGGCGATTTTGGAGGGCTGATCGTCCATAAGCACCACGTCCGCCGCCTCGATGGCCGCGTCCGACCCGAGGCCGCCCATGGCGATGCCCACGTCGGCGCGGGAGAGAACGGGCGCGTCGTTGATGCCGTCCCCGACGAAGGCCAGCACCCCGGTTTCCGCCGGATGGGCCAGCAGCTCCTCCACCTTGGCCACCTTGCCGTCGGGCAGCAGCCCGGCGTGGGTTTCATCCAGGCCGAGGGCCGCCGCCACCCGGCCGGCCGCCGCCGGCGCGTCGCCGGAAAAACGGTCGGATTTTTCCGGCCAGCCGGGCGATGCCCTTCTGTTGCCCGACGAGGGCTCCGTCACCTGGAGCTTCACCGTGGAGCAGGAAGGATACTACACGCTGGAATTCCTCTACTATCCCGTCGAAGGCCAGGGAAACACCATCCTGCGGGACATCCTGCTGGACGGCGCCCTCCCCTTTGCCGAATCGGAGGAAGTGGCGTTCGAGCGCCGCTGGGTGAACGTGGACCGGGAGAGCTTCGACGGCAGCGGCAACCAAATCCGCCCCCGGCAAAAGGAAGAGCCCCAATGGCTGACCGCCGCCGCCCGCGCCTCGGCCGACACGGCGGCCGGCCCGCTGGAATATTATCTGTCCGCCGGCCAGCATACCTTGACGCTGGCCGCCAAGCGGGAGCCGATGCTGCTGCGGCGGATCGCCTTCCGTCCTGCCGACGCGGTGCCCTCTTACGAGCAGGTTCTCGCCGCGTATGAGGCGAAGGGCTACCGGCCGGCCTCGGCCTCCTCCGCCCGCGTAATCGAAGCGGAGGGCGAATCGATCAAATCCGATCAAAGCCTGTACCCGCTGACCGACCGCACCTCTCCCACCGTCACCCCGTACAGCGCCTCCAAGATCGTCTACAACGCCGTGGGAGGCGCGCAGTGGAAAACCGTGGGCCAATGGATCGAATGGCCGGTGGATATCCCCGAGGACGGCCTGTACGAAATCGCCCTGCATTTCAAGCAGAACTTGAAAACTGACGCCATGAGCGTGCGGGAGCTCACCATCGACGGGCAGCTTCCCTTTGCGCAGGCGGACAGCCTCACCTTCGCCTATGACAGCGGGTGGCAGACCGCCACCCTGTCCGACGACAAGGGAACCCCCTACCAGTTTTATTTCACCGCCGGCAGGCACACTATCCGTCTGCGGGCTGGCCTGGGCGCTTACCGGGATATTTTAACGCAGACCGATGCCTGTTCCGACGAGCTGAACCGTCTCTACCGCCAGATCGTCGTGGTCACCGGAGGCGAACCCGATATCTATCGAGACTATCAGTTCGACGTCCTGATTCCGGATACGCTCAAGGACATGGAGGCGGCCTCCGCGCGCCTGAAGGCGCTGGAAACAAGCATCCGCGCAGCCGGCTTCTCCGGCAACCAGGGGACGGACGCCATCCGGCGGCTGTACACCCAGATGGACAGCATGACGGCAGATCCCGCCGAGATCGCCCAGCGGCTGCGGATGTATCGGGACAACATCTCCTCCCTGGCCACCTGGCGCAACTCCATGACTGAGCAGCCGCTGACCATCGACCGGCTGTTCATCGGCCCGGCCGGGATGGCCCTGCCCAAAGGGGAGGCCGGCTTCTTCGGCTCTCTCAAGCATTATTTTGAACAGTTCTTCGCCTCCTTCTTCAACGACTATTCCGCCATCGGCAGCCTGGGCACGGAAACCGACACCGTCCTGACGGTTTGGATGACCACGGGCCGGGATCAGGCCCAGATTCTCCGGCAGCTGATAAACGATCGGTTCACCCCGCAAACGGGGGTGGGCGTGTCGCTGCAGCTGGTGCCCGCCGACGCGCTTCTGCCCGCTCTGCTGGCCGACACCGGACCGGATATTTCCCTGGGCATGACCCAGGCCGATCCTCTCAACCTGGCTCTGCGCCACGCGCTGACCGATCTGTCCGCCTTCGGCGATTACACCGAGGTGGCCGGCCGATTCCTGCCCGAAGCCATCGTCCCCTTCCAGCTGGCCGGCGGCATTTACGCCCTGCCGGAAACCCAGAGCTTCCCCATGCTGTTTTACCGCAAGGATATCCTGGCCGAGCTGGGCGTGGCGACAGAGGACCTGAACACCTGGGACAGCCTGCTGCAAAAGGCGCTGCCGGTGCTGCAGAAAAACGCCCTCAACATCGGCGCCGTGCTGAACATCAACACCTATCTGACGCTGTTCTATCAGCGGGGCGGCACCCTGTACAACGACACGGAAACCGCCTCCGGTCTCGACACGCCCGAGGCCATCGAGAGCATGGAGCTGTACACCATGCTGTATAACCAATACGGCCTGCCCTATCAGTTCGATTTCGCCAACCGGTTCCGCAGCGGCGAAATGCCGGTGGTGATTACGGATTATCTGTCCTATAACCAGCTGACGGTTTTCGCCCCCGAAATCAAGGGCCTGTGGGGGATGCTTCCCGTCCCCGGCACCGTCCGGGAGGACGGCACCGTTTCCCATGCGGCGCCCAGCACGGTGACCGGCGCGGCGCTGATGGCTTCGGCGCCGGATCAGAAGGCGGGCTGGGAGTTCCTGAAGTGGTGGACCAGCGCGGAGATCCAGTCCAGCTACGGCCGGGATCTGGAAAGCGTCGTCGGCTCCGCCGCCCGGTACAACACCGCCAACCAGGAAGCGCTGAACAGCGTCCAATGGGACTACGGCATCAAACAGCAGATCAAGGCCCAGGCGGCCGAGGCGCTGGCCGTGCCCGAGGCGCCCGGCGGCTACTTCACCTCTCGGCAATTCGATTTTGCCTTCCGCAACATCGCCTTTTACGGGGACAACACCCGCACCGCGCTGGAGGAAGCCGCCCAGGCCATCAACAAGGAACTGAGCAAAAAACAGAAGGAATTCGGTCTGACCGTCGGCACCTGACCCGCCGGCTGTCCGCCCATTACGCCGCAGAGAAAGGAATGGTTTCCCCATGAAGCGTATCCAGGGAAGGACAAAGCGCCGCGGGCCTCTGCGGCGGTATGCGGAGGATTACCTGTTCATCCTGCCGTATTACCTGATTTTTGTTGTTTTTACCATCCTGCCGGTGGGAACGGCCATCGGGCTGAGCTTCACCTATTTCAACGTGCTGGAGGCCCCCTCCTTTGTGGGCGTCTCCAATTATGTACAGCTGGTGCTGGACGACAGCTTGTTTATGACGGCGCTGAAAAACACCCTGTTTTTGTCGCTGATCACCGGCCCGCTCGGCTATCTGCTGAGCATCGCGCTGGCCTGGCTGGTGAACGAATTCGGCGCCAAGCTGCGCTCCGTGCTGACCCTGCTGTTCTACGCGCCGGTCATCAGCGGCGGGGCCTATATGATTTGGCAGATTATCTTCAGCGGCGACGCTTACGGCTATCTCAACGGCCTGCTGATGGATTTGGGGATCATCTACTACCCCATCCAGTGGCTGACCGACGTGGATTACATGTGGACAGCCGCCGTCGTCGTCGTGCTGTGGATGAGCTTCGGCGCCGGCTTTCTGTCCTTCATCGCCGGCTTCAAAAACATCGACACCCGCCTGTATGAGGCGGCAGCGGTGGACGGCATCCGCAACCGGTACCAGGAGTTCTGGTACATCACGCTGCCGGAGCTCAAGCCCCAGCTGATGTTCGGCGCGGTGATGAGCATCACCGGATCCTTCGGCATGGGCGACATGCTCACAGGTGTGTTCGGCTTTCCCAGCTCCAACTACGCCCTGCACACCCTGGTGCACCATCTGCAGGATTACGGCAACGTGCGGTTCGAAATGGGCTACGCCTGCGCCATCGCGGTGCTGCTGTTCATTCTGATGGTCGGCGCCAATCAAATCGTCCAGCGCCTGCTGCGCAAGGTCGGCGATTAATCCACGGCAAAGCTGGGCTCTCCCCGTCGGAGAGCCGGAAAGGGTTGGTTTCGGAAGATGCGGATACATTTGAAAGCTCTCAACCGCAGCCGGCGGGTCAATCGTTCCCGCGCGGGAACGGCCGCCATGTTTCTGGTGCTGCTGGCTCTGGCGCTGTTCATGGCGTTTCCCATGGGTGTCATCATCGGCAACGCCTTCAAGCCGCTGGACGAACTGTGGGTGTTCCCACCGAAAATGTGGCCCTCCGTTCCCACGCTGCAGAACTTCCGGGACATGTTCAATGTCATGGCGGACTCCTGGGTGCCCTTTTTCCGGTATATCTACAACTCACTGTTCATCACAGCGGTGGGCACGGCGGGGCACATCATCCTTGCCTCCATGTGCGCCTTCCCCCTGGCCAAAAAGAAGTTCCCGGGCCGCGCGATCCTGTTCAATCTGATCGTCTTCTCCCTGATGTTCAACACCACGGTGACGGCCATTCCCAACTACATCACCATGGCCAAGCTGGGCTGGGTCGATACCCATCTGGCCATCATCGTGCCGGCCTTCGCCTCCTCCCTGGGCCTGTACCTGATGAAGCAGTTCATGGAACAGCTGCCCGACTCCTTGCTGGAGGCGGCCCGCATCGACGGGGCTTCCCAGTGGACGATTTTCTGGCGCATCGTGATGCCTAACGTCAAGTCGGCCTGGCTGACACTCATGCTGCTGTCCGTGCAGAACCTGTGGGCCGTCGGCGCCAACCGGTTCATCTATAAGGAGGAGCTGAAAACCCTGCCCTACGCTCTGGGCCAGATTCTCAGCGGCGGCATTGCCCGCGCCGGCGTCGGCGCGGCCGTGACGGTGCTGATGATGCTGGTACCCATCGCCATCTTCGTTTTCAGCCAAAGCAACATCATCGACACCATGGCCTCCTCCGGTATGAAGGACTGAGGGCCGCGTCTGATCGGCCCATTCGGCACAAAGGAGAGCAGCGTATGTGGAAAAAGATATGCAGCATGGCGGCTTGTGCCCTCCTGCTGACGCCCATGGCCATGGCGGCGGACTCGGCCGTCCATGAGTTGCCTTACGATTCCTATGTTTTCAGCGCGGACGGCACCCCTCTCGAGCTGCCCGCCCCCTTCGTCCCCCAACAGATCGTCACCGGCGCGGGCCTGGGTGTCGGCGGTTTTCAAGGCCTGAGCGATATCTTCTGCGGCAGCGACGGCCTCCTGGTGCTGGCCGACGCGGGCAACAACCGCCTAATCCTGACCGACACCGCCTGGAACGCCCCGGTGGTTCTCGCTTCGTTCGACAACGGCGGCCGGCAGGACGCTTTCAACAACCCCACCGGCGTCTATGTCCGGGGAAACGACCTCTATGTGGCCGACGCCGGAAACGCCCGGATCCTTCTCTTCGACCGCGCCACCCTCACCCTGCGCCGGGAGCTGAGCCGTCCCTCCATCCCCTCTCTGGGCGAGGATTACACCTATAAGCCGCTCAAGCTGACCGCCGACGCGGCGGGCCGCGTGTATGTGGTGGCCGAGGGGATCAACCAGGGCCTCATCGAGCTGAACGAAACCGGCGCTTTCTCCACCTTCCTGGGCGCGCCTTCGGTGACGCCGGACTTTTTCGAACTGATTTGGCGGAAATTCGCCACCAAGGAGCAGCTGGCCCAGCTGGAAAAATACGTGCCCACCGAATACGACGCGGTGACCATCGACAGCGACGGCTTTCTCTTCGCCGTATCCAAAAACGCGGAAAACACCCCTATCGCCAAGCTGAACAACCAGGGAAACAACGTTCTGCTTTTCCCACAAAAGCTGGGAGACGCGGAATTTTACGAAAATAAGCCCTATTTCACGGATTTGGCCCTGGACGAGCGGGGGATTGTCTTCCTGCTGGACTCCAAGCAGGGGAAAATCTACGCCTACACGCAGGAGGGTGATCTGTTGTTCGCCTTCGGCGCCAACGCCACCCAGCAGGGCTGCTTCTACTCCGCCAGCGCCATGGAGCTGGCGAACGGCTTGCTCTACGTCTGCGACAGCAACAAGAACACCGTCACCATCCTGGAGCCGACGGCCTTCGGCGCCGCCGTGGTGGATGCCACTATTCTGGAGGAACAGGGCCGCTACGAGGACGCCTACGCCCATTGGCGGGAGGTGTCGCGCCGCTGCTCCCATTACGCGCCCGCCGAGGTGGGCATCGCCCAGGAAGAAATCCGCCAGGGCCGCTACGCAGACGCCATGTCCCGCCTGAAAGCTATCCGGGAGGAGGACGTATACGCCACCGCCTTTGAAAAGGGACGGAACGAATGGATACGCAATCACTTTCTTCCGCTGCTCGGCGGGGCGGCGGCCCTCATTCTTTTGTTGCTGCTGGTTCCGCGCCTGGTGAAAAAATGGGCCCCCGTGCAGCGGCTGCGCGCCGCGCCGCTGGTTCGGAAATTCCGCTACGCCACCTACAGCGCCTTCCATCCCTTCGACGGCTATTGGGATATCAAACGGGAGGGCCGGGGCGACATGAAATCCGCCCTGCTCATTCTGGGAATTTTCATTGTCTTTTACGCCGTGCGCGCCCAGTTCAGCGGCTACTCCGTCACCGGTACGGTGAGCAGCGAGGTCAATGTGCTGTTCGAATGCCTCATGATCCTCCTGCCCCTGGCCTTCTATGTCGTGGCCAACTGGTGTTTTACCACCCTCATGGACGGCGAAGGAAGCCTCAAAGATATCTTCATCGCCTCCTGCACCGCTTTGAAACCCTACCTGCTGTTCAGCATCCCCCTGTTTCTCTGTTCACACCTGCTTACCCAGAACGAGGCCGTGTTCTATCAGACGGCGGACGCCCTGTGCTGGATCTGGGTGGTGGCCCTGCTGTTCCTCGGCATGATGATGACCCACGACTATTCTTTGTCCAAGGCTCTTCTGGCCATGCTGCTCACCATCGTGGGCATCTGCTTGATTATCTTCATCGGCCTGCTGTTCATCAACGTGGTGCAGGACGTGGTGTCCTTCTTCCGGGATATCTACACCGAAGTGTCCTTCCGATTCTATTAAAGGAGGCGTCGTCATGACGGGCAAACAAACATGGACCCTGGCGCTGGCGGCGCTGCTGGCCTGCGCTCCTCTCTCCGCCTGCGGCGCCAAGGAATCCCCGCTTCCCGACGCCGCCACCTACGATACCGGCGACGACAGCGGGTGGGAAACGGTCGAAGGCGGCGAGGTACTCATGGAGAACGACCGGGTGTCCTTCCGGTTCGACGCCGCCACCACCCATTTCACCGTCACCGATAAGGCAAGCGGCCGGGTATACGCCTCCGCCCCGGAGGAGGGGGACACCGTGTCCGACGAGGCGCTGGCCCGCCTGCGCTCCGAAGTATCCCTGGTCTACTACAACAGCGACAGCAGCCGGCTGTATATGACCTCCGCCGCCGACAGCGTGGACAACGAGAACTTCGTCGTCCGCCGGCAGGGCAACGCCCTGCGGGTGACCTACACCATGGGCAGCGAAAACGCCCTGCTGCTGGCGCCCCAGGTCTTTACCAAGGCTTTCTTCGAAGACACCATCTGCGGCTCCGGCGCTCTCAGCTCCAGCCAGGTACGGCGCATCGAGCGGTACTACGATTTGTACACGCCGGAGGATCCGACTGAGGAATACGCCGCCATGCGGGAAATCTACCCCGCACTGGATACCCAGGCGCTGTATATCCTCAAGGACACCGTCGACAAGCTCAAGCGCATCGAAATCGACGGATACATGCAGGCCTGCGGCTATACCCAAGAGGACTATCAGAAGACGCTGAGCTCTCTGGGCATCGAAGCGGCCCAAACCGACGAGGCCGGCTTCGTGGTACCGGTGGAATACGCCCTGACCGCCGACGGCTTCACCGCCCGCATCCTCATGGACAAGGTGACCGAGCAGAGCGACCGCTTCACCCTCCAGCAAATCGACCTGCTGGAATTCTTCGGCTCCGCCGGCCAGGAGGAAAGCGGCTACTTCCTCGTTCCCGACGGCGTGGGCGCCCTCATCCAGTTCAACGGCGAGGCCGGCAGCTATTCCCAGCGGATTTACGGCGAGGAGCCCTCCAAGAAATCCGCCACGAAAACCCAGCTGACCCAGCAGGCCCTGCTTCCCGTGTTCGGCATTTCCTATGGCCAGTCGGGTATCCTCGCCATGGTGGAAAACGCCGCCCAGGCGGCCTCCATCAACGCGAACACCCTGTCCGCCGCCAATCCCCTGAACAACGCGTTCTGCTCCTTCACCGTGCGGGAAATGGACGTGACCGATATCGGCACCGACCGCAATATCCCGGTGTTCAACCTGTACAGCAAAAATCTCCTGCGGGAAAGCCCCCAGGTGCGCTACGCGTTCCTGAACGGCGACGCCGCCGGCTACGCCGGTATGGCCGCCTACACCCGCAGCGCCATGCTCGAGGACGGCCGCCTGACCGGCCAAACCACCGACAGCGGCCTGTTCCTGGATTACGCCGGCCTGGCTGCCGAGGACGCCTCCTTCCTAGGTGTCCCGTATACCAAGAAGCTGACCCTCTCCACCCTGGAGGCGATTCGCCAAGACATGGAACGGCTGGCCAGCGAGGGAATCACCGGCGTGGATCTGCGCCTGCGCGGCTATTCCGGCGAGGGGATTACCCACGGCGTCAACAACGCCTTTTCCATTGATCGCCGGGTGGGCGACGCGGACGGGCTGCGGACGCTGGCGAACGCCCTGTCCGGCGGCCGGCTGTACCTGGAGGCGGATTTCCAGCTGGTCTATACCGACACCTGGTTCGACGGATACTCCCTGAGGGCCGATACCGCCCAAAACCTGAGCCGCGGCCTCACCGCCCTGAAACAGTACGATCCGGTGGACCGCGCCTTCCTGAACGACCGGTTCACCCGGTATCTGGTGTCCCCTCTTCTATACGGCGGCCTGTCAGCCTCCTTCCGGCAGAGCCTGGACGCCGCCCTGCCCGACCCATCCGTTGGCTTGTCCTACGCCTCCGCGGCCTCGCTGGTGCCGGGGGATTACAGCCGGAAGCGGAACATTGACCGCACCGGCGCCGCCGCCTATATCACCGACGCCCTGCGGGATGCGGCCAAGCAGCGGCCCCTGCTCTCGGAGAACGGCAACGCCTTCACGCTTGCCTACCTGTCCCGGCTGGCGGGCATGCCGCTGTCCTCCTCGGGCTTCGACGTGCTCAGCGAAACCGTCCCCTTCTACCCCATGGTGGTGCACGGCAGCCTGCCCTATACCGGCGGACCCCTGAACCTGGCGGCGGACGCGGACACCGCGTTTCTCCGCTCGGTGGAATACGGCGCGGGCCTCTCCTTCTCCCTCATCACGGGGAGCGATCGGATGCTCAGCGGCACCGCCTACGCCACCGGCTTTTACTCGATGAACAGCGCCGAGCAGCTGGACGAGGTGATCCGCCGGTACCGCGAGCTGGACGACGTCTATCAGGCCACCAAGCAGGCGGCCTTCATCGCCCACGAACGGCTCAGCGACGAGGTCACCCTGTCCGGCTTCAGCAACGGCGTTCAGGTTCTGGTCAATTACGGCGACACGACGGCGCAAATCGACGGCGCCGCCATACCGGCCCGCGGCTTCCTGCTGCGGCAGAATCCGAAAGGGGGCGCGTCATGAACAAGCGCAGAAAGTCCACCCTGATGCGGCGGCGCTCCTACGCGGGCTATTTCTTTATCTTCCCCCTCATTCTGGGCGTGCTGTTCGTGTTTCTGCCGAATCTCGTACAGACCTTCCGCTTCGCTATAAACGATATCGAACTGGCTCCGGAGGGCTATACGCTGCAGCCCGTGGGCCTGACGTATTTTAAGGAGGCGCTGCAGGTCGATCCTCATTTTGTCCCCTATCTCATCACCAGCATGAAAAGCTTCGCCACCGATATCCCGGTCATCATCATTTTCAGCCTGTTCATCGCCAGCGTTTTGAATACGAAATTCCACGGCCGGGGCCTCGCGCGGGTGATCTTCTTTGTGCCGGTCATTCTCGCCACCGGCGTCATCTCCAGCGTGGAAGCCTCGACCAACATCATCAGCGTGGTGGAGGAAGGCCGGTCGCTGGACACCGGTCTTGCCGCCGGCGACAAAATGGAAATTGCCTCCCTGCTCACCTCGGTCAATCTCCCGGAGGCCCTGGTTTCCCTCATCAGCTCCTCCATCGCCGGGATTTACCGGATTGTCCAGTCCAGCGGGATGCAGATTTTCATCCTGCTGGCCGGTCTTCAGGAAATTCCCGGCTCTCTGTACGACGCGGCCCAGGTGGAGGGCTGCAACAAATGGGAGCTGTTCTGGAAAATCACCTTCCCCATGATCGGCCCGCAGATCAAGGTCTGCGTCGTCTATACCATCATCGACATCCTCGCGGACGAGCGGGGCGAGCTGGTCAGCTATATCAACGGCCTGGCCTTCCGCAACAACCTGTTTGCCCAGGGAACGGCCATGTATGTGATTTATCTTCTCTGCATCGCCGCCATGGTGGCGATTGTGCTGGCGGTCCTGACCCGGTTTATCCGGTACGGCGGCGAGGATCGGGCCGGCTGACTCCATGGGAAACCGTCATTCACGCGGGAATTTGTCCTTCCGGCCCTGCCGCCGGGGGCATAAATTCCAGTTTCATCGAAAGATTGGAATGGTTGTATGAGCGCTGTTCGTCGGATCCCCCTGAAGCAGCGGGTTCCCGGCCTGCTTCTGTCCCTAATACGCTTTGTCATCATTTTCGGCCTGGCTTTTATCATCCTGAAGCCCTTTGTGTATAAAATCCTCATGGCCTTCATGAGCCCGGACGATTTGCTGGATTCCACCGTCCGCCTGGTGCCCCGGCACTTCTCCCTGTACTACTGGAAGACGGCCCTGGAGGGGCTAAACCTGGGCCAGACGCTGCGCAACACCGGCCTGTTGTCCCTGCTGGTCGGCGTCATCCAGGTGGCTTCCTGCACCATGATCGGCTACGGCCTTGCCCGTTTCAAATTCCGGGGCAGCAAGCTGGCCATGGCCATGGTCATCGTCATCATGCTGGTGCCCTATCACGTCATCAGCATCGCTCAATATCTGGGCTTCGTCTATTTCGGCGTCGGCAGCTTCACCATCAATCTGACCGACAGCTTCTGGCCCAGCCTGATTCTCGCCTTTACCGGCCTGGGCATCAAAGAAGGGCTGTACATTTACTTACTGCGGGAATTCTTCAAATCCCTGCCCGCCGAATTGGAGGAAGCGGCCTACATCGACGGCGCCGGCACCATCCGCACCTTCTTCCAGGTGATGCTTCCCAACGCCCGCACCATGATGATGACGGTGTTTTTGTTCTCCTTCTGCTGGCAATGGACGGATTCCACCTATTCCAGCATCTATTTTAACGAAATGCCGGTGTTCGCCAACACCATCGAATCCTTGTACATCCGGGTGGGTCTCAACGCCGACATGCTGGGCACCAACATCGCCCGCAACGCCGCCTCCATGCTGATTATCATTCCCCTGCTCATCCTGTTCGGCTTCTGTCAGAAAATGCTGGTCAAGAGCATCGCCCTGTCCGGCATGGCCAACTAGCCAAGAGGAGGAAACCCTATGAGAATCCAAGCGTTACGAAAAGGAGTGGGATGTCTGTTGAGCTGTGCTGTATTGAGCGGCTGTGCCCGGGAAGCGCCGCCGGTTTCCGCCGAAAGCGTCTGTGCGTCCTCTTCCGTATCCGTCTCGTCCGCTTCCACTGGGCAAACCGTATCCTCCGCGCCGTCCACGGTGCCCGACACGTCCGGCCCCGCCGGGCGCAGCACCGTCACCCGCGCCGCTGTTACCACCGCCGGTTCCGACGGAAAAAGCACCGCTGGCAGCACGACCGCACCCTCCTCCTCCAAGACCGCCCCGGCTCCCGCTCAAAGTCAAAACACCGTGGAGCTCATCGGTCGGTTTTACGAAAAGGGGGCCGGCGTCTATCAATTCGAATGGTCGGGCAGCACCATCTCCGCCGGCTTCATAGGCACCGGCATCGCCATCAAGCTGCGCATAACGCTGCCCTCCCCCGATATTCACGGCGGCCTCGATTACCTGAATGTCTCGATCGACGGCGGCGCACCTACGGTTTTGAAGGTGAACGAGCACACCGTCCGGTATCCCCTGGCCTCCGGTCTGCCGGACGGCTATCACACCGTGCGGGTCACCAAGCGCACAGAGGCGCAGTTCGGCTCTCAGCTGCAGTTCGAGGGCTTCGACTACGGCGGCGGCAAGCCTGCCCCGGCCCCGGCGCGCAAAGCCCGGCGCATCGAGGTGTACGGCGATTCCATTTCCGCCGGCTACGGCAATGAGGGCGCCGCCCCCGGCTTTCGCCTGGAGGAGGAAAACGCCTCCCTGACCTATGGGATGCTGGCCGCCGACGCGCTGAACGCGGAATGCACCGTCATCGCCCTGTCGGGCCACGGCTGCTTTGTCAGCCTCAGCGGCTCCAAAACCGAGGTGGTACCGAAATACTTCAACCAGATCCTGTATAAAAACCGCCGAACATACGCCTTTCCCTCTCCCGACCCGGACGCGGTGATTGTGCACCTGGGCACTAACGATTACGCCATGAATGTCCTTGACGCCGACTTTTACAACGCTTACCAGGCCTTTGTCCGCCGTATCCGCCGGGAATATCCCAAGGCCTATATTGTCCTGGCCGCCGGCGGCGGCACCACCCGCCACCTGGACCTGCTGCAGCGGGTGGCCGACGTGTGCCGGGAGCGGGACAAGGATACCCGGGTCGGCTGCTTCGTCGGGGTCTATACCGACGCCGACGTGGCCGAGGGGGCGGACGGTCATCCCTCCGCCGCCGGCCACCGCCAGCTGGCCGAGCAGCTGACGGCGTATTTGAAGGAAACCCTGAACTGGTAACGCGCAAACCCGGCTGCCGCCGGTTTTATATCGCCATCGACCATCGTCTATACCCATTAGAAGGAAGGAGGATCTCATTCAAATCCGCCGGAGCCCATGGCTCTGAGGCTATCATTCGGATGTTAGGAGGAAAAGATCCATGTCATCAAAGACTATGTTTCGCAAATGCGTCGCCGTCGCCAGCGCGGGACTGATCGCCGCGGGCATGCTGGGCGTCTCGTCCCTTCTCGTCGGCGCGGCTCCCCCGGAGAACCTGCTGAGCGGTTTCACCCTCAGCTCGTCGGATACCGAGAAGTATCAGGTGGATTCGGCGACCAACTCCATCACGGTCAACGATGCCGCCGAGCACACCGTCTACTTCAGCGGCGTCACCCTGGACAAGGACACGACTTATACCTACGAGTTCACCTTCCGCGCCGCCAGCGTCAGCAACTCGCCCCAGTTCCGCTTCCCCATTCGGGCGGAAGGCTTTCAAAGCGGCCAGTGGCTGTCCCTGTGGCCGGGGATGAATCAGGTGCGCCTGAGCACCGACTACTGGAGCAACAATGACGCCTCCGCCGGTTCCTTCACCTTCGCCGCCGAGACGGACTATCGCTTTAAAATCGTCTCGGAGCCGCAGAAGGCCTCCATCTACATCGACGATGTCCTGGTGCACGAAGCGGCTTTTGCCTCCCTGTATACCAACGGTCAGGTGGGCTTCGGCGGCTATAACCTGCCGGCGTACACCCTCAGCGGCGTTTCCCTGTCCAAACAGAGCGCCGAGCCGCCGGTGGAAAACCTGCTCGACGCCTTCACCCTCAGCGAACAGGACGACACGAAATACCAGGCCGACACGGCCAACCATGCGGTCAGCGTCAACAACGCCGACGAGCACACCGTGTATTTCAACGGTGTCGCCCTGGACAAGGACGCCACCTATACCTATGAGTTCACCTTCCGCACCGCCAGCGTCAGCAACGCGCCCCAGTTCCGCTTCCCCATCCGGGCGGAAGGCTTTCAAAACGGCCAGTGGCTTTCCCTGTGGCCGGAATTGAACCAGGTGCGTCTGAGCACCGACTACTGGAGTAACAACAACGCTTCTGCCGGCTCCTTCACCTTTGCCGCCGAGACGGACTATCGCTTTAAAATCGTCTCAGAGCCGCAAAAAGTCTCGATCTACATCAACGACGCCCTGGTGCATGAAGCGGCCTTTGCCAGCGCCTATACCGACGGCAAGCTGGGTTTCGGCGGCTATAACCTGCCGGCCTATACCTTAAAAAACCTGTCGCTGACCAAGCAGGGCGGCGACGAGCCCACAGGCGACAACCTACTGAAGGGCTTCTCCCTGACCTGGGATGCCCACGACAAGTATAGCATCGACGCCGCCACCAACTCCATCACCGTCAAGGAGGGGGACGATCACGCCATCACCTTCGCCGACGTGGCGCTGGAGAAAAACGGGATTTACACCTACTCCTTCACCTTCAACATGAAGGGCGATTCGGTCCAGCTGCGCATGCCAATCCGCACAACGAACCCTAACGACACCGCCGCCGGCGGGCAGTGGATGGCCGACTGGTTCTCCTTAAATCAGCTCCGTCTAAGCGAACACTACAGCGGCGATCCCTTCCTTGGGATCGGCACCAAGGAGCTGAAGCCCAACCAGGACTATCGGTTCAAAATCGTCACCGAGCCCACCAAGCTGACCGTCTACATCGACGGGGAAAAAATCGCCGAAACCGGAAACGACTTCCCCCTGGTGGAAAACGGCTCCATCGGCTTCGGCGGCTACGGCATGGCGGAATACACCCTCAAAAACCTGTCCCTCATCAAGACCGGCACGGCGGAAGGCCTGGTGGATGAGGCCGCTGTGCAAAACGCCATGACCCTCATCGACGCCATCGGCACCGTTACCGAGGAAAGCGGCCCGGCCATTGAGGCGGCCCGGAAGGCCTATGACGCACTTAACAGCGACGAAAAGGCCCTGGTCACCAACTACGAAACCCTCACCGCCGCGGAAACCGCTTTTACCCAGCTGAGCGCATCGATCGATTACCGGTATTACGCCGTGAAGGCCAGCGAGCTGATGGGCACCAACTATTGGACCAACAGCGTCAGCGCCACGCCGCTGAGCGGCGGCGGCATCCATTTCGGCTTCAAGGATTCCGGCACCAACATGCGGCAGGGCATCAACCGCCCGCTGAAGCTGGACGGCCTGCATCTGGAAATGAGCAATCTCCAGGTCACGGCCGGCGGCCAGATTGCTTTCTTCCTGGCCGATTACGACGCGCAGGAGGGCTATTCCCAGCTGCTGTACAACCAGGGCGCGCGGTATGTCCCCATGGCCATTATCCTGAACACCCAAACCGGCGCCATCGAATACGTGACGGTGGCGTTCGACTCCCCCGAAGCGACGGAAGGCACTCCCACCGTCCATACGCTGGCCAGCAGCGACAGCCTGAAGGCCGCGAATCTGGCGGGCAAGACCATCTCCATGCGCATGGCGGCCAAGAACGGCGGCTACACCGTCAGCATCGCGGGCGTCACCGGCACCATCACGGCGGAAATGCTGACCTGCTTGAACAAGCTGTCGGATTTCAACAATGCGTATCTGACCATCTGCGCCTTCGGCGACGCGGTGCACACCCTGTCCTTCGACCTGCTCAGCCTCCACGGCGGCAAGGAGACCTGCGCCGACGATCTGTCTAAGGAGGAGGCCGATCAGGTGGACGAGGTCATGGCTCTCATCAGTGCCATCGGCACCGTCACCAGTGAAAGCGGGGAGGCCATCCAGGCGGCGGAAGACGCCTTCGACGCCCTGTCCCATGTCCAGCAGGGCCTGGTGGGCAATAAGGACGTGCTGACGGCCGCCCGCGTCGTCTACGATCGGCTCACCTCCGACGGCGTGTATAAGGATCCGAACTACTATTCCATCACCACCGACGATCTGATGGGCACCAACCACTGGTCGAACAATCTCTCCTATGAGAACGTCACGGGAGGCGGCGTGCGCTTCACCTGGTTCAAGGCCGGCACCGACTACCGCGTGGGCGTCAATCGCCCCATGAAGCTGGACGGCCTCCACCTGGTGTTCGACAAGCTCTCCATCACCTCCACCAACAAATCCTTCGCGATTTATCTGGCGGATCTGTTTACCCACGGCTGGGCGGAGCAGTATTCCCAGCTGGCCGAGGGGCCTCTGGCCATCGTGGTGGATACCGCGCGGGGCCAGGTGCGTGTCGTGACCGACGCCGACCGCAACGGTACGCTGCTGATGGAAAGCGATAGCCTCAAGTACGAAACCCTGAGCAAAATCCCCTTTGATTTCAAAATCACCGCCAAGGGCGACGGCAGCTATACCCTGCGCATTCTGGACACCGAGGGCACCATCACCCCGGCCATGCTGGAAGCCGCGCCCAAGCTGACCAAGCTGAACGAGGTTTATCTGACCGTCTGCCCCTACGATTCCAGCGGTGCCACCAGCATGAGCTACAACCTTCTCGCCCTCCATGGCGGCGACGTGGTCTGCGCCGATGAAATGACGGACGCCATGCAGGCCAGCATCGACGGCGTCATCGCGGCCATCAAGCGGGTCTACAACGAGAAGGGCCAGATCGTTCCCGCCTCCGGCGCCCTGCTGGACGCCGCCTGGGACGCGTACAACGCTCTGGACGATCAGCTCAAGGCCCTGGTGCCCAACCTGAAGGATCTGGAGGCCGCCGACACGGTCTATGTCGTGGTCAGCGCCATCGAAAATCTCGGGGAAATCACCCTGGACAGCGCGGACGAAATCGCCTCTGTGCGCGGCGACTACAAGCTGCTCGGCGCGGTCAATCGGCCCCTGGTGGGCAACTACGATACCCTCAACGCCGCCATCATGAAGCTGTATCAGCTGCAAAAGGCGGCGAACATCGATAAAATCCTGCATGGCGGCGATTCCTCCGGCGACGGATCCGGCGGGAATGCGAACAGCTCCCCCGATACCGGCGAACGTTCCGCCCTGCCGGCCGCCGGCGCGCTGGCCATCCTGACCGGCACGGCCGTCCTGTCCGTCTGCCTGCTTGGCAAACGCACCCGCAGGGATCACTGAATGCCGCGTTCGGCGCATCAGAAAGGAGAGCAAGCCCTATGAAACGACCCTTTGTCTCGATGGCTGCGGCCGCGCTGCTCAGCGCCGCCTGCGTGCTCACTCCGCTCGCCTCAGCGGCGGAAGAGACGACAGCCTACATCGACAACTCCGCCCTCATTCCGAAAATCGTGGACGATTCCCAGGTGGTCATGGAGGATTCGGGTAACGGCCTCATGAGCCCCGATTGGGTGAAAACCCTGATCATTGGGGAAATCACCATCGCCCGCTGCACGCCGGAAGGCACCATCCAGGCGGCGGTCAAGGTGCTGGATCACTACCAGGAGATGGGCATCAACGGCCTGTGGCTCACCCCTGTCTTCGACACCAGCCAAGGCACCGGCGGTCACTACGGCAACTTCGGCCCCCACACCGTAGATCCTGCCCTGACCGGCACGGAGGACTACGAGGAGGGCTGGGCCGTCGTCAAGGAATTCGTGAACGAGTGCCATAAACGCAACATCCGCGTGTTTTCCGACATCATCACCTGGGGTGTGGAATGGAACGCCCCCCTGTACGTCGAAAAGCCCGCCTGGTTCGCCGGCGAAAACGCCTGGGGCGGCTACAGTTTCAACTGGAACAACGAGGAATTTGTCGAGTGGTTCAAGGTGCAATCACTGAATCTGATTACGAACATCGGCTTTGACGGCCTGCGCTGCGACTGCGAACCCAGCACCACCGGCTACGGCATCTTTCTGGATATCCGGGAACGGGCCTTGGCCGCCGGCCGGAAGGTCTGCATCTTCTCCGAAAACACCAACGAGCGCCTGCAGCCCGCCTACGATTTCGATGAGCATTCCAGCGAGAGCTTCACCTGGAACAACTGGGAAATGTACACCGAATACTACAACATCGTGGAATCGGTCAAGAAGGGCTACGGCCTGGGCACCAATTTCCAGGAAATCCTGGACGAATCCGGCACCGCCCGCTTCTACGCCTTCAACACCTCCTGCCACGACCAACCTTACACGGTCAAGGGCAGCCTGGTCAACTTCGGCTACCAATCCCTGCTGGCCCCCTTCATCCCCATCTTCTTCATGGGCGAAGAGTTCAACAACCCGCTGTACGGCAACTCCACCGCCTTCCTGACCCCTCTGCAGCTGGATTTGCTGGAACAGCCCGAAAACCGCGCCTTCTATGAAAGCAAGGAAATCACCGCCTCCTTCACAGCCTCAGCTGATATAAAGTCTCGCAACTTCTACATTCCTTTGCCCACAGGTACTTATAGTTCCATCACTGCCCAAC
>ERZ772876.1652-NODE-1652-length-21731-cov-5.343421_pt1 | contig 21731 bp, 21 predicted proteins | sample MGYA00580584_ERZ772876 | MGnify/ENA primary metagenome ERZ772876 (study PRJEB29015, sample SAMEA2737728) | human gut metagenome | biome: human gut; feature: human-associated habitat; material: faeces | place: China | collected 2012 ... | reverse complement strand
CAAGAAATCCGAACCCATTCCCTATCGGAATCAAGTTCGGATTTCTCAAGTATGGTGGACGATACAAGACTCGAACTTGTGACCTCCCGCACGTCAAGCGGATGCGCTACCAGCTGCGCCAATCGTCCAGCTCTCTAACAGCTCGTTTATATTACCTCAGGAAGCGGAAAATGTCAATACCTTTTTTAATTTTTTTGCCGCTTCAAAATTGAAAATATCGAAAAACAGACTCCCCGAAATCGGAGAGTCTGTTGATCGCTTTTGAGCTGTGCTTAACGGCAGTAGATCGTCAGCTCGGTCTTATAGCCAAACGCCTGGCAGATAAGCTTGCCATGGCCGGGGCCGACATAGCTCACGGTGCACTGCTTCGGCTTTTCAGGATCGACCGTTACGCTGATGATGCTGTCATCCTCAACGCTCCATGTGATCTCAGGATTCTGAATATCCAGCGGGTACACATCCGCAAGAACGACAACGTCCTCGGAGGTGGACTCCATCGTGAACTCATTGTTTTCCCAAGCATTGGTAGACCACAGCGAGTGCAGCACGACTTTTTCTATATTCGGGGTGGGGCTGGGCGTAGGCGTCGGGGGAGTCTCGGCGGTGGGCAGAGTGTCGGAATTCTGGGCGGGGGTCGGCGTTGCTTTCGTGCCGGAAGCGCCGTTTCCGTTTAGGCTGGTGCTCACCATGACTATCACCGCGAGAATGACCGCAACAACAAGTATCAGGCCGAAGATCATCTGCCATCTGGTATTGGCGGCAGCGCGGTCATAGGAAGCGGTTCCCTTAACTGTGCCGGGGGTTGCGCCGGGCGTACGCGTGCTCTGGCTGACCCTGCGGGTTCCGCAGTTGGGGCAGCGGCTGCGCAGTGAGGAGAAGGTCTCCCCGCAGCGGCGGCATTTTACCTCAGGTATTAAACTCATTTGTGTTCCTCCATTCTATGTAGAATAGAAATAGGCATTATTATGCTTTATAATAATACAACTTATTGCCCCTTTCGTCAAGTACCATGATGCCCCAGAGGCGTATTTTTAACGCTTTTTCCGGTCTGAATCCCCCACTTGGCCGCAAATTTCGCCCATTTTCGACTTCTGTCCGCTCAACCGGCCGCTATTTCTGCAATTTTATTCCACTTGTGGCTATTCCGCGGATATAAAAAATCGCCGGACGCTGATCACATCCGGTGATTTTTATTCAAATTTTTAAAACAGTCCGGATATGACGCCGTTTTCGTCGACGTCTATCTTCTCCGCCGCCGGCACCTTCGGCAGGCCGGGCATGGTCATGATGTTCCCAGTCAGGGCGACGACGAAGCCCGCTCCAGCGTTGACCTTCAGCTCCCTGACATTGACCGTGAAGCCATCCGGCGCGCCTAGAAGCGCGGGATCATCGGAAAAGCTGTACTGCGTTTTGGCCATGCATATCGGCAGGCCGCCAAAGCCGAGCGCTTCGAGCCGCTCCGCCTGCTTTCCAGCGTTAGCGCTCAGGCGCACGCCGTCCGCGTGATACACGCGTCGGCATATGGCTTCGAGCTTCTGCCCGATGCTCATATCAAGCTCATAGGCAGGTCGGAAATCGTTCGGCTGCTCGCAGAGACGGACGACCTCTCCGGCAAGCGCGGTGCCTCCTGCGCTGCCCTTCGCCCAGACCTCGCTGAGCACGACGTTCACCTCAAGCTCACGGCAGCGCGTCTCGATCATGCGAAGCTCCGCTTCCGTATCGCCCGGAAACGCGTTTATCGCTACGACGCACGGCAGGCCGAAAACGTCCTTGATATTGCTGACATGGCGTAGGAGATTCGGCAGGCCGCGCTCAAGCGCGGGAAGATTTTCCGCGTCAAGCTCATTTTTGCTCACGCCGCCGTGATATTTCAGCGCTCTGACCGACGCAACGATCACCACCGCGGACGGGCGCAGCCCAGCAAGGCGGCATTTTATATCAAAGAATTTCTCGGCTCCGAGGTCGGCAGCAAAACCCGCCTCGGTGACGGTGTAGTCCGCGAGTTTCAGCGACATGCGTGTGGCAAGCACGCTGCTGCATCCGTGGGCGATGTTGGCAAAGGGGCCGCAGTGGATGAACGCGGGCGTGCCCTCCATGGTCTGGGCAAGGTTCGGCTTGAGCGCGTCTTTGAGGAGCGCCGCCATCGCGCCCTCGGCCTTGAGGTCATGCGCGGTCACGGGGCGGCCGTCATAGGTGTATCCGACTATCATGCGGCCAAGGCGCGCCTTGAGGTCGGGAATGCTTGTGGCAAGGCACAGCACCGCCATCACCTCGCTTGCAACCGTGATGTCAAAGCCGTCCTCGCGCGGGACACCGTCGGTTCTGCCGCCGAGGCCGCTCACGATATTGCGCAGCTGCCGGTCGTTCATGTCCACGGCGCGCTTCCATGTTATCTGCCGCGGATCGATGCCGAGGGCGTTGCCCTGATGTATATGGTTATCCATCATCGCGGCAAGCAGGTTGTTCGCCGCGCCTATGGCATGGAAATCTCCGGTGAAGTGGAGGTTTATGTCCTCCATCGGGACAACCTGCGCGTATCCGCCGCCGGCGGCGCCCCCCTTGATTCCGAATACCGGGCCAAGGCTCGGCTCGCGCAGCGAGGCCGCCGCATTTTTGCCGATGCGGCGCAGTGCGTCGGCAAGGCCGATCGCGGTCGTTGTCTTGCCCTCGCCCGCCGGGGTCGGTGTGATGGCAGTGACAAGAATGAGCCTGCCGTCCGGTCTGTCCGCCAGATCCTTCAGCAGCGCAAGGTCGATCTTAGCCTTGTAGCGTCCATACTGCTCGATATATTTTTCGTCTATACCCACAGTGCGGGCTATCTCCGTTACAGGCTGCATCACGCAGCTCTGGGCTATCTCTATATCGGACTTATATCCCAATAAAATGCCCCCCTTTTCAGGAAATTATGAGATTTTCTTGAGTCTCAGCGGTGCTCTCTCCGAGATGATGACCGAGGCGATGATAAGCGTGAAGCCGCATATCAGCCGCACAGTGACCGGCTCGTCATAGAATATCACCGAGATTATTATCGCAAACACGGATTCAAATGTCATTATAACCGCCGCCGTGGACGACGGGGTGTAACGCATGCCCCATGTCTGGAGGAAGAAGCACAGCGCCGTGCACATCACGCCCATATAGGCGATGCTACCCCATAGCTCAAGGCTGAGGCCGACGGGCGCGGACTCGAATATCAGCGCTCCGGCAAGGCATATGACCGCCGCCGTGCCGAACTCCACGCCGGTGAGCGACAGCGCGTCGCAGTCGCCGATGAAGCGCTCGGTCAGGATTATCTGCAAAGCGTAGAAGATGCCGCAGACGAGCGTCAGCGCGTCGCCGATGTTAAAGGGCGAAGTCCCGCTCAGCGAGACAAGACCAATGCCGAACACGCACATGAATGCGGCAATGATATTTGCGGCGTTCGGGCGGCGCTTGAAAAACGCCCAGACCATGAACGGGACGAGCACGCAGTAAGTCGCGGTCAGGAACGCGTTCTTGCCGGGGGTGGTGTATTTCAGGCCGTAGGTCTGGAATATATACGCTGCGGCGAGGCACACGCCGAGCAACACGCCGCCGCGCAGGCCGTCCCTGCCAAGCGTTTTCAGCCGCTTACCGGCGGCGAGCAGCAGCAGAGCCGCCGCGATTATAAAGCGCAGCGCCAGCACCCACATGGTGCCGATGGAGTCGAGCGCTTCTTTCAGGATGACGAAGGACGTGCCCCAGATGAACGCCGTCCCCCACAGGGCGAGGTGCCCCAAAAAGTTCTTTCTGTCTTTCATATCGGTCGTTGTTCAAAATAAAATGCGCTTTCCCAGCGGCATGCGCTGGGAAAACTTCAATGGCTTGGCTCAGGCTTTTTTCATATGCGGAGCGGCGGCGCGGAGCATGAGCTTCTTCGTGCTGCCGGAATCAAAGCTTATCTCTATCAGGAAATCGCCGCCCATCGGCGTCATCTTCGTGAGCGTACCTGCGCCGAAGGCCTGATGGACGATGCGGTCGCCCGCGGAATAGTCCGGCGCGGGCTTTGCCTGCGCGGACGGCGCGGAGGGTGGGGCGGGTCTGTGCGCGGGGGCGTTCATGCTGTACTGCCGCGCCGACGCATAGCGGCTCTTCGAGGCAAACTGCATCTCCGGACGGCGCTCGGCATTATGGCTCGGTCGCTGGGCGTTGCGCTTCTCGATATGCTCCTCGGGTATCTCATCGACGAAACGGGACACCTTGTTCGCAGTCGTCCGGCCGAAGAGCATCCTCTGCCGCGCGCAGACGATATGCAGCTGGCGCATGGCGCGGGTTATCGCAACATAGCAGAGTCTGCGCTCTTCCTCCATCTCCTCCGGCTCGCCGATGGCCTTCATGCCGGGGAAGATGCCCTCTTCCATACCGACGATGAACACGGTCGGGAACTCAAGCCCCTTGGCGCTGTGCATTGTCATCATGACGACGCTGTCGGCGTCCTTATCGTAATTGTCGAGGTCGGTGTAAAGCGCGACGTCGGCGAGGAAGCCTTCAAGCGTCTGGTCCCCGGACTCCTTCATGTAGCTTATGATGCTGGTCTTTATCTCGCGCACGTTTTCGGCGCGGGCGGTGTCCTCGATGGTGTGCTTCTCTTCGAGCGCGCGCAGATAACCTGTCTTGTCAAGCAGCTCGTCGAGCAGCGCGTCGGGTGCATTTTTGGACGCGAAGTCGCGCAGGCCGTTTATCATCGACGCAAACTGCCGCATACGCAGCGCGGGGCGGCTGAGTTCCGGATATTCGTCCGCGTGCTCAAGCACCGCAAAGGTCGCCGTACCCTCGCGGGCGGCTATCTCGCGGGCTATCTCCATGCTGCGCTCGCCGATGCCGCGAGGCGGGGAGTTGATGATGCGGTTCAGGCGCAGCTCATCCTCCGGAACGGCGATGACGTTCATATATGCCAGCACGTCCTTGACCTCAGCACGGTCAAAGAAGCGTGTGCCGCCAATGATGCGGTACGGCACACCGGCGCGCTTGAAAGCGTATTCAAGCTGGTTCGACTGCGCGTTCATGCGGTAGAGCACCGCGTGGTCGCGCCAGTTCTCGCCGCGGCCGTAGTCGGCCATTATCTGCGAGGCGACGTACTGCGCCTCCTCATGCTCATTGTCGGCGACGTAAAGCTTTATCTTGTTGCCATCGTCCTTATTCGTCCACAGCTCCTTGCCCTTGCGCCCCTGATTGTTGCGGATAACGGCGTTCGCGGCGTCGAGAATGTGGCCTGTGCTGCGATAATTCTGCTCAAGGCGGATAGTGCGGCACTTCTTATACTGGCTCTCGAACGAGAGAATATTCTCTATCGTCGCGCCGCGGAATTTATAGATGCTCTGGTCATCGTCGCCGACGACGCAGATATTGCCGAAGCCGCCCGCAAGAAGCGAAGAGAGCAGGTACTGCAGGCGGTTCGTATCCTGATACTCGTCGATGAGGACGTATCTGAAACGGCGCTGCCAGTATGTACGCGCGTCCTCGTGTTCCTGAAGGAGCTGAACGGTGAAGAATATCAGATCGTCAAAGTCCATGGCTCCGGCGGCAAACATGCGGCGCATGTACTCCGCGTATATCTCGCCCGTCTTGCTGCGGAAGAGATCCCCGCTCGCCTTGGCCTGACGCAGATACTCCTGCGCGCCGATCTGCTGATCCTTGGCGCGGCTTATCGCGCCGAGGACGACCTTGGGCGCGTAGGTCTTGTCGTCAAGGTTGAAGTCCTTGATGATGTGCTTTATAAGGCTCGTGCTGTCCGAGGTGTCGTAAATGCTGAAATTGGACGGGAAGCCGAGCTTCTCCGCGTCGCGCCGCAGGATGCGGACGCAGGCGGAGTGGAAGGTGCAGGCCCAGATGTCGTTCGCTTCGGGGCCGAGCATATTCTCAAGACGGGCTTTCAGCTCGCCCGCCGCCTTGTTGGTAAAGGTGATGGCAAGGATGCGCCACGGCTCCACCGGGTCGAGCGCCGCGATGCGCCGCCCTTCCTCGCCGCCGTCCTGCATCTTTTTGATATCCTCTTCCGTCGCGCCTGCGGGGACATCCTCGCTGTCTGACGCACGGCCATATTTCAGAAGATTTGCGATGCGGTTGATTAACACTGTGGTCTTGCCGCTTCCGGCTCCGGCCAGTATCAGCAGCGGCCCCTCCGTGGCCAGTACCGCTTCGCGCTGCTTGTCGTTGAGTTTGGCATAGTCGGAGCTTACAAGCGCCCGCCGTGCCTCGATGTATCTCTTTTCAAAATCAGTAACCATAAATTTTATTTTATCACAAATTCCGTTTTCCGACAAGCTTAATTACGCAAAAACCAGCTGCACCAGCAGCATATAGCAGGCCGTGCCGCCAACGACACTTATAAGCGTGTTGCGCTTCCAGAGGTGCAGCGCCACTGTCACAGCAACGGCGATGAGCGACGGGGCAAAGCCGCCGAGGCTGCCGAAGCTCGCGCCGCGCAGGCAATATACGATCAGTGTGGCGATTATCGCGGTGGGCAGGATCTTCCCCAGATAGCGCACGACCTCCGGCTCCTCGCGCCCGCGGAATATCACGAACGGGAACAGGCGCTCGGCAAAGGTGCATGCCGCGCAGACGGCTATTATCAAAATCGAGCGTCCGACGTCAATGTTCATTTTCAGCGTCTCCCTCCAGCTTATTTCTCAGGATCAGCAGCACGAGCATCGTCACCGCGAGCGACGGCAGCAGGAAATTGTCTCTGCCTAGAATAATTATGCACAGCACCGACGACACGCCGCCGATGAGCGCGGGCAGCTTCATGCCGGTGGATTTTATCTGGTCAAGCAGAATGACGATGAAAAGCGCGGTGAGCGCAAAATCGATGCCGGTCGTATCAAAGGTGATGAGCTGGCCGACAAGTCCGCCCAGCACGGAAAAGGCTATCCAGTATATCCAGATAAGTCCGGTTGAAAATATGTGCACCCACTTTTCCTCAACGCCCTCACGCGGGACATAGGAGCACAGCAGCGAATAGCTCTCGTCGGGCATGCCGTATATCAGAAACCACTTCCATGCGCCGTAGCTGCGGAACTTTTCGATAAACGACAGGCCATAGAACATATGGCGGCTGTTGAGGAGGAGCGCCGTGACGGCGATGGTGAGGATGGACATGTCGCTCTGGAAGAACGATATCATCAGCATCTGCAGCGAGCCTGCGTAGACAAACAGGCTTGCCGCCGCCGACCACAGGAAATTATACCCTGCCGCCGACATCATCAGACCGTACACCGTGCCGACCGGAAAGAAGCCGATAAGTATCGGCACGCTGCGCTCAAGCGAATACTTAAAGCTGTTTTTTATTATATTTTTTTGCATAAAAACATCTCCACGGAGTTATGTGGAGATTATAATTAAAGCTTTTATTTTTTTCAATATGCCGATTTAACAAAAGGCCGCACGGGCTACGACAGCATTTTGCGCAGTTCGTCGACTGCGCGCCGCTCAAGCCGCGATATCTGCACCTGCGAGACGTGCAGCACCTTGGCGCAGTTCTGCTGTGTCATGCCGTGATAATACCTCAGCGCGACGACCTGCCGTTCGCGCTCGGGCAGCTTCTCTATCGCGGCGCGCAGTGCGACATGCTCCACGAGCTTTTCCTCCGCGCCGTAATCGCCCAGCACCAGCTCCAGCGTAAAACCGTCCTCCCCCGTTTCGCGCTGGAGGCTCTCGGCGGGGCCGGTCGCCGTCTCGGCGAAGGCGATGTCCTCCGCGCTCATCCCCGTCTCGCGGGCAAGCTCCGATATCGTCGGCTCACGGCCTATGCGCTGCTCCAGCGCCATGCGCGCGGAGCGTATCTGCTGCGCCTGCTCCTTCACTCCTCTGCTGACCTTGACCATTCCGTCGTCGCGCAGAAAGCGCCGTATCTCGCCGGATATCTTCGGCACGGCATAGGTCGAGAAGCGCGTGCCGTAGCTCTCGTCAAAACCGTCTATGGCCTTCAGGAAGCCAACGCAGCCGAGCTGATACAGGTCGTCCGGATCCACGCCGCGCCCGAAAAAGCGCCGCGCGATGCTCCATATCAGGCCGGAGTTTTCTTCGATGAGCCGCCCCGCCGCTTCCTTGTCCCCGCCCTGAGCCATGCGCAGGAGCGAGTAGATATCCTCGCTCATCGGCGGCCTATTCTCGGGCGGACGGCGCGCTGCATCGTCACGGTTGTCCCCTTTCCGGGGCTTGAACGGACGCGGAGCTTGTCCATGAAGCTGTCCATGATAGTAAAGCCCATGCCGCTGCGCTCCTCGCCGCCCGTTGTGAACAGCGGCTTCATCGCCTGCTCAAGGTTCTCTATGCCGCGCCCCCAGTCGCGTATGGATATCTCAAGGACGTTGCCGTCGAGTATCCTCATACGCATGGAGACCTTGCCTATGGCGTCGGGGTAGGCGTGGACTATCGAATTGGTCACGGCCTCGGAGACGGCGGTCTTGATGTCGCCAAGCTCGTCCATTGTCGGGTCGAGCTGCGCGGCAAAGGCGGCGGCTGCTGTGCGGGCGAAGGCCTCGTTGCAGCTCTTGCTCGGAAACTCGAGCTTTATGTAATTCATCGCGTTCATGGCTCCTCCTTATTTCACTGTTGCCACCGGCACGAGCCTGTCGATACCGGAAGCGTCTATTACACGAAGCGGCTGCTTGGCGGGATTCTCTATCCACGCCCGTCCGCCAAGATTTTTCATGCGTCTGCTCATTCTGATTATCAGCGCGATGCCGGACGAGTCCATGAAGCTCAGGCCGGACATGTCCAGCACGCAGTCGCGCGGGAGGTATTCATCCAGCAGCTCGTCGATGCTGCGTATCGCGCCGCGCGCCTCGTGGTGGTCAAGCTCTCCGGCGAGGTAAATTGTCAGCCGTCCGGCGGCAAAGGCCGTGCTTATGTTCATCATGTTGATTCTCCGTTCTTGTGTATAATAAAAAAGACACCGCAGAATTTACTCTGCGATGTCATTTTATTATTTTTCCCGCGCATATGCTGTCGAACTGCGGCGCGAGACTCGGGAAAGCCTGATTTTTGCTATCAATCGTTTTCAAGCCACCAGACGTTTTTATCCGCAAAGCTCATGCCGAGCTTTTCCTGAACGGCGCGGGAGGCGTTGTTGCCGATGACGATCTGTCCGTACGGCACATGCCCCTCATTAAGCTCACGGTTTATCGCCGCGCTTTCCAGCGCCGCCGCGATGCCGCGCCGCCGGTACTCGGGCAAAACCTCAAGCATACCGAGTGCGCCCTGAACATGTCTGCCGGTAAAGCCCGCAAGCTCGCCGTCCACAAAAGCGCCGAGCAGCACGCCCTCTCTTATCTGCCGCTGCATATATTCAAGGTAATCGGAGCTGCTGTATATCTCCGCAGCGACCGGGGCATAGCTCATATCGAGCTTTTTTATCTCAAAATCTCCGACAGACAGCGGAGTATCACCAAGATATGCCGCCTGCCAGCACTCGGACGCTTTGTCAAAGCCAAGCAGCTCCCTCAGCGGCTCCACGGTATCCGCCTGATGCGCCACGAACAGGCCGCAGCCGGGCTGGGTCAGCTTCGCTATGCGCAGTGCCGCCTCCGCGTCCCGGCATGAGAGCATATGGGTACGCCCGCCCTCGCGGTCACAGATAAGCACACCGTCCTCGGCGGCATATAAAACGTCGTACAGGTCGCGGCGCAGACCTTCTATCATGTCAAGATTGTGCAGATACTCACGCTGGAGATATTCAAGAGCTTTGTTTATCATATAAGTTCCTTTTAGCACTGCGGCCGGCTTTCACCGGCCGCAGCAGCTTTGATTGATATTATTTGCCCAGATTCTCGAGGCTGAGCTTGAGGTTTTCTATCAGCGCTTCGAGCTTTGCCTTCTTCTCGCGCTCGGCATTGACGACCTGCTCCGGCGCGCGGGAAACGAAGTTCTCGTTTGCGAGCTTCGCGTTCTGACCGGCAAGCATCTTTTCGGCGTTGGCAAGCTCCTTTTCGATGCGCGCCTTCTCCTTCTCAAGATCGACCAGCTCTGCCATCGGCATGAACATACGGGCGTTATCGGTAATGACCGAGACCATGCCCTCGCTGCCTTCGGGAGCCTCACCGACGACGCTGACCTCGCTCGCGTAGGCAAGCTTGCAGATATAGCTGCGTCCCGCCTCAAACGCCGCCTTCTTATCCGTTGCGATGATGAGGTGCGCCTTTCTGGACGGCGGCACGTTCATCTCGCTGCGGCGGGCACGGACGGCCTTGATGGCCGCCATGACCATCTCGAAGTTCTGCTCGTCCTCTGGGAAGCTCAGCTCCGCCTTGTATTCGGGATAGCGCTCGACCATCAGAGCCTCGCCCTCGTGCGGCAGCGCCTGCCATATCTCCTCAGAGATGAACGGCATGAACGGGTGGACGAGCTTGAGTATCTCGGTCAGGACATAGAGCAGCACCTTCTGCGCGCCGAGCTTGCCCTGCTCATCCTCGCCGTTGAGGCGGGGCTTGGTAAGTTCAATGTACCAGTCGCAGTAGCTGTCCCAGATGAAGTCGTATATCTTGCCCGCGGCGACGCCCAGCTCGTAGCTGTCCATATTCTCGCAGACCTCTTTGACAAGGTCGTTGAGCTTGGAGAGGATCCACTTGTCCTCAATCTCGAGCTTTTCGGGCAGCTCGTTTTTGTCTATCGTGAGGTTCATCATCACGAAGCGGGATGCGTTCCAGAGCTTGTTGCAGAAGTTGCGCATCGCTTCGCACTTCTCTACGTAGAAGCGCATATCGTTGCCGGGGGAGTTGCCGGTGATGAGGTTATAGCGCAGTGCGTCCGCGCCGTACTTCTCGACCATCTCCAGCGGGTCGATGCCGTTGCCGAGGGACTTGGACATCTTGCGCCCCTGACTGTCGCGCACGAGGCCGTGGATGAACACGGTCTTGAACGGCTCCTTGTCCATCTGCTCCATGCCGGAGAATATCATTCTCGCAACCCAGAAGAAGATGATGTCATAGCCGGTTATCATGACGGAGGTCGGGTACCAGTAGTTGAGCTCGTCGGTCTTTTCCGGCCAGCCCATGGTTGAGAACGGCCAGAGCGCGGAGCTGAACCAGGTGTCCAGAACGTCCTCGTCGCGTGTGATGTGCTTGCTGTGGCAGCACTCGCACTCGGTCGCATCCTCGCGGGAGACGGTGATGTGTCCGCAGTCGGCGCAGTACCACGCGGGTATCTGATGCCCCCACCAGAGCTGGCGGGAGATGCACCAGTCATGGACGTTTTCCATCCAGTTGAGATAGGTCTTGGTGAAGCGTTCGGGGACAAACTTTATTCTGCCGTCCTTGACGACGTCTATCGCCTTTTTTGCCAGTGGCTCCATCTTCACGAACCACTGCGGGGACAGCATCGGCTCGACGACCTTGCCGCAGCGGTAGCAGCAGCCGACGTTGTGGCTGTACGGCTCGACCTTGACGAGGTAGCCCTGCTCCTCCAGATCGGCGACGATGGCCTTGCGCGCCTCGTAGCGATCCATGCCGTCGTACTTGCCGCCGTTTATGATTTTGCCGTCCTCGTCAATGCACTGTATCTGCTCAAGATTATGGCGCAGACCGACCTCATAGTCGTTGGGGTCGTGGCAGGGGGTCATCTTGACGGCGCCGGTGCCGAAGCCAAGCTCAACATAATCGTCGGCGACAATGGGGAGCTTGCGGCCGACAAGCGGGAGTATTGCGTTCTTGCCGACGAGGTGCTGATACTTCTCGTCCGCGGGGTTGACAGCGACGCCGCTGTCGCCAAGCATGGTCTCGGGGCGGGTGGTGGCGATGATGAACTCCTCGTCGGAGCCTTCGATGGGATATCTGATGTGCCAGAAGCTGCCGGGGATATCCTTATATTCGACCTCCGCGTCGGAGAGCGCAGTGCGGCAGTGCGGGCACCAGTTTATCATGCGGCGGCCTTTGTAAATCAGACCCTTCTCGTACAGGTCGCAGAAGGTCTCGCGGACAGCCTTGGCACAGGTCTCGTCCATGGTGAAGCGGCTGCGGTCCCAGTCGCAGGAGACGCCCATGCTCTTCTGCTGCTCGACGATACGGTCGCCGTACTTCTCCTTCCACTCCCAGACGCGCTCAAGGAACTTTTCGCGACCGAGGTCATAGCGGGTCTTGCCCTCCTCCTTGCGGAGCACTTCCTCGACCTTTATCTGCGTTGCGATGCCCGCGTGGTCGACGCCTGGCAGCCACAGCGCCGCGTAGCCCTGCATACGCTTATAGCGGGTCATAATGTCCTGAAGCGTGGAGTCCAGCGCGTGCCCCATGTGGAGCTGGCCGGTGACGTTGGGGGGCGGCATGACGATGGAGAAGGGCTTCTTATCGGGGTCTATTTTGCCCTTGAAATAACCGCCCTGCATCCACATGTCGTAGATCTTCTTCTCGACCGATTTCGGTTCATACACTTTCGGAAGTTCTTTCATTTTTTCGATCCTCTCTGAAAATTCTCAAATACTCACATTATCTACGCTCTTGCCGCACTTCTTCGCGGCGTATGCGGCAAAGTCCGCCGCGGCGCCCTCAGTGAACGCGCCGTCGGGGATGATGTACGCCCTGTCTCCCGCCACGTACACGAACAGGCTCTCGCGGCAGTGATATATCGCCTCGATGCGCTTGTAGTCCACATGCTCGACGTTGCCGTCGGAGCTGATGTCTATCCCGCGCTCGTCCGCGCTGAGCTGCATTTTCTCGACATAGCCCGTCATCTTGCGGCGGTTCTCGTTGGCATAATACCTGTCGCGCCGAAGCTCCCAGCCTATCAGCATCACGCCTATCGCAACGATTATGGCGTTCTTTGCCGTCCACGCGCCGCGCAGCGTCACCAGTACGCACAGCGCCGCGAGCAGCACTGAGGCCGCCGCCGTCACGATCGTTATGAGCCTGCGCGGTACCTTGCCGCGTATATAGCGGTTTATACGCACAAAGCTGAGAAAGTCCATCTCATCCACCGTATACTCGGCTATAAATTGCATATCTTCACCCCAAACAAAAAACGCCCCGAGGTCAATGACCTCAGGGCGATAAAATACCGCGGTACCACCTGAATTCCGCATATCTGCGGCTCTCATGTCTCTGTAACGGGAGAACCCGCCCGACACTACATATCGCGCCGGATGCTCATGGCCGACCTTCCACGCCGCCTCACGAGCGCTCTCACCTGCCGCGCTCTCTCTGACGATCCGCAAAGCGTGTACTCCTGCCAATCAAAGCAGTTAACTCTGATAAATATAGCGTATTTGAAAAACTTTGTCAAGCCGCGGCGGGCAACTTTATCTCAGGCAAGCATCTGCTTGAGCTGATCCACGGTCTGAAGCCCGACGCGCATGTCCTTGACCTTGCCGTTCTCGGTTGCAAGCAGGGTGGGAATGCTGGCAATGCCGAGCTTCTGCGCGAGCGCGGGGTTCTCGTCCACGTCAACCTTGAATATTTTCACGCTGCCGCCCAGCTCCGCGTCCAGCTTCTCAAGTATGGGAGCCTGCATACGGCAGGGGCCGCACCATGTCGCCCAGAAGTCCACAAGGCATTTTCCCTCGGCAAGCGCCGCTTCAAAGTTATTTTCATTAAGATGCTCAATAGCCATAGTATTTTTTCCTTTCTTAATTGTAATATAAAGTAACTTATAATTTGTCGATATACTCGCAGGCACTGAGGGCCGCAATATTCCCCTCGCCTACCGCCTTTGCCGCCTGATACGGCTTGCCCGTGCAGTCTCCCGCCGCGAACACGCCGGGGATGCTTGTCTCCATGCCGCGCCCGACGGAAATCGCCGCGCCGCTGCGCTCAAGTCCGGGCATGAGATTTGCAACCGACACCGTATCCTTTATTATGAACACTCCGTCCACCGGATATGTCTCCCCGCCGGAAACGACCGCCTCCGCACGCTGCGTGCCGATAATCTCATAGCGCGCTGCGTCCGCAAACTCCAGCACATTGCAGCCGATGCCGCGCAGGAATTCCGCGTCGCGCTTCGCCTCCTCGCTGCCGCCGATAAGGGCGACGGTCTTCCCGCGATAGAGCATACCGTCACAGGTCGCGCAGTAGCTCACGCCTCTGCCGAGATACTCCGCCTCGCCGGGATACAGCTTTTCCCGGGTAATGCCGGGGGCGAGTATCACAGCGCGGCACTCATAGAAATCACTGCCTACCGCGACGCCGAAGTTGCCGCCCATAGGCACGGCCGAGAGCACACGCCCGTTTATCAGCTCCGCACCGCTGCTCACAAGCTGCTCACGAAATACGCGCGCCATCTCCTCGCCCGTGACCTCCGGCATACCGGGGTAATTGCTCATGCTCTCCGCCTTATACATGCTCGAGGTATCGACCGGGTTTGCGATAACGGCGACGGTCTTGCCGCGGCTGCGCGCGGTAAGCGCTGCGGAGCTACCCGCCGCACCGCCGCCGACAATAATTATATCATACATAAATATCACTTCGCTTTCTGATTTTGATTATATCCAATTCCCGCAGGCAAGTCAATTTATATATCTTAATTGTGCAGAGCTTTTAGATTTTTTCTTGCATTTTATCGACTGCTCTGATATAATTGACCATAGTCAAGAGCGGGATTATGTTTGTAACCACATCTTATTAAAAAAGGAGAATCACATGAAAAAGAAAATACTTACGCTCCTCATTCTGGCTGCAATGCTCGTCTGTCTGCTGCCCACCGCCGCGTTCGCGCTAAAGCCGGGCGATGCGCTGCCTTATTCAAAATACTGCTCGGCGTGCGGTCAAACTGCTCTGCATATGTATCTGGACGGATATACGAAGGGCACGTATAATGCCAGCTCTGGCGACTGCTTTCACATTATACATGCGCATGACGATTGGGAACATACGCTTGATCATGAGCAGCGTTGTTTTACTCCCAGATTTGGCGATTACACCATCGAATACGCTCAGCTCTCAGCCTCAAGCGGTCAGGATCCCGCCCGCTATCACAAGGCAACCTGCGTATGCGGACTGTCCTTGAATAAGGAGCACAACTATTCGGAATACCAGTCCGGCAAGCGCAGCTGCTCCGACTGCGGCTATGTGCAGACCTGCGACCACAGCGGCAACACCAATCCCACCTGCCTCAGCACCACCTGCTCCGTATGCGGAGGCACTGTCCCCAAAACGGAACACATCCGTGCGCAGTTCAAGCACGACGAGCGCGGCCACTGGGCATATTGCACCAAGTGCGATTCCATCCTCAGCAGGGTGCTCCCGCACACATGGGACAACGGCGTCGTGACTGACCCCGGCACCTGCCTCGCCCCCGGTTCGATGAAGTACACCTGCACCGCCTGCGGTGAGACTAAGGCCGAAAGCATCACCGGCGAGCACGACTACAAGGATGCTCACGACAAGGATAATCACTATCAGGAATGCTCCGTCTGCCACGACAAGAAGAACGTCGAAGCCCACAAATGGAACGAGGGCGTTGTCACTCAGGAGCCGACCTGCCTTGTCTCCGGTACCATCAAATACACCTGCACTGTCTGCGGCGAGACCAAGACCGAAAGCGTCACCGGCGACCATGACTACAAGGACGCCCACGACAAGGACAGCCACTATCAGGAATGCTCCGTCTGCCATGATAAGAAGAACGTTGAAGCTCACAAATGGGATGACGGCGTCGTCACTCAGGAGCCGAACTGCCTTGTCTCCGGTATCATTGAATACACATGCACCGTATGCGGCGCGAAAGACTGCAACGATCTCGAGGGCGATCACGATTACAAGGACGCGCATGACGCCGACAATCATTATCAGGAGTGCTCCGTATGCCACGACAAGAAGAACGTCGAAGCACACAAATGGGACGAGGGCGTTGTCACCGATACCGGCACCTGTGTCACCCCAGGTTCAGTGAAGTACACCTGCACCGTCTGCGGTGAGACCAAGACCGAGAGCGTCACAGTTGAGCACGACTACAAGGACACTCACGACAAGGACAGCCACTATCAGGAGTGCTCCGTCTGCCATGACAAGAAGGATGTCGAGGCGCACAAGTTCGTATGGAAGATCGACCGCGCGGCCACTACCACCAAGGAGGGCGAGAAGCACGAGGAGTGCAGCGTGTGCGGCTATAAAAAGGCTCCCGTGAGCATTGAAAAGCTCTCCCCTGCCGCGAAGCCCCGCACCGGCGACGCATCCATCGTCTGGCTCGTTCTGCTCGTTTCCACTGGCAGCGCCGCGGCTGCTGTCGTACTGTATACAAAACGTAAACTGGCATAAGTCACAAAAAGAGCTGGTAATTATTTTCGGTTTTGCAAGCTTGCACTGGTAAAGATTCTCTGTTATAATGTCTGCTGTCACGGTCATTACTCTCGATAAGGAGGATAACGATGCCAAAGGGACTGCAGGCAAAGGGCCTTGCCAGGCGCGACAAAATGCTGCTGGCAGCTATAACGCACTTTCTCGCCGACGGATACGAGAAAACGACTACCGCGTCCATCGCAAAGGCAGCGGGTATGTCCGCTTCGTCGTTCTTCGCCGCGTTCGAGACGAAGGAAGCGCTGCTTCTGCTGCTCGTGAAGCATATGTTCTCCAACCAGTTCAACGAGATATTCAGCATCATCGGCAGCAATGCGGAGCCGGTCATGATATACGCGGCCGAAACCTCCCTGCAGCTCTATCTCTCCGAGCTGTCGGAGCCTCTGCGCGAGCTGTACGTGACCGCCTATTCCCTGCCCACCACCTCAGAGTTTATATATCAGAACACTGCGAAGGAGCTTGAGCAGTTCTTTGCCCCGTATAATCCCGGCAGCTCATCCCGCGATTTCTACGAGCTGGAGATCGCGTCGGCGGGGATAATGCGCGGCTTCATGGCTAAGCCCTGCGACGTGTATTTCACGATGAATGACAAGCTGCGGCGTTTCCTCGGCTGCTGCTTCACGCTGTACCATGTGCCGCAGAGCCTTCAGGAGCAGGTCATCGAGTCGGTGCTGGAGATGGATCTGCACACGACGGCGGTGAATCTGGTCAACAGCGTCGTTGTGCAGGCCGAGGCCGGCTTCGAGGCGATAATGAACAAGTAAAGGGTTCATTATAATATTATGTAAACTATGTTATGTTAAACACACCAGCGGCTCGCTTGAGCCGCTGGTGTGTTGCTTGTTGTCGATATAGCATATGTGAAAAATCCCCCGACGGTTCATGAACCGTCGGGGATCATTATCATATCAGCCGCCGAATACGCTCAGCAGGAAGCCCGCCGCGATGGCGGAGCCGATAACACCGGCAACGTTCGGCCCCATGGCGTGCATGAGGAGGAAGTTTGTCTTGTTATACTTGCGTCCCTCATCCTGCGAAACGCGCGCCGCCATCGGCACCGCGGAAACACCGGCAGAGCCGATCAGCGGATTGATGCGTCCGCCGGAGGTCTTGTACATCACAACGCCGCCGAGCAGTCCGCCGATGGTGGACAGGGTGAAGGCGGCAAGACCGAGCAGGATGATGGCAAGAGTCTTGATGCTCAGGAAGTTCTGGGCAACCATCGTCGCGCCGACCGAGGTGGCGAGGAAGATGGTGATGATATTCATCAGCGCGTTCTGCGCGGTATCGCTGAGACGGTCGGTCACGCCGCATTCGCGGAACAGGTTGCCAAGCATCAGGCAGCCCACCAGCGGAGCGGTCGACGGCAGGAGGAGAATAACGAAGGTCGCAACCACGATCGGGAAAATTATCTTCTCGGTCTTGGACACCTCGCGCGCCTGCTCCATCTTGACCTTGCGCATCTTATCCGTCGTGCACAGCTTCATGAGCGGCGGCTGTATCAGCGGGATAAGCGCCATGTACGAGTACGCGGCGATGGCAATTGGGCCGAGCAGATGCGGGGCGAGCTTTGTGCATAGATATATCGCGGTCGGACCGTCCGCGCCGCCGATGATGCCGATGGAAGCCGCCTCAGGCCCCGTGAAGCCGAGCAGCACCGCGCCGAAGAACGCGAGGAACACGCCCAACTGCGCCGCCGCGCCAAGCAGCAGACTTTTGGGATTTGCAAGCAGCGGGCCGAAATCGGTCATTGCGCCGACACCGAGGAATATAAGCGACGGATATATACCGGCCTTAACGCCGATGTAGAAGAAATCAAGCAGCCCGGCATTGCTCATAATGTGGCCGTAGCTGTGATAATAGGGGCTTGCCTCGTCCAGAAACGCCTCCCACAGCTCCGGATGATACAACGCATTTTCGCCGAGACCGACGAAGTATGACAGATTCGTCAGCAGGCAGCCGAACGCGATGCCGCACAGGAGCAGCGGCTCGAACTTCTTCACGATGCCGAGATACAGCAGCACGAAGGCGATGATTATCATCACAAGGTTTTTCCATCCGCCCTCGGTCGTGAAGAATGCCGCGAAGCCGGACTCCATGGCAAGCTTCTCAAGAGTAGCTATTATATCCATAGCCGCCCCCTTATGCGATGACCACCAGCGGCGCTCCGGTCTCAACAACCGCGCCCTTGCTGACCGCGACCTGCGCGACGGTGCCGGACTTGGTCGCGACTATCTCGTTTTCCATCTTCATGGCTTCAAGTACTATCAGCACATCGCCCTCTTCGACCTTCTGGCCGGGTGCGACATTGATTTTGAGAATGTTGCCGGGCATCGGGCTTTTCACTATCTCTCCGGAGGCAAGTGACGCGGCTGATGCGGCAGCCGGAGCGGCAGGCGCGGCAGCGGGGGCAGCGGGTGCTGCGGCGGGAGCCGGGGCGACGGCGTCATACTCGTCTATGAGCATGGCCTGCCCCATCTCTACCTCGACCTCATATACACGGTTATTCAAAGTTACCTTATATTTCATCTTCCTTGACCTCCTTGATGGATATGAAGCGCAGCTCGTTGAGCGGTTTGCCGAGGGTGTCGGCGACTATCGCCATGACCATGGCGGCGTCGCGCGGGTCGGTGTCATAAAGCTTCAGCTCGCCCGCGGTGCCTGGAGCGGGCTTGGCGCTGACCGGTGCGCTCTGCGCGGCAGGAGCAGGCTCGGCCGCGGCCTTTGCGGCTGCCTTTTTATTCTGCGCGACCATGATCTTGCCCATCAGCATGACGACCAGCATCAGCAGGATCAGTCCGACGAACACGATGAGATATCCAAGGATAGCGGTTATTCCGGCATTTGCGACGGAAATGTTGACCATATCTGTCATGAGAACGCCTCCTTACAGCTCCGTTATGGAATAGCTGACGACGCGCTCCTCGCGCTCGCGGCGCTTGGCAAAGAAGTCCTCCGCGACCTGCGGGAACACGATGTAGCTCAGCACATCCTCCTCACAGCGCGCGGTGTCTCCCAGTGCCTTCTCCGCCTTTTCATAGGTGTCGGCGGGCAGCGTCGCGGCATAGCGTCCCTCGACCGGCTTCTCGCCGCTGAGTATCTTCGCGCGGATCTCCGGATCGATCGGCGCGGGCGTACGACCGTATTCGCCGCGGCAGTAGGCGCGCATCTCCGCACCGACGTTCTTGTACCGCTCCCCTGCCAGCACGTTCTGCACGGCCTGCGTGCCGATGAGCTGGCTCGTCGGGGTGACGAGCGGAGGATAGCCCATGTCCTTGCGGACGCGCGGCGTCTCGAGCAGCGCCTCGTCGAACTTGTCCAGCGCGTTCATCATCTTGAGCTGGCTGAGAAGGTTCGAGAGCATGCCGCCCGGTATCTGATAGTTGAGACACTGTGTGTCGGTGCCCATCGAGATGGGGTTGAGCGTGCCGTCAGCGATATACTCGGCGCGGATAGGCTTGAAGTAGTCGGCGATCTCGTATAGGAGCTTCTCGTTGAGGTCAACGCCGTAACCCAGTTCCTTGAGTGCGCAGTAAAGCGTCTCGGTCGCGGGCTGGGACGTGCCGCCGGAGAAGGGAGAGATGGCCGTGTCGATAACGTCGGCTCCGGCCTCGATGCCTTTCAGATAGGCCATGAACGCCATGCCCGTAGTGCTGTGCGTGTGCATGACGACCGGCAGGTCGACCGCGTCCTTCAGCGCAGCTACGAGGTCATATGCGGCCTTGGGCGTCAGAATACCGGCCATATCCTTGATGCATATGGAGCCGACGCCCATCTGCGCCATCTCCTTTGCAAGTTTCACATAGCTGTCGAGCGTGTGGACTGGGCTTGTGGTGTATGAAATAGTACCGGACGCCATCGCCCCCGCTTCAACCGTCGCCTCGATGGCGACGCGCAGGTTATCGATGTCGTTGAGCGCGTCAAAAATGCGGATTATATCTATGCCGTTGCGGACGGACGTGCGCACGAAGCGGCGGACTATATCGTCCGGATAGTGCTTGTAGCCGAGAATATTCTGCCCGCGGAGCAGCATCTGGAGCTTTGTGTTCGGCATCTTCGCACGGATCTTGCGCAGACGCTCCCACGGGTCTTCGTTGAGGTAGCGCAGGCAAACGTCGAATGTCGCGCCGCCCCAGCACTCGGCGGAATAGAAGCCTGCCTTGTCCATCGTCTCAAGGATTGGCTCAAATTTTTCATAAGGAAGTCGTGTGGCAATGAGGGATTGGTTCGCGTCGCGCAGCACGGTTTCTGTGAATTGTACGTTCATGGCTCCTCCTGTTTTATTTATATGGAAATACGTACAGTATCCCCGAATTCTGTTCAATGTATTATAACATTTGTTTTTCCGCAAGGCCAGACCAAAGCTCAAAATCAGGCTTTTAGATAAAAACCGTTAAATTTTTGATGAAGATCCGTTGGTTTTTTATGCAAGTTTGCCCATCAGTTGGTTAAATGCTTGACGTTTTTGTCCGATACGTGCTGTGCCCGAGTCACGACCGGCACGAAGCGGTCGGGCGTGCCGCAGCTGAGCTAGGGTGCTTCTTTAGGGTATGCTGCCTCCCGCTGCGGGGACAAGTCCGGAACATTCCCAACGCGGCGCTGGCTGCATATAATGGGCTTAGGCGGCGTATGACGCTGTCTAAGCCCATTATCGGGAGGAAATTATGGACGAAAAAGAATATTACGGCATGAAAATATACGCCAATTCCGTCTGCGGCGGCAGCGGAAACGGCTGCGGATGCTGCTCCTGCACCGGCCCTGCCGGGCCGATGGGGCCGCAAGGACCTGCTGGCCCGCAAGGCGTTCAGGGGCCTGTCGGCCCGCAGGGTCCGCAAGGCGAGCGCGGTGAAACCGGAGCTACCGGCGCGACTGCTCCGTCAATATATGCACAACACGGAAATTGCCGTAACCATGCGGCTTTCCACTATCTTAAAGACAATTAAACAGCCCCTATGATTACACCTAAAACGCCGTAGCAAGGTTGGACAAGCCTTGATATGGCGTTTTTTAGGTAGAAGCAAGCTCACGCCTTAGTTATCAGCGATTATTGAGAATCAAAATCTGCTGTGGACGAAACGTGACGATGCACAAGTTAGTTTGCCCATAGAGATCAATACGAAAGGCAAAAGGTATCTTAGTTGAGTGCCATTTTATATATCAGGGAAGTGATAAAAGACATGAGGCTACCGCTAAATTTGCCCTATTACTACGGACACACTGGTGAACAATACGCTTTTTTCCGTATCCACAAATTGTTAATTACCGACAGTCATTTTGATGGTATTTCTTCTGATGCGAAGCTGTTATATGGGCTTCTGTTGGATCGTATGGAATTATCCTACCGAAACGGCTGGATCGACGAGCAGAATAAAAAAACAAACGCCCCTTCGTCAAGCAGACGGAGGGGCGTTTTCTGGTATTTTGCAACAAAAAGGACTCACTCCGCCAAATCGTTAAAAAAATGACGGATTGACACAATTTTAACACAGAATTGAC
>ERZ772876.1646-NODE-1646-length-21758-cov-9.352255_pt1 | contig 21758 bp, 14 predicted proteins | sample MGYA00580584_ERZ772876 | MGnify/ENA primary metagenome ERZ772876 (study PRJEB29015, sample SAMEA2737728) | human gut metagenome | biome: human gut; feature: human-associated habitat; material: faeces | place: China | collected 2012 ... | reverse complement strand
GGGCGTGGACCTCGAAGCCCTTATTGCCCACTCCTGTCAGCAGGGAAGCATTGAGATGCTGGCCGAGTGGGAGGGCACGGCCGACTACCTGCTCGGATCGCCTTTCTCCATACCCGACTATGCCTATGATTATACCTCCCTCATCAACGACCTCCGGGAAGGCTGCTCCGTGGAAGAGACCCTGAAGCGTACAGCCCATCGTGCCATCAACCTGTGGCAGGAGTTCCACAATCAGGGCGTCAGCGGCATGGTGATGGAAGTGACCCGTCTGCGCGACCTCAGTCCCCTGTGGGACGTGTTGCGGCAGACCCTCGACCTGATGCACGAATCAATGGACGAGGTGAACCTCACGACCGACGCGCCGGCCGTTTACGGTGAGACCTACGGCAAAGGCTACATGCGTGCCTTGGTTGACAAGTATGAGAGGGACCATTCCGACTTTTTCCAGAACACACGGGCTTTTTACGCTGTTGATCTGCCGGGCTACCTGCATGCCGCCTTCGTACATAGCGGCAACATGAGCCTTGCCTCCTACATCAATCGGCTGGACAAGGTGCTGGCCGACATCGTGGTCACCCACCGGCAAACCGACGGGAAGCACGACTTCCTCTACAATGTCTACACTAACCTTTCCAACTACAGCAGCAGTGAAGAGGCGCGCGAACGCTATCACGACTGTCGTTTCGACCAACTGACGGGTTGGGGCACTTTCTACGAAGATCTCATGGACTATGTGAACCAATTGCCGGACGAGCCGGGTCGTATCCTGACCCCCATTGCCGATCACCTCACAGGCAAATGGAAAGTTACGAAGCTTTTCTATAAGGAGTATGGCGAGTGGGTACCCGAAAAGCTGCCCGTAGGCTCTGCACAGACCTTCACGCTGCGCGCCAACGGCGAGTTGTTCAGGACTCGTACTTCTGCCTACTGGACCGACTTATACCTATCGGACTGGGGAGACACGGACGATACCGACTTTACGTTCCGGATGGACAAAAGCCTCTGCAAAATCCACCGCCTCACCAAGAACAAGCTGGAGCTTACCGAAGAAGGCTTTCCCCAATACAAGATGCGTCTCCGCCGTGTCAGCGACGAAGACGAGAAGACCCTGGCCGAGCGCATGGTGGGCAAGTGGATCCTGTCCAAACGCTACCAGAAGGTGGACGGAGCATGGGTGGAAGTGACGGACGACCTGCCTCTGGAATGCTGGAGTGAGTATACCGAAGCCGGTAAGTTCACCACCTATACGCGCTGGGCCGACGAAGAACACCTGAACGAGGACATGACGTGGAGAGTACACGAACTGACCGGAGTAATAACCTATTGGCCATCAGAAGAAGCCTCGCTTGCCTACTTCCGGATTGCCTTGGAAGACGACGACACGCTGGTCATGAACTACGCCGAGAACTACAACCCGACCCAGGAAGAACAAGTTAACACAGAGTATAAGGACATATTGGTAAGAAACTGAGTTTACGAAACGACATAATTTATGAATCTCAAATTTCAAGAAACAATGAAGAAATATCTCAACCATATACTGGCGCTGTTTATTGCGCTAACGGCTCTGTCATCCTGCAGCGATGACAACGAACCTTCTCCGGTTCCGGAACCGGATCCCACACCGAGTGGCTACTGTCTCATGTTCTACATGTCGGGCGACGACAAAATACATGACATTACTTTAATGGAGAGTGCCCGGCAAGCAGCAGCAGTATCGGATGAGAACGTTGCCGTTACGGTACTGCATAAAAACTCCGGTGAAGGAGAAGGCGAAGCGCACAACGGTACGCACCGTTACACCGCGCAGAATGGCGTTTTGACCGAAGACCCGACATTCGATCCCGGTGAGGATTTTGCCATTACCGACCCCAAGGAACTGACGGATTTTATCCGCTGGTCGGTAGAGAAATACCCCAACCGCCATTATCTGCTTGTAATTGGCGGACACGGTAAAGCGTTTGTTCCATATGAAGATGAGGATGCGACCTCCACTAAAACGCGTGCGACACTCTATGATGACCACAAATATATGTCGTCCGCACAATTGGGAAATGCAATCCGCCAATCGGGTCAGAATCTTGACGCTCTTATATTCAACTCTTGTCAGCAAGGAAATATTGAAATGCTTGCGGAATGGGAAGGTACTGCCGACTATCTGCTCAGTACTCCTTTTATGTTGCCAGACTTTGGCTATGACTACGCTTCGCTTATCGGTGACCTGCAACAGGGACGCTCTGTAGAAGAGGCTCTTGCACGTACCGCCCACCGCGCAATCAATCTTTGGCAGGAATTTCACAACCAAGAAGAATGCGGGATGGTGACACAAGTTTCCCGAATCCGTGACCTCACTCCCCTGTGGGAGACAATGCGGCAGATTATCGGCGCGATGAATAAATCCATAGAAGATAGAAACTTCACTACCGATGCCCCGGCCGTGTATGGACTGCCGATGATGGCGATAGCAGCAGACTGCTTCTGGGTGAAGTCCACCAGACCGGTAGCGGCCAGCAGACGAGCGCCCATGTAGGTGCCGAAGATACCGAACTGAGCGGCAGCGCCCAGCAGCAGGCTCTTGGGGTTGGAGATCAGGGGTGCGAAGTCGGTCATGGTGCCGATGCCGAGGAAGATCAGCGGCGGGTAGATGCCCAGCTTGACGCCCATGTAGAGCATATCGGCCAGGCCGCCGTTGTTCAGGATCTCGACCCACATCGGGTGCTCGAGGCCGTCACCGACGAAGTACTGCATATGGATGACGCCGCTGCCGGGGAGGTTGGCCAGGATCATGCCGAAAGCCATGGGCAGCAGGATCAGAGGCTCGAACTCTTTGACGATAGCGAGGTAGAGCAGGAAGCAGCCTACGCAGATCATCACTGCATACAGCCAGCCGCCCGGCTCACCGAACTTGGCAAAACCGGAACTCTGGAAAATACCGACCAGAGTCTCAATAAACTGAGTCATGTTTTTCCTCCTGTGTTAAAAGGGTGCGGTGGTGTCGTTGACGCCAGCCTTGCCCCAGCCATTCTTGCCGCGGCGGACTGCCTTCAGCACATACTTGCCGTTGCCCATAGAGTAGATGGCTGCCATGATGGCTGCCACAACGTCGCCGGGGATGCCGGCCTCGACCTGCGGGGCAGCAGCCTTTGCAGGAGCGGGCGCAGCGGCCTGTTTCACAGGAGCAGCCGGTTTTGCAACAGAAGCAGCCTTAGCAGCTGCCTTCTTGCCGTTCATGGCGTCAAAGATTTTACCCTCCAGCGTGATGATAGCCATCAGCAGGACGAGGATCAGAAACACCAGCACAATACCGGTTATGGTAACGATCACATCATAACCTAAATCCATGGTCTTCCTCCTATTTACTTTTTTCTTTGCCGCCCGGGGGGCGGGCGGCAAAAAGCGATTTGAAGATATTATACAATATTTTCCGGGTCGATTCAACAACTATGAACAAAAATCATATTGTTTTTCACGGTTCTGTGAACAGCGCTTTCCTCTCAGCGGCGGCCCATGCGGGGGGTGGCGTCCATGAAGCCGGTCTCCAGCTTGTCACCCAGACGCAGGCTCATGGCCGTACCCAGCGCGACACAGTTGACGGGGTCAGGCGAGACGGTCACTTCCACCTTCAGCTCCTGGCTGAGGTACTCAGGCAGGCCGTGGAGCTGTGCGCCGCCGCCGGTGAGGACGACGCCATTGCGGTAGATGTCGCCGGCCAGCTCCGGAGGAGTCTTCTCCAGCACCTGATGGGCGGCGGTGCCGATCTGCTCGCTCAGGCGCATGACCGGCTCGTAGAGGTCGGCGGTGGAGACATTGACGCGCACGGGCAGGCCGGTGAGCAGGCTGCGGCCCTTGATCTCCATGGTCTCGTTGAAATCTGCCTTCTGGGGGCAGCAGGCCACGTTCTTTTTCAGGTTCTCAGCGGTGCGCTGGCCGATGGCGATGCTGAACTTGTTGCGCACGAACTTCAGGATCTCTTCGTCGTAGTGGTTGCCGGCCACGCGGACGCTGGTGGCCTTGACCTTGCCGCCGAGGCTCAGCACGGCGATGTCGGTAGTGCCGCCGCCGATGTCGATGATCATCCGGCCATCCGGCACGGTGATGTCGATGCCGGAGCCGAGAGCTGCGGCGATAGGCTCATCAATGAGGTAGACCTGACGCGCACCGGCAGCCATGACGGCCTCCACCACGGCGTCGCTCTCGATGCCGGTGATGGCGGCAGGCACACAGACGGCCACACGGGGCTTGACCATGTGGGAGCTGTAGACCTGATTGACGAAGCGGCAGATGAGCTCCCGGGTCATGGTGTGGTCGCTGATGACGCCATCCTTCAGCGGGAAGATGGCGGAGATGTAGTTGGGCGTGCGGCCCACCATTGCAAGGGCCTTGTCGCCGGCCTCAAGCACGCAGTTCTTGCGGGTATCCACCGCCACCACGCTGGGCTGGTTGAGCACGACGCCCTGCCCCTCCTGCGCGATGATGATGGTCGTCGTACCAAGATCGATACCGATGTCATTCTGTGCCATAGTCGTGATATTTCCTTTCTCTGCTGCCCATTCTCTATTTCTATCGCCCATCTCCGGGCGCGGGTCATCAAAACACATTATAGTATAACACAGGTGTATCCAAAAAGAAACCCTTAAAGGTTCTCCTGCTCCGGGGGCAGAGCCTGGGCCAGCAGGGCGGCCAGGCCGCTGTAGCGCAGGTTCTGGCGGATATTGGACATCATCCGGTTCACCACGTCCCGCCGGCCCACCACGATGCAGAGCTTCCGCCCGCGGGTGACGCCGGTATAGAAGAGGTTGCGGTAGCACAGGCGGGGCGGCACCTGCGCCGCCGGGAGGATGACCGCCGGGAACTCGCTGCCCTGGCTTTTGTGTACCGTGATGGCATACGCAATTTCCAGCTCGTTGAGGTTCTCCGCCGGGTAGACCAGCCGCCGGTCGTCCATCCGCACCACCATGGAGCGGCTGCGCACGTCGATGGACTCCACGATGCCGATGTCGCCGTTGTAGGCGCCCACACCCTGTTCCCCGCCGATGCGCTGCCACGTGATCTCGTAGTTATTGCGCACCTGCATCACTTTGTCCCCCACCCGGAAGACCCGGGCCGCGCTCTGCAGCTCCGGCTTGCCCTTCCTGGGCGGGTTGAGCATGGCCTGTAACTCCGCGTTGAGGGCCTGAGTGCCGGTGGGGCCGAGCTTCGTGGGGCAGAGCACCTGAATATCCTTCACCGGGTCGAACTGATAGCTGCGGGGCAGACGGGTGGTCACAAGGTCGCAGACCAGCTTCTGGGCCGCGTCGCCGTCGGCTTCGAGAAAGAAGAAATCGTCTGTCTTTCCGCCCTTTTTCAGCGGTTCGCCCGAGATGATGTGGTGGGCGTTCTCCACAATGAGGCTCTGAGCGGCCTGCCGGAATATCTCGTTGAGGCAGACCGTCGGCACCAGCCCGGAGCGGATGGTCTCGCCGAGGATATTGCCCGGGCCGACGCTGGGCAGCTGGTCGGCGTCACCTACCATAATAATCCGGCAGCTGTACCGCAGTGCCGCAATGAGGGCCTGGAACAGCTTGACGTCCACCATGCTCATCTCGTCGAGGATAACGACGTCGCACTTGAGCAGGTTCTTGTCGTTGTGGATGAAGCTGACCACGCCGCCGGTGTAGTCCACTTCCAGCAGACGGTGGATGGTGGAGGCTTTCCGGCCCGTCAGCTCGCTCAGACGCTTGGCGGCGCGGCCTGTGGGAGCGCAGAGGGCTACCCGTTCGGCCTCGTTCTCGAGCAGCTGCAGGATGGCGTTGACCGTGGTGGTCTTGCCGGTGCCGGGGCCGCCGGTGAGGACAAGGCAGTTCTCGGTCATGGCCTTACGGATGGCTTCCTTTTGGAGCGGCGCATAGGCAAAGCCCTGCGCCAGTTCCAGAATCTGGATGTTCTTGTCGAGGCCGTGGGCCGTCTGCTTTCCGCGCCTGGTCAGCATGGCCAGACGGTCGGCGATGTCCTGCTCTGCGGCCAGCAGATCCGGCAGATAAATATACGGTGTGCCGTCGAACATCCGCACCGCCAGTTTCCCGGTCTGGATGCAGCTGTCCAGCGCCGCCGCCAGCTTTTCGGGGGGCTGGTGGATGAAGTTCGACGCTGTTTCCAGCAGCTGCGCCCGGGGCAGACAGGTGTGGCCATTGCCGGCGTTGTGACGCAGGGTGCGCAGAAGGGCGGCTTCCAGCCGCTGGGCGCAGTCCCCTGCCATCTGGTAATACTGGGCGATGCTGTCGGCGTGGCGGAAGTCCAGCTGCAAAGGTTCGCCGCAGAGCAGGTAGGGGTTCTGCTGGATGGCCTGCATGGCCCCCGGCCCGAAGGTGCGGAAGACCTCCATCGCCCGGCGGGGGCTGATCTCGAACTGAGCCAGATAGGCGATGAGCTCCCGCATTCCGAACATCCGCTTGAACTCCTGCTGGATGCGGTCGGCCTTGTCCGCCGAGATGCCCGGGATGAGGGTGAGCTGGGCGGGGTCGTTGGCGATAACTTCCAGCGCCGCCGCGCCGAATTTGTCAATGATCTTATCCGCCGTCCGAGCCCCGATGTAGGGCAGCGACCGGCTGGCGAGGAAGGCGTAGACGGCCTCGAGGTCTTTGGGCATATCCGTCTCGCACTCCTGTGCGTGGAACTGTCGGCCATAGGTAGCGTGGTTCTCGTACCTGCCCCGGCAGACGACGCTCTCACCGGCGTGGAGCTCTCCCACCACGCCGCACACAACGGTGACGACACCGCCGCCCGACACCTCGAACACGGTGTAGCCGTTGTCCTCGTTCAGGTAGATGATGTCCTCTACCGTGCCTTCCAGCCGTTCCAGCTCCTGCTCCATCGTCCCGCCTCCTCGTTTTGACACAACTATATATAGTATAGCGGTTTTGGAGGGATTTGTAAATACAACAAAAGCTCCCCCGAAGGGGAGCTGTAGGCGAGGTTTAATCCCCCACCCCATATGCATTTTCTTTCATCAGCCGATTGCGCACTGCAAAGTACGCCGGGATGAGGAAGAAGCAGGCGAAGAACCATGCCACAGGGTTGGCAATGCAGGCCGCAAAGTAGCCCCAGAGCGGCACGAACCAGAAGCCCACCATGGCACGGGCGACCATCTCGGCCACGCCCGCGAACATGGCAAGGCCGGAATAGCCCAGGCCCTGGATGGTGTAGCGGTAGATGATGAGGACGGCCAGCGGGATGTAGAACACGCTGTTCCAGAAGATGAAGCTGCGGGCATTCGCCATGATCTCCACCTCGCTGCTCTCGAGGAAGAGGCTGATAAGCGGCACATCCAGCACACGCAGGATGAGGAAGGATGCCACGCTGTAGACGCAGCCAATGCCCAGCGCGGTATTGACGCCCCGGTCCACACGCTTGAGGTCGTGAGCGCCCATGTTCTGGCTGGCGTAGGTGGTCATGGCGGTGCCGATGCTCTCCAGCGGCACGCTGAGGAACTGGGCGGCCTTGCTGCCTGCGGTCTGCGCGGCCACGATGCTGCTGCCCAGACCGTTCACCGCGCCCTGCAGCACGACGCTGCCGATGGCGGTGATGCTGCACTGCAGGCCCATAGGGATGCCCATGTTGCAGAGCTTGAGGCAGTGGCTGGCGCTCAGACGGCCCTCTTCCCTGCTCCATTTCAGCTCCGGGTAGTGGTGGCCGATGTAGATGAGACTGCCGATGCCCGCCACCGCCTGACTGAACACGGTGGCGAAGGCCGCACCGAACGCCCCCATCCGGAAGATGAGGATACAGAGCAGGTCGAGGCCGATGTTCAGCACGCTGGCCACCAGCAGGAAATAGAGAGGCCGCTTGCTGTCGCCCAGCGCGCGCATGAGGGCGCTGGTGACGTTGTACAGCAGGGTGAAGGGGATGCCCCAGAAGATGGTGCGGATGTAGATGTCCGCGATGTCGATGATGTTGTCGGGGGTGTTGGTCCAGACCAGCACCGCCCGGGTCAGGGCCACCGTCACCACCGTGAGCACGACGGCGAAAAAGAGGCTCAGCCAGACGGTATTGGCGGTGTAGCGCCGCATCTCTCTGTAGTCCTTCGCGCCGAAGGTCCACGAGATGGGGATGGAGAAGCCACAGGCGATGCCGTTGACGAAGCCCAGCACCAGATAGTTCAGACCGCCCACGCTGCCCACCGCCGCCAGCGCATCCACGCCCACGAAACGGCCCACGATGATGGTATCGGCCAGATTGTAGAACTGCTGGAACAGACTGCCCAGCATCAGCGGCACCGCAAAGGCAAGGATGAGCTTGAGCGGGCTGCCCTGTGTCATGTCTTTTGTCATACAAAGCCCCTCCCCGGGCGGTCACTTAACATTTCTTTGCCAAATTTTTACCGACAAAAACGCCCTGCCGGACGAGGGGCAGGACGTTTTGCGTTTCATGAGTGGTATTATACTCAGCTCATCGTGATTTTGCAAGGGGTTTTTCTCAGATTTCTTCGTACAACATTGCTATTTTCTATCGGTGGTTTTTGGTGATTGTGCGCAGGGGAGCGGCAGGGCCCTCCTGCTGCACTCCCTCTCAGCCTTCATAATCGTACTTCCGTATGGAGTCATAAAAGGAATTCCACCAAGCAAGATCCGGCGACTGACTGACCCTTACCCATTTTCTTGTCTCCCAATCTCCTCTCAAATCCGGCGGCTGACTGTCATCCTTGCCCGGCTTCCACACCCAGTCACCCTGACTGTCCGTTACCCATCCGCCTGTTTCCGGCTGCTGGGTGCTTGTCTCCGGCTGCTGGGTGCTTATTTCCGGCTGCTGGACCGTGGTGAGGCTGTCCGGCGAGAGAGTCGTCGGCCCGCTGAGGCCACCGACGGAGGGGGCCGGGTCGTCCTTCTTGCTGTCCTGCTTCCCGCCCACGAGCTTCACGATGTTACCGGTAAATGTCTTCCACACCGTCGGGTTGGAGGCGGGCTGCTCGGACGGACGGACCGCGATGGAGCCCATGTCGATGATGGTGGGATCCTTCGGGGCTGCGCTGAAGTCGGTCACGCCGCCGACGGTACCCGTTCCCGGCTGAGTCAGCTCGGGCAGTCCGCTCAGGGAGCTGCTTTCTCGACCGGAGAGGACCGTTCCCCATTGCTCTTTCTCCTGCTTGCGGCGGGCGATCGCCTCTTCCACCCGGGCAGTCTCCTGCGCTTTCTGCTCCTCATCGCCAACGCGGTACACGAGGACCAGTTCCTTGCCGTTTCGGCGCAGGGCGGTCTCATCCGAGAATGTTTTTCTATCATATCCCGTCTGCCCGACAACATGGAATTGATAACGCCCCTCATGGGACAACTCGAGTTCGAATGCACCATTCACGCCGACCAGATCTTTGATCCGGGCCAGCGGAATGACGGCCTCCATTTCCCGCCCTTCCCCATCAAGGAACCGGATGCGAAGCTCATGGACTTCCTTTGCAAGCTCCCGCAGCGAGTCGCCTGTCATCCGAAAGAGTGTGCTGTGGGCATCGAAGCTCAGGACCTTGTTGACCGGGTCATACTCCGCCGTGGCCACATTACCAAGCTCCTGTGTGCCATCCAGATGGGTGATCACGCCGACGGTCTCGTACATCTGCTTCACACGGTCCGGCACCTCGCCGGTCTGCACGCTTGGAGCGTCGTCCTCGTCGTCGTCCTCGTCGTCGTCCTCGTCGTTCTCGGTATCATCGGGCTGTTCCGGCTTGTCCGGCTGCTCTGGCTTGTCTGGCTGTTCCGGCTTGTCCGGCTGCTCTGGCTTGTCCGGCTGTTCCGGCTTGTCCGGCTGCTCCGGTTGGGAGGGCGTCCGCCGGTCGTAGCTGTAGTCCTCCATCTTCTTCCCGTCGGGGTCGTAGCGGGTCAGACTGCCGCCCGTCACCTTGTGGTCGTCGTTAGAGAGGGCGTCATTGGGGATCTCGCCGACTATGCCGCCGCCGATGGCCGCAGTTTTGCCGCCGGTGCTTGCGCCTGCCTTGGCCTCCACCTCGGCGTCGCCGGAGATATAGATGTGATTGGGATTGCTGGGCGGCGCATCCGGGGCTATCTCAGACCACGCACCCGCGCCGTCGCCAATGCCTGCCGCGCCGGGGCGGGGGTCTTCTTCAAGGCCGCTGTAGCTGCCGCCCGTGGCCGACACCTTGCCGCCGGAAATCTCGATGTCGCGGCCCGGGCCGTACACACCGCCGCCGATACCGGCAGCACCCTCGCCGCCCACGGCTTCTACCGTGCCGCCGGTGATCTCGATGTTTCCGGCACCGCTTTCGTAGCCGCCGCCGATGCCTGCGCCGCCGCCTTCGCCGCCCTTGGCGGTGAGGGAGCCTTTGGTGTCGTTGTCGTCCTTGATGGTCAGCTTGCCGGAGGACTCATTGCCGTTCTTCTCAAGACCCGCATTGCTGCTGCCGCTCTTCAGCTCGTTGGCGCCGTCCAGCTCGATGGCGGCATCGCCGCCGCCCTCGACCCGAACAGCAGCTTTGCCCGCATCGACTGGGCTGTCATCGCTGCCATCCCCCTCGGTCTCGTCGCTGACGTCCCCCTCGGTCTTGCCGCTGCCATCCCCCTCGGCCTTGCCGCTGACGTCAATTTTCAGGTCGTCGAAGGTGACGTCCACGTTGCCCTCGGAGGTGTCGATGGTGACGGTGTTCTTATCCGACTCGCCGGTGATGACGGTCTCCCCCTCATCCTTCTCGAAATCCTTTTCACCCTGCTTGACATTGTTATAGTTTCCGCTTTCATCGCTCGCACCTTTGACCGTAATGTCGCCGTCGGCGATGTTCCATGTTTTCGCATAGGCCGGGATGCCGGAACTCACCACGATGCCCGCGATGACGGCGGCGGCCACGCCCCGCCGGAGTGCGCTCTTCAGTCTCATAGTACATCTCCTTTCGTTTTGTGTATCATGCAATGCCGTCGATGCGGCTCAGGCTCTCCTTTGAGGGGCTTATGAGATGCTCCAAGTCCTCCGGCAGCCAGATCTTTATCTCACCCTGGGTATCCGGCAGGTCGTCCCAGTCGTCACCAAGGTCGGTATAGCTCCGCAGGTCACTCTCCAACAGATTGGTATACTTTGTGCCATCCGGGACGGTGGTTTCCAGCAGGAAAAGCCGTGGCTTATCCTCCTCGGGAGCGATGGCCTCAAATCGGGAAGCCAGCTGTTTCAGGGACTCCTCAAGCCCGATTCTCGGCGTTTCCGTTCTCGCAGGCTCGAGCCACCAATCCAAACTCGGGAGATCGTCCCTTTTTTTCGCGAGTTGGAAGTCCATCATATCCAGCTCTTGTTTCAGGGACTCGTCATGCCCGATTCCCGGCGTTTCCTCTCTCGCAGGCTCGAGCCACCAATCCAAACTCGGGAGGTCGTCCCTTTTTTTCGCGAGTTGGAAGTCCATCATATCCAGCTCTTGTTTCAGTAATTCGTCGCGTTCACGTCTGAGCTCTTCACTCGTTTTTTGCTCTACCCCTTCGTGGGTCAATATCAGCCGCTCCTGCGGCTCTGGCGTCTGCACCGGCACCCACTCCAGATAGCGCTCCGACAGGTCGCCCCGCGTCTCGCCGTCCAGCCGGAGGCTGATGTCCTCCCTGTTCTGCTTCAGCTCCACGTCAGCGTCCTCGCCCGCCGCGTCGGCCATCTTGTCCACGCTATAGTGGGTCATGGTGTCCTCATAGCGGAAGAAGATGTCCTCCACGCCGTCCTCCCGGAGACTGGAGATGTCGGTGGTGACGGTGGAGCGGGGAGCGGCGCTCTCAATAAGCACCACACCCCCCGGGGTGAGGACCTCTCCGGCGTCGCCGGCCTTTACGCTGCCGACCATGGGGTCGGTGCTCTCAATAATGGCCAAAGCAGAATCCAACCGCTGGATGGTGACCCGGCTGGAAAAGAAGCCGCCCACCACCATGCCGCCGGGCAGGGGTTCGGGAGCGTTCTCCTGCACCGGGGGCGGGACGTCATCATCATCGTCGTCCTCGTCGTCGTCCGGCTGGGGCTTGGGGGTGGAGGTGTAGTCGTAGCCCATCCCCTCCATCACGGTGCCGTCCGCGTTCAGACGGGTCAGCCGTCCTCCCGTCACCTTATGTTCATCGTCAGAAAGGTTCTCCGTGGGTACTTCGCCGTAGCTGCCGCCGATGGCCGGGGCCTTGGCGTCCGTCATCTGGCTTCCCGCCTTGGCCGTCACCTCGGCGTCGCCGCAGATGTAGAGGTCTCCCGGGTTCGGGTCGTCGGTGTCGTCCGACGCGTGGCCTGCTCCGTCGCCGATGCCTGCCGCGTTGCTCCCGCCCACAGCCTCGATGGTGCCGCCCCGGATGGTGATGTTGCTACCGGTGCTCTCGATGCCTCCGCCGATGCCTGCGCCGCCGAAGCCGCCCTCAGCGGTCAGCGCGCCTTTGGTATCGTTGTCGTCCTTGATGGTCAGAGTGCCTTTCGACTCGTGTTCGTTCTTCTCAAGACCCGCATGATAGCTGCCGCTCTTCAGCTCGTTGTCGCCGTCCAGTTCGATGGTCACATCGTGGTCGCCCTGCACGGTGACGGCGGCTTTGCCCGCATCGACTGGGCCGTCACCGCTGACGTCCCCCTCGGCCTTGCCGCTGACGTCGATCTTCAGGTCGTCGAAGGTGACGTCCACGTCGCCCTTGGAGGTGTCGATGGTGACGGTGTTCTTATCTGACTCGCCGGTGATGACGGTGTTGGTGTCGTCCTTGTCGATGGTCTCGCCCTGTGAGACCTTGTTCTTTCCTTCGGCGTCGCCCGCTTTCACGGTGATGTCGCCGTTGGCGATGTCCCACCGGGCCGCATAGGCCGGGATGCCGGAACTCACCACGATGCCCGCGATGACGGCGGCGGCCACGCCCCGCCGGAGTGCGCTTTTCAGTCTCATAGTCTGTCCTCCTTTGGTCTGTTCGTCTTTTGAAAAATCAGCCTTTTTCGATACAAGCTTACCAAAAAATCCGGAGAATGTAAATAAAAACTGCGCGAATCGTGGTGTTTTCGGCGTGAATGGCGCAAAAAAGCCCTCCCGAGCGGGGAGGGCCATAGTCTGTCTTATTCAGAGTAGTGCGCCAAAAACTGCTTGGTGCGCTCCTCCTGGGGGTGGTCGATGAGCTGGCGGGCCGGGCCTTCCTCCACCACGACGCCGCCGTCCATGAATAGGATGCGGTCGGCCACGTCGCGGGCGAAGTGCATCTCATGGGTGACGATGATCATGGTGGTCTTTCGGTCGGCGAGGTCCCGCAGGACACGGAGGACTTCGCCGGTCAGCTCCGGGTCAAGGGCGCTGGTGGGCTCATCGAAGCAGAGGATGTCCGGGTGGAGCGCCAGGGCGCGGGCGATGGCCACCCGCTGCTGCTGACCGCCGGAGAGCTGGTGGGGGTAGTGGCCTGCCCGCTCCGACAGGCCCATCTGGGCCAGCAGGTCACGGGCCTGTGCTTTCAGCTGGGCGTGGATGGCCTTTTTGTTGGCCTTGTAGTCGGGCTGCTCCTTTGCCAGAAGCTCCCCCGCCAGCATCACGTTTTCCAGCGCGGTGTACTGGGGGAAGAGGTTGAAGTTCTGGAACACGAGGCCGAAGTGGAGGCGCTTTTTCCGCACCTCGCTCTCCCGCTGGGTGGCAGGGTCGGCGGCGTCCCACATGGTCTCGCCGTTCACCCTGATGACGCCGGTGTCGGGACGCTCAAGGAAGTTCAGGCAGCGCAGCAGCGTCGTCTTTCCTGAGCCGGACGAGCCGATGATCGCCAGCGCCTCGCCCTGTTCCAGTGTGAGCGAGATGTCCTTGAGAACTTTCGTCTCGCCGAAATTCTTCCCGATGCCAGAGGCTTCGAGTAATGCCATAATTCAGTATCCTCCTTAGCAGCGGAAATAGTCCATCTTTTTCTCGGCCCAGTCCAGCAGCAGGGTGAGTGCGCCGACAAAGACGAGGAAGAAAATCGCGGTGGAGAACAGCGGCCAGATAAGGCCCTTGGCGCTGTACTCCTTCGCCATCATGATGATCTCCTTGTTGGCGATGACATTCGCCAGCGAGGTATCCTTCACCAGCGTGATGACCTCGTTGCCCATCGGGGGCAGGATGCGCTTGACGACCTGCAGGAGCGTGACCTTGAAAAAAATCTGGCTCTTGGTCATGCCAAGCACCTGACCGGCCTCGGTCTGGCCTTTCGGCACAGCCTCGATGCCGCCGCGGTAAATCTCAGAGAAGTAGCAGGCGTAGTTGATGGCGAAAGCCACCACCGCCGCCACCAGACGGCCCGAAGAGCCGGAGGGCCAGGGGTTGGTCATACCCAGCAGGCCGGGGCCAAGGTAGATGACGATGATCTGGAGCATCAGCGGCGTACCGCGGATGACCCACACGAAGGTCTTGACGACGCCCCGCAGCGGTGCGCACCGGCTCATGGAGCCAAAGGCCACCACAAGGCCCAGCGGCAGCGAAAACAGCAAGGTCAGAAAGAACAGCTCACAGTTGAGCGCGAATGCGCCGGTCAGACGCTCCAAAATCACAGTCACAGAATCACTACACCTATCCGTTTATAATGTAAGTTACTCAGCCAGAGTCAGGCCGTACTTGTCGGCCAGAGTCTGCATGGTGCCGTCAGCCTTCAGCTCGTCGAATGCATTGTCCACAGCCTCGGCCACATCGCTGCCCTTGCGGAAGGCCACGCCATACTCCTCGACGTTCAGCTCATCCACCATCTTGAGGTTTGCGTAGTCGGTACCCTCGCCGATCATGGCAGAGGCCAGAGTCAGGTCGAGGACGGCGGCGTCAGCAGTGCCAGCGGCGACTTCCATCAGGCAGTCGGTCTGAACAGCCTTGGAGATGAAATCAGCCTGAGACAGGTCGGCGTTCTCGGTGATGGTGGTCTCACCGGCAGAGCCGGCCTCGGCCACCACGGTCTTGCCGATGAGGTCGGCGGTGGAGGTATAATCGGTGCCGTCCTTCACCACGACGACCTGGGCGTTCTTGACGTAGGGCTTGGTGCAGGCCATATTCTCCTCGCGGTCATCGGTCAGGGTCAGGCCGTTCCAGATGCAGTCGATGCTCTTTGCAGCCAGCTCGGTCTCCTTGGTGTCCCAGTTGATCTCCACGAACTCCGGCTCGCCCCCCAGCTTCTCACAGACAGCGGTGGCCAGCTCGGTATCGAAACCGGTGAAGTTGCCGTCGGCGTCGGTGTAGTTCATCGGCTCATACACGGTGTAGCCGATGACCATCTTGCCGTTGGACTGGATGTAAGCCAAGTCGCTGTCAGCGGCCACGGAGCTTGCCGGGGCGGCAGAGGCGGCGGCAGAAGAAGCAGCCGTAGAAGTGGATGCAGAACCGCCGCAGGCGGCAAGGCTCAGCGCCATCGCACCGGCCAGAAAAGCAGATACCAGACGTTTCATGTTGTAATTTCCTCCCTCAGATTCAGCAGAAGCGGCGCTTCGTTTTACCGCTTTACCATGCTAAATTGTTAAACCGTGACTATAGAATAGCGCGTTTTGCCCCGTTTTGCAAGAGGAAAACCGATTTTTTCGCGTTTTGCCCGCAGACCGCCCCTTTCCGACAGGGTTTTCGGTGTATTTGTACAAAGGACAAAAAGAAAACCGCCACCTCACGGTGACGGTCAGACTTTCCGTTCAATTTATAATGACGCATTCTCAAACGCATCCCCTGTGGCCTTTTGCAGGGCGCCGATGGAGATGGTGCAGAGGGCCGCGAGGTCGGCGTCCGAGCCGTCGGCAGGGATGTCCGCCACCTCTTTCTCAGTCTTGCCCTTGAGGTAGCTGCAATAGCCCTCGCTGTGCTCGTACCACTCCTTGCCGAGGCTGGATGCGTTCCGCATCCCGTAGCTGTCGCCCAGCTCAAGCTTGGAGCGGACGGTGTCCGGGGCGGTGACGCCGCCGTCTGCCGCGATGGTCAGCGCAGGCTCTGCCATGTCGCCGATGGCGCTGGTCACACGGCCATCGGCATCCAGAGTCAGGGCCACGACGGTAAGGTCAACTTCTGCGTTCACATCCTTGTCGTCGGTGGCGGTGATGTCCGAAGAGGCATTCTCCGCCTCCACGCCGAGGCTCACCCGGTCGCCCTTCGCCGCGCCGAGGGCGGACGCATTCGTGCAGGCTTTCGCCACGGCGTCGCGGTACTTATCCACCCGGATGGTGCAGCCGGACAGCAGGTCGGCGTCCACAGCTTTGCCGTCCTTATCCGTTTCCAGCATGGATGCCTGTTCCGGCGTCATGCCGGTGAGGTAGTCGGCGAAGTCATCGGCCTGCTCGGCCCAGCCCTTTTTCAGCGAAGATGCCGCCGCCAGCGGGTAGTCGTCCCCTTTCTGGCGCTTGGTGCGGTAGTCGGTGGGCATGGTGACGACGCCTTTGCCGTCGGCGGTAACTTCCACTTCCAGCTCATCCAGCATCACGTCGGCCAGCTTGCCGTCTCCGTCCAGCAGGACGGCGGCGGCGATGGTATGGATGGTGCCGGTACGGGCCTCATCGGAAGCCTCGGTCAGGATGCCGAGGCCGGTCTTCCAGCCGCCGGTCTGGGTGGTGCTGGCGCTGCCGGACGAGCCGGACATGGCGTTCGAACTGCTCATGCTGCCGGAATCGCTGTTGCCTTTGCGGCAGCCGGACAGCAGCAGTGCCGCCGCCACGGCACAGCTCAGAAGAGCTTTTTGTCTCTGTGTCATAAGCGTTACGCTCCCTTTCATCTCTTTGGGAGTAGTATAGCCCGACAGGAGTCTATTTATTTATGTATCTTTTTGTTGGAAACTGTGTTATACTTGTCCTGCGGCCTACCCCGCCCAGTTTTATTAAAGGAACCCGGGTTGCGGCTCCCAGCGTCTGCTTCGCTGCCGCTCGCATCCTGCTGGCCGCAGCCCCAACAGCTCCTCCCTGTTTCCGCCACTGGCGGCGGTCGTCGCCGTTGCATTTGTAAGTGGCTTGACGGATGGCTGAAGGGCCGTAAGCACTAAAAAGGACCCCCTTTCGGAGATTGCCGCTCCGGGAGGGGGTCTTTTCCTTTGGGTGTGCCAATGACATATCGGCTTCCACATTTATCATCTTTATTATATGCGATTTCCTGCAAAAGTCAAGCACCGCACAGAAAATTTACAACTGTGCTCTGAGACCGACGTGTTATCTGGCGAAGTTCCAAAATAATGACGCAGCAACGCTGCAAAACAAACTTCGCCAGAGTGGCGAACTTCGGGTCAGCTGGCGAAGTTCGAACTTCGCCAATCAGGGGAACTTCGCCAAGTTGGCGAACATCCAATATTAAACTATATATCGTTTATTTTATAGAACTTCGCCACTTATTCCACCACAGTATCGCTCACATCAGCGGGCTCAGCAGGCGGAGCACACTGTCCAGCAGCGTCCCGGCCAGCGAGGTGCGGCAGTCGGCCAGCTGCACTTCCCGGCACTCTGGCAGGGTGCGAAGCACATCGTCCCGCAGCGCAATGACCTGACTGTTATAGAGCAGCAGCGCCCCGCACTCAAAGTGGAGGAAGAGGCTGCGGTAATCCATGTTGATGCTGCCCACCACGGCGGCGCGGTCATCGCTGACGTAGCACTTGGCGTGGAGGAAGCCGGGCGTGAACTCGTAGATGCGCACCCCCGCCCGGAGCAGCGGCACATAATAGGAGCGGGTCAGCCGGAAGATGAGCTTCTTGTCCGGGATGCCCGGCAGCACCAGCCGGACGTCCACGCCCCGCTTTGCCGCCGCCTTGAGGGCTTCCAGCATGGTCTCGCCCACCGCGAAGTAGGGCGTATAGATATAGACATACCGCTGGGCCTGATTGATGATATTCAGGTAGACCGTCTCGGCCAGAGCCTCTTCGTCCAGCGGGCTGTCCCCGTAGGGCTGTATCACTCCGTCCGACTGGGCAGACAGGGACTCAGCCTGAGGCATAAAGGGCGCATAATCCTCCTCGCTGGGGCGGAAGGCGTTCCAGTGATCAAGGAACATCACCGTGAAGTTCCAGACCGCCGCGCCCTCGGTGCGGAGGGCTGCGTCCTTCCAGTAGCCGAACCGCTCTTCTTCATTGATATACTCGTCGGCCAGATTGATGCCGCCCGTATAGGCTGTATTTCCGTCCACGACCACGATCTTCCGGTGGTCGCGGTGATTCATGACCAGCGACACCAGAGGCACCACCGGATTGAACGGGATGCAGCGGATATGCGCCCGCTCCATCTGCACCACGAAATCGGACGGCAGACCCAGCAGACTGCCGAAATCGTCGTAGATGAGCCGGACATCCACCCCCTGCGCCGCCTTGCGGACAAGGATGTCCTCTACCCCCTTCCACATCTTGCCGGTGCGGACGATGAAGAACTCGAGGAAGATGAACCGCTCTGCTTTTTCGAGGTCGGCCAGCAGGTCAGGGTACATGGCCTCACCGCAGGGGTAATATTTTGCCGTGGAGTTTTTCCATGCGGGGTACGGCCCGTACTCCGAAATATACCGGCTCAGTCCCCTGCTGGCGGGGTCGAGGGCGTCGGTCTGGCCCGGCTGCTGGGCGAGGTCGGCGGTGTGCTGGCGCTCCACCGCCTGCATCCGCTGGCGCATCCGCTTGGCGGGGGCCTTGTTGCCGAAGGCCAGATAGAGCGCACCGCCCAGCAGCGGCATCATGCCGATGAGGACGAGCCAGATGATCTTATAGTCGCTGTTCTCGTCCTTCCGCACGAGGTAGAGGGTGATGAAGAGGCTGAGGACGTTCAGCCCCGCATTCACCCACACCTTTCCGGCGGTGAGGGAGAAGAAGGCCCAGAGCAGCCAGCCGATCTGTAGCAAAACAAGGGCCACTGTGACCGTGGCCCTGTTGATGACACGATTGAAGAACCGTACGACCGGCAGCCGAAAGAACATCTGCGCCTCCCCCGCTGCCCTGCGGCAGCATTTTTATGGGAATAGTATAGCGCAGAGATACGGAGATTTCAAGCTCAGGCGTCCGCGTCCTCGAAGCCCACCATGAGGCCGCCCAGCTCGGCGTAGTAGCTGCACAGGCCGCCGCACTCGGTCACCCGCACCTGTGCGCCCTCGAAGACAGCCCGCACCATGTGCATCAGGCGCTCGGCGGCGGCGGGATTGCCGCAGTGGGCAATGATGACCTTACCGTTCGTGTAGCCGTGGCCTTTGAGCTCCAGCACGATGCGCTCGAGAGCGCCGTGCTCGCCGCGGGTCTTGCAGAGGACATCCAGTTCGCCCACATCGCTGGCCTTGCCGATGACCCGGATGTTGAGCATCCGCGCCACAGCGGCCACAGCGGGCTTCACCCGGCCATTCCGGGCCAGATTCGCCAGCGATTCCAGCGAGAACAGCAGATGGGTGTGGTGACGGTAGCGCAGCATCTCTTCGCACACCTCGTCAAAGTCCCTGCCCTCTTCGATGAGCGCACGGATATGCTCTGCCAGCAGCACCAATTCCGGGCCGGCAGACAGGCTGTCCAGCACAAAGACCTGAGCACCCGGGTGCTCTGCCTGATACTCCTCTGCGGCCAGCTGGGCGGCGTTGCAGCTGCCCGACAGGGTGCCGGTAATGGTGATGGCATAAATTTCATCTGCGCCCTCATAAGCCTCCAGCCAGTCGCCGATGTTGGGGCAGGAGGTGCTGGTCTTGCCCTTATAGGTGCGCAGGGTAGTCGCCATTTCCACGGCGTCCAGCGTGCCGTCGTCGAGGTATTCCCTCTCGTCGGTCACGATCTTCAGAGGCACAGCAGCAAAATCAATGCCATCCAGCGCATACAGGCTGGCAGAAGAGTCCACAACGATTCGTTTCATATCCATCTATCTCCATTCCAGCGGGTGTCCGCCGCATTTTTTACATTCGGTGAGTCCACTATATCAGTTTTTCAAAAACCTGTCAAGCGATTTTTAAAATTCTTAATATCGTTTTCATAAACGGTTGACCCCGACTCAAAAATGCGCTATACTACCACCATGAATCAGGAAATGAAACGCCGTGTCACGGCCTGCGCCGCCGGGTTTTCCCTGCCGCGCTACCGGGAGCTGCCCTCCGTGGGGCTGTATCTCGACCAGACCGTGCAGCTCGTCAACAGCTGCTTCCGGGGCTTCCCCGGGGTGGAGCTCACCCCCTCCATGGTGAGCAACTACGTCAAGAAAGGAGTCATCTCCCACCCCGTCAAAAAGAAGTATTCCCGCGAACAGCTGGCTTCTCTCATCTATATCGTATTGTCTAAAAATGTCCTCTCGCTGGAAAACATCGACACCCTCTTTCAGATGCAGCGGGCTCACTGCACCGCCGCCGAAGCCTACGACTACTTCTGCGACGAGGTGGAGAACTGCCTGCCCTACATCTTCGGTGCCAGCCGCACCATCTGCGGCCTCGACCCGGATGCCGCCGACGAAAAGCGTCTGCTGCGCGGTACTATCGTCGCTGCTGTGAACAAGATGTACCTCGACTGCTGCTTTGTCGCCATGCGGCAGGAGGAAGCCCTTTGGCCGGGGATACTCGGCGACCTCGAATAAAAAGAAAAACGTCTGTACCTCCAAACGAAGTACAGACGTTTTTGTTATGCTCTGATTTCAGGCATCCTGCAGCTCGCCACGGCTTGCAGCCTTGAGGTAAGCGAAGATGAAGCCATCGAGGTCGCCGTCCATGACAGCGTCCACGTTGCCGGTCTCATAGTTGGTGCGGTGGTCCTTGACCATCGTGTAGGGCATAAAGACGTAGGAGCGGATCTGGTGGCCCCATGCGATCTCGTTCTGGACGCCCTTGATGTCGTCGATCTTATCCATGTGCTGCTGCTTGGCGATCTGGTACAGCTTTGCCTTCAGCATTTCCATCGCGTAGTCGCGGTTCTGGAACTGGCTGCGCTGGGTCTGGCAGCTGACCACGATGCCGGTGGGCTTATGGATGAGTCGGACAGCGGAAGAAGTCTTGTTGATGTGCTGGCCGCCGGCACCGGAGGAGCGGTAGACCTGCATCTCGATGTCCTCAGGGCGGATGTCCACCTGGATGGTGTTGTCCAGCTCGGGCATGACTTCCAGCGAAGCAAAGCTGGTCTGACGGCGGGCGTTGGCGTCAAAGGGAGAGACGCGCACCAGACGGTGGACGCCGTTCTCGCTCTTGAGCAGGCCGTAGGCGTTGGCACCCTTGACCATCATGGAAGCGCTCTTCATGCCGGCCTCGTCGCCGTCCTGATAATCCAGGACCTCGACGGTCATGCCGTGAGCCTGCGCCCACTTGTTGTACATACGGTAGAGCATCTCGGCCCAGTCCTGTGCCTCGGTGCCGCCGGTGCCTGCGTGGAAGGTCAGGATGGCGTTGCTGTGGTCGTACTCACCGTTCAGCATGGTCATCAGCTGCAGCTCGTCCACAGCCTTGCCCACGGCGTTGACGGCCTCTTCGGCCTCCGGCACCATCTCGGGGTCGTACTCCTCGTCCAGCATGACCAGCATGGTCTCTGCGTCATCGTAGAGGCCCTGCAGCTTCTCGAAGCGGGTCAGCTTGCCCTTCAGGTCGCCCACCTCGTCAAAGACCTTCTTGCTCAGCTCAGCGTCGTCGTAGAAGCCGGGGCGCGACATGGTGTGCTCCAGCTCCTGCACGCGCTTGCGGGAAGCGTCGATGGCCAGCGCCTCCTCCAAGTCCTTTACAGCGGTGTGGTATTCAGCCAGCTGTACTTTCAGTTCATCAGTGGTGATCATCGTTTTATTCCTCTCGTCTCAAAGAACAGGAGCAGCCTCTTCATCATCAGCCACGCACACGGGCAGGCCCGTCTTAGTACAACCTCTCAGTCTCGCTGGCGCTCGACAGCTCCCCTAGTAGGGGAGCCTCTGGCGAAACCGTTCACTTTGCGGGGACTGCC
>ERZ772876.1635-NODE-1635-length-21977-cov-3.693322_pt1 | contig 21977 bp, 19 predicted proteins | sample MGYA00580584_ERZ772876 | MGnify/ENA primary metagenome ERZ772876 (study PRJEB29015, sample SAMEA2737728) | human gut metagenome | biome: human gut; feature: human-associated habitat; material: faeces | place: China | collected 2012 ... | reverse complement strand
CCAACAGAAGGTGCGGGCACTGCTTTCCAACCCTGCACATGCGGCACTGAGCCTCGCGTTCAACGGTGCGCTGGCGGTGAATTTTTACCACATCTGGATTGATTCCCAGAAAATGCAGCGTGTGGCGGGGTGGCTCGGCATGGAGAACGGGCTGTTCGTCCCCCTTTGCGCCGCGTTCTTTGCCATCGCGGCGGCTCCGGCGGTGGGGTGCGTGATTTCCTATTATATCTCTGCCGGTCAGGAGGACTACCGCAGGATGAAAGGGGAGACCCTTCGCTCCGGGGAAACCGGAATCCCCATGGGAAAGGCGCTGCTGATTCTGTTTGCCGTTTCCGTGGTGGGCATCAGCGCCATTCTTCGGGCGAATTTCTACTATATGGACGATTCCCCCCGGGCGGCGCTGGGGTACAAGCAGTGGGACTATTTCAGCCGGTATCTCTCGACGGCACTGGCGACGCTGGTGCATGGGGGAGACTATCTGGTGGATGCCGCGCCGCTGCCCCAGATGCTGGCCATGCTCATTATGGCGGTATCCGGGATACTCATGGGGTATATTTTCTGCGAGCGGACAACATTTTCCGGCTGGGAGCTGGCGGTGCTGTCGATTCTGGGGCTGAATCCCTATTTCCTCGGCTGTGTCAGCTTTCGGTTTGACGCGCCGTATATGGCGCTTTCCGTGCTGGCGGCGGTGGTGCCGCTGCTGTGCCGGAACCGGAATACTGCGGCGTATGTGCTTGCGTCCGGGTTGGGGATTCTGGCGGTATGCACCAGCTATCAGGCGGCGGCGGGGATTTTCCCCATGCTGGTGGTCGCGCTGGCACTGCGGATGTGGAACCGTGGGGAATCCATCCGGGAGGTCGGGCTTTTCTGCCTGAAATCTGCGGCGGGGTATGCGCTGGGATTGATCTTCTTCAAGCTGGTTATCATGATTCCCGCCGACACCAGTTATGTGGGCAACGCTCTGCCCTCGGCGGGGGAGCTGATTCCCCATTTTTTGAAAAATCTAAGAAGCTACTACGCTCTGGTCTTGTCGGATTTCAAGCCCTTCTGGCTGATTGCGGCGGTGCTGGCGGTGATCGCTTTCTGCGTTCGCGTGGTTTTGGATTCCCGGCGGAAGACAGTTCCGGCCATCGCCATGACTGCCGCGGCGCTTGTCCTGATGGGGCTGATGTGCTTTGGACTGTATCCCGCACTGGCCGCCACGGTGTTCGCACCCCGGGCAATGTATGGCTTCGGCGTGCTGCTTACCGTGTTCGGCATGACGGCGGCGGAAGGGAAGAAGCGCTTCTCCCTTAAGATACCGGCGGTGGTTCTCAGCTGGATTTTCTTCGTGTTCGCCTTCACCTACGGAAACGCCCTGAGCGTTCAGAAGGATTACACGGATTTCCGCACCCAGCTGGTGATTTCGGATTTGCAGGAAATGGAAGCGTTCCAATCCGATACGCCGGTGACGGTGCAGCTGTCCGGCTCCATCGGAAACGCGCCGGTTCTGCGGAACATGCCGCAAAACTACCAGATGCTGAACCGTCTCATCCCCGGCACCTTCGGCGGGGGAGACGACCTGACCCAATATGGGTTCTACTGCTACTATGGCATGCGTAACGTTGTGTGGAATCCGGATGTGGATTTGCGGGAAATGGACTTGCCCGTTGTGGAGGACAACATGTACCACACGATCCGCGGCGAGGGAAGCTGCGTTCTGGTGGAGCTGAAATAGTAAAAAATCCCGGAAAGCAACAGCTTTCCGGGATTTTTGCGTATAAAATGGAATCACTCGGCGAAGTCGGCCTCTTCGGCAACGGGCTCGTTCGCGGCAATCTCGGCGGCAGGCTCTTCGGCAGGGGCTTCCTCAACAGGGGCCTCCTCTGCGGGAGCTTCGGCGGGAACTTCCTCTGCGGGCTCTTCGGCAGGAGCTTCCTCAGCGGCAGTCTCTTCGACGGCCTCCGGCTCTTCCTTGCAGCAGGGGCACTTGGGCAGGGAAGCGAAAATCTTCTTCGCCCATGCGACAATCTGATCGCCGTAGGTAGCAACAACGTAGACGGCACCGGCAACGGCAGCCAGAGCGGCCAGGACTTTTACGATTACATTGAATGCTTTCATGGAAATGACCTCCAGAATTTTTTGGGCAGCGGCGCAGACCTGCGGCGCTGTGATTTTTACACTCCAAGTATAACCAATGTCGTTAAAAAAAGCAATACGTAAATTGGGAATAAATTGAAAACAATGACAGAGTTTTGTCAGATATACCCATACATTCCCCGGATACTGACCTCCCCGGCGTTGACAGCTTCCACATGGGAATCGGGAAATTCCACCACCAGCGCGCCTTCGTCGTCAACGTCCAGCGCCCGCCCGTGGCGGACTTCTCCCGCGCCCACCACGGAAATTTCTTTGCCGATGGTGACGCAGTTTTCCCGGTAGAACCGGAGCATGTCCTCCTTGCCAGTGAACAGTGAGGCGTCCATTTCCCACAGCGCCTCCATCATGGCGGCGGTGACCCGGCAGCGGTCGATTTCCCGGCCTGCGGCCATGGCGAGGGAGCAGGCTCTGTCCCGGATTTCCGGGGGAAAATCCTCCGCCCTCTGGCAGCAGTTGACGCCGATGCCCACGATCGCCCAGCCGACGCCCCCGGCGGAATTCAGCCCCATTTCCGTGAGGATTCCGGCGAGCTTCTGCTTTCCCCAAACCAGGTCGTTCGTCCACTTGATGCCGGGGCGAATATGAACGGCGCGTTCCACCGCGTGGCATATGGCGGCCGCGACGGCGCAGGTCAGGTGCATCAGCTCCTGAGGCGCACACTCTGGACGCAGAAGGATGCTCATATAAATTCCCACCCCCGGCGGGGACAGAAACGACCGTCCCATCCGTCCCCGGCCGCCGGTCTGGCGGTCGGCGATCAGGACGGTGCCGTGGGGAGCGCCCTGAGAAGCAAGCACTTTCAGTCGATTATTGGTGGAATCCAGCTCGGGAAATACGAAAAGCCGATCTTTCCACGGATATTCCGGGGGAAGGAACGAGAGAATCTGCTCTTTCATGTCAGTCAATGTCGCTCAGCACTTCCTCGGGCGGGTTGTCCAGAATTTCGGGGTGGGCGAGAATGCGGCGGTAATGCTTAAAGAATGCGGCATAGTAGAAGCCGTCCACGATCCGCTCGTCCATGGTGAACTTGATGTCTACATACTTTTTCTCCACCACGGAGCCGTCCTCCTGCACCTCTACCGCCCGACGCTTCATGCCGAAGGCACCGAACACCGGCAGGTTGCCGAAGTCATACAGGTGGTGGTAAATGGGCGGAATGCCCAGACTTCCCATCGAGGTGAAGAACAGGCTGCCGTGGAAGGGGCTGACCTCCAGCAGGAATTTGGGCAGCATCCCGAAATAGTCCATCGTTTTCAGCAGCCACACCGTGAATTTCAGGAACACGCCGGGAATCAGCGTGAGCGCACCCGCCGTGTTGTCAAAGCTGGAATCCAGAGGCGTGTTTTTGACGTTCTCCACGGCGGATTGCAGCTTGCGGTAGACATCGTCGGCGGTGTCATGGGGATTCAAGTGCACCTTGACGATGGTGTCCGGGGAGTCGGCGGTCATTTCCTTTTTGACGGTCATGCAATACTGAATGTCGTCGCCATGCGTATAGACCTTCTGCCCCGCGAGGAACCGGTTCAGGCCGGGATAGCGGCACACGCCCCGGCAGTAGGCCGCCAGCAGAACATGGGTGATGCCGAAGCTGGTCAGACCCTCCCGGCGCTTGCGGCGGATGTAGCGGTCAATGTGAGTGATCTCCAGAGAATCTTCAAAGAGATTGGACGAGGTGTTCCGGGTGACCATGATGTAGGGGGAAACCTGCGCCATGGGAGGCAGGGTGCGCAGGCGGCGTCCGTCGGTGCGGTCGCCCCATGTGGGGTGATACTCGTCCACCGGATGCACCCGGATGCCGAAAAGAAGGATCAGCATTCCCAGAACCATGAGAAAGTCCGGCAGGCACTTGCCGCCCGCGTAATAATCGTGTTGAAGCAGGAACGCCCGGTAGCAATACATTAGGAACAGCAGCGGGCAGCACAGAATGGGAAACAACAGCAGCACGGCGTGCTTGCGGCGTCCGGCGGTGATATCTGTGTAGAGGAAGGCGAAGAAGATCACCGCGACCCAGAACAGAAACGCCATCAATCGACTGGAAACGCCGGCGGAGAAGGTTATACCTGCGTACCAGGCCATGAGCCAGACGGGAATGGCGGTCTTATAGAATTGTTCTTTTCCGGACAGGAGGGCGATGAGCGCGTACAGCACGGCCGCCGCGATTGGCAGAACGATTTGGCTCCACACGAAATGCGCGTCTCCGGACCCTTTCAAACCGGAGAGCGCAATGCGGGCCACTGCCGAGCAGACCATGCACAGCGCCATCAGCCAGGTCAGCGCGTTTTTGCGGCTGACATAGAGATGAATTCTGTTTTTCATAACAATGTAATTATAACAAACCTCACCGGGCTTGGCAATAAGAAAAGCGGGCGAAACGCCCGCTTTTTGGAAAATCTTAAGAGTTTCCGGCGAAGGGAAACGAAAACGGAGTACCGAATTTACAGCGACTTCGTAAGAGCCGCGATGAACGCCGGGGTCGTGCCGCAGCAGCCGCCCAGCAATGCGGCACCGTTGTCCCGGCACTGACACATGATTCCGGCGAATTCTTCCGGTGTCTGGGCGTATACGGCGGTACCCTGATCGTTGATGGTGGGAATGCCTGCATTGGGCTTGCAGATCAGGGGAATCTTCACACTGCGGCGAAGCTTTGACACCAGATGGGGTGTCAGCACGTCCGCCGCCACGCAGTTGAAGCCAACGGCGGCCGCACCAGCCGCTTCCAGATCGCGCAGCACCTTTCCGCCGTCCGCCCCGGAGAACAGCGCCCCGTCCGACTGCATGGTGAAGGTGTACATGGCGGCTCCCGCGCCTTCCAGCTCGGCGGCGGTGAGAATGGCCTCTGCCTCCTGGGCGTAAAGCAGGGTCTCGCCGATGAGCAGATCGGCCCCGCCGTCGATCAGACCGCGGATCTGGCGGCGGTAATTCTCCACCAGCAGGTCGAAGCAGTCCGGGTTCCAGCTGTCGCAGTAAACGGCCAGGGTGGTCAGGTCGCCTGCGATGAGACACCCGGGGGCGGCGGAGCGGGACAGAGCAACCAGCGCTTCGTTGATCTTCTCCGTCTGGGCGTCCATGCCAACGGTTTTCAGGGCGATGGGCTGCGCCTGAAAGGTGGGCGCGTAGATGATCTGGCTGCCCGCGGCGGCGTAGGCGCGCTGGAGCGTGACCAGAGGTTCCGGGTTTTCCAGCACCCACTGCTCGGTGCAGCAGCCCTTGGGCATTCCGGCGGCGCGGAGATTGGAGCCGGTGGCGCCGTCCAGAATGCGGACGCCCTCCTGAATCTTCTGCTGAAATTCTTCTTTTGTAAGCATAAGGATACCTCTCTTGATGACCAGCCCGGGAATGTGCATAATGCGGCGCGTCCCGGCAAAAACTGGAGAATGGATTTGACGTGATTATAAACGATTTTTGAATGGATTGCAACAGGCATTGACCTTTTGAGGAAAATCTGCTACTATAGCAAAAGTCTTGGGAATTTTTGGGAAGCCGTCAAGTTTGGCTTTCCCGGGATTTCAAGGAAAAGGAGACACATTTTATGAAGAAAACGGTTTTAAGAGAATATGCCCGCCTGATCGTCCGCAGCGGCGTCAATGTCCAGAAGGGGCAGGAGGTGCTGATTTACGCCGACCTCGACCAGCCGGAATTTGTCCAGATGGTCGTGGAGGAAGCCTATAAGGCCAAGGCGAAGAAGGTCACGGTGGAGTGGAACTACCAGCCTCTGCAGAAGCTCCATGTGCGCCACCAGTCCGTCAAGACGCTGGGTGAGGTGCCCGAGTGGCAGAAGGCCAGATTGCAGCACTATGTGGACGTGATCCCCTGCCGTATCCACCTGATGTCCGAAGACCCCGACGGCCTGAAGGGCATCAACATGGCGAAGCTGGCCAAGTCCCGTCAGCTGCGCTATCCCATCGTGAAGCCCTACAGCGACCAGCTGGAAAACAAGGATCAGTGGTGCATCGCCGCCGTCCCCGGCGCGGCGTGGGCGAAGAAGGTCTTCCCCGGAATGCGCACCAGCACCGCCATGGAGAAGCTGTGGGAGGCCGTTCTGTTCACTTCCCGTGTGACCGACGACCCTGTGAAGGCGTGGGAGGAGCACAACGCCGACCTGCATGACCGCTGCGCTTATCTCAACAGCCTGCACATCCGCAGCCTGCACTACACCGCCGAAAACGGCACCGACCTGACCGTGGGTATGATCCCCGAAGGCGAGTGGAAGGGCGGCGGAGACACCAGCCTGCAGGGCATCTTCTTCAACCCCAACATCCCCACGGAGGAATGCTTCATTTCTCCCAAGCGGGGCGAAGCCGAGGGCATCGTCTATGCCAGCAAGCCCCTGAGCTATCAGGGTCAGCTCATCGAGAATTTCTCCGTCCGCTTTGAAAAGGGCAAGGCCGTGGAGGTCAAGGCGGAGAAGGGCGAGGAGCTACTCAAGACCATGATTGCCATGGACGATGGCGCGTCCTATCTGGGCGAGTGCGCGCTGGTGCCCCAGCATAGCCCCATTGCGGAGAGCGGCATCCTGTTCTATAACACCCTGTTCGACGAGAACGCCGCCTGCCATCTGGCGCTGGGCATGGGCTTTGCCGACACCATCAAGGATTTCCAGAATAAGACGCTGGACGAGTGCCGGGCGCTGGGCGTCAACGATTCCATGATCCACGAGGATTTCATGATCGGCTGCGACAGCATGAACATCGACGGCATCTGCGAGGACGGTAAGGTCGTACCCATTTTCCGCAGCGGCAACTGGGCGTTCTGATCGGAAAAACCGCTGATGCACCACGATTTTTCGATTTTTTGAAAAAATCGAAAAAAGTGCTTGCATTCTCCGACAGTTTATGATATGATATCCGGGCGATTAAAGATTGCCCGGGGCTACTATGCCCTTTAACTGATAAGAAAGAGGTGAACGAAATGAAGGAAGGTATCCATCCCAAGTACGAACAGACCACCATCCGCTGCGCGTGCGGCAATGTCTTTACCACTGGTTCTACCAAGAAGGACATTCGTGTTGAGATCTGCTCCAAGTGCCACCCTTTCTATACCGGCAAGCAGAAGCTGGTTGACACCGGTGGACGTGTTGATCGGTTCAACAAGCGGTTTGGCCTGAAGTAAGACCCACAAATCCCGCACTGCGTGATGCAGTGCGGGATTTTTGTATTTTTGTGGTTGTTCGCGGCGCGGATGTGTGGTATAATAAGAGAAACGGTAAGAGGGGAAGTGCCGCCGGAGGAGAAACCGGGGTTTCCCATGAGAAAAACGGAGGTAACATGGAAGAAAGATTTGATAAACAGACGCAGGAACGGGCGGTTCTGGTGGGACTGAACGCGGACTGCTTTGCTGAGGAAGATACCGCCACCGAAAGCACACTGGACGAGCTGGAAGACCTCCTGGAGACCGCAGGGGGCTTCTGCACGGGCAAGGTGCTGCAAAACCGCCATACCCCCGATTCCCACAGCTTCATCGGCGAGGGAAAAGCCCAGGAGGTGCGGATGCTGGCGGAAGCGACCCAGTCCACCATGGTCATTTTCGACAACGAGCTTTCTCCCGGCAACATCCGGGCGCTGGAGGAAATCATCGGGCTTCCCGTTCTGGACAGGAGCGCCCTGATTCTGGACATTTTCGCCCAGCGGGCAAAGACGAAGGAAGGCCGGCTTCAGGTGGAGCTGGCGCAGTACAAATATCTGCTGCCCCGGCTGTCCGGCATGGGCACGAGCCTTTCCCGGCAGGGCGGCGGCATCGGCACCCGGGGCCCCGGTGAGACCAAGCTGGAATCCGACCGGCGGCATATCCGGGAGCGCATCAACCGTCTGGAAGAAGAGCTGGAACAGGTGCGCAAGGTGCGCTCCGTCCAGCGGGAGCGGAGAATGAAAAATTCCGTTCCGGTGGTGGCCATTGTGGGCTACACCAACGCGGGGAAATCCACCCTGCTCAATCAGCTCACCGGCGCGGGAATCCCCGCCAACAACCGGCTGTTTGACACGCTGGATACCACCTCCCGGCTTCTGACGGTTTCCGACAATCTGGACGTGATCCTTTCCGACACCGTAGGATTTATCGCGAAGCTGCCCCACCATCTGGTGGACGCTTTCCGGGCGACGTTGGAGGAACTGGAATTTGCCGACCTGCTTCTGCACGTCATCGACGCTTCCGACCCCCATCTGGAAGAGCATATCGCCGTGGTAGACAGGCTGATCTCCCAGCTGGCCAAGCCGGAAACCCCGGTGCTGAAATGCTACAACAAGGCCGATCTGGTGTATTCCGACGACATTCCTGTGGGGAAGAATATTGTTGCCATCTCCGCCAAGCGGGGCATCAATATGGACGGGCTGCTGAAAGCCATCGAGAGCGCCCTGAACCATGCCCGCCACCATATCGTGGTGCGTCTGCCCTATGCCATGGGCGGCATGGTGGAGACGCTGCATGACGGCGCTCAGGTCAAAAAAGTGGACTACACCCCGGATGGCATCGAGATCGAGGCTGTCGTGGACGGAATCCTCTACGGCAGACTCCGGGAATATATCATCGGGGAGTGCTGAGGATTGGACGAGTATCTGATACCCACCCAATTTGGCGAAGCGGAATTCGTGGAAAAGAAGTCCCGCTTCATCGGCCGCGTCTGGCCTGTGGACACCGAGGAAGAAGCTCTGGCGAAAATTCAGGAGATGAAAAAGAAGCACTACGACGCCACCCACAACTGCTGGGCGTACATCATCAGAGACGGCGCGGTGCGCTTCTCCGATGACGGCGAACCCGGCGGCACTGCGGGAATGCCCATGCTGCAGGTTTTGCAGCGGGAATGTCTTTTTAACGTGGTGTGCGTGGTGACCCGGTACTTTGGCGGCATTCTTCTGGGCGCCGGGGGACTGGTGCGGGCTTACACAAAAGGCGCAAAAATCGCTGTGGACGCTGCGGGCAAATCCATGAAGCGGGTATGGACGGCGGTGTACGTGCCGTGCCCCTATCCCTTCTACGAGCGGGTCAAGCTGGAAGCCGCCGCCTTTGGGGGCATTCTCCGCAAGACGGATTTCGGCGCGGAGGTGGAGCTGGAGCTGCTGTTCCCGGAGGGGCAGGTCAGCGCCTTCCTGGAAAAACTCACCGACCTGTCCAGCGGAACCGTGGAGGGCATGGAGACCGGGCAGGAATACCGGGCGTTTCCGGCGGAGACTACATAAACAAAGTGGAATAAGGAATGAGGGAATTACCATGACTGTGCGGGAAGAACTGGAATGGCAGGAGCATAAGCGCTTGAATCCTCTGGCGGCCTTCGCCGACCAGAGCAGGGGACGTCTGAGGTTTGAAGAACCCAGGGCGGAGGACGTGCGTACCTGTTACCAGAGGGACATTGACCGCATTGTCCATTCCAAGTCCTTCCGCCGCCTGATGCACAAGACGCAGGTGTTTTTGCAGCCTGAGGGCGACCACTACCGCACCCGGATGACCCACACATTGGAGGTCAGCCGCATTGCTGGAACCATCACACGGGCGCTGGGGCTGAACGAAGATCTGGCGGAAGCCATTGCCATGGGGCATGACCTGGGACACACTCCCTTCGGCCACGCCGGGGAGGACGTTCTGAGCCAGTGCCTTGGCAAGCCTTTCCGCCACAATGAGCAGAGCCTGCGAGTGGTGGACATTCTGGAAAAGGACGGTCAGGGGCTGAACCTGACCTATGAAGTCCGCATGGGCATTCTGGGTCACACCGGGGATTACTGGCCGGAGACGCTGGAGGGGCAGGCCGTGCGCCGCTCTGACCAGATCGCCTACGTCAACCACGACATTGACGACGCCATCCGGGCGGGCATTCTCACCGACGACGATATCCCCATCGACATCACCGACGTGCTGGGCCACAGCCACCGGGACAGGATCAACACACTGGTCTGCGATGCCATCCGCACCTCCCGGGAATTCGGGAAAGTCTGTCTGTCTCCCGACGTGGACAGGGCGCTCAAAGAGCTGCGCTCGTTCATGTTTACCAATGTCTACCGCAATCCGGTGGCCAAGGGCGAGGAAAGTAAGGCCAAGGATATGCTCAAGCGGCTGTTTGAATACTACATTTCCCATCCCGAAGCACTGCCGGAGGATTTTCAGCCCCAGCTGAGCTTTGACGGCATGGAGCGCACGGTGTGCGACTACATCGCGGGAATGACGGACAATTATGCCGTCGAAAAATTCCGGGAAATCTTCATCCCCATGGGATGGCAGGTTCACGGCTAGAGAATACGTAAAGAAGTTTGACGAAAGGAGGGGAGACCATGCCATTTCCACCGGCATTTATTGATGAAGTGATCGCGCGGAACCCGATTGAGGACGTGGTGGGGCAGTATGTGACGCTGAAGCGTTCCGGCTCCAACCTGTTTGGCCTGTGTCCCTTCCACGGAGAGAAGACCGCCTCCTTCTCCGTCGCGCCGGACAAGGGCATGTTCTATTGCTTCGGCTGCCACAAGGGCGGCGGCGTCATCAATTTCGAGATGGAAATTGAGGGGCTGAGCTACGGGGACGCCGTGCGGGCGCTGGCCAAGCGGGCGGGGCTGGAAGTCCCCGAGGACGAGCAGTACCAGTCCCGGTATCGTCAGCAGGAGCGGCTCTGGGCGCTGCACAAGGAAGCGGCGCGGTTTTTCCACAGCTGCCTTTACGCGCCCATGGGCGCATCAGCGCTGGAGTACGCCCGGGGGCGGGGAATGTCCCAGGCGACCCTGACCAAGTTTGGCATCGGCTACGCCCCGGACAGCTGGAGCGATCTGGTGGACGCCATGCGGAAAAAAGGCTACACCGATCAGGAGCTGCGGGATTCCGGCCTTGTGACGGTGTCCAAAAAGAACGGCAATCTTTTCGACCGGTTCCGGGACAGGCTGATGTTCCCTATCATCGACGTCCGGGGGAACGTCATCGGCTTCGGCGGGCGCATTATGAACGACCGGGACAAAAACGCCGCAAAATACTTAAATTCCCCGGAAACCCTGATTTTCAACAAGCGAAAGAACCTGTTTGCCCTGAATTACGCCAAGAAAAGCAAAATGGGCTACCTGATTCTGGTGGAGGGGTACATGGACGCCATTGCCCTGCATCAGTACGGCTTTGACTGCGCGGTGGCCTCCCTGGGAACGGCGTTGACGGACGACGGCGCAACGCTGCTGTCCCGGTATACCGACCAGGTGGTGCTGATCTACGACGGCGACACCGCCGGACAGAACGCCACTCAGCGGGCGATCCCCATGCTGGAAAAGGCGGGATTGCAGGTCAAGGTTCTGAAAATGCGGGACGCCAAGGACCCTGACGAGTTCCTGAAAAAGTACGGTGCCGACCGTTTTAAAATTCTGCTGGAGGAATCCTCCAACCGGGTGGAATACCAGCTTGCCGCCATTGCCCGGAAGTACGATCTGCGGGACGACGACCAGAAGGTGCGCTATTTGCAGGAATCTGCCGATCTGATCGGCTCCCTGCCCAGTGCCGTCCAGCGGGATGTCTACGGCGGGCGGGTGGCGGAGGCCGCGAAAATCAGCGCCGACGCCATGCAGATGGAAATCAAGCGGGCGTGGGAGCGACGGGTCTATCAGGAAAAGAGAAAGCAGGAGAAAATTGACTTGTCTCCCGCCCGGAATCTACAACCCAAAAGCCGGGACATCCGCTATACCAACATGAAATCCGCCATGGCGGAGGAAATGCTCCTGTCGCTGGTTCTGCGGGAAAGCGCCCTGCTGGACAGCACCGGCGGCCTGGAAGCGGAGATGTTCTCCTCGGAGCTGCTGGGACGGGTCTACGCCCAGTTAAAACAGCGCCATGAGCGGGGACTGGACGTTTCTCTTGCGGGGCTAACGGATTTGACGCCGGAGGAAATGTCCCACATTGCAGGCATCCTGCACAGACAGCAGGGGCCTGTAAACGAGCAGGCGCTGACGGACTGCATCCGCACCATCCAGAACGTGTATCAGGCGTCCAAAGTGACGACGGAGGACGATCTGCTGGCGGTGCGGGAACGAATGAAGGAAAGAAAAGGATTGAAAGCATGACAGAGCTGTTAGAGAATTCTCCGGTGAGTGCCGGCGAGGACGATGTGCGCCAATACTTAAATGAGATCCGGCGGTATCCCCGTCTGACGCCGGAGGAGGAGCGGGAGCTTGCCATGCGCTGCGCGCAGGGAGACGAGAGCGCCATTCGCCAGATGGTCAATTCCAATCTGCGTCTGGTGGTGTCCATCGCAAGAGAGTACGCCGGACGGGGCGTCGCGCTGATGGACCTGATTCAGGAGGGCAGTATCGGCCTTCTGGTGGCGGCGCGGAAATTTGATTATACCAAGGATTACCGTTTTTCCACTTATGCCACAAAATGGATCAGGCAGGGCGTGACCCGGTGCCTGATGAACCACGGCAGCGCCATCCGGGTACCGCTGCACACGGCGGAGCGGATGCGGAAGATCGAAGCGGTGCGCACCGCCCTGCGTCAGGAGCTGGGGGAGGAACCCACCGCCGCGCAGATCGCGGAAAAGTGCGGCCTGCCCGAGGAAAAAGTGGCGGAGCTGACCCAGCTGACGCCGGACATCTGCTCGCTGGACGTTCCCACGGGGGATGACGACGGCACTGCCCTGCAATCTCTGCTGGAGGATGCGCAGGCGCCCCAGCCCTATGAGGAAGTGGTGCGCGGGGAGCTGGACAAGACAATGGACCAGCTTCTGAGTACGCTGAACGAGCGCCAGCAGCAGATCCTACGGCTGCATTTCGGAATGGAGGACGGCAACTGCTATTCTTTGGAGGAGATCGGCAAAAAGCTGAGCATTTCCAAGGAACGGGTGCGTCAGATCGAGCGTCAGGCCATGGACAAGCTGCAAAAAATGGGTACCAGTCTTGGATTGGAGGATTTCTTGAATGAATGATCTGGATTTTTCCTTTGAGGACAGCCCGTGGGAAGCGTTTCTGCGAACCAAACGGGCAGGGGATACGGTTTCGGCCGCGAACCTTCTGACCATGCTGGAGGAAGAAAACGAACAGGTCGTGGAGGACGCCCTACAGGCATTGGAGGACGGCGGCCTGAACCTGAACGTCTTTGACCTGCCCAAAGCATCGGGCGGCGGAGAAGCGGCTCTGCGGCTGCGTCAGGAAGCGCAGTTGGTGGAAAAGGGCTTGAACCCCAAGGAGCTGGAACCCAATGACCCGCTGCAGCTGTACTTAGAAGAGGTTGCGCAGCTTTCCACTTCCGGGGACGAGCAGGCGCTGGCTGCAAGGTGTGCGGCGGCGGATGAACGGGCCATGGAGGCGCTGACCAATCTGGGGCTGCACCGGGTTCTGGAAATCGCCAAAGATCACGTCGGCTGCGGGGTGCTCCTGCTGGATTTGATTCAGGAGGGGAGCCTCGGGCTGTGGCAGGCCATTCAGGGCTACCGGGAGGGGGATTATGCCGCCTACCGGGACTACTGGATTCGGCTTTACATGGCAAAGGCGGTTTTTTTACAAGCCAGAGCCAACGGCGTGGGGCAGAAGCTCCGGGGTGCGCTGGAGGACTACCGCGCCGTGGACGAGCGGCTGCTGTCCGAGCTGGGGAGAAATCCCACTTTGGAGGAGATCGCCGAGGCCATGCACATAAGCCCGGGGGAAGCATCCGTGGTGAAAAAGATGCTGGACGACGCCCGTCTTCTGGCGCAGGCGAAGAAGCAGCCGGAGCCGGAGGAAGAAAAGGAAGCCGAAGAGCAGGCCGTGGAGGACACCGCCTATTTCCAGATGCGCCAGCGCATCATGGAGCTGATGTCGGTGCTTGACGAGACTGACGCGAAGCTGATCTCCCTGCGATTTGGTCTGGAGGGCGGAATGCCCCTCAGCCCCGAGGAAACGGGAAAGCGCCTGAACCTGACCCCCGACGAGGTGGTCGCAAGAGAAGCAAACGCCCTGAGTAAACTTCGCTCAGAGAGATAGAAAGAAGGAAATCTATATGGCAAAACCAATTTCCATCGCCATTGACGGCCCTGCCGGGGCAGGAAAGTCCACCATCGCCCGAAGACTTGCAAAAGAGCTGGGCTTTTACTACGTGGACACCGGGGCGATTTACCGCACCGTGGCCTATTTCTTTGACCTGTGGGGCGTCAGCCCCAAGGACATCGACGGCATCACCCGCTACATCGACGAGCTGACCATCGGTATTGAGTATGACGACGAGGGCGTCCAGCATATGATCATGAACGGCGTGGACGTGACCGGCGATATCCGCACCCCCGACCTTTCCCAGAAGGCCAGTCTCGTTTCTGCCCACGCCATCGTCCGGGACCTGCTGCTGGACATGCAGCGGGAAATGGCCGAGAAGCACAACGTCATCATGGACGGCCGGGACATCGGCACCGTGGTACTGCCCAAGGCCACGGTGAAGATTTTCCTCACCGCGACCCCGGAGGTGCGGGCAAAGCGCCGCACGGAGGAGCTGATTGCGAAGGGACAGAAGGCGGACTACAATAAAATTCTCAAGGACATTCAGCAGCGGGACTATCAGGACACCCACCGGGAGATCGCTCCCCTGAAAATGGCGCGGGACAGCGTCAAGCTGGACACTTCTGAGCTGGACATCGACGGCGTGATCGCCGCGATGAAGGAGATCATTGCCCGGAAGGTGACGCTATGAGCGTCCGGGTCGCGAAAAGCGCCGGGTTCTGCTTCGGCGTCAGTCGGGCGGTGGAGTTGGTGGAGCAGGCGGCAAAGGCAGGGAAAAAGGTGGTCACGCTGGGGCCGATCATTCACAATCACCACGTCGTGGACAAATTCCGCGCCTTGGGTGTGGAGGTGATCGACACCCCTGAGCAGGCTTGCCCCGGCCAGACGGTCATTATCCGTTCCCACGGCGTCAGCCGGGCGGTGTATGGGGAATTGCAGCGCAGGGGCGTGGAGATCATCGACGCCACCTGTCCCTTCGTCAAACGCATCCACGGAATCGTCAGCCGCGCCGAGGAGGAGGGGCAGCTGCCCGTCATTATCGGAACGCCCACCCACCCGGAGGTGGAGGGCATTGCCGGATGGTGCCGGGACTGCCGGGTTTTTGAGACCCTTGACGACCTGAAAAACTGGGCATATTCCAAAGAAAATCTTAGGAATCCGTCAATTTGCATGGTTTCACAAACAACTTTGACTGAATCTTTGTGGAAAATGTGCGGTGAATTTGCAAAAAAACAGTTTACTAACCTGAAAATTTTTGATACAATATGTAGAGCAACTGAGTATAGGCAAAGCGAAGCAGCTGAATTGAGTGAAATCTGTCAGGCTATGGTCGTTGTGGGAGACCCCAAAAGTTCCAACACAGGCCGTCTCGCTATGATTTGCCGGGAACACTGCGGCCGGGTCTTTCTGGTGGACAACGCTTCCGAGCTGCGTCCCGAGGACTTTCGCGGTGTCAGCGATGTTGGAATCACTGCCGGTGCGTCGACGCCGGCGTGGATTATAAAGGAGGTCAACAAGACTATGAGCGAAATCACGAATGTTGAGACTGTACAGGAGGAGAACTTCGCGGAGCTTCTCGAGCAGTCCATCAAGACTTTAAATACAGGAGATAAGGTTATCGGCACCGTGACCGGAATCGGCAACACCGAAGTCCAGGTCGACCTCGGCACCAAGCATGCCGGCTACATCCCTTATGACGAAGTCAGCACCGATCCTTCCGTGAAGCCCGAAGACATCCTGAAAGTTGGCGACGAGATCGAGGTTTTTGTCGTTCGCGTCAACGATCAGGAAGGCACCGTGCAGCTGTCCAAGAAGAAGCTGGACGGCCTGAAGGTCTGGGACGACATGACCGCATGGGCAGAGGACAAGACCACTGTGGAAGGCACCATCACCGAGGAAAATAAGGGCGGCCTGGTCGCCAACGTCAAGGGCATCCGGGTGTTCATCCCCGCTTCCCAGTCCGGCATCGCCAAGGGCGGTGACATGGCCGGTATGGTCGGCAAGACCGTGCAGCTGAAGATCACCGAGGTCAACCGCGCCCGCCGCCGTGTTATCGGCTCCATCCGCGCCGTCAACTCCGAGGCTCGCAAGGCTGCGCAGGAGAAGATCTGGTCCGAGATCGAAGTGGGCAAGAAGTACCACGGCACCGTCAAGTCCCTGACTTCCTACGGCGCTTTTGTGGACATCGGCGGTGTGGACGGCATGGTTCACGTTTCCGAGCTGAGCTGGAACCGCATCAAGACGCCCGCTGACGTTGTGAAGGTCGGCGACGAGATCGACGTTTACGTCATTTCCTTCGACCCCGAGAAGCACAAGATTTCTCTGGGCTACAAGACCGCCGAGATGAACCCCTGGAATCAGTTCATGACCAAGTATTCCGTGGGCGACGTTGTGGATGCCAAGATCGTCAAGCTGATGACCTTCGGTGCCTTCGCTGAGATTCTGCCCGGCGTGGACGGCCTGATTCACATTTCCCAGATCGCTGACCGCCGCATCGGCAAGCCTGAAGATGTCCTGTCCGAGGGTCAGGATGTGAAGGTCAAGATCACCGATGTGGACGCCGAGAACAAGCGTATCTCCCTGTCTATCCGCGCTCTGCTGGAACAGCCTGAAGAGGACGCCGAGTAATTTGTGATGCAACACCGGGGCTGCGCATGTAGCCCCGGTGTTTTGCTGAATGAGAGACACTTTGTGTTCATAAGGAGGATAATTATGGTAAAGCATATTGTACTGTACACCCTGAAAGAGGGCGTTGATAAGACCGAGGCCGTGAAACTGATCGCGTCCGTTCTGGAGCCGCTGGTGGGAAAAATTCCGGGTCTGCTGCATCTGGAGATCCGTCAGGCCTTCAACGGCATGGATTATGCCCTGTATTCCGAGTTTGAAAGCCGGGAAGCGTTGGAAAATTATGCCGTGCATCCCCTGCATCAGGAGGCCAAGACCCATTTCTTCCACCTGCTGGACAGCCGGGTGGCAGCAGATTACGAGGTATAATCCCCATATTTGACAGTCCGGTGGACGGGCGCAGGCCGCAGTCCCGGACGGAAGGAGAAAAAGATGAAAGCAATTGTAACCGTAGTCGGAAAAGACCGGGTGGGCATCATCGCGGGTGTCTGCACCGCTCTGGCGGATTTCAACGTCAACGTTCTGGACATCAGCCAGACCGTCATGCAGGGCTATTTCACCATGATGATGGCGACGGAGGTCTCCGCGTGCAACGTGCCGCTGGGAGAGCTTGTCACCCGGATGGACGAGATCGGCAAGGAAATGGGATTGTCCATCCGCGTGCAGCGTGAGGACATCTTTGAAGCCATGCACCGGATTTGAGGGACAGGCCATGCTGAATCAGAAGGACATCCTGCAAACCCAGGATATGATCGACAAGCGGCACCTGGACATCCGAACCATCACCATGGGCATCAGTTTGCTGGACTGCTGCGATCCGGATTTGAAGACCTGCTGCGATAAGATTTATCGGAAGATCACCCGTTGCGCCAAAGACTTGGTGAAGGTCGGCGAGGACATCGAGAAGGAATTCGGAATTCCCATCGTCAACAAGCGGATTTCCGTCACGCCTATTTCTATCGTGGCCGGCTCCTGTGAGACGGATTCCTATGTGGAAATCGCCAAAACCCTGGACGCGGCGGCGATCACCTGCGGCGTCAACTTCATCGGAGGCTTTTCCGCTCTGGTGCAGAAGGGCTGCACCACGGGAGACTGGAAGCTGATCCGCTCCATCCCCGAGGCCATGGCTGCCACCGAGCGGGTGTGCGCCAGCGTGAATGTTGGCTCTACCAAAGCGGGCATCAACATGGATGCCGTTGCGGAAATGGGTCGAATCATCAAGAAAACCGCCGAGCTGACTGCGGATAACGACGGTCTTGGCTGCGCCAAGGTGGTGGTGTTCGCCAACGCCGTGGAGGACAACCCCTTCATGGCCGGCGCGTTCCACGGTGTGGGTGAGCCGGAGTGCGTGCTGAATGTGGGCGTTTCCGGCCCCGGCGTGGTGTACCACGCTTTGCAGAACGTGAAGGGTCAGCCCTTTGACGTGGTGGCCGAAACCATCAAAAAGACCGCTTTCCAGATTACCCGTATGGGTCAGCTGGTGGGCAAGGAAGCGTCCCGCCGTCTGGGCGTACCCTTCGGAATCGTGGATCTGAGCCTTGCGCCCACTCCCGCCGTGGGGGACAGCGTTGCCCGGATTCTGGAAGAAATGGGGCTGGAGGTCTGCGGCACCCACGGCACCACGGCTGCCCTTGCCATGCTGAACGACGCGGTGAAAAAGGGCGGCGTCATGGCGTCCAACCATGTGGGCGGCCTGTCCGGCGCGTTTATCCCCGTGTCCGAGGACGAGGGCATGATCGCCGCCGCCGAGGGCGGCACGCTGTGCCTTGACAAGCTGGAGGCGATGACCTGTGTCTGCTCCGTGGGACTGGACATGATCGCGGTCCCCGGCGAGACCTCTGCGGCGACCATTTCCGCCATCATTGCGGACGAAGCGGCCATCGGCATGGTGAACACCAAGACCACCGCCGTGCGTATCATCCCCGCCCCCGGCAAGACCGTAGGCGACCGGGTGGAAATGGGCGGATTGCTGGGCAGCGCCCCGGTGATGCCGGTGCACGACAAAGCCAGCGAGGACTTTATCGCCCGCGGCGGCAGAATTCCCGCGCCGCTGCAAAGCCTCAAGAACTGACAGTTGGAGTGGTGAAATAACCTGTTCGACCAAACAAAAGGAGATTCTCGCTTTTTCCAAAACTATTTACCGTAAGGGATAAAGAATGCGCCTGCCATTATGAAATGGCAGGCGCATAAATTTTTACTTTGCCGACAGGTCAACGCTTCTTCTGAGCATACTCATGGGCGGGACGGCCTTTGGCAGCTGGATGGTGAATTTCATCTGGGGGGTTCGCGGTTCTTCTACCGGGTTGCCTTCCAGATCGGCCATGACGGGGGCAGTGATGGGGAAGGGGCGCACGTCGGGGCCGACAACTTCCAGTGCGTCTCCCGCGCGGAATTTGTTGTTCAGGCGGCACACCGCCAGTCCGTTTTCGTCGCAGGATTCCACTTTTGCCACGATCTGCCACTCCCGGATGTACCGGGAGGAAGCTACGTATTGCCCCGGCTCGCCGTAATAGAAGCCGGTGGAGTAGATGCGGTGGGAGATGTGATCCACCTCGTCCCGCCAGATGGGGTCCAGCTCTCTGCCATCTGCGGCATCATCGATGCAGTGGCGATAGGCTCCCGTGACGATGGCGGCATAGTAGGCGGATTTTGCCCGGCCCTCAATTTTGATGCAGTCCACGCCTGCGTCCATCAGGTCATTCAGGTGGTCGATCATGCACATATCCCGGGAATTTAAGATGTAAGTACCCTTTTCGTCCTCGAAAACCGGGAAATACTCCCCGGGGCGCTTTTCCTCCATCAGCGAGTAGTTCCAGCGGCACGGCTGCGCACAGGCGCCGTGGTTGGCGTCGCGGCCGGTCATGTACTGAGAAATCAGGCAGCGGCCGGAGTAGGAAATGCACATCGCGCCGTGAACGAACGCTTCGATTTCGAGAGATTTCGGCGTTTTCGCGCGGATTTCCGCAATCTCTTCGAGCGAAAGCTCACGTGCGAGCACAACGCGCTCTGCGCCCATATCCGCCCAGTAGTTGGCGGCCTCGTGGTTGAGGATGCTGGTCTGCGTGGAGATGTGAAGCGGAACCTTGGGCGCGTATTTCTGCGCCATGCGGATAACGCCGACATCGGCTACGATCATCGCGTCCGCACCGGCGTCCTGAAGCAGCTCCAGATACGCCGGAAGCGCAGGCAGATCGCGGTTCGACGGCATGATATTGACGGTGATGTAGCACTTGACGCCATGCGCGTGCGCGTCCGCGATGCTGCGGCGGAGCGCCTCATCGTCGAAGTTCGCTGCTGCGGCACGCATGCCGAAGCGCGTTCCGGCCATATAGACCGCATCCGCGCCGTAGGCAATGCCAAACCGCATTTTGTCCAGATCGCCTGCGGGCGACAGTAATTCAGGTGTGTTATTCACCGGTTGCCTCCGTTGTTGTCGTGTCTGCCGAAGCGCTTGCAGCCTGCGCCTGTGCCTGATTGGAAGCCTCGATGTTGCGCTCGTGCTCCTCATAGCTGCTTGCAAACAGGTGCGAGCCGTCCGGCATAGCAACGTAATAGTAGTAATTGTTGTCCTCCGGATGGCTTGCTGCGTACAGCGAAGCATAACCCGGGTTGCAGATCGGTCCGGGGGGCAGTCCCTCGTTCGTGTAGAGGTTGTACGGCGAGTCGCTCTGAAGGTCCTCGTCGGTCAGCTTGCCGCTCGTGCGGCCCAGACCGTACAGAACCGAAGCGTCCACCTGAAGATACGGGAATTCGCTCGAATTGTTCAGACGGTTGTAGATGACGCCTGCAATACGTGCGCGTTCGTCATCATGCTGCGCCTCGCGCTCGACCAGAGAAGCGATGGTCACGATGTCGTGCATGGAGCGGCCGAGCTCGTTTGCGCCGTCTGTGATGTCGGTGTCGTAGCGGGTCGCGAAGTTGTTCAGCATCTTGTTGATCGTGTCAACGACCGAACCGTTGCCCTTGTAGATCTCGTAGGTATCCGGGAACAGATAACCCTCGAGCCAGCCTTCCTCTACCGGTTTTTCGTCCTGAAGGAAGTCGTGCTTGAACGGGTACTGGTTGAGTATCTTGTCGAGCGAGTCGGCGGTGCAGACATGGTTATCGAGCAGAAGCTGACGGACCTGCGCCACGGAATAACCCTCGGGGATAGTGATCTGAAGCGTGTCGGACGAGGAGGAGTTGGTCAGCTTGTCGATGATCTGACCGTAGTCCATGCTCGGGTTGAGCTGGTATTCGCCCGCAAGCACATCGTCGGAGGAGTGCCCCTTGACAGTGAGATAGCCCTTGAATACTGTGCCGTAATTGATGATGCCCTGCTGGTCCAGACTCTTTGCCAGGTCAGAGAGCTTGGTGTTTTCCGTCACATAGAACTGCTGCATAGCGTTGTCCTTGACGAAGGCAAAGACGTCGTTTGCCATGAAGATCGCCGCCAGAGAAATGACGAGCGACGCGCCGACAACGGCGATGATATAGACCATCGTGCCTGCGCAGCCGCTGTTCTTGCGCCGTCTGCTGCGGCGGCGCTTGTGACGGACTTCCTGATTTTCCTGATTGTCGTACTTATCGTAATCCATAATTCACCTCGAAACATCCCGACCGGCCGTCAGCCGATCGTATCCAAAACGATTTTTGCCGCAAAGGCGACAATAAATACCAGAACGCCCGGGCGGCGCATGAGCAGCCACAGGTCATACCAACCGGCGCTTTTTTCAAAATGCGGCACCGAGTCCCGTACCAGCATCCCCTGCGCGGTGCGCACGGTCAGGTACAGGAAGAACAGCAGACCGAGCAGATTACACGCCGGGAAGTAGTTCCAGATGCCGAACGGCGCGTAAGTATCGGTCATCCACATCGAGAACGCCAGATAGAGTCCGCCCGCGAGATGCGCGATAACGGCGGGCCAGACGCTGCCCAGAATGTAGGCCATATAGGCGAAAGCGCAGCCTGCGGCAAATGCGCCGGGCATGCGGAGCGGTTCGCCCTGAAGCAGCGCAAACGTGATGCCTGCGAACAGGATGCACGCCGATGTGCCAACGTCCTGCTCCTCGATGGGCATGAGCACGCCGCGCAGGTAAAACTCCTCAACGAGCGCCGCCGCGGCCGCAAAGACGTAATAGATGCCGTGCGTGCCGAATTTCGACTGCGTAAGCGGCAGCGTCGCGGCGGAAAAGTCGCCGCCGGCCTGTCCGCTGAGTGCGCCGAGCGCGATATTCGACGCAAGCGCAAACATTGCGACCGTAATGCCGAGAAAGACGGCGAAGCGCAGTCCGCCCTTGGGCGGGGTTTTCCATGCGAGGTGCTTCT
>ERZ772876.1614-NODE-1614-length-22216-cov-3.982627_pt1 | contig 22216 bp, 16 predicted proteins | sample MGYA00580584_ERZ772876 | MGnify/ENA primary metagenome ERZ772876 (study PRJEB29015, sample SAMEA2737728) | human gut metagenome | biome: human gut; feature: human-associated habitat; material: faeces | place: China | collected 2012 ... | reverse complement strand
ACCCGCCTTTGCGGACGCGAAGGGAGGTGAATACATGAAGCCTCATTCGCACGAAGAACACATCCAGCACTCCTTTGATGCGTTTTGCAAAAAGGTACTGCGGAACGAAGCGCGGGACTACCAGGACGAACTTGCACGGAAAAGAAACCGTGAGATTTCCTTTTCCGATCTGCCGGTTGAAGTTGTGGAGCAGCTTTCCGTCTGCGATCTCTATTTTGTAGAGGACAAGACCTTTGGCGTTCTTGATTATGCGGTGTATATCGAAAATGACGATCTGGCGCAGGCGATTGCAGCCCTGCCGATGGACAAGCGCGATATTATCCTGCTGTCCTATTTCCTTGATATGTCGGACAACGAGATCGCCAAGCTGCTGAATATGGTACGCAGCTCCGTTGCATACCGCAGGACAAGCACCTTGAAGCTGCTGAAAGAACTGATGGGAGGTAACACAGATGACACATAACAATGTGAAAGCGCATCTGCTGCCCTTTTCTGTCATTCAGAAAGCGGCAGGCGGCGATGTCGAAGCCATCAACGCTGTTTTGAAACACTACGAGGGGTACATAGCCAGACTGTCGTTGCGCGAGCTGTACGACGAATACGGCAACCCTCATTTGTGTGTGGACGAAGAACTGCGCCGTAGGCTGGAAACGAAGCTCATAACGAAGATTCTTACTTTTCGGGTGAATTGACCCGACTGCCGGACAAGCGTTTCATTCCCCTTTCCGTCTGATTCGGCTGATGCTCCTTGACAAACACGCGCCCGCCGCGTCATAAAGCACAAAGGACACATCCCTTTTGCGTCGAGCCGTGCGGCGGATGCGCCAAGACACATATCCGGGAGGATATGCCGAGCGACAAACACTATCACCGTAATGCAGCGTGGCAGCTTGCGGGCGAGGACGCGCAGGAGGAACAATGGTACTCATTCGCAGTCACAGTCCGAGCGTGATAAAACCGTCGCAGGCAATGAGCGGATCTCCGGCAGACCGTCGGAGGGGTGGAACTCCCGTGGAGCTGCGCCAGCAGCCGTCCTTTGAGCTTCTTTATTTTGATTTATTTTTCTATCCCATGAAAGGGGGATTTATTTCTATGAACACAGCAATCAATCAGAAAGCAAATGTCCCCGTTGTACGAGAGTACAAAATCGGGGACATGACATATATCGTGAAAGCCGTCGTTAAGGACGGCGCAAAAGAGGACGCCGCGACAAAAATTCGCCGCATGATAAGAAATGATATGCAGCAGGCAAAGAGCCACAAATAATTAACATCTTGCCTACTGACGGCGAACAGGTTTTATGGTATAATATGAGCAACCTGTTTGTCCGGCTGCCGGAACAGGAGGTAAACATGAAACAGCAGCCAGACAAGATGACCGCATACTACTATCGTGCGGCGCATATCAATACAGATTTGTACCTTGACAATCAAATGTACCGACTTCTCCACCATGCAATGACAAACGGTGTGTCCCTTGCTGCGAAAGGTGGTGACTGCAAATGATGAACGGAATCCAGTTTCAGAGTGTGCAGACGCCTAACGCTTTAAGCAGCGAACTCCGCAGCGTGATCCGTGACAATGTTCTGCAATTCTATGTGCAGGGCAACGGAATGGATGCACAGGAAGAAGGCATAACCGCCCTGTATGAACGCTTGTCGCAGGAAGATAAGTTAGACGGCGAGAGCAACAGTATTGCCAATCAGAAGAAGATTCTGGAACGCTACTGCAAAGATCACGGGTATACCGCTATCCGACACTATGACGAGGATGACGGCTATTCGGGAACGAACTTTAACCGTCCGGGCTTCCAGCATATGCTTGCCGATATTAAGGCTGGTAAAATCAAGCGCGTCATCGTAAAGGATATGAGCCGATTCGGGCGCGACTATCTGCAAGTGGGTATGTATACGGATGTTCTTTTCCCGGAGTTTGGCGTACACTTTATCGCCGTCAATGACGGTGTTGACAGTACACGCGGAGAAAACGAGTTTACCGCTATCCGCAATGTATTTAACGAAATGTACGCCCGCGATACTTCCAAGAAAATCCGCGCCACATGGCAGAGCAAAGGAAAATCCGGCGAACATCTGACTACCATTCCCCCATACGGGTATATCAAAGACCCGGAGGACAAAAAGAAATGGATTGTCGATGAAGAAGCCGCAGCCGTTGTGCAAAAGATTTTCTCCCTCTGTGTTGACGGTTTGGGACCTACTCAAATTGCCAAGTGGCTGAAACAGCATCAGATTTTGAATCCTACTGCTTATGCTTATTCCAAAGGGCTACCAGCCAGCAACAAACCTACGGCTGATCCGTACAAATGGACAAATGAAACCGTTTCCCGCATTTTGGAGCGCGTGGACTATCTGGGACATACCGTAAACTTCAAGACAACGAAGCAATCCTACAAGAGCAAAAAGAAGCTCTGGAACGATCCTGCGGATTGGGTAATCTTTGAGAACACCCAGCCCGCGATCATTGAGGAAAGCGTATTTATCATTGTCCAGAATATCCGTAAATCCCGCCGCCGTCCTACCAAGATGGGTGATATGGGTATCTTCTCCGGGCTGCTCTATTGTGCAGAGTGCGGCGGCAAGATGTATCAATGCCGCGCCACCAATTTTACGGAGGAACAGAAATACTTTATCTGTTCTACCTACCGCAAGGGAAAAGACCTTTGCACAACACATTCCATCAAGAATGTGGTGCTGCATGAAATCGTGTTGAGAAATCTGCGCGAAGCCATGCAGTATGTGAGCCAGCACGAAGCCGAGTTTATGCAGGAAGCGGCAGACATCAGTATGCGAGATCGTGACGCGGAATTTGCGCGGAAACGTGATACGCTTGCGAAAGCTGATAAACGCATTGCAGAGCTTGACCATATCATTTCCAAACTGTATGAGGACAATGTAATGGGTAAACTGTCCGATGACAGATTTATCAAATTGTCCCACGACTACGAGCTGGAACAGAGCAACTTAAAATCTATGGCAGAAGTTTTGCGCAAGGAGCTGAAACAGCAGGAGCAGCAGAAAACCAATGCCAAGGCATTTGTCGCAGCGGTGAAAAAGTACACGGATATGCAGGAGCTTGACGCGGCAGTTCTCCGTGAATTTATTGACCGCATCGAAGTGTCCCACGCAGACAAGAAATCCAAGACAAGGGAGATCACCATTGTCTATAACTTCATCGGTGCATTTGACTTTACACGGGCTATCGAAGAAGCCCGCAATACAACTGAAAAACAGCAAAAGACGGCATAGCCGTCAAGCTAAACCGTCTTTTGCTTCAATGTTTTCTTAAGTCACCGCCCCGTAATGGGGAGTTTTTTCTCTGTCTGCTTTACTCCTCGCCGGAAGCTATTCTTTTGCCCCCGGCATAGCTGGGGGTTAACTTTGGTCAGCCAAGACGATAGCGCTGTCCGCATTATGCGGACAGCGCTATCATCATGTTTATTACCATCAGAACCGTAAGAACGATCACACCGGCACTGAAAAAGAAGCATTTCAGGCACCGGCGGTCGATCCACTCGCTCTGGATGTACGCCCGGACACGGGCACGGTTGGCGATCAGAATTGCCACCGACGCCGCGAAAAATCCGGTGAAAATCGTCAGCTCGAGCACCGACGCCGCCACTTCCGGAAGATTTGCCGTCAGACGGCTCAGAAGGTCTGCCAGCACCAGATTGTTGAAGATATGGAGCACCATGGACCAGCCGACGGAATACTCCACCGCCACATATCCCAGCACCAGTCCCACAAGAAACGCGTAGGGCGTTTGCAGCAGGTTCCCGTGGAACAGCCCGAACAGGAACGCGGAACCCAAGATGGCAAACCGCTTGCCGTAAGGCCGCAGCGACCGCAGGACGAAGCCCCGGAAGATCAGCTCCTCCGAAATAGGCGCCAGAAACGATGCGTACAGGAACATGCTGACGGTGTCCGAGCTGCCGGAAACGGCGTCCAGCGTCCCGGTGGCAGACCGGCCGAAGCAGTTCATCACCAGCTCAAGAAGATTGATCCAGACAAAATTTACCATCTGCGTTCCAGCGCACAGGCACACCATGCACAGCAAAGTTCCCGGTTTCATGGGTTTTTCCCGTCTCAGCACTTCCCCGCCCCAGAATTCTCTGCCCTTCCATGCGTACAGGATCACCAGAGCGACGGCCACGGCGGCGATGTACCCCCATGCGTTTCCGGTCAGAGCGGACACGTCCGGGACATACTGATCGTTTCCCTCTATGAAAGCATTCAGGTATCCCGCGATCACATCCCGCAGCATCGCTACGGAAACCAGAATGTTCATCAGGACATAGTATCCCACCAGCGTCCAGCCAACGGGGCTGAAACGCTTACGGAGCCATTTGTTGATCTGTTTCTCGTTCATAGTTTTCCTCCATAATGATTGTCTCCGCCGTCATAATGCCGTCGATGGCCGCGGACATGATGCCCCCGGCGTAGCCCGCGCCCTCTCCCGTGGGGTACAGCCCCCGAAGGGAAGACTGCCGGGAGGAATCCCGGATAATCCGCACCGGGGAAGAACTGCGGGTCTCCGGCGCGGTCATCACCGCGTCCTGGTCTGCAAAGCCTTTCAGCTTCCCGTCCAGCCGGGGCAGCGCCCGGGCAATGGCGTCGGTGATCTTCCCGGGAAGCACGTCGTGCAGGTCGCACCAGGTCACCCCCGGACGGTAAGTCGGCGTTACCCGTCCCGGCCGGTCACTGGGTCTTCCGGCGAGGAAATCCCCCACTCTTTGCGCCGGGGCGCGGTAGCTGCCGCTGACGCGGTAGGCGTTTTCCTCGATTTCCCGCTGCCAGCGCATTCCGCCGAGGACACCTTCGTAGGGAAAATCAGCGGGGTTCACCGTCACCAGCAGCGCTGCGTTGGCGTTTTCCCCGTCCCGGTCGGCATAGCTCATGCCGTTGGTAACCACCCGGCCTTCCTCGCTGGCCGCCGCCACCACATATCCGCCCGGGCACATGCAGAAGGTATACACCGTCTCCCCGTCCAGATGCTCCACCAGCTTATAATCCGCCGGGGGCAGAGCGGGGTTTTCGCCGCCATACTGGGCAATATCGATGTCCCGCTGCTTTTGCTCGATACGCACGCCCATGGCGAATGGCTTCGGCTCCATGGGAACGCCGGAGGCGTCCAGCATTTCAAAGGTGTCCCGGGCGCTGTGTCCGATGGCCAGCACCGCCCGGTCGCAGGGAATGACCGTCCCGTCGGCGATTTTCAGCCCGGTCAGGCGTCCGTTCTCCGTACACAGGCCGGTGACCTGCGTGTTGAACCGCACCTCGCCGCCCAGAGAGATGATGCGTTTGCGCAGATTCTGCACCACGGTCAGCAGCACGTCGGTGCCTACGTGGGGCTTGGCGTCATAGAGAATATCCTCCCTTGCCCCCGCCGCCACGAACTGTTCCAGAATCCAGCCGATTCTGGGGTTGTTGACCCCGGTGTTCAGCTTGCCGTCGGAAAACGTTCCCGCGCCGCCCTCGCCGAACTGGACATTGCTTTTCGTGTCCAGCTCGCCCGTTTGGAAGAATTTTTCCACCTTCTCGTGGCGGGACGCGGCATCCTCTCCCCGTTCCAGCGCCAGCGGCTTCCAGCCCGCCAGCGCCAGAATCAGCGCGGCAAACATTCCACCGGGGCCGAATCCCACCACCACCGGGCGTTTCTCCGGCGCTTTGGCGGATTTGGGTGGCTTGTACCGCGTCGCCGGGGCGATGGATGCCCGCTTGCAGCCGCTTTGCTTCAGAATCTTCTTTTCACTGCCATCCACCGTCACGTCGATGGTGTAGATAATGCGCACGTTGGGCTTTTTTCGGGCGTCCACACTCCGCCGGACGATCCGCACGCCCCGGATTTTGGAGTTGGGGATCCGCAGCATCCGCGCCGCCTCGAAAGGCAGCTGGTGGGCGCTGTGTTCCGGCGGCAAAGAAATATCGCTCAAACGGATCATGTGTCGTTCCTCCCGGCGCTCTGTCCGGCCAGACGGCCGGAGCTCCACGCCCACTGTAAATTATAGCCGCCGCAGTCGCCGTCAATGTCTAAGACCTCTCCGCAGGCGTAAAGCCCCGGAACGAGGCGGCTTTCCATGGTCGTTTCATCAAATTCCGACGTGAGAATGCCCCCCGCCGTCACCTGTGCGCTGTCCATGCCCATAGGTTCGGTCAGATGTACGCTCAGCGCCTTCGCCCCGTGGGCGGCCTGACGCAGCTCCTCGTCGGAAAGGTCGGAAACCGCCCCGCCCGCGGAAATCCCCGCCGTCTGGGTCAGCACCCGGCCAAGGCGGTTGTGGAGGATTCCCGTGAACAGCTCCGAGACGGGGAGATTGGTCGTTCTGCGCCGTTTCAGCTCAGATATCAGGGCGTCTTCCGCCATATCCGGCAAAAAATCCAGCCGGCAGAGCCACTCGCCGCCGCCCTGACACGCATCCCGGGACACCTCGAAAATCACCGGCCCACTGAGACCGTACTGGGTAAATTGCAGCTCCCCCGTGCTTTCGGAAAACCGCTTTCCGTCGTGTAGAATGACCGCATGGCAGTTGGCGCGGACGCCTTTCAGGCTCGTAACCGCGTTCCAGCTGCTTTTCAGCTGCACCAGCGCCGGACGAAGCCGGGTGCAGCTGTGGCCAAAGCTCCGCAGAATTTGATAGCCGGACATGCTGCCCCCCAGCTTCGTCCCCGCAAGGCCGCCGCAGGCGACGATGAGCCTGTCGCACTCCACCGTCTCATCCCCGGAGACAATGCGGAAGCCGGAAGCCGTTTTTTTCACTTTTTCCGCTTCAAATCCCAGCTTTACCGTGATATTCGGCTTTTCCAGGGCAAACCGCAGCACATCCACCACGGAATTTGCCTGATCGGAATAGGGGTACACCCGCCCGGAATCCTCCGCCACGGTAAGAAGCCCCAGACTCCGGAACCATTCCAGCGCCGCAGTTGGGGGGAACTTTCCCAGCGCATAGTCGGCAAACCCCGGATTTTCCCCGTGGTAGCCGCCGGACGTCCCGTGAAGATTGGATAAATTGCAGCGCCCGTTGCCGGTGGCCTGAAGCTTGCGCCCCACTCTCGCCTGCCGCTCCATGAGGACGACCTGCCCGCTTTCGTTTTCCGCCGCAGCCAGCGCCGCCGCCATTCCCGACGCCCCCGCGCCGATGATTCCTGTCACCATGTCCGATTCCTTTCCGCCCGAGGGCGTTCTTTTCCCCTATTATACTCTACCCGCCGCCGTCATACAAGAAAAACTTCTTTCCACATGGCAAAAGTTGTGGTATAGTACCATTGGTGATCGCATGGAACGAAGCAACATTGAAAAAATCGCCCAGTCCGCCGAGGATCGGCTGCTTCTGGCGAAGCTCTGGGACAAAATAAACGCGGGAATGCGGAAAAATATCCCCGCCGCCACCTGCTTTCTCTCCCCCCGGGAGCTGGAAATGGCAAAATATCTCTTCGGCGAGCAGGAAAGTCTGTACGCCTTCGGCGGCTACGAGGAGGCGGAACGGAAAATGCTGATTTTTCTGCCGGACTATCTGGACGAAGCCAGTCTCTACGGCGAAGACAGCCCCTGCGTGTGTCTGCGCGCCGCGTTCTTTCAGGGGGACAGCCCCAGCCACCGGGACTTTCTGGGGGCGCTGATGGGCGCGGGCGTCGGCCGGGAGACGGTGGGCGACATCTGCGTGGACAAGGGCAGCTGCGACTTTTTCGTCACGGCGGAGATTGCCCCCTATTTATTGCAGAACTTCACCTCCGCCGGACGGACGAAGCTGCATTTGCACCGGATTCCCCTTTCGGGCGTCCACATCCCGGAGCCGGAAGTCAAGGAAATCCGGGACACGCTGGCGTCGCTGCGGCTGGACAGCGTCATTTCCTCCGGCTTTCGCATCGGGCGGAGTCTCGCCGCCCAATATGTGAGCGCCGGAAAAGCCGCCATTGACGGTCTTCCCTGTGAAAAACCGGACAAGTCCGTCCCGGAGGGCGCGAAAATCTCCGTCCGGGGGCTGGGAAAAATCAAGCTTGCGGCCATCAACGGCCGGACAAAAAAGGACAGAATTTCGGTGGTCATCCACCGGTATGTGTGAGGTTTTACAAAAAATATGAAAATGGACGAAGTGATCGCCAGAATCAACGTTCTGGCAAAAAAGGCGAAGGCCGAGGGTCTGACCCCCGAAGAGTTGGCAGAGCGGGACAAGCTGCGGCGAATCTACATCGATTCCGTTAAGGCCAATCTGGTAGGTCAGCTGGAAAACACCTACATCATCGGCACCGACGGTGTCAAGCGGAAGCTCGAGAAAAAATCCTGAGCGGCGTGGCCTCGGCCACGCCATTTTTCAAAATTTTTTGAAAAATGCGTGAGGTTTTGCGTGCAAAATCGATCTATAAGGGTGAGGAACAAAAAAACGAGTGAGGTGACCAAACATGGATGACGGCAAAATCATAGATATGTTCTTCGCCAGAAATGAGGACGCCATCCGGCATACCGATGCCGCCTACGGGAGACGGCTGTATCATCTGGCAGACCGGATCGTGGAAAACGGTCAGGACGCGGAGGAAAGCGTCAGCGATACCTACTTAAAAGCGTGGAACACGATCCCGCCAAAGCGTCCGGAGCATTTCTTCGCGTACATCGCCAAGATCTGCCGGAATTTCGCCCTGAAAAAGGTGGTCTGGAAGAACGCCCAGAAGCGGAAGGCGGAGGTCGTGACCCTGACCCAGGAAATGGAAAACTGCATTCCGGATACCTACCGGGACAGCGCCGCGGACGCCCGGGAGCTGGGACAGCTTCTGGACGCATTTCTCCGAACCCTGACCCCGGACAATCAGATGGTCTTTCTCCGGCGGTACTGGTATGTGGACACCATTGCGGAGATCGCCGCCCGGTACGGCATCAGCGAAAGCGCCGTACAAATGCGGCTGAACCGGACGAAGCAAAAGCTTTCGGCATATCTTGCAAAGGAGGGCATTCGCGTATGAACGGAAGGGATATTTTTCGGGGTCTACAGTATATCGGCGACGATCTCATCGAAAACGCGGAAACCGGACAGTTCCCCGCCCAGAATCAAGGGAACGGGAAAACGCGCCGTCCCATCCGCCGTCCGCTGCTAATTGCGGCGCTGATCGCGCTGCTGCTTCTGCTGGTGGGGTGCGCCGTTGTCTACGTGCTGAAACTGGAAAACGTAAAAATCGGAACGGGAACGGAACAGCGGGACTATTCTCTGGTAGACGGGGTGTACGTGGAAGACCCCCACACCGTTAACACCACCACCCTGACCATGGCCGGTCTGGAAGGCTCCGACGCCTACAAGGCGTGTGCGGATTTCTACGCCTTCCAAACCAAATACACGACCGACGGCGAGGAAATGGGCAAAGCCGGCACCCTGCCGGAGGGCTACTGGGACAACTACAGAGATGTCATGGATGCCAAGGCAAAGGAACTGGCGGAACAATATGGCCTGAAACCGGAGGGACAGCGTTTGAAATTCCGCACCACCCGGAACATGTGCGACGCCCTGGGCGTGGAGCGGTTCGCGCGGGACAGTCAGGACGTCAGCGTTGATATCATCGAGGGCTCTTGCGACGATACCGGGAACTTTTATCTGTGGATGAAATTTGTCTTCCCGGAAGATCAGGGCTATGAGGTGACCCAAACCAACGGCGCGCTCTACTGGAACCGGCAGGACACCTTCAGCCGGGATTATGTCACGCTGGAAGACCGGGGCGACTGGGTGGAGCGGAACTACACCACCTCCGCCGGAAATACCGTACTGATTTTGACCTCTCCCAGCCAGGAGCGGGGCTACATTCTCTGCAATCGGGGAGACGCCCTGATGACCGTATGGCTGGACGCAAACCCCGAAATTCTCAGCGAGGATTCCGGGGTGGTATCCGCTGAATATCTGCACATGACGGAAAAGCAGCTGAACATGGTTGCCGACGCTCTGGACTTTGCCATCCAGCCGAACATCCCCACCCAGGCGGATGTGGACGCCCAGGCCGCACCGCCTCAGGAAGCGACTCAGAACGGCTATACGCTGGAAGTGAAATCCGTGGAGACCGACGGCTATGTGGCTCAGATTCTTATTGGCATCACCGCCCCGGAGGATATCGTTCTTTCCACAGAGAAGCCTTTGCATTTTGCTAATTGGCGGGGTATGCTTGTTCCTGCCGACGGCTCTGAGGCAGCCTTCGGCCCGGTTAATACTCTCGACGATGGTGACGGAAAGGCCAACACCATAGACGTTCTTCTGACGCAATCCGTCACCGCAAAGAATACGGATGCCCCCTTTGCCGCCGGAAGCACATGGACTCTTTATCTGGTTGACCTGGTTTACAGCAGCACAGATGAAACCCTGACCGAGGGAGAATGGCAATTCCCCATTTCCTTCGGGGCGGATAACTGCGATGATCGGGAGCTTGAGCTGCTCACCAGTCCCATCCTCATGAAAGCCGGCACGGGCTGGCTGCCGGACGGAACGGATGTTGTCATGGAATTCCCGGTTTCCTCCTTCAAACTTCGCAAATTCAGCAGCAAGATCGTGCGGGATACCGCCGCCGAGACCGAGGAACAGCGCGCCGAGTCCTATACGGATTTTTATAGGTGGAATGGTCACTTCATTTGTGTCGTCATGAAAGACGGCACAAGAATTGAACTGTGGGATCAGGAAAATGACAGCGCCATCGATCTTACGCAGGTAGCCTATGTTCTCCTCCCCGACGGCACAAAGCTGCCCGTTCCTGAGCAATAACCCAGCATAAAAGCGGGGCAGTCTGCAATTCCGGCAGGCCGCCCCGCGGCTGCGTTATTCCGGGACAGTTTTTCCACTTCCCTTTCTCCCAAAAGTCTGCTATACTGTAAGAAACGTACTTTCAGGAGGCAGTATATGGAATTTCTGCCCATTACCAGACGGGAAATGCTTGACCGCGGGTGGGACGCCTGCGATTTTGTGTACATCATCGGCGACGCCTACGTCGATCACCCATCCTTCGGCCACGCCATCATCAGCCGGGTTCTGGAAAGCCACGGCTACAATGTGGGCATCATCTCTCAGCCGGATTGGAAAAATCCCAAATCCATCGACGTTTTCGGCCGTCCCCGGCTGGGGTTTCTGGTCTCCGGCGGCAATATGGACTCCATGGTCAACCACTATTCCGTCACCAAGCACCACCGGAAAACCGACGCCTTCACCCCCGGCGGCGTCATGGGCAAGCGCCCCGACTACGCCACCACGGTCTACTGCAACCTTATCCGCCAGACCTACAAGGACGTTCCCATCCTCATCGGCGGCATCGAGGCGAGTCTGCGCCGACTGGGGCATTACGATTACTGGTCGGACACCATGAAGCGCTCCATTTTACTGGACAGTCAGGCCGACCTGCTCATGTACGGCATGGGGGAAAAGACCATCGTGGAGGTGGCCGACGCCCTGAATTCAGGGTTAGACGTGAAGGACATCACCTACATCGACGGCACGGTGTTCAAAACCAAAGCACCGGACGACAGTCTGCCCACTATCACCCTGCCCTCCTTTGCCGAGATTAAGGCCGACCGGCGCAGATACGCCGAGAGCTTCAAAATCCAGTACGCCAACTGCGACCCCTTCACCGCCAAGCGGCTGGCGGAGCCTTACGACAATTTCTTCGTGGTGCAGAACCCGCCCCAGAAGCCCCTGACCACAGCGGAAATGGACGCGGTATACGACCTTCCCTACATGCGTGCCTATCACCCCAGCTATGAAAAGGCGGGGGGCGTCCCCGCCATTGAGGAAGTCAAATTCAGTCTGATATCCAACCGGGGCTGCTTCGGCGCCTGCTCCTTCTGCGCCCTGACCTTCCATCAGGGGCGGATCGTCCAGACCCGAAGCCACGAATCCATCCTCCGGGAAGCGGAAATCATGGTGAAGGACAGGGATTTCAAGGGCTACATCCACGATGTCGGCGGCCCCACCGCCAATTTCCGCCACCCGGCCTGCGAAAAGCAGCTATCCAAGGGTGCCTGCGGCGGGCGGCAGTGCCTGTACCCCACCCCCTGCAAAAACATGAACGCCGACCATTCGGACTATGTTGCCCTGCTGCGCAAGCTGCGAAAACTTCCCGGGGTCAAAAAAGTGTTCGTCCGCAGCGGTATCCGCTTCGACTATCTGCTGGCGGACAAGGAGGGCACCTTTTTCCGGGAGCTGGTGCAGTACCACATTTCCGGCCAGCTGAAAGTCGCCCCGGAGCATGTGTCCGACGCGGTTCTCGCCCGGATGGGCAAGCCCAAAAACGCGGTGTACAACCAGTTTGTGGAAAAATATTTTGCCCTGAACCGGCAGTACGGCATGAATCAGTATCTTGTCCCCTACCTCATGTCCAGTCACCCCGGCTCAACCCTCAAGGAGGCCGTGGAGCTGGCCGAGTACATCCGGGACATGGGCTACAACCCGGAGCAGGTGCAGGATTTTTACCCCACCCCCTCCACGCTGTCCACCGTCATGTACTGCACCGGCCTTGACCCCCGCACCATGGAGCGGGTCTACGTCCCCACCGACCCCCACGAAAAAGCCATGCAGCGGGCGCTGATCCAGTACCGCGACCCGAAAAACTACGCCCTCGTGCGGGAAGCGCTGGTGAAGGCGCACCGGGAGGATTTGATCGGTTCCGGTGCAAAGTGTCTCATCCGTTCCGCGCCGCCCCGTCCCGTGCGAAAAAAGCCGGGACAGTCAAACGGAAAACGCAAGCCGTCCAAGTAAAGAAACACGCTGCCACTTTGGTTTGTCTCAAGTGGCAGCGTGTTTTTACTTTCTTCTATACAGGCACATTTCGTAGGCAATGCCGTTTTCCTCACCGGATTGCAGCGTTTCCGCCAGATACCAGTCCTTATCCTCGTCCAGATTTGGGAAAAAGGTGTCGGATTCCGGCGTCACATGCACTTTTGTGACATAAGCCGCGTCGCAGAAGGGCAGCATCTGCCGGTAAACGCTCCCGCCGCCGATGACGAAGCAGCGCTCAGCGGTGCGGGAAAGTGCCGCCGCCTTTTCGGCGCTGTCACAGACCGTAAAGCCGGGAAGTGCCGTCACGCTTCTGCTCAGCGCCACATTGACCCGACCCGGAAGGGGTTGTTTTCCCGGGAAATCCTCAATGGTGCGTCTGCCCGCGATCACCATCGCCCCCCGGGTGGTCGCCCGGAAAAATTTCCGGTCGGCTGACAGGGCGACGGGCTGCGTCCCGTCCCGGCCGATTCCCCAGTCGTCGTAAACCGCAACGATCAGTTCCATCGTCCCACCTCAGATCGCCATTGGGATTTCAAAGTTGAAGGGGTGGAACTGATAGTTTTCCATGGAGAAGCTGTCCTTGGTAAAGGCGTAGAAGTCGGTGATGCTCTCATCCATCCGGAAGGTAGGCGCGGGGTATCCGTCTTTTTCCAGCATGGCCTTGACGGCGGGAATGTGCCGGTCGTAAATGTGGCAGTCGGCAATGACGTGAACCAGCTCGCCCACCTTTAACCCCGCCACCTGCGCCATCATGTGGGTCAGCACGGCGTACTGCACCACATTCCAGTTGTTGGCCGTAAGCATATCCTGAGAGCGCTGGTTGAGAATGGCGTTCAGGGTGTCGCCGGTGACGTTGAAGGTCATGGAGTAGGCGCAGGGGTAAAGGTTCATCTCGTGCAGGTCTTCAAAATTGTAGATGTTCGTCAGAATCCGACGGGAGGCGGGGTTGTGCTTCAGATCGTAGATCACCCGGTCAACCTGATCGAACATGCCCTCCTTGTACTGGTGCTTGATGCCCAGCTGGTAGCCGTAAGCCTTGCCGATGGTGCCGTCCTCCCCCACCCATTCGTCCCAGACGTGGCTGCCCAGATCCGCGACGCGGTTGGACTTTTTCTGCCATATCCAGAGAAGCTCGTCCACGGCGCTTTTCCAATAGGTGCGCCGCAAGGTCATAATGGGGAATTCCTCGGCTAAGTTGTAGCGGTTCACCACGCCGAATTTCTTGATGGTATGCGCCGGTGTCCCGTCCGCCCAGTGGGGACGGACTTCCAGATTTTCGTCGGAGAAGCCGTTTTCCAGAATGTCCCGGCACGTTTTCTTATACAGCTCGTCAGCATAGCTCATGTTGGATTCCTCCCGATTTCTGTTGGGAGTATCATACCACACTCCCGCCACGCTGGCAAGAAAAATCTCCCCGCGGTTTCCCGCAGGGAGATTCTGGATACTGTCTTACAGCAGATTGCCGGTGCTGACCCAACCCAGATCGGTGCGGGCCATGTCGCCAACGTATTCGTAAATGTCGATGACGGACATTCTGGAATAGGTGCCTGCAACGGAGGACGCGGCGTTATCCGTGTAGATGATGGTGTTGTCATTGTACACCACGCGGGCGTCGATGGCGCTGCCGCTGGCGGGAGTCAGGTCAACGTAGTACAGGTAGACCCAGCCTGCGTCGCAGCGACCCCATGCCATATCCTCGGAGATCTTGGTCTCGTAGATCACCAGGTTGGCGCCCTTCTTCAATGTGGTAGCCTTCTTGGCGCCGGTAGAGGCGGTGACACGGACGTTCAGGGACTCGGTGTTGATGACCTTACCGGTGTACTTGTAGCCGCCCTTGTTGTTCACGAAGCCGCCGTCGCCGGTGTTACCGGTGCTGCCAATGGTGGGCGCGGAGGGAGTTGTCGGAGTCGTAGGCTCTTCCTTCTTCTCGTACAGAGCACCCTCGGACATGTAGCTCAGGTCGCAGTAGCCCACGATGCCGTCGCTGGTTTCCACACGACCCCAAACGGTGAGGGTTCTGGCGCCGGAATCCTTGACGATCTCCAGCTTGGTCACGGGAACCTGATCGCCCTTCTTCAGCTTGCCAAGGCTATCATTGTTGGTTCCGGCTGCCTTGCGCACATTCAGCTCGGATGCGCCGGTCAGGGTGTGAACCTTCTCGTCAAGCGCGTTCAGGGTGATGTTCGCATCCGGATCCTTAATCCAGCCGTCGTTGATACGCGCCCAGTAGGAGGTCTGCTTCACAACGGTCTCGATATCGTTGTTCTCATTCTTCTTATCCGTCTTGTCGCCCTCGTAAATTTCCAGGGTAACAGCCGTCAGCTCATGGATGGTGATGTTCTCGCCTGTGCCGATGGTACGAACCGTGTTGTTTTCCAGATTCGGATTGGGCGTCTTGTAAACGATGGTATCAGCTTTGATGGAGCCAGTGTAAACGGCGGTGGTGGTGGTTCTCTCAACCTCGTCGAAGGAGTCCACGCCGGTGCCCTTGTTGCCGCTGCTGCTGTTATTGCTGTTGTTGCCGGGGATATCGTCGTAAGAGATCATGGTGACGTAGTCCATGCAGATCCAGCCCTGCTTCACACGGCCCCACTTGGCGGCGCCGACGAGCTTGACCTCCAGGATGGTCACTTCCGTGCCGTTGAGAATCTTGCCCACGATGGCGTTGGCGATGCCTGCGCCGCTGCGGACATTTACGCCAGCGTAGGTGTTGGCAATGATGCCCTTGCCGGTGCCGTCCGTCTTCTGGGTCGTACCGGTGCCGCCGGTGCTGCCGGTGCCGGACTCCACGACGCCCATCTTGACCTCCAGATACTGGCTGTAAATCCAGCTGTCGGTCTCCTTGTTGTTATCCACGTCGTAGTCGATCTTGTACCAGCCGTCCTTCTCTTCCAGAACGGCCACCTTGGTACCGCGGTTGATGCTGCCCAGAACCTGGCCGTACAGAGCGCCGGTGATACGGATACGGACGGAATCCGCGTTCACAACGGTGCCGGTGCCGATGGCCGCCTTGGTGCCGCCGTCAATGGTGATCTTGCTGGAACGCTTGACATAGTTGGATGCCAGATTGATCCAGCCGTCATAGTTAACGCCGCCGGAGGTGTAGCCCTCAATCCTGCCCCAGATTTCCTCGTTGGCCAGACTGATTTCATGAACCTCCACTTCCACGCCCTTGGTGAGCTTGAATACGAACTCGTTGCCGCTGCCAGCATCCTTTCTGATGTTCAGGCTGTCACTGACAACCGTGAACTTGGTCGGGACAAGGTTAAAGTTATTGTAGGTCACCCAGCCGGACTTGGCAATCACGTTGGTCTTACCGTTCTTGTCAGTCTCCTTGACCGTCCAGTGTGCCTTCACCCAGATCACGCCGTCAGCAACCGCCGCGTTGGTGATCTTAAGACCCGTGGTACCCGCCTTGATGGTATCGCTGTTGTTGGAACTGGTAGTGGGCTGCACATAGGTGGAGAGATCGGCGCCGGCGTTCACGAGAGTGACCTCGAAAGCGTAGTCCAGAACGCCCGTGTCGGAAACGTTCTTGTCGGTGAGCATCTTAACATTGGTGTAGGTCAGGCAGATCCAGCCGGTGGAGGTACGACCCCAGCGGTGGCCGTTGACCGTGCGAATCTCGAAAACATTGACCGTGGTATCCTTTGCAAAGCCGCCGACGATCTTGTTGTCCACACCGGGATCGCTGCGGGCGTTCAGGTAGCCGTTATAGGTAACGGTCGCCGTGGCAATGGGGGTGGTGTTGTTGGCGTCACTGGGAGCGGAGCCGTCATAGACGGTGCTCCAGTCGGTGTACATCAGGGCGACCCAGCCCACGGCCACGCCGTTCTCCTCCACCTGACCCCAGGTCTTGGCTTCGTTGGTAGCGATGATCTTCAGCTTCGTACCGGCGGTGTAGACACCGTTCTTGGCGCTGGAAGCGCTGTCACTGGCGCGTCTGTTAACATAGGAGTTGGTAACCGTAACGGTCACATTGATCTTGCCACCGTTGTAATCGCTATTGCCGCTGTCGCTCTGCCCGGAAGACTTAAGCAGAACCCATCCATCTCCAGCTGCAGACAGCTTGCACCATCTGTTGCCAGCATCATCGATAAAGTCCTTGATCGCTGTAACGGTGGCAGTGTCTTTCTTGATGGTGCGGAAAGGCTTCACGTTCTTCTTGGTGGGAACGGGGTAGACATCCAGAGAAACCAGCTGGGACACCTTCAATGTCTCATTGATGCCATGCACGTAAGAAAGGTCATTGGCATTGTTGGCCGTCACAGAGGTTGCCTGCCAGCCGGCCCACAGCGTCTTACCGTTATAGCTGCCCGTCAGAGAGGGAACCAGCGTGCCGTCATACTGTGCGGAGTACCAGCCCATGAACTTGTAGCCGTTTCTGGTGGGAGCCGGGATATGCTTGGAAGTCTTGGACGTGTCAAAGAGCAAGGTGTAGGAGGTCGCATAGTTCGGAGCTATGACACCGCCATCGGGATTGTATGTAACGGTGCCGAAGCTGCTGGGCGTTACATCGGAATAAACCCCGTTCTTGTACATATTGACTTCGATCTTTCTGCGGCGGAAATCATCCTGATTGCCCGCCCAGTCGCTCATGGCCTTCAGCAGGTCATTGGTGCTGGCCTTGCTGACGATGGCGCTCTTGACAACGCCGCTGCCGCTCATCCAGGAATCGCCCACGTCGAAGGTGAACAGAACCAGAGCGTCATGCTGGCACTGGGACAGCGTCAGGCTGTTGGAGGAAGCAAAGGAGTTGACCTTCGCGTCCAGATCCAGAATCAGCTTGCGCAGAGCCTGGTCAGCCTGCGCCTGGGTGATGGAGTGCTTGCCTGCATCAGTGCTGTCCTGAACCTTTCCGTCCTTATACGTCGTCTTATGCTTCTCAGAGCAGATTGTACCGTAACCAATGCGGAATTCATTGGTGCCGGGTACCTGATAGCACTTATCCTTAAAAATAGCCAGCTTCTTCATGATCGTAATCGCGGCCTCACTGGTCTTCAGCGAAGCGGCAGACGCGGTCAGAGCGGTGACAGGCACCAGACTGACCAGCATGATCAGAGTTAATAATACACACACAATTCTCTTTTTCATAGCTACTTACTCCTTTGCTCTTATGTAAGTAGCCATATTATATCAGAGGTGTTTACAAATTGCAACCCCTTTTTTAAAAAAAATTACATTTTTGTAACAGTTTGTTTTACCAAAAAGCTTCCCCTTCTCTTTTCTTCCCGTATTGTATACCGTTTCTGTCATAAATCCTGAAAAAACGCCGCTTTTTACCGCAGAAAATGTCATTCTTTTTTCCTGCCTGTCAGGTTTTCTCCGTTGACATTCTCCTTTTCCGCTGATATACTCAAAAAAACGTCATCGGGAGGGATTTCATGGACGGCAAGAAGGCGCTGATCGGCATGTCGGGGGGCGTGGACAGTTCCGTGGCGGCGCTGCTGATGCTCCGCGCGGGTTACGAGTGCATCGGTGCAACCATGCGGCTGTACGACAATGATATGATCGGTCTGGAAAAGGGACACACCTGCTGTAGTCTGGACGACGTGGAGGACGCCCGCAGCGTGGCCAGACGTCTGGGAATTCCCCACTACGTGTTCAACTTCAAGGACGATTTTGAGCGGCAGGTCATCCGGAAATTTGTCAGCTGCTACGAATGCGGCGGCACTCCCAACCCCTGTATCGACTGCAACCGGTATCTGAAATTCGACCGGCTCCTCTGCCGCGCTCTGGAGCTGGGGTGCGACTGCGTGGTATCCGGGCATTATGCGCAAGTAAGGAAGTCCGGCGACCGATACCTATTATATAAGGCGGCGGACAAAGCCAAAGACCAGACGTACTTTCTCGCCTGCTTAAATCAGGAGCAGCTTGCCCGGATTCAGTTCCCCCTCGGTGGTCTGACCAAGCAGGAGGTACGTGCCATTGCAGAAGAAAACGGCTTTATCAACGCCCGGAAGCACGACTCTCAGGACATCTGCTTCGTGCCGGACGGTGACTACCCGGCTTTTCTGGAACGCTACACCGGCAAGCACTACCCCGCCGGGGATTTTCTGGACGAAAGCGGCCGCGTGGTCGGCAAACACCGTGGTGCGGTGTGCTACACGCTGGGACAGCGCAAGGGGCTGGGTCTGGCCATGGGCGCGCCGGTGTACGTCTGCGGAAAGGATATGGAGAAGAACACCGTCATGGTTGGGCCGAATGAGGCGCTGTTTTCCTCCGCGCTGCGGGGAAACAACTGGGTCTGGTATCCCTTCCCTGAACTGACCGAGCCTGTTAAAGTGACGGTCAAGACCCGCCACAGCCAGACGGAACAGCCCGGAACCATTTACCCCGAAGCGGACGGCTTTGCGCGGGTGGAATTCGACATCCCCCAGCGCGCCGTCGCCCCCGGTCAGGCGGTGGTGGTATATCAGGGCGATCTGGTGGTCGGCGGAGGCACCATCACGGAAGCAATCCGATAAAGTTTACGCTGCCATCCCCGGTTGGGAGATGGCAGCGTATTTGTTACTTTTTGCGCTTCTTTTCGTCCGGTCTGTAGACGCTCCACGACAGCGCCCCAAAGACGGCGGCACAAGCAAGGCTGATTTTCCAGCCCAGACTGAACGCGGCGTTGCGGTAGGTCAGGCGAACGGTGTGGACGCCCTTCGTCAGATTCACGGCCACCATGCAGTCCCCCACCAGTTTGATCTCGGCAGGCTTGCCGTCCACCTTGACGCTCCAGTTTCCGTTTTGCGGAACGGAGGTATACAGCAGGCCGTCCCGGTCGCAGTCGATGGTTCCCTCCACCAGCGTGGAGCGGAACTTCGTCAGATTCAGCTGGGACGCCGACAGGATTTCATAGCCCCGCGCGAACCGCTCCCCGTTGAGAACGGCGGCGCTGACAGTCATGGTGCTGCTCTCGTCCTTGTCGCACTCGATGCGGATGTCCACCGTATCTCCGGTCTTCACATCCCCCACCGCGATCATCTGGGACAGGCTGATGGTCTCCTTGTAAAGCTCCACGCCATTGACGCTGACGTAGAAATCGTTCCGCTTGGGCAGATTCAGGTGGACGCACACAAAGCCGTCCCGGTCGGCGGTGTAGGTATAAGTCACGTTCGCGCCGGAAACACAGTCGGAATACTTGCAGTAGCCGGTGGAATTGCTTTCCGTGATGTTTGCACCGTTGCCGGTGATGGTCAGATTCTCGCCCTGAAGCTTGTGCCAGACCTCCTCGTCAATGCCCGTGGCGGCAGTGAACAGGTCGTTCTGGAACTGGAACGTTCCGCTGCTGGCGGAAAAGTCCAGTTCCGCCAGCGCCGGCTCCGTCAGGAAGCCCAGCGGCAGATACGCGGTATTGACCAGCAGGGACGCCACGCCGAAGCGGTTCACCTCGTCAAAATAGGTGCTGGACTTGTCCTTCCCGTCCCGCTCAATCATATACTTGATGCCCAGAAACAGGTTCGCCACCGGGGAGCTTTCCTCGAAGCAGTAGCGGTTATAGGTGTTCTTCGCGCCGTAGCCCAGCGCCCGCATGAACTCCGTGACTTTGACATTGGCGGAACTGGTAAAGGCGGAAATGCCGTTGTAGCCGTTGAGGGCACCGTCGTTCAGGGTCTGGGAATGGGTGGTCTCCGCCCGGAAAAAGAGGTTATCGTCCTCCCGCTCGTACATATAGCGGATGACGGAGGCAGTGTAGGTGGTTCCCTTTGGATAATTGGACACACCCGTACCCGTGAAATACAGTCCAAAGCACACCAGCGTGGAGATCAGCTCCACGCCCATGACGGACAGCGCCAATATCCGAATCCGGGCACGCTGACGGTTCCGCTTGGCGCGGGCACGGATTTTCTGACGCTCCGTGGTTCCCTCCGGCACTTCCAGCTGACCGTAGAGCATGACGGTGAGATACAGCACCAGAAATATCAGGTTATATATAAAGTAGAGGGGAATTTGCAGCGTCAGGCTGCCCAGCTCCAGCGGCACGGTCTCGAACAGCTCATTGGAGCAGGCCAGCACCCCCGCAGTCAGCGCCCCGGCGATCACGATCTGCACCGGGCGGAACTTCCTGCGCATCAGCCATGCGCGGTAGGCCATGTACAGCACCACGAAGCTGTACAGGAAGCTGAACCGATAGGGGATCATATTGGTAAAATGGAAGCCGTGCCAGATGAAATCCAGCTGCCGGATGATGAAGCTCACGTTGAAAAACAGCAGCAGGATCACGGCGCAGCACTTGTCCCTGCGCTTGATGTCCTTCGCCATCAGGTACAGGAACATCAGCAGGATGCTGAAAATGCCGCAGTAAAGATTGGGCAATCCTTCCTTGAAGGTCGGCTCGATGCTGCCGCCCATGTTCCCCGCCACCTGCCGCATGGCGTCCAGAAGCCCCTTGATGGTGTTCTCCTTGGCGATGTTCAGCCGGAAACCGGTGGGGAAATTGTTCACGCTGGACTGGGTAGTCTGCAGGGCCGACAGCGCCGGGAAAGTCAGAATGGCAGTCATTCCCAGCGCCAGCAGGGAAAACAGGGCGATTCTCCCGAAATCCGCAAACAGCTTCTTCCATCCGCCCCAGCGGCAGATTTCATACACGAAAAACAGCAGGAAAACGAAAATACAGGTAAAGAATCCGATATAATAATTGGAATAGACGGACAGGAACAGCGTCACCGTGTAGAGGAAGAACTTTTTCTCCTTCAGCAGGCACACCGTTCCCAGCGCCACCAGCGGCAGCAGGGCGAAGGTGTCCAGCCACATCACGTTCCACTGATACCCCAGCGCCCAGGCGCACAGCCCGTAAAAGCCCCCGAATACCGCAATGGACGCATCGTTTTTGCCGAACAGCTTTTTAAGGAAAATGGCGAAAAACATCCCCGCGAATCCCAGCTTCACCGGCACCAGCAGAGAGAAAAACTCCAGCAGCCAGCCCTCCGGCACCAGAACGCTGAGCAGATTCAGCGGCGACGCCAGATAGTAGGAGATCAGCCCCAGATAATCCATCCCCATGCCGACGCTCCAGGTGTACAGCAGCCCGCTCCCGCTGCGGATCGCGCGGCGGAACGCCACAAAGAAGGGATAATACTGGTGGTACATATCGGAATACAGCATGGAATACTTGCCGAACGGCTCGTATTTGCTGATAAGCATGACAAACAGCATTCCCACGCAGGGAATGGCAAAGGCCAGCGCCGTATAATTCCACCGGAATTTTTTGCCGGTTCGCTTCACAGGGACTCCCCCTTAACAGTTGAATCGTAAAGCATATTGTAACACGAATTTCCCAAAGGGTAAACATTTATTTTACCGGGCAAAGAAATTCTTAAGGAAGCCAACGCACAAAACTGCCCCGCCGCTTTGGTGGGTGGTCGTAAGACGGTGAATAGAGCGTATCCGTACAGATACCCCCCATTTCTCGTGCTAACATGTGGGTATAGCCCCTTGGCTCTCCCTTTGGGAGAGCTGTCACCGCAGGTGACTGAGAGGGTCT
>ERZ772876.1580-NODE-1580-length-22598-cov-3.713126_pt1 | contig 22598 bp, 26 predicted proteins | sample MGYA00580584_ERZ772876 | MGnify/ENA primary metagenome ERZ772876 (study PRJEB29015, sample SAMEA2737728) | human gut metagenome | biome: human gut; feature: human-associated habitat; material: faeces | place: China | collected 2012 ... | reverse complement strand
TAAAGGGAAATGGTATTTTTTTTATTAACGATCGTGTAGTTCCTTTCACCCAAGGGTGCGTAACGTATATGCCAAGCGATATCATCCACATCGCGCAAAGCCCGGATGATTCACCCAGTGAATGGAGATTTTTGTTTGCCGATCTTAATACGTTGAACATCACCCATATTTTGCAAAAAGGGATTGTCACCTCCGATCAGAGCTGTCGTTATTTGTTTGAAATGATCGTGGAAGCACTGACCCAACGAAAAGAGGAATATGCCGCCTTATATTGGCACCTTATGGAGGCGCTTTTTATCCGGCTGACTCACCTGACCAAAGACGCACTGCCCGATAATCAAACCCATAATTTTTATCAAATCGTTCCAGCCATCAATTACATTTCCAAACACTATGAGGTTGAAGTATGCGTCCAAGATTTGGCGAAAATGTGTAATATGAGTGAATCGCTCTTTTATAAGATTTTTCATACAGCGATCAATATGTCACCTATTGAATATTTAAATTCCGTACGAATTTCATCTGCGGAAAATCTGCTTAAAAACTCATCAAAAAGTATTACCGAGATTTCTCAAGATGTAGGATATACAACTTTATCCTCTTTTTATCGCCAATTCCGAAAAACAAACAACTGTTCTCCCCGCGATTACCGTATAAAGCTATGCATTCAGCCGTCATCAAAAGATATATCGTAAGCATCAAATGGCTTTCTTAAGGTAACCTCTAAAAACCCCCTATAATTTTCAAATTGTAATACCCTGTTCAAACACGTCTGGTATAATATAAGTATCAAATGAACAGGAGATAAACCGCATGATGCAACTTGGATTTTTTAATGAAGAAATACGCTTTGAAAAGCTGAGCAAGCTTGGTGATACCCTTGAAAAGCTGAACATCATCGACTGGGAGATATTCCGTCAAGTACTTAATGTTGCTTTCAAGAAAGAACGAAAAGGACCCGGCGGTCGTCCTCCGTATGACTACCTTCTTCTGTTCAAGGTCTTGATTCTACAAAGACTTTTCAATCTTTCGGATGACCAAACGGAATACCAGATCAATGACCGCATGAGCTTTATGCGCTTTCTCGGTTTGTCGCTCGGAGACAAAGTTCCAGACGCAAAGACCATATGGCTTTTTCGTGACACTCTGACACAAGCAAAAGCAATAGGAGAACTGTTCCGTCTTTTTAACCGTCAGCTTGAAAGTCAGGGAATCATCACGCACGCGGGAACCATTGTTGATGCTACCTTTGTGGATGCACCCCGTCAACGCAATACAAGAGAAGAAAATAAAACCATCAAGGAAGATAAAATTCCCGAAGAATGGACGGAGAACACACCAAAAGCTGCACACAAATTGGCTCAGAAGGACACGGACGCCCGCTGGACAGTTAAGGGCGGAGAAAAGCACTACGGATACAAAAACCACACGAAAGTAGACGCTGACAGCAAGATTATCACCGATTATTCCGTAACAAACGCAGCCGTTCATGATAGTAATAAATTTGTGGACTTCATTGACGAGACAGACAAGGTTGTTTACGCCGACAGCGCATATGCGGGTCGTGAAATTGCCGAAAAGCTTCCTGACAATGTTATAAACAGTATTCATGAAAAAGGTTATCGCAATCGTCCGTTGACTGACGAGCAGAAGAAAAGCAATCGTAATAAATCCAAAGTCAGAGCGCGGATAGAACACGTTTACGGCTTTATGACAGGTTCCATGAAAGGGATTACTGTCCGCAATATAGGTTTGCAAAGAGCCGGATTCAACATTGGGATGACAAACCTTGTTTACAACCTTTGTCGGTATACCATTTTACAACGCCAGAGAGTGTGCGTGGGATAATTGCGTCCAAAATCGGGAATTACCCGATAAAACCGAGGTGATATGCCTCATATTAAATGAATTTCACTTGGTGAAATCAGTTTTCGCCACTTTTTCACAAAAAAAACCGTTTTAACTGCAAAACATCAAATTAAATTCAATTTTTAGAGGTCACCTTAATAAAATCGGGCTCTATAATAAATATTGGGGTAACGAATAGAGCATCTAGAAAATAAAAGTAGAGCATATTCGAAAAAACCTGTAAAATGGAATTGCTTAGACACCATTTTTGGAGGTAATCGAATATGCTCTACACTCATTTTACAGAAAAGTTGCTTGGATTAAAAGGGGTAATCGTAAAAAATATTACACAGCCCCCGGAATATACCTCAATAGACATTGAAATAGAACCGAAACCCCATAATTGTCCTTGTTGCGGTACCGCGACAAGAACAATCCACGACTACCGGCAGCAAAAAATCAAGGACATTCCTGCGTTTGGCAAGCATATCGTGCTGTATCTGCGAAAAAGAAGATACAAATGTCCAAACTGTGGGAAACGATTCTATGAAGCAAATGGTTTTCTTCCGAAGTATCACCGTATGACTAACCGGCTGTGTGCCTATGTAATACAGCAACTCACGGATGTCCGTTCTTTCTCCAGCGTCGCGCGGGAGGTTAACCTCTCTGTGTCTACGGTGATCCGTCTATTTGATCTGGTACAATACGCACCACGTAAACTTCCCTCTGTGCTCTCCATTGATGAATTCAAAGGCAACACAGACAGAGAAAAATATCAATGCATCATCACGGATCCCGTTAACAGGCGGATCCTGGACATATTACCAAGCCGGGAAAAGCACAAATTAACGGCATATTTCAAGGGGTTTGATCGATCTGGAACAATGTACTTCGTTAGCGATATGTGGGCTACCTATGCGGATATATCGGATACATTCTTTAAAAATGCCACCTTTGTTGTGGACAAATACCATTACATACGACAGGTAATCTGGGCGTTTGAAGCTATTAGAAAAGACATTCAGAAACAACTCTGGCCTAGTAGACGCAAATATTTTAAGCGTTCCAGAACCCTGCTGAACAAGCGTTATGAATTTCTTTCCGATGAGCAAAGGCAGCAGGTGAATATTATGCTATATTCCAGTGAAATGCTGAGCAATGCCTATTGGATGAAAGAAAGTTTCTTAATGTTATTGGACTGCAAGGACAGCAACAGTGCTCGAAAGCAATTGTCTGATTGGGTAATGGCGGCATCCAATTCGGGAATAAAGCGGTTTGAAGAGTGCTCGAAAACCATGGTGAACTGGTCAGTAGGTATACTGAATTCCTTTGACTGCAGCTATACAAACGGCTTCACAGAGGGGTGTAACAACAAAATCAAGGTGCTGAAAAGAAACGCTTACGGCTACAGAAACTTTAACAGGTTCAGAAACCGTATCCTTCACATCTTTAACCACGACAAAAATGAGGTTGCGTAATCCCCACCTCATCCATGCAGTTTCATTTCATGGGCTTACCCCAACTATTGACATAGAGCCTGGCTAAAAGCCGCCATCCCGAAGGACAGCGGCCTCTATCACTTTGCTATGCGAATATCTTTAATCTGCGCGGTGTTGTTCTTCGTGACGTTCTCCAGCGCGGTGACCTTGACCTTGATTTCCTCCACGTCCTCCGCTACCTGGTCGAGCTTCGCAAACTTCTCGTTTATGCCCTTTTGCCCTTCAGCGAGAGCATCAACCTTCTTTTCCAGCACCACAAGCCGTGCCGTGTCTTCCATGACCGCCTGTAAATCCTCACGGATTTCCCGCTGCTCTTTCATAATCGGAGCCAACAGTTCCCCGATAGCCTCAAGCATTTCTCTATCAATCATTCTCATTCACCTCAAAATTTCCATACCAAACGGTGTATTGCATTTACGCAAACGGTGACACCCATTTCACCGAATGGGGACGCCCATTCCCCCAAACGGTGACACCTATACCAGATAGTAAACCAAATAGTAAACCAGATATAAATAACAACTACAGTGTAGGGCATTTCCGAAAACCGACAGTAGAAGAAGTGCGTGCCTATTGCCAGGAAAGGGGAAAACACTCTTTACTTTGTTTAGCATACCATGTCCCTTGTTGTTTTGCAATGGGCTATTTTGAGATAGCGGCCCGCTTAGCCATACCATAATCAATGAGTATTGTCAACTGGTTGATTTAGCTCCACATACTTCTCTACAATGCCGTCCTGAATGGCTTCAATTTTCACAAGGCGCCCGCTCACATGCCTCTGCCATGCTTCCACGTCAGCAAGCTGCTTTTTAATAGGCTCTAGTTCTTCGCGAACCATAGCGCAGATGGCATCCAGCGTTTCTATATCCATCATTTCTATCACCCCTGCATTTAATAAAATGGAAAGACTTATACTTACTGAATTCAATTTCAATCCACGCCCCACCGGGAGAGACAAAGCCTATTGCTCATCCGACGTGTACTCCATTATGTCCCCAGGCTGGCAGTTTAGCACTTCACAAAGTTTTGATATAGAACGATGATCCAACCCTCCGGTTCCGTTCTTTATGGCCGTTAGTGTCGCTTGACCTAGAATTTTTTCTTTCCTTATACGATACGAAGTATACCCTTTTTCCTCCAGCAATCTTAACAGCTTATCATACTTTATCGGCATTAAGCCACCTCCTAATTATAGCCTTTCCCATTGTCTATATTATACTTCAATATATGCACTATTTCAAGTGACAAAACACGCAATGATGTTCACCAAAGTTTGTGCATACGCCTAATGGACATACACCAAAAATAGTGCCATACTATAGACACAGGGTTAAGGAACAGGCGGGAAACCAAACGGAGCAAGAGGCTGCCAGTGGCAAACAGACTCCCGTACTTATCCAGATAAAGCAAAGGAGAGGATACCATGAGCAAAACCAAATTGCAGGCCATGGTGGACGAACTCGTCAGCCTCCGCGAAATGGCCGCAGAGCTGGCCGACGAAATCACCGCTATTGAGGACACCCTCAAGGCCAACATGCAGCGGCAGGGCGTTGACACCATCGAGGCCGGAAAGCACACCGTCCGCTGGGCTGTGGTCAAGTCCAGCCGGTTCGATTCCAAAGCGTTCAGCGCGGCACACCCAGCACTCTACAGCGAGTACGCCAAGCGGAGGCGCGAAGAGACGCGCTATACCATCACGCCCGACGGGCTTGACTACCCTGGAAGGAGTGGAGGCGTTTTCTAATGCCGGAGAATGAAACAGAGCGGCGCAAGGAGCACATGAAGGAACTCGTGGACTCTCTCGACAACGGGCGGGATATTCTGCTCATTTACCGTTTCACCAAAGCCCTGACGAGCAAGGAGGTCCCGCATCGTGCCGGAGAATAACAGAACCGAGGCAGAGTACAGGGAGGCGATTGTGGACTTGCTTGGCCAGATCCACACAGGCGACCTGCTGCGACGTATTTACAAATTCGTCGAGTACCTCCACTTACATCACTGAAAAACACCGAGCGGGCAAGCATGGGAAACCGTGCCGCCCGCTCGTGATTTTGCGTAACTTTCCGTATCTTTTCGCGGCAGTAACGACCAAATAACGACCAAAACGCAAAATCCGCAAAAGCAAAACCGCCAGAAGCCCAGCATTCAAGCCGTTTTCTGGCGGTTTTCGATGGTCCGAGTGACAGGAGTCGAACCTGCGGCCTCTTGAACCCCATTCAAGCGCGCTACCAATCTGCGCTACACCCGGATATGCAATTATACAGCAATCGGCACATTTTAAGTCCTGCCGTTGTGCCGCGAATGAGATTATAGCATACCCCTTCCATAAAATCAAGGGGGAATTTCATATTCCCCCTTGATTTTTATTCAAACCGGACGCAGCGCTTCCCTTTCGCGGCGCAGCTCCCTCATCAGCTGCGCCAGACTCCACCCTTTATTGTGCGGCGTGGCAATCGCCTTAAGCGGTATGATTATCCCCGCCGCCTTCATCGCCCCGAGCAGCCCGTCCAGCTGCGCTTCCTCAAGCCCGCACATCACCAGGCATGTCTCCGGAACCAGATCCGACGCAGCTGCTTGCGTATGGGCATACCCGGCAAGCCCCAGCAAATAGCCCACGCTCTCCCCTTCCTGTCCGGCCTGAGCCAGCCGATAGGGCAAACCCATGCTTTTCAAAATCCCCGCCAGCTTTTCCCTGGTGGATTCATCCGCCCCATACAGCAGCACCGCCGCCGGATCTTTTGTTACCGGTATTCTCGCTTTCATATACGCCCTCCTTATAGCTGCCGCACATAGTCCTTGGGCGACAGGCCGAACTCCGCCTTGAACGCCTTGGAAAAGTTGGCATAATCGTTAAACCCGCTCTCGAGATACGCACTGCGCACAGGCTGTCCCCTTCGCAGCATACCCCGCGCGGTCATCAGCCGCTTCTTGGTGATATACTGGTGAATCGGCACCCCAATATACTGCTTGAACTGCCGGCTTAAATGGTACTTGCTGACATAAAACCTTCCAGCCAAGGCGTCCAGTGACAAATCCGCATCCAAATGCCGATTGATATACTCCACCACGGCGTTTATCTTCTGGTTTTCCACCACATCGGGGACCAGTTCCTCCGCCGTTTCGAAATACGCCCGGTTAAGATACACCAGCAACTCCATCACATAGGCCCGCTCCAGCACCCGGCATCCGTAGGCGCTGCCGCCGTATACCTCCTCCAGCCGCCCGCACAGCCGCATCAGGCGGGCGATCAGCTCGCCGCCGGGACGAATGCGCTTATATTCTCGCCGAGCCGCGTCCACAAAGCACGCCGCTAAATCCGTCCCATCCTCCTGCAGCTTCCGGATATACTCGGGACGAATCCACAGCACATACCGCTCGTACAGCCGCCCCGGCTCCACCAGCGGCCGATGCAGCTCCCGATCGTTGGTCAGCAGAATGTCTCCCGGCCGCAGCGCATACGTCTTACCCTCGATAATATACTCCGCCCGGCCAGAAACGAACAAAAACACCTCGTAAAAATCGTGGCTGTGGTAGGCGATATCCAGCGGACGGCTGCCCTGACTATGAAAAAACTCGTAATCCGGCCGCAGCATTTCCTGCCGATCGTCGAAAGGACATTCCAATCCCATACCGCATCCCTCCTGCTTTTTAGTATACCGCAAGTTTTACCATGTTTCAAGCAACAAATCCCATGAAACCGGGCAAAGTTTGATGTACACTAGAAGCAGTTCTACCGATAGGCTATGGAGGTGGTATTCCTTGACAACCTTTATCCGGGACGATTTTCTGCTGCAATCCACCACAGCTCGCCGCTTGTACGAAGAGTATGCCCGGAACATGCCCATTTTTGACTACCACTGTCATTTAAGTCCCCGGGAAATTTGGGAAAACGAGCCGGCCGCCGATATGACCGCGCTATGGCTAGGAGGCGATCATTACAAGTGGCGGCTGATGCGCGCCCACGGCGTGGAGGAGCGCTTTATAACCGGCGGCGCCGAGCCCTATGAGAAATTCCTCCGCTGGGCCGACACGGTGTCGCACAGCGTGGGTAACCCGCTGTATCACTGGTGCCAGCTGGAGCTTTTGCGCTACTTTGGCGTGGAGGAGCTGCTCACCGCCGAAAGCGCTCCCCGCATCTGGGAGACATGCAACCGCCTGCTGGCGTCGGAGGCGGGGCGTCCCCGCTCGCTTATCGTGAACAGCGGCGTCAAAGCCCTGTGCACTACCGACGACCCCGCCGACGACCTGCGCTGGCACCAGGCCTTGGCAAACGACGCCGCCTTTCCCGTGCAGGTGCTGCCCACCTTCCGCCCGGACAAGGCCATCCATCTGCAAAACCCCGGTGCCCGGGAATGGGTGGAGCGGCTGGGCGTCGTGGCCGGACGCGCCATTGATTCCTTCGACAGCCTCCTGGCCGCGCTGGCCGACCGGGCAGCTACCTTCAAGGCGGCGGGCTGCCGCCTGTCCGACCACTCCTTTGGCTCCCCGGATTTTACTGTGCGGGACGCCGCCAAGGCCCGCACCGCCTTCTCCCGCCTGCTGAAAGGCGAGCCCATCCCCGCCGAGGAGCTGGCGGTCTATCAGACCGAGCTGATGCTGGAGCTGGGCCGGCTGTATCACCGTCTCGATTTTTCCATGCAGTTGCATTTCGGCGTGGTGCGCAACACCAATACCCGCCAGTTCCGCGTTCTCGGCCCGGACACGGGCTTTGATTCCATCGGCGATTCCCTGCCCGCCGCCTCCCTCATCGCCCTGCTGGACGGGCTGGAGGTCACTGGAGAGCTGCCCCGGACCGTGCTCTATACCCTCAACCCGGCGGATAACGCCAAATTTGCCTCCGTGGCCGGCAGCTTCCAAAGCGGCCCGGCCCGCGGCAAAGTCCAGTGCGGCGCCGCCTGGTGGTTCAACGATCATCTGGACGGCATGCTGGATCAGATGAAAACGCTGGCCAACACCGGCCTTCTCAGCACCTTCATTGGGATGCTGACCGATTCCCGCAGCTTCTTATCCTATACCCGGCACGAGTATTTCCGCCGCATCCTCTGCGACCTGCTAGGCGGCTGGGCCGAACAGGGGCTGGCTCCCGGCGATCCGGCCGCCCTGGGCGGCATGGTGCAGGATATCTGTTACAACAACGCTGTCCGGTACTTCGGACTGTCTGTTTAGAAAGGAAGAACAACGCCCATGAAACTGTCTTTTCGCTGGTATGGCCAGGACGACCCCGTCACCCTGGGCTACATCCGTCAAATTCCCAATATGCGCAGCATCGTCACCGCTGTCTACGACGTGCCGGTCGGCGAGGTCTGGAGCCGGGAAAGCATCGCCGCCCTGAAAACGGAGGTGGAAGCCAACGGACTTATTTTCGACGTGGTGGAAAGCGTGCCCGTCCACGAGGACATCAAGCTGGGCCGCCCCACCCGCGACCGTTTGATCGCCAATTATCAGGAGAACATCCGCCGTCTGGGAGAAGCGGGCGTCAAATGCATCTGCTACAACTTCATGCCGGTGTTCGACTGGACCCGGACCCAGCTGGACAAGCCGCTGGCCGATGGCTCCACCGCCTTGGTATACTATAAGGATCAGTTGGAAAAGATGGATCCCCTGACCGGCGAGCTATCCCTCCCCGGCTGGGATGCCAGCTACAAAAAGGAGGATCTGAAAGCCCTGTTTGAGGCTTACAGCCGGCTGACCGAAGAAGATTTGTGGGAAAACCTCCGCTATTTTCTGGAAGCTGTCATCCCCGTGGCCGAGGAAAGCGGCGTGAACATGGCCATCCATCCGGACGATCCGCCATGGAACATCTTCGGCCTGCCCCGCATTATCACCTGTGAGGCTAATCTAGACCGGTTCCTGAAACTGGTGGTCAGCCCAGCCAACGGCTTGACCCTCTGCACCGGCTCTCTGGGCTGCGCCGCCTCCAACGATATCTACCGAATGATCGACAAATACGCCGCGCAGGGCCGCATTCACTTTATGCACGTGCGCAACGTCAAAATCCTGCCGGACGGCGGCTTCGAGGAAAGCGCGCATTTCTCCGCCTGCGGATCTCTGGACATTGTGCGGATCCTCGACATCCTTCATCGTAATCGGTTTGATGGGTATCTGCGGCCGGATCACGGCCGGATGATTTGGGGAGAAACCGGTCGGCCCGGCTACGGCCTGTACGATCGGGCGCTGGGCGCGTCTTACATCAATGGCATCTGGGAAACCCTGAATAAGCTGCATCGGGAGGAGACCTTGTGATGATGAACCTGCCATTTGAAATCGATCTGAAAGACAAAGTCGCGGTGGTGACCGGCGCGGGCGGCGTGCTGTGCAGCCTGTTCGCCAAAGCCATCGCCCGGTGCGGCGCCAAGGTGGCCCTGCTGGATCTCAACCTGGAAGCCGCCGCCAAATTTGCCGCCGACATCACCGCCGAGGGCGGCACGGCCAAGGCGTATGCCGCCAACGTCCTGAAAAAGGAAACCCTGCTGGAGGCCCGGGAACAAATCCGCCGGGATTTCGGCACCTGCGACATCCTGGTGAACGGGGCGGGAGGCAACAATCCCCGCGCCACCACCACCAACGAATACTACCTCGACGGCGACATGGAGAAGGACATCACCACCTTTTTCAACCTGGAGCCCGCCGGTGTGGAGTTCGTCTTCAACCTGAATTTCCTGGGCACCCTGATTCCCACCCAGGTGTTCGCCGAGGATATGCTGGGCAAGGAGGACGCGTGCATTCTCAACGTCTCCTCCATGAACGCCTTCACCCCGCTGACCAAAATCCCCGCCTATTCGGGCGCAAAGGCCGCGGTCAGCAATTTCACCCAGTGGCTGGCCGTCCATTTCTCCAAGGCGAATATCCGGGTCAACGCCATCGCCCCCGGCTTTTTCGTCACCGCGCAGAACCAGGCCCTGCTGTTCGACGAGGCCGGCAACCCGACGGCCCGCACTGCCAAGATCCTGAACAGCACCCCCATGGGCCGGTTCGGCGAGGCGGAGGAGCTCATCGGCTCCCTGCTCTTTCTGCTGTCCAAACCCGCCGCCGGCTTCATCACCGGCGTGGTCATCCCCGTGGACGGCGGCTTCAGCGCCTATTCCGGGGTCTGACGGCCCCTTCCTCCCGGAAAAATTCCGCATTCACAGAAAATTTGCAGACGCCGCCGCATACACTGTGGTATACTGTGGATAACAAAACCTTTGGGAGGGCGTGCTATGGCCAAGTTTATTGAGTTGGATCCCAGCGAGATCACCGGGAACGTTTTCGATCGCATCGGCAAGGAATGGATGCTCATCACCGCCGGGAAACCGGAAAAATACAACACCATGACCGCGAGCTGGGGCGGGCTGGGCGTTCTGTGGAACGCCAATGTCAGTTTCGCCTTCGTGCGGCCATCCCGCTATACCTTCGAGTTCCTGGAAAGGGAGAAATACTACACCCTGTCCTTTCTCGGCCTCAGCCAGCGCCGCGCGCTGCAAATCTGCGGTTCTAAGTCGGGCCGGGATACCGACAAGGTGGCCGAGGCCGGCTTAACCCCCGTGTTCGACGCGCCCGCCCCCTACTTTGAAGAGGCGGAGCTGGCCCTGGTCTGCCGGAAGCTGTATACTCAGGACATGGATCCCAGCCGCTTCCTTGACCCCTCCATCATGGCCAGCTATAAGGACGGCGATTTCCACCGGATTTATGTCGGAGAAATCACCAAGGTGCTGGCCCGCACCCGCTGAACGACAAGCCCCGGAAGAAATTTCTTCCGGGGCTTGTCGTTTCGGAACGCTGTTAAAACCCGCTCATACATTTTTCTTTCTAATCAGCCCTCTTGACAGGTGAAACTTTCCCACGGGATATTGACTGGTTTTCTCCCGGTCAATATCTCATCGATATGCATAAGCAGCGGAAAATCGGCCGCGTCCAGTACGCCGTTCGCCACTTGGATCTTCACGGCGCGGGCAACCCTCTCCGCCACCACCAAAGATTCCAGCGTGACGCCGTTGAGCTTCGCCTTGGCTTCATCGATGTTCATCCCCCTGCCCAGCAGGATCCCTACCAGCCGCGTGCGGCCGCCGTAAACTGTCACATATAAATCGCCGGCCCCGACACAGATATTATGGAGGGACAGCGCGTTTTGAAATTCGAGCAAGCGGTACATTTCCTTGATACCCTGCTCAAAAACCGCTGCCTGCGAGTTGAAATGCAAGGGGCTGTTTACCCCTTCCCGTTTCTGATTGAGCCCGATGGTAAGCGCGATACCGAGCGCATACCCATTCTTCAGAGCCACCGCGCTTTCGATGCCCACCACATCGGTGGTAGTGCTTACATGATAATAGCCGGTCTCCATAATGGCTTTGAGTCGGGCGAGCACCTTCCGATCGCCGCCGCAAAAGGTGACCGTGGTCTGATCATGTGCGACCAGCTCATAGCTGGTACAAGGTCCTCCAATGGCATTGAGGGAGAGCCGTTTACCGATGGCATTCAGCTTCTGCCGCCATATTTCCGGGTAGGTAATCAGCTTTCCGTCCGCTGTATCCATTAATCCTTTCGTCACGGTCAGCACTGGCATGCCGTCCGGAAGGGCCGGCAGCACGTTCTCTGAAAACCACTCTACGCCGAAGCTGCTGACGCCGCCAATGACAACATCGGTATTTTTCAGCGCCGTGTCAAGCTCTTCTGTCGGATAAAACTGTACGCCCGCCGGAAAATCCTTTTCAAATTTCGGATGACGATTCCTCTCACGGCAGGCAGCAATGATCTCCCGGTCCAGGTGCGTTCCAACAATTTTAACCGTGTGCCCGTTTTCCCGGGCCGGAAACGCCAAAGCGGATCCCATCATACCCGCGCCTACTATGGTAATCACAGCCATATGCTTCACCTCTTTTGAAAAACTCTGCAAAATTTGAAAAAGTTTGAAATCTCTGATATGATTATAAAGAGATCATCCCCTCCCGTCAACGGATGGCGGCATTGTTGATACCTTTTCAATCTTTTGCAAAGGAGTCTCACGGATGCGGACATACAAGCGACAACAGGAAATTTTGGAGTATTTAGAAGAATGTCAATACGCAACCGTCAGCGAACTGGCGGGCAAGGTGTTTGCCAGTGAAGCATCCGTGCGGCGGGATATCGCCGCGTTGGAGAGCAAAGGATATGTAAGCAAAATTTACGGCGGTGTGGTGCTGGCGGAATATAAAAACAGCGTGATACCGGTGGAACTGCGGGATCGCGATCATCCCTCTGTCAAGGATGAAATCGCCAAAAGAGCTGTCGAATTTGTTTTTGACGGCGCCACCATCTTCATGGACGGATCCTCTACCGTGCGGCGCATGCTACCCTTTCTGGATGAATACCGGGAACTGACCATTATCACCAATAATCTCCGCATTTTTAAAGAATGCAAAAACCCGCGCATCCGGCTATATTGCACCGGTGGCTGTTATGACAGGAAAAGCTCTATTTTCACCGGAACCGCCGCAGAAAAATTTTTGGACGGCGTGACTGCGGACCTTTTATTCTTCTCCAGCCAAGGCATTTCCGAGGCCGGTACGATCAGCGATGTCTCCGAAGCCGAAACCACTTTGCGGCAAATTCTGCTGCGCCGGGCGCGAAAAAAATTCTTTCTGTGCGATGCCTCCAAAATCGGGGTGCAAAAAATGTTTACAGTATGCGGGAAAGAGGATATCGATGATATTGTCTGTGATGTGCCTTTGCCATGGGAGAAATAATAGCGCGCCGAATATTGTCAAAGAGGCTTCATCCTCTTTAACCAGCCGGAGGGCCAGTTGACAAACCGGCGCCTTTCTTGTATCATAGTCGGGAAGTCCTCCCGCCGATAGGAGCCGGGAGTTACCACTTTGTGGGGAAGCGGTTTCCCTTCAAGGTGGTTTTTGTTTTGAAAGGCGTGAATCCTCTTGCGTAAAACATGGTTTTTGACAAGCAATTCTACCGCACGCTCGCGGTGCTGGCCCTGCCCATCCTGGTGCAGAATTTTCTGGCCTCCTCTCTCAACATGGTGGATACCCTGATGATCGGCCGGGTGGGGGAAAATGAGGTGGCCGCCGTCGGCATCGCCAACCAATTTTTCTTTCTGTTCAACCTGATCGGCAATGGCGCCGCCATGGGCTGCAGTATTTTTATCAGCCAGTATTGGGGCCAGAAGGACACCGCGAGCATCAAAAAGGTGATGGGCTTCGGCCTGACCGTCAACGTCGTCATCAGCCTGCTCTTCACTGCCACCGCCCTGCTCGCGCCGGAGTTTATCGTCCGGCTGTTCAGCCGCAGCGAGGAGGTCGTGCCGCTGAGCAAGGACTATCTGGTCATTGTCTGCCTGAGCTATCTGTTCACCGGCATATCCTACATGCTGGCCAACGCCCTGCGCAGCGTGGGGAGCGCTTATCTGCCCATGCTGGTCAGCCTATTCGCCGTTCTGACCAACACCGGCCTCAACTACCTTCTCATCTTCGGCAAGGGCGGTTTTCCCGTTCTGGGCGTGCGGGGCGCCGCCATCGCCACCCTGATCGCCCGGGTGGTGGAGACCCTGCTGCTGCTTATATTGACCTTCCGTCCCCGTTCTCCCTTCGCCGGAAAAGCGGGGGAATACCTCCGCTATGGTAAAGCCTTCGCCCGCAAGGTCATGGGCGCCATGGTGCCGGTGGTGCTCAACGAGGGCTGCTGGGCGCTGGGCTTCGTGCTGTATACAGTGGCCTACGGGTTTATCGGCGACGGCACCCGCGCCATCGCCGCCTCTCAGATCTGCAACTCGATCCAAAATCTGTTCATGGTGTTCTGCTTCAGTTCGGCGAGTGCGGCGCTGGTGATGATCGGCAACCAGGTGGGGGCCAAGGAGGAAGACACGGCCAAGGCCTACGCCCGCCGTTTCTCGTGGCTGTCCGTTTTGATGGGGATGGTCATCGGGGCGGTGGTGCTGTTCACGGCGCCGGCCATCCTCTCCCTGTTTAAGGTATCGGAAGAAGCCCGGCTGGCCGCCGTTGCCATGCTGCGGATCTTCGGCATCATCCTGCCGGTACGGATGCTCAACGTGGTGCTTATCGTCGGCGTGTTCCGCGGCGGCGGCGACGCCTCCTTCGGGCTCAAGGTGGAAGCCGGCACCATGTGGCTCATCGGGGTACCCCTGGCCTTCATCGGTGCCCTGCTGCTCCAATGGCCGGTGGAGCTGGTGGTGCTGCTCATCTGCGCGGAGGAAATCGTCAAATGCATCCTTTCTCTGGTACGACTGAAAAGCAACCGCTGGATTAAACACGTGACCTAAAAAAACGCCTTGCGGCATGGCCGCAGGGCGTTTTTCGTTCGAAGTGCTTATAGCATATCCTTTTTGTGCAGCAGCCAGCCGACCAGACCCATCAGCACCACGGCGATGATGATGGGGAACCACCACAAATGATGCAGCGGCAGCCCTTCCACGTTCATGCCGTAGAAGCCAGCGATGATGTTGGGGATGGAAATCACGATGGTCACCGACGCGAGCACCTTCATCACAATGTTCAGGTTGTTGGAAATCACCGAGGCGAAGGCGTCCATGGTGCCGGACAAGATGTTCAGATAGATGCTGGACATTTCGATGGCCTGCTTGATTTCAATCAGCACGTCCTCCAGCAAATCCTGGTCATCCTCATACAGCTTGATATACCGGCCCCGCATCAGCTTTTCCAGGGTGGTTTCGTCCGCCTTCAGGGAGGTGGAAAAATACACCAGGGACTTCTGTACGTCCAAAAGCTGAATCAGCTCTTTGTTCTTCATGGATTTGCGCAGCTGCTTTTCCAGGGAACTGGACAGCTTGTCGATCTGCTTGAGGAACTGGAGGAACCGGGTGGCGACCCGCAGCATCAGGTGCAGCACAAACTGCGTGCGCAGCTCGGTCTGCACCCCCTTGACCACGCCCTCGATGAATTCCGCGATGATGGGATTCTCCCGCAAGCAGACGGTGATGACATGGGACTGGGTCACCAGAATGCCGATGGGTAAGGTGTAATAGGAGATGCTGTCCCCATTCTTTTCCGCCACCGGCGCGTCCAGAATGATGAGGGTGTTGTCGTCCTCGCTTTCGATACGGGAGGACTCCTCCTCGTCCAGCGCGGCGCGCAGGAAATCCGGCTCCAGGGAAAACTCCTGAATCAGGCCGTTTATCTCCTTTTCATCCGGATTGATCACATTGATCCAGCAGCCGTCCTCCATCTCCTCCAACGGACGGACGCGGCCGTTGATGGTTTTGTAGTATTGAATCATACGTGCATACCCCTTTCAGGGACGCACGTAAAGCGCACGAAACAGCCGCCCCGCCTACCGGCAGGCGCCGTTCCGTTTGCAGCGGATACGGTGCATCCCCCATAATCTATGGACCTGCGTTTGTCTACTTCGACTGCCAGGGTCAGGACTCACCCTACCCACCTCCTAGTATAATCAAATCCGCCGGAAAATCCGGCGGCCTCTCGGCCTCCCTAATTATAGCACAATATTCCACGATTGCAAGAGAAAAACGCACCTATCCGCTCATATTCGTCACTAAGCGCTCCTCATCCCTGTTTCCGGCCGAAAATGGCTGTATTTTCGTTCTTTTTACACAAGATCAAATTGCAAAAAAGGCGCCCCGGACGGGGCGCCTTTCTACACGTCGAATACGGTATGCAAATCGATGATCCGCTGGTTGCTGCTTCCCCGGAATTCCAGGGTCAGATCCCGCAGCTCTTCCACGTACCGTCCGTCCACCAGCGTGTCCGCCAGCCGCAGCAGGCGCAGCACTGCCGGCTTGGTTTTCCCCATCTCCAGCAGCTGCTCCAGCGTATAGCCGGAATACACCATGACGTGCTTTCCGCGGACCTTGACCAGCTGAGCCAGCTCGCAAAGCGGCTCCGGCTGGCAGAAGGGCTCGCCGCCCGAAAAGGTGACCCCGGTCAGCAGCGGGTTCTCCTCTACCTGCGCCGCCAGATCCGCCACATCCACCAGACGCCCGCCGTCGAAGGCATGGGTCTGCGGATTGTGACAGCCCGGGCAGTGATGGGGACACCCCTGGGTGAATACCGTGAAGCGGATACCCGGCCCATCCACGATGGACTCGGGTACGATGCCGCTAATTCTCAGCTTGGAGGCCATGCTTAACTCTGTCCTTTTCTTCCGCGCGCTTGGCATTGTTGAACCGATCGGTGGTGCCCACCAGATAGCCGGTGATCCGGCGAATCCGCTCAAAGCCGACACTCTCTCCCACCGTTGCCTGGGTGTTCTTCTTCTCGTTCATGCTGTTCCGTCTCCTTTTATCAGTCGATTGTTTTTATTCGCATCCGCAGATGTGAGGCATGTGCGGATATTTTTTTCGAAGCTCCATCAGCTTTTCCACGCTGACCGGCTCGCCCTCCCGGCGGCCGCAGCGGGGACAGACCTCGTCGATAACGCCGGTATAGCCGCAGATGGGATCCCGGTCCACCGGGTGATTCACCGAGCCGTAGCCCACGCCCGCCTCCTTCATGCAGCGGATGACCGCCTCGAAAGCGTCCAGGTTCTTGCAGGTGTCCCCATCCAGCTCCACATAGCTGATATGTCCGGCGTTGGTCAGCGCGTGATACGGCGCCTCGGTGCGGATTTTCTTGTACGCCTGGATGGGATAATACACCGGCACATGGAAGGAGTTGGTGTAATAGTCCCGATCCGTAATGCCGGGGAGCTCCCCGTAAAGCTCCTTATCAATCCGCAGGAACCGGCCGCTGAGCCCTTCGGCCGGGGTGGCCAGCAGGGTGAAATTCAGCCCCGTCTTTTCCGACTCCTCGTCCATGCGCCGCCGCATATAGCCAACGATTTCCAGCCCCAGCTTCTGGCTCTCCTCGCTCTCCCCATGGTGCTTGCCGGTCAAGGCTTTCAAGGTTTCAGCCAGCCCGATGAAGCCCACGCTCAGCGTGCCGTGCTTGAGCACCTCCTCCACACTGTCGTCCGGGCCCAGCTTGTCGGAATCAATCCAGACGCCCTGTCCCATCAGGAAGGGGTAATTGCGGCCCTTTTTGGTGCACTGAATCTGGAAACGATGCAGCAGCTGGCGGCAGACCAGCTCGATGCGGCTGTCCAGCAGCTGGTAGAATTTCTGAATGTCCCCCTTGGCCTCGATGCCGATCCGGAGGTAGGCGATCCGGGGCAGGTTGATGGAGGTAAAGCTGAGATTCCCGCGCCCGCAGGTGGTCTCCCTGCTGGGATCGAAATGATTGCCCATCACCCGGGTGCGGCAGCCCATATAGGCGATTTCGGTGTCGTAATCCCCTTCCTTGTAATACTGCAGGTTGAAGGGGGCGTCGATGAAGCTGAAGTTGGGGAACAGCCGCTTGGCCGACGTCTTGATGGCCAGCTTGAACAGGTCGTAGTTCGGATCGCCGGGGTTGAAATTGACCCCTTCCTTCACCTTGAAAATCTGCACCGGGAAAATCGGGGTTTCCCCGTCTCCCAGCCCCGCGTCGGTGGCCTCGAGCAGATTGCGCACCACCATGCGCGCCTCGGGGGAGGTGTCGGTGCCGTAATTGACAGAGCTGAAGGGCACCTGGGCGCCCGCCCGGGAGTTCATGGTGTTCAGGTTGTGGATGAAGGCCTCCATCGCCTGGTAGGTGGCCCTGTCCGTCTCATACCAGGCGGTGTCCGCCGCGAAATCGTGCGCTTCCCCCGCCTGCTCGGACGTGATGTCCTGGAAGCCGCCCTCCCGCTGGTGAGCGGGCAGCCAGGCCTTCAGCGCGTCCTTGTACGCGTCGGCCTCCCGCATGGAAACCGTCAGGGGGATGTCCTCCCGTACCCTGTCCGCGAGCGCCTTGGCGTCGGGCATGGACAGGCCGAGCCGGATATGGAAATAGGCAGCCAGGGCACGGAAATATTCCTTGATAAAGGTTTTCGCCACACCCGGCGCCATGGAATAATCGAAGTTGGGCACGCTCTGGCCGCCGTGCATCTCGTTCTGGTTGGCCTGGATGGCGATGCAAGCCAAGGCGGAATAGCTCTGAATGCTGTTGGGCTCCCGCAGGGTGCCGTGACCGGTGGAAAAGCCGTTGTGGAACAGCTTGAGCAGGTCAATCTGGCAGCAGGTCTCGGTCAGCATGTAAAAATCCTTGTCGTGGATATGGATGTCGCCGTTGATGTGGGCGGCGGCAATGTCCTTGGGCAGGATATAGTTGTCGATGAAATATTTGGACCCCTCCGACCCATACTTGAGCATGGTGCCCATGGCGGTGTCGGCGTCGATGTTGGCGTTTTCCCGCTTAATGTCGGCGTCCTTGGCGTAGGCAAAGGTCAGCTCCTTGTAAATGTCCATCAAGTCCGCCTCGCTCTGGCGGATTTTAGCATGTTCGGCGCGGTAGAGGATGTAAGCCTTGGCGGTTTTCGCGTAGTCCGCGCCGATAAGGATTTCCTCCACCTTGTCCTGAATCTGCTCCACCGTGGGCACCTGGCCCGCCGGCAGGGAGCCGACCACCTTGTCGGTCAGTTCCCGCAGGGATTTCGCGGGGATCTTCTCGTCCGCCACGGCGATATTGGCTTTATGTATGGCTTCGCGGATTTTCTTCGCGTCAAAAATGACGATTTCTCCGTTGCGCTTCTTTACCTGTTCTACCATTCTTCCAACCACCCATTCCTTCTGCAGAAACCCGCGTGATCCTCCGCTTTCCTGCCATATAGAGGCGGCAGCTCCGCCCCAAATCGTCGCGGCGCCAGGCAAAGCCGGCGCGAATTCCCGCTGGAAAAAGCCCGAACGCCTCGCATCGGCCTGGCCGGCCCGTCCGAATGGGCCGTTAGCGGGAACGGCTATAATATTACAACATATGCGCAGACTTGTCAATCCCAAACACAAGATATAGTTGCTTTTCCCTTGTGGCATTTTTTCGGCAGCTTGTCCGCGCAGGCCTTCAAGGCGCAAAAATGCCCGCTCTGGCCTGTCCGGCCGGCGCGCGTCTGTATTCAGCCTTGAAAGCTGAGGACCCCCAGCACCAGCGACCCCAGCAGCATGGCGGCGGCCAGCGCGATGCACAATATCCGTTTTCCCCATTTCATCCGGAACCCTCTCCTTTCGCCGGCTTGTCCAGTGTACACCATATTCCGGCCGCTTGTCAACGCCCCGCCGCGATCCCTTCATGCAATCTCAAGAAAATCTTCCGCATTTTGCCGAGCTGTTTTTCCGCTTTGTCCGCTATACTGATTCCTGTAACAAAGCTTAGAGCAATTCGCCCGGAAAGGACAGGTCTTCATCGATGAACGTACTTGGAAATATTTTTTGGCTGCTGCTCGGCGGCCTGGTTTTGGGCATTATGTGGGCGCTCGCCGGCCTCCTGTGCTGCGTCACTATCATCGGGATCCCCTTCGGGGTGCAGTGCTTCAAAATCGCGGGCCTGGTGCTGTCCCCCTTCGGCAAAGAAATCGAGGGCGGGGGCGGCCCCGGCTCCTGCCTGATGAATGTGGTGTGGATCCTGCTGTTCGGCTGGGAGCTGTTTCTCAGCTCCGTGGCCGTCGGCCTGGTGTACTGCGTGACCATCGTGGGCATCCCCCTGGGGCTGCAGAGCTTCAAGCTGGCCCGTCTGGCCCTCTTCCCCTTCGGCTCGGCGGTGGTATGAGTGCGAAAAGGCGCCGGATGGCTCCGGCGCCTTTTCATTAGGACGCGCCCTTTTCCCGCTTTCCCTCGATGAGAGCGGGAACAAACTGGACGGTGCGGGTCTCGATGGCCTTTTTGGCCGTCATGGCGATAACGAAGGCGCTGTAAACCTCGTCGATAGAGGGCGAGGCGGAAGCCTTGCCCTCTATCATGCCGATAAGCGCCGACAGCTGGGCGTACATGTCCTTGTATTTGGCGGCCACGTTGATGGTGCGGTATTCCCCGGTGTCGCTGGTATAGAGGGTAATGCAGTCGCCCTCCTCCTTGTTGGTTATCCGGTTGTCCCGCAGCGTGATGGTCAGCCGGCCCTTGTCCCCAATGAATTCCTTCAGGTTTTGGGCCGCCAGATTCCGGCTCCAACCCGCCTCATAGCTGGCGATGCAGCCGTTGGCCAGCCGGGCCTGGATCATGCCGTAGTTGTCCTGCCCGCTGTCCGCGTCCAGGCGGCAGCCCACGCCGCTGACCTCCACCACCCGGGAGCCGCTGAACCACTGCATGACGTCGATATAATGGACGCCGCAGTCCACGATAGGCGGGCAGTCGGCCATCAGCCGCTTATACCGGGGCCAGTCCATGGCGTGATGATTTTGTACCATCCGCATCAGGGACAGCCGGCCGACAGCCCCCTCCCCGATCAGGCGGGCCGCGGTTTGATAGGTACGGTTGTGCCGCAGGATATGGGCCACCAGCACCTGGCTCGAGGCGCCCTTAACCAGACGGTAAAAGGCCTCCCCCTCCTCCAGGGTACCGGCAATGGGCTTTTCGCACAGGACATGCTTGCCCGCCTCCAGGCAGTCCCGGAGAATGGACAGATGGGTGTTGACATAGGTGGCGATGATGACGATGTCCGTTTCAGGCAGCCGCAGAAAGGGGCGGTAATCCGTCCCGTAATGGTCGGCCCCGTACCGGCGGGCGAACAGGCGCGCCTGCTCCTCGCGGGTGTCCACCGTCGCCACCACCCGTATGTTGTCCCGGAAATAGATGTCCTCTATGTGCTCCTGCCCGATGTGGCCGCAGCCGATGAGCACCACGCCGTACCGCTTGTTCATGATTCGATCCCTCTTGCCTTTATCGATATCTGTTCAGGAATTCCACAGCCAAAGCGATGTCCGCCGCCGGGTTCTCCCCCACTTCCCGTTCGATGGTGAGAAAGCCGGTGTAGCCGATATCCTCCAGCGCCTTCATGTAGCCGTCGAAATCCACGCCGCCCTGGCCGAGAGGCACTTCCTTGAAATAGTCGTCCAGCCGAAGATCCCCGATGCCGCCCTCGGCAAAAAAGTCGTAGATGACACGCGGATCGGTTTTCCGAAGCATCCGTCCGTCCTTGGCGTGGGTATGAACAATGTAGTCCTTCAGGGTATATACCGCCGTCACTGGGTCGTCCCCGGTCACCATCACGAGATTGGCGGGATCCAGGTTGACCGCCACCCCCTTCGAGGACAGGCCGTCCAGGAAGGTTTTCAGTCGTTCGGCCGGTTCTGGCCCCGTTTCAATGGCGAAAAACGCGCCGTTTTCATGGGCGTACTCCGCCAGCTCGTTGCAGGCCGCCTGCATCACCTGATAGGTGTCGCTGGCCGTGTCCGCCGGCACCACGCCGATGTGGGTGGTCACCACCCGGGAGCCCAGCTCCAGGGCCAGATCCACAATCCTCTTGGATTTCTCGATTTTGGCTGGATTCTCCGCCGCCCGGGCGAAGCCGTGTCCGCCCAGATCGCCGCACAGCGCCGACACCGTCAGCCCGTTGTCCTTCAGCAGCGCCCGTTTCTCTTGCAGGGAAGCGGGCGTCATGTTTTCCGGCGCCATTTCCCCGCCGACAGCGTACAGCTGTACGCCATCGGCCCCCAGCGCGGCGCATTTGGCCAGCGCCTTGTCCAGAGGCAAGCCCAGCCAGTCGGCGATAATTCCAATTTGAAATTGCATAATACTTCCTCCCATTCTGTCGCCCGTAGGCAGCTACGGTCGGCTGGAAAGAGGCGTGTCCCCGCGCAGCGGAGCGCCGGCCCCCCGTGCGGCCGGCGAACGGCTCTTTCCAATCTCCTTCCTGCTCAGTATAGCATATTTGATAGTTTCGCAAGCCATTGTGCGGAAACTGTTCAGAGGGATTATAAAAGTATCAACTTTTTCACAATGGTTACGTCCAGCCCTTCCAAATTTCCGGACAAAAACCCACCGTGGCCAGCCTGCCGTTGCGGACGATGGGGGTGCGCAGCAGCCGGGGATTGTCCAGCAGCTTCTGTTCCTTGTCCTCCTCATAGGCCAGGTACCGCAGCAGCGCCGCGTCGGGATGCCTATCGTCCACCAACGCGTCCAGCCCACCGACGGCGGCCTTCACGCTGGCCAGCTCCCCCTTGCTGATGCCGGATTTATCCAGGTCAATGCGCTGGAACCGGATGCCCCGCTCTTTGAAATACCGCTCCGCCTTTTTAGTGTCGAAGCACTTGGGCTTTCCGAAGATCTGAATATTCATGCGGCGTCTCCTTTCGGTTGCAGGGCGTGTTGAAATCCGATATACTATACCTAAATAGGAAAGGAAGGGGATGGGGCTATGGTGGCAGTGATAACCGGCGCGTCCGGCGGGCTCGGCCGGGAACTGGCCGGGCAGCTGGCGGCCAAGGGCTGGGACTATGATGAGATGGCCCATAAGCTGTCCGAGGCCT
>ERZ772876.1574-NODE-1574-length-22726-cov-11.443959_pt1 | contig 22726 bp, 19 predicted proteins | sample MGYA00580584_ERZ772876 | MGnify/ENA primary metagenome ERZ772876 (study PRJEB29015, sample SAMEA2737728) | human gut metagenome | biome: human gut; feature: human-associated habitat; material: faeces | place: China | collected 2012 ... | reverse complement strand
TGTTGAGAAAACTTCGATTCCCGGTCTTGCTTTTGATTAGAGCAATCACTTCTGCCCCCAAGGTATCAGGTTGACCGAATTCTTAGGAGGGGGACGCTCTATCCAACTGAGCTACTGAGACACATCACAGATATGATACCGCAAACAGCGCACAAAATCAAGTTGAATCGGAGAGAAAAAAGGTGTATCCTATAAAGAGAGGCTCCTGCGCCGGGAAACTTTGCGCAGGGGCGGCAGAACGACTCGCCCCTCTGGCTGCTGGCCGGGGGAGCCCCGGGAGGTTGCAATGGGAAAAAACAAAACCAAAAAGCGGACACGCCGGCCCAACAAGGGCTGGCTGGCGGGCAGCAGTGCGACGCAGACTATCTGCATCAGCTTTCTGCTGGTCATCGCGGTGGGTACGCTGTTGCTCACCCTGCCCATTTCCAGCAGGACGGGGCGGCTGGGCGTCATCGATGCCATGTTCACTGCCACCAGTGCCACCTGCGTGACGGGCCTCGTCGTGCGGGATACATGGAGTCAGTTTTCGCTGTTCGGGCAGATAATCATCCTGATGCTCATTCAGGTGGGAGGCCTCGGCCTTGTCACCCTCACCAGCTTCTTCGCGCTGGCGGCCCGGCGGCGGATGGGCTTCCGCGACCTGCGGCTGCTGGGCGAGAGCGTCTCGGCAGACGGCCTGTCCAAGGCCACTGAGGTGCTGAAGATCGTCATCAAGCTGGCGGCGGCTTTCGAGGCCGTGGGCATCGTGCTGCTGCTCTTCGCATTCGTGCCACAGTTCGGCGCAGAGGGTGTGTGGGTCAGCGTGTTCACGGCCATCTCGGCTTTCTGCAACGCAGGCTTTGACCTCTTCGGACGGTTTGGCGCCTACTCCTCGCTGGTGCCGTACGTCAACAACTACTATGTGCAGGCTGTCGTCATGTTCATGATCATGGCCGGCGGTCTGGGCTTCATGGTCTGGGTGGAGCTGGCAGAGTACCGCAAAAAGCGGCGGCTCTCTCTCCACGCGAAAGTCGTGCTGCAGTTCTCGGTCATCTTCTGGGTGGGCGGCGCGGTGCTGCTGGCCCTGCTCGAGTGGTCGAACCCCAGGACGATGGGCGGCCTGTCCGTCCCGGGCAAGATAATGGCGGCGCTGTTCCAGTCGGTATCCACCCGTACTGCGGGTATGAACACCATCGACCTCGCGGCCTGCAGCCCCATCAGCAAGCTGCTGATGAGCGTGCTGCAGTTCATCGGTGCGGCCCCTGGTTCGACGGGCGGCGGCGTCAAGGTGACGACCTTCGCGGTGCTCATCCTGACCATCCGCAGCGTGGCACAGGGCCGCGACGACTGTGTTATCGGCGGCCACCACATCGAGTCAAAGACGGTCTACCGCGCTCTGACCATCATCGTCATCGGCGCGGTGGCGGCGTTCGGCTCTGCCGTCGTGGTGTACTACAACACCGCAGAGACGGTGTCGGTCATCGACTGCATCTTCGAGTCCTGCTCGGCGTTCGGTACGGTGGGCCTGTCGGTGGGTGTCACGGGGCAGCTGAACACCGGCGCAAAGCTGCTGTATATGGCCTGTATGTTCATGGGCCGCGTTGGCCCGGTGTCGCTGGCAATCAGCCTGACGGCAAAGCCCGACGACAACAAGCGCAAAGTCCTCCCGGTGGGTCACATCAACGTAGGTTAAACAAAAAGCGGGCGCTCCACCTGTCCGGAGAGACAGAGGAGCGCCCGCTTTCACTCATTATAAATTGTCCAGTTCCGTCTGGAGCTTTGCAAGAGAGTCCCGAATCGGCAGATGCTGGGGGCAGACGGCCTCACACTTGCCGCAGCGGACGCAGTGAATGGCCTTTTCGGCATCCGGGAAGCAGGCTGTCCACTGCTGGCGGATGGCGTCCTTATTGCCGAACATCCCGAGCTTGTTCCAGATACTGAAATTGTCCGGAATGTCCACGCCCATGGGGCAGGGCATACAGTAGCGGCAGCCGGTGCAGCCGATTTTGATATGGCTGCGCAGGACGTCGGCAGTCTGCCGGATGGCGGCGTTCTCGGCGTCGGTCATGGGGCGGAAATCTCCGAAGGTGGCGAGGTTGTCGTCCAGCTGGTCTTCTGCGCTCATGCCGGAGAGGACGACCTTCACATTTTTGTGGCTGGCCGCCCAGCGCAGCGCCCACGAGGCCGCGCTGGCGTCGGCGTCCAGTGCATTCAGCGGCGCGGCAGCGTCCGGCGGAAGCTGTGCCAGCGTACCGCCCTTGATGGGCTCCATGATGATGAGGGGAACATTCAGTTCTTCGGTAAGAGCATAGCCCCGGTCTCCTGCGATCTCCTCGGCACGGTCGTCGGTGTCGAGGTAGTTGTACTGCAGCTGGCAGAAGTCCCACGGCTGGTCGCGCAGGATGTGCTCGAAGCCCGCCGCGTTGTCGTGGCAGGAGAAGCCAAAATTCCGGATGCGCCCGGCGGCCTTCTGCTCCCAGAGCCAGTCTACGATGCCTATCTCTTTGGCCGCATCGTAGCGGGCCTTGTGCAGGGAATGCAGCAGATAGAAGTCGATGTAGTCCACACCCAGCCGCTCGAACTGCTTCTCGAAGATGTCTTTGGCCTCGTCGAGGGTCTTGCAGCTCCACAGAGGCAGCTTGGTGGCGAGGTAGAAGCTCTCCCGAGGCCACTTGGCAATGACCCGGCCCACGAAAGGTTCACTTTCACCGCCGTGGTAGGGGAAAGCGGTGTCAAAGTAGTTGACACCCGCCTCCCGGGCAGTGTTCAGCAGCTTTTCGGCCCGCACTTCGTCGATGCGGCCATCCGGCAGGGTGGGGAAGCGCATACACCCGTAGCCCAGCAGCGAGGTGGAGATGTCCCGCCCGCTGCCGTCTTTTTTCGTCCAATCACGATACTCCATAGCCATTTCTCCGGCGGGGGTCCGCCCGCCGCTCCTTTGCCCTAAGTATAGCAGGAGAAATTGCAATAGACAAGACGAACACCCCGGCCTGCAGACAGCCGGGGTGTTGTATTCGTGCGGGAAATATGATATTCTATAGGTGCTGCCGATGCAGCAAGGTACTGTCTGCAATGTAGGTGGTCACGCCCTTCCGGCCCTGCGCCGGGGAGGTGAACTTTTTGCTATCCCCTGACGCATGGTGCGAAAGGGGGGATGTTCCATGACGTTTGAACAGGTCGTATTGCTGCTCTCGCTTCTTGGCGGAGCGATCTACATCACGTTTCAGATTAGCTGGATCATTTTTAACAGCAAAAAGAAATGACCGCCTCGCTCCCACAGCCTGCGGTCATTCTTTTTGATCTCATGCCGGAAGGACGCTGACCATTCGCAGACAGTGCCTTTCTTGTTTATAGTATAGAGCTTTTGCAAGCCATTGTCAAGCAAAACGAGGGATAAGATGGATTCTCTGAAAATCGGAAATATCACCCTGCCCCACCGGGCAGTTTTTGGCCCGATGGCGGGCTTTACGGACGCGCCCTGCCGTCGGCTGATGGCCCAGCACGGCGCAGGATTTACGGTCAGCGAGATGGTGTCCAGCCGGGCGCTGGTCTACCACGACCACAAAACGGTCAGCCTGCTCAAAGCCGAACCCAACGGCGCACCCTACGGCGTGCAGATCTTCGGCGAGGTACCCCAGATCATGGGCGAGGCCGCAGCGGCCATTGAAGAATACGAGTTCGACTTTCTGGACATCAACATGGGCTGCCCGGCCCCGAAGATCGTCTCGGGCGGCGCAGGCAGCAAGCTGATGCTGGACCCCGACCTCTGCGGCCGCATCGTCGAGCAGATCAAGGCCCACACCACCCGCCCGGTAACGGTCAAGATGCGGAAAGGCTGGGACGCCGACCACATCACGGCGGTGGAGTGCGCCAAAGCCTGCGAGCAGGCGGGGGCTGAACTCATCGCCGTCCACGCCCGCACCCGGGAGCAGATGTATACCCCGGGCATCGACCCGGACATCATCGCCAAGGTCAAGGCGGCGGTGAAGGTGCCTGTGCTGGGCAACGGCGACATCCACACGGCGGAAGACGCCGTGGAGATGATGCAGCATACCGGCTGCGACGGCGTCATGATCGCCCGTGCCGCGCTGGGCGATCCGTGGCTGTTCGAGCGGGTGAACGCCGCCATCGAGGGCCTGCCGACTCCCAAGGAGCCGAACCTGCAGGCCCGGATGAACGCTCTCCGCCGTCAGGTGGAAGAGATGGTGGAGCAGAAGGGCGAATACACCGCCATGCCCCAGGCCCGCGCCCAGACCATGCACTATATGAAGGGTCTCAAGGGCGCTGCCGCCCTCCGCCGCTACTGCTGCACCCTGTCCCGTCTGGAAGACCTGGACGAGCTTATTGCGGCGGTGTTCGAAGAGCAGCGCAAGGCCGGGCTGGACCCGGACGACGTGCGGGAAGTCCCCTTCCCGTGATCATTCGCTGCGGGTCAGCTCGTCGAGGTTCTGAGTGAAGCAGGGGAGGCAGTGTGCCATGAACCAGTCGGCCTCGGGGCAGTGCATCCCTTCCAGTGCTTCCCGCTGCTGACGAAGCGCGGCGTCAAATTCGTGGTTGCCGCTGCGCTGCTCCTCCATGCACTTAACGAGGGCCGAGAGCCGGTCAGCGGCTTTCAGGAGCCGCTTTTCCTCGGCGGTCAGCAGGCTGCCGGTGATGAAGGGACTGACTTCCTCGGCCAGCTCCGGCGGCAGCAGACGGGTCATGGCATCCACACTCTCGGCCTCCAGCGCCTTGTAGGCGTCCCGCAGGCCGGGGCTGCTGTACTTGACCGGCGTGGGCATATCGCCGGTGATGATCTCGGGCGCATCGTGATAGAGCGCCGCCACCGCCACCGTTTTGGGGCGGCAGGGCGTGCCGGTGTACCGCCGCGCGATGAGGCAGAGGATATGGGCCATCAGGGCAGTGTCGCAGGTGTGCTCACTGAGGGATTCCGGGCGGGTGGAGTGCATCAGACTCCACCGGGTGATGTACTTCATCCGCGCCAGAAGGGCGCTGAACGGGTATAGCTTCATGTCGGCCTCCTTGAAGTGTCTTTGAGAGGGTTATACCCGCCCGGCGGGCGAATGTCAAGCAAAACACAAAAATTCTTTTTTTCCACACAGCCGCGTGTTATACTGGAACGCGAGAACGATGCGGGCGATGGGCCTGTGCCGCCCCTCCGGGCGGGGAAAGAGGATAGACAATGGACGATTCAAAAAATCAGACCGGAAATGCCCGGCTGCTCAATATGCCGGGGCGGCGGGACCAGATGCTCCGCACCATGCTGCTCTGTGCGCTGACGGCGGCGATATTCTTCCTGCCGTTCTATATCATCGACGGTGGATTTTTCCACTACGCGGGCGATTTCAACAGCCAGCAGATCAGCTTCTACCGCTACATGAACGGCTTTATCAAGGGGGCAGGCTACCCGGACGGCATGGCCGGCGCGGCCCGCAGCACCTTCTCCTGGGCCACCGACCTGGGCAGCGGCGCGATGAACGCCTACTCGTTCTACCTGTACGGTTCGCCCTTCTTCTGGCTGTCCCTCATCTTCCCCCAGAACTGGCTGCCCTACCTCATGGTGCCGCTGCTGGTGCTGAAATTTGCCGTGGCGGGCGGCGGCGCTTACCGCTACCTCTGCCGCTATGTCCGCCGCTCCGATCACGCGGTGCTGGGTGCCTGCCTGTATGCCTTCTCGGGTTTCAGCATCTACAATGTCTTCTTCAACCACTTTATCGACGTGGTGGCCCTCTTTCCGTGGATGCTCTGGGCGCTGGACGAAACGCTCTACGAGCAGGAAGAGCACTACGGCCTCTTCGCGTTCTGGGTGGGCGTCAACCTGCTCAACAACTACTTCTTCTTCATCGGACAGGTCCTCTTCCTCGTCATCTACTTCATCTGCAAGCTGACGACGAAAGATTTCCCGATGAATGTCCGCCTCTTCGTCCGGCTGGCGTTTGAGAGCCTGCTGGGCGCGGCTCTGGGCTTCGTCCTGCTCTGGCCGGCGGTACTCAGCATTTTGCAGAACCCCCGCACCATTGACCTGTCGTCGGGCTGGGGCTTTCTGACCTACTCGAAGGTGCAGCAGTATCTGGCCATCCTGCTGAGCTGGATCCTACCGCCCGATTCGCCCTACATCACCTCCATCTGGTCGGAGGGCATCATCAAGTGGACGAGTATGTCGGCCTATCTGCCCCTGTGCAGTCTGGCCGGCGCGATGGCCTACTGGCGGGCGCGGAAGGGCGACAGCAAAAAACGCATCGTCGCCACCTGCGCCATCTTCGCGCTGGTGCCGGTGCTCAACAGCGCCTTCTACGCCCTCAATTCCAGCTACTACGCCCGGTGGTACTACATGCCGGTGCTCATCCTCTGCGCCATGACGGCCAGTGCGCTGGAAAGCCCCGACATCTCTGCCGACGAGCTGGACGCCCCGGTCCGCGGCATCGGCTGGCTGATGATCGCGACGCTGGCGTTTGCCTTGGTGCCGGTGCAGGACAGTGATACCAAAGAATGGTCGCTGGGTGTGCTGCAGAATCCCGGCCAGTATGTCGCCGTCCTGAGCTTCGGCATCGGCGGTCTTATCCTGTACCACCTGCTCTGCCGCCGCTGGCGGGGGAGCAGGGCCTTTGCCCGTCGGATGACGGCAGTGGTGCTGGCCTTTGCCTGCGTGTTCAGCATGGTACACATCGGCATCGGCAAGTTCGGCCAGTGGCACACCGACAGCGACCTTGTGGAGCAGTACACCTCTGCCATCAAGCTCAAGGATGACCTGCCCGAGGGCGACTGGCGCGTGGATACCTACAAGACCCACGACAACCTCGGCCTCTGGCTCGACAAGAGCAGCCTGCAATACTTCGGCAGCACGGCCGCGCCCAGCATCCTCAGCTTCTACCCGGCACTGGGCGTCAAGCGGGATGTCCGCAGTGAGCCGGACATCTCCAACTACGCCCTGCGGGGTCTGCTGAGCGTCAAGTACCTCATCACCACGCCCGAAAAGCAGGAAGATTTCCTCGCCGCTGCGGACGACGGATGGAGCTATTACGACACCAAAGACGGCTTCATGCTCTACGAGAACGAGAACTACGTTCCCATGGGCTTTACCTACGACTACTATATTACGGAGGAGTCCTACGAGACGACCGTTAAAAATACCCGCGCGAACCTCCTGATGCGGGCGCTGGTGCTCAGCGAAGAGGACGCCGAAACCTACGGCAAGTACCTCAAGAAGCTGCCCGACGCAAAGCTGGACGACCTGTGGTACGACACCTACGTCTCTGACTGCGCCGACCGCCGCGCCTCGGCCTGCAGCACCTTCCAGATGACCAACTCCGGCTTCCATGCGGAGATCACGCTGAAGAAGGACGACCTTGTCTTCTTCTCCGTACCGTACGACGATGGATTCACGGCCTACGTCAACGGCAAAGAGACTGAGGTCATCCGGGTGGACGAGGGGCTGATGGCCGTTCTGGCTCCGGCGGGGGAGAACACCATCGACTTCGTCTATCAGGCCGACGGTTATTCCCTGGCCAGTAAAGTCTCGCTGGCAGCGCTGGCGGTATTCGTCCTATACGCCGGGTATTTTGTCTGGAAGAAAAAGAAACGCTGTTGAATCGCGGTTTGTCAATGCGCATTCTCCCATAAAATGCAGAGCGCTTTTTGTGGAAAGAGCGAATAGCCCTCCCGGCCAAAACGTGATAGAATAAGCACGTTGTGCTGCCAGAGCAGCCGGAAAGGAAGCGCGAAAGCTATGGAACAAAGCTATTTGATGCCGGGACAGGAACGATGGGAATCATTCCGGGATGCAAATGGGGTGCCGAAAGTTCGCTATTCTTACTGCTCGCTGAAAGGGCGGCTATTCCACTGTGTGAGCTGCAGCCGGGAAGAGGCCGAGCGCCTGTGCGAGGACTGGCTGGTAGGCCAGGACCGCTGCTACCGTAACTGAAGATCCGATCTGACAAGACTGCCGTGCAGAAAGACGATGCACGGCAGTCTTTTTCGTGCGTCAGAAACGGACGGGCTGGAAAAATCAGTTGATTCCAACTTGAAAAGACGGTATAATAAACTATTATGGGAAACAAGACTCTGCCAACAGCAGAGCGTGAAAAAACGGAAAAGGGGGAGAGTGGATGGACGCACGATTCGAGCGCTATATTGAAGATCTCAGGACAGTCCGCACCCTCTCCCAGCCTAAATTCTCCCCGGATATGAAAGCGAAGGAGCTGCTGGAGACCATCCAGTCCAACGCCATCAAGTGCTTCGACTGCATGAAGGAGAACAACGCTATCCTCAATGAGCTGGTGTTCCAGCGTGCGCCTGCGGAGCTGACGAGTGCCGAAATTGCCAGCCTGCAGGAGTTTGCTGACAAGATGTTCGACTACGACAGCAGCGAGGACTGCGGCATCGCCTACAAGGTCTACAGCCTCCTGCTGGAAAACGCCCGCCTTCGGGGCGACAAGCCTGCCATCGTCCGCTATCTGTATGAAAAAGCGGTTTCACTCCACTATCTCAATGTCCGGGGCATCGACTATGCCATCAACCCTTACGGGACGCAGGTGCGCGGCCTTTTTCAGGAGGGTGCAAGCTATATTGCGGAGTATGAGTCCTTTGATAAGACAACAAAGGGCTACATCATGTGCTGTCTGGGCAACAGCCGGATGTCCATGCCGCGCAGTACGCCGGAAGAATGCACCGAATACATGAAGGTATTCGACAAGGCGATGGGCATCATCACCGACCCTTACTACCACCAGCTCGACCCGGACCTTCCGTGGGGCAAATTCGAGTATGCGATGCATATGGACCGGGAGACGCTGCTGGGCTATCTGCGCCACTACAACGACCCGGTGGTCGCCGCCAAGGTGATGGAGTCGGCGGAAGCCATCTACCGCGACCAGGTGCTCTATAAGGGCGAGGAGGCACGGCTGCAGAACTGGCGTGTCAGCTATTTTTATAAGGCGGCCTGCTTCCATGCTGGACGGTGTACGGCCCGCGAGGTGGTGGAAGAGCTGTTGGACATCATCCACCACACCGACATCCAGGACTACAGCGATACTGGCATCAACAAGAACCTCACGGCGGTGTCTTATCTGGTGGCCTACGAGGTCGAGATGCCGCCTGCCGACCGGAGGGAGATGGCATACCTCACCGAAGAAGTGATGGACCGCAGTTTGCGGTATCTGAACAATGTACCCCAGAATCGGTACTCTCGTGTGGTCAGCCGTGCCGTGCGCGAGCTGGTGGAGATGCAGGCCGAAGCCGGAACAGCCCGCCGCAGCCTGCTGAATTATATTCTCGTGGCCCACAAGCCGACCTATGTCCACTCCATGATGGTGGCCGGACTGACCCGCGTGTTCGTCAAGCAGATGCTCAAAAAGTCGCCCGAGCTGTTCGTGGGCGTCATGGGCTGCAAGACGGTGGAGGAAGTCCGCCGCAGCCGCATTGAAATATGTGAGCTGGCCTATGAGTGCGGCCTTTACCACGATGTAGGCAAGAGCTATGTGTTCACGTACATCGGCAACAACTACCGCCGCCTGCTGGACGAGGAATTTACCTGCATCCAGTGGCACACGGTGTTCGGCTACGAGCTGCTGTGCAATGTGGGCGGAAAGGACGACCTGGCCCCGGCGGCGCTCTACCACCATACCTTCTACGACGGACACGGCGGCTACCCGAAAAATTATCCGCCCTGCCCGGCGGGCATCAAGCCCATCGTGGACGCTCTGACCGTGGCCGACTCACTGGACGCGGCCACCGATAATATCGGCCGCTGCTACACGATGGCAAAGCCGGTGGATACGCTGCTGGGCGAATTCCACGCCCAGAGAGGCACCCGCTATGCGCCCGAGGTGGTGGCACTGCTGGACGATGAGGATTTCTGCCGTGGTTTGAAGGAAACGCTGGACGAGACGCGCAAGAGCGTCTATCTCGAGGTCTACCACGTCAAGCGGTAAAAGGGGGCGCTGAGGGTGAAAACACAGAAAACGCCCCTTTTTCAGGGCATTGGCGAGACGGCGCTGGCCGAGATGTTCACCTGCGGCGGTGCGCGCTGCAAGACCTACGCGAAGGGCGAAGTCCTTCTGCGGGCGGGCTGTATCACCCGCGAGGTGGGCATCGTGCAGGCGGGCGGCGTCAACATCGAGAATATCGACCTCTGGGGCAACAGGAGCATCCTGAGCCATGTCCCGGCGGGGCAGGTGTTCGCGGAGACCTATGCCTTCTGCGGCGAGCCGATGATGGTGGACGTGGTGGCGGCGGAAGAGACGGAAGTGCTCTTTTTGAACATGGATGTCCTCGTCCACACACCTCATCCGGACAGCGAGTGGCAGCCGGTCCTCGTGCAGAACCTGCTCAACATCTCGCTGCACAAGAACCTGGCCCTCTCGGAGCGCATCTTCTGCACGGCCCCGAAGACCGTCCGGGGACGGCTGCTGCTGTATCTCTCCAATCAGGCCGCGAAGGCGGGCAGCAAAAGTTTCCGCATCCCCTTCGACCGTCAGGGCCTGGCCGATCACCTCAACCTCGACCGCAGCGCCCTCTCGAAAGAGCTGGGCAAAATGCGGGATGAGGGAATACTGGAAACAACAAAAAACGAATTTACCCTGCATGAGCTGCCGGAATGAGGAGAGCTTTTTCTCTTCACATTCCCCCTTTCCGCCGCATACATCGGTGGGAAGGGGGAATGCAATGTGAACGTCTATCTGTTTGCAGCGGTCATCCTGCTGCTGCCGGCGCTCTGTACGGCGCTGGGAGCAGCGGGGGTCTTTCTGGTGCGTCGGGCCGACGAGCCCCGCACCCGGCGGATGCTCTGCGGCATGGCGGCGGGCATCATGCTGGCCGCCAGCGTGTGGAGCCTGCTGCTGCCTGCCATCGAGCGGGCAGAGGCCGGGACGCTGCCGGTCTGGCTGGCCCCGGCGGTGGGGTTGGTGCTGGGTGCTGTGGGCCTGCTGCGGCTGGAAGAGGCTGCCGGGCGGCTGATGCACACCGGGTCAAAAGAGGATGGCCGGATGGGCCGGGTGGTGCTGGCCGTGACCCTCCACAATCTGCCCGAGGGCATGGTGGTGGGACTTGCGGCGGCGCTGGCCCTGCAGGGTGAGCCGGAGGCCGTCAGCGGGGCGCTGGCCCTTGCACTGGGCATCGGCTTGCAGAATATCCCGGAAGGCGCGGCGGTGAGCCTGCCGCTGGCGCAGGCCGGGCAGGGGAGGCGGAAAGCCTTCTGCGCCGGTGCGGCGTCTGGCCTCGTGGAGCCGCTGGGAGCATTGCTGGCGCTGGCTCTCGCGGGCTGGGTGAGCGCGGCTCTGCCGTGGCTCATGAGTGCCGCCGCCGGGTGCATGGTCTGCGTGACGGCTCAGGAGATGATACCGGAAGCCGTGGAGCAGGACGAACCGGCGGGCGTCATCAGCGTGGTGCTGGGGTTCGCCCTCATGATGGCGCTGGATATTGCGCTGTAACAAAAAAGCCGATGCAGCTGCATCGGCTTTTTTGCTGTCAGTTCTCTTTTGCGAGGTAGACCGTCGTGGAGGGAAATGCGAAATCCACGCCGTCGGCCTTCATCACGTCCATGATGTTGAGGTTCAAATCGTTCTGCATCCGCAAAAACACGCCGAGGTCGGCGGTGCGCAGATAGGCAGAGACCATCAGGTTGATGCTCGAGTCGCCGAAGCCGGTCATCCGGACAAAGGCGGTGTCCTCGTAGGTGTCGGGGCTGGCCTTGAGCATGGCGTCGAGGTCGGCCATCAGCTTTTCCAGCTGGGGTCGGGTGGTGTCGTAAGTAACGCCCAGCGTGAAGCGGTAGAGCCGCTTGTTGCGGAGGGTAGCGTTGTTGATGGTGGCACTGCTGACGGTGCTGTTGGTGAGGATGTAGATGGAGTTATCCACGGCCCGGACTTTCGTGGAGCGGAAGTTGATGTCCACCACTTCGCCCTCCACATCGCCGACGGTGATCCAGTCGCCGATGGAGAAGGGCTTGTCCAGCAGGATGATCACGCCGCTGAAGAAATTCTTGGCCATATCCTGTGCGGCCAGAGAGATCGTAAGGCCGATAAGACCGGCACTGGCCACGACGCTGCCCACGGGCAGGCCGCTTTCCTGTGCGATGGTCGCGCCGCAGAGCACGACGACGGCTACTTTGTAGACTTTATCCAGCAGGGTGAGCAGGGTGCGGTTGGTGCGGACTTCTTCGCTGGACGAGGCCAGCAGCAGAGCCGCGATGCCGGAAGCGTGGTAGAAGCCGGTACCGATGAGGAAGACCAGCATCATCCGATAGGCTTTGAGCAGCAGGGCCGCAAGGCCGGGGATGGCCCAGGGCAGGCTGCGCAGGGCCAGATACATGCCGGTGTACCACGCGATGCGGGCCGCCGGGCGGGCAAAGCTTTCCAGCAGGGGGTGCGTAAAGGCAAAGTGCCAGCTGCGTTTCAGCAGGCGGGGGAAGAGGCTTTTTTGCAGCCAGCGGCTGACGACCCAGCCGATGAACAGCAGGGCCAGCGCACAGACGCACCGGGCTGCAAAGGCCAGCCAGCCTTCCAGCAGCAGCCCGGCGATGGAAAAGCCGAGATCGTTGATGGTGAAGAGCATAGAAACAAATACCTTCCTGACGAATAATAAAATCAGTATATCATATTACAGCCGACGGTGCAAATCGGAAACGGCTTGTTAAAAAATGCATAAAAGGGCTTGACAAGACAAACCTGCCGCGTTATACTCTGCGAAGAAAGTTCGTTTCAGGGCGGGGTGCGATTCCCCACTGGCGGTACAGCCCGCGACCACTCCCAAAGAGTGCTGACCCGGTGAGACTCCGGGGCCAACGGTATAGTCCGGATGCAAGAAACGGCAGACAATTTGATTTGTTTGTGCGCGCCCTGTTCTAGTGTAAGCTATGGCAGGGCGCGTTTTCATTTGTCTTCCCGGTTTCAGCGAGCGAGAAAAGGGCTTTCCAGTCTTTATTTGAATGGGGCAGCCGCCCCGGGAGGAAAATTATGAGAAAAGATACGACCCACAACCTGACCGTTGCCGCCATGCTCAGCGCAGTGGCGTTCATCCTGATGTTCATCGAGTTCCCCATTCCGATGCTCATCCCGTCCTTCGTCAAGATGGACTTCTCCGACCTGCCCGCCCTGCTGGGCGCGTTCGCCCTCGGCCCGGTGTACGGCGTGGTCATCAGCTTCATGAAGAACCTGCTCCACATCGTCATCAAGGGTACCAGCACTGCCTGTGTCGGCGAGCTGTGCAACTTTATGCTGGGCGCTGTCTTCTCCGCTGTGGCGGGCTTCATCTACAAGCATCATAAGAGCCGCAAGACCGCCATCCTCGGCGCGGTAGCGGGTGCCGCCGCAATGGCCGTCTTCAGTGTACCCTCCAACTACTTCATCACCTATCCGGCCTATGTGGAATTTTACCATATGCCGCTGGAAGCCATCCTCGGCATGTATCAGGCCATCCTGCCCTCTGCCGACAGCCTCATGAAGTGCCTCGTCATCTTCAACCTGCCCTTCACGCTGGTCAAGGGTCTGCTGGACGCCGTGCTCTGCATGGTCATCTATAAGCCCCTGTCTCCCATCCTGCATGGCCGCAAGTAATTAAAAGAAAAACCTCTCAGTCAAAGCTTTTGGCTTTGCCAGCTCCCCTATCGAGGGGAGCCTCTGGCGAAAAGGGAAAGTTCCCGGTTTTGCCAAGGCCTCTCCTCGGTAGGAGAGGTGGCATCGCGAAGCGATGACGGAGAGGTTTATTTTTTTATTGCAGTGCTCCTTTGTCGAGCCACTTGCCCCTTGCAAGCCGAATGAGGAACAGTGCGCCCCGGATGCAGAGCTCGATGCACATGGCGGCCCAGACGCCTACGAGGCCCAGCCGGGGAGCCAGCAGGAAGGCGAGGGTGAGCCGGACGCCCCACATGCTGAACAGGTTCAGCACAAAGCAGCCTGTGCTGTCGCCTGCGCCCTGCATCGCGCCGCTTGCTACGATGCTGGCCCCGAACATCGGCTCGGCGAAGGCCTCGATGCGTAGGACCTGCGCACCCAGCGCGATGACGGCGGCGTCTGCCGTGAAGATGCCCATGAGGGCCGGGGCAAAGAGCCAGAGCCCCATGCCCGACAGGGCCATGATGCCCATGCCCATTGCCGTGCAGAACCAGGCGAACCGCTTCGCCATGTCCCGGCGGTGGGCGCCGACGGCCTGCCCGATGAGGGCGATGGAGGCGTCCTGAATGCCGTAGCCTGCCATGTAGCAGAGGCCCTCGGCGTTGACGCCGAGGCTGTTGGCCGCGATGGCCACCGTGCCGAGGCCCGAGACGATACGGACGAGCAGCACCTGTGCCGACGAGAGGGCCGCACGCTCAGCGGCCAGCGGTGTACCCACCCGCCAGAGGTTGCGCAGGCAGGCGGAGGTGATGCGCCAGCTGCCGGGCTTTCGGATGCAAAGCGGGCCGTCCCGCAGCAGCAGGACGCCCAGCGCCAGCAGACCGCCCACGACGGTGGAGAGAGCCGTGCCCAGCGCTGCGCCCGGCACAGAGAGGCCGGCACCCCAGACCGTGACGCTCTGGCCGAACAGCACCAGCTGCCGGGTGGGGTTGATGAGGAAGAAGTTGAACACCACGTCCAGCGCGCAGACCAGCACGCTGATGAGGCCGGGGGTCAGGGCGTCGCCGGTGGCTCGGAGCATGGCGCTATACATCCCCATCGCCATGGTGAAGGGGAGGGCCGCCGACCAGATGGCAAAGTAGGCGCTGGCGTTGGCCTGGAGCGAGATGTCCGCCCTCAGCCACCCGGGCAGGAAGCGGCTGATGCCGACACCGAAAGCCGCAGCGCCCAGACCCAGGATGAGGTTGAAGAGCATGGACTGCCGCAGCACGCCCCGGGCGTCCTGCTGGCGGTCGGCCCCGAGGTACTGGGCGATCTGGATCGAAAACGCAGTGTACAGTCCCACAAGGATGCCGTGGAGCAGCCAGGTGCTCGAGCTGACGATGCCGATGGCGGCGGTGGCCTCTGCGCCGATGTGGCCCACCATGGCGGCGTCGATGTACTCCATCGCCGTGACCACCAGCTGCTCCAGAATGGAAGGGATGCTCAGCGCCAGCGCGATGCGGGCCGTGTCGGACAGCGGGATGTCCTCGCCCTGCCGCATCCGGGCCGAGAGCTGCTCCAAAGAAAGTGTCATGTCGTCTCCTGTTTTCTGTGTTGATAAACTGTCCTACTATTATAGGCACGGGGAGGAAAATTGTCAAACCGGGCGATTGATTTTTTGGCTCTGGCGTGATACACTCTCGGAGTAAGAAGAATATCATTGAAAGAGGTTCAAAATATGCTGCAGCTTATTTCAGCTACCGGCCAGCAGACCGTGGACGCGCTGGCGTTCCTGCTGGCGTTTGCCCTGACCGCCCTGATGGACTCGGTCTTCCACGACAAGCTCCCCCACGACCATGGCCGTGCCTTCGCCGTCAACGGCGAGCTCTCCAAGGGCAAGGCCCGGGGTTCCGGACTCATCTTCGTGCTCTGCATCGCGCTGGTGACGCTGGCGGTGGTGCCTTTTAAGGTAGAGTACCTTATTTATACCGTTCTGCTCATCGCCTCCATGCTGTCGGGCTACTTTGACGACGCTTCCGAGACGGCGTGGAACGAGTACAAGAAGGGCCTCATCGACTTCGTCATTGCCGTGGTGGCAGGTGTTACCTACCTGAACTTCAACGGCACGAGCGTCAACTTCCTGAGCACTACTTTCACCATTGCCTATCCGCTCTACCTGCTGCTCATCGTCATCCTCATCTGGGCCAGCATCAACGTGGTCAACTGCACCGACGGCGTGGACGGCCTGTCTGCCAGCCTCGCGGTGGTGAGCATCGGCACCTTCCTGCTGGCTTACGGCGAGGAGCTGGGGGACTACTCCACCGCTGCCATCGTCTTTATCGGCGCACTGCTGGCCTACCTGTGGTCTAACGCAAAGCCCTCCAGCCTCCTGATGGGCGACGCCGGCAGCCGCGCCATGGGCTTCTTCCTCGCCATCCTGGCCCTCAAGAGCGGCCACCCGTTCGCCTTCCTGCTGGCGGCGCTGGTGTTCATCGTGGACGGCAGCCTCGGCATCCTGAAGATCAGCTTCAAGCGCTTCCTCCACATCAGCATCCTCAAGAACACCCTCACTCCGCTGCACGACCATGTGCGCAAGCGCATGGGCTGGAGCGACGAACAGGTGGTGGCCCGCTGGCTCATCCTGCAGGCCGTCGCATCGGCGCTGCTCCTGCTGATGACCCGCTGATTTACGGATTTTAAGTACGATGTTTGTGCAGCTTTCCAAAATGCAGATTGACCCGCTCTGATTTTTGTTGCACTTTATGGATTGAAAGTCGAGCGGAAAAAGACTATACTTTAATCAACGAAAGCAAAGGCGCTTAAGTGGATGTATTCACTTTGCGCCTTTTTTGTTTTTTCGTTTTTATGTGAGGTTCGGGAAAGCCGCACAAGATGCGCTGTCCGCGGCGCTGGAGCACGGACGACAGAACAGGATAGGGAAAGGCGGGGATCACAGTGATCAAACTCGAACACGTTGACAAGTACTTCGGAGACCTGCACGTCCTCAAAGACGTGAACCTCGAGGTCGCCGAGGGCGAAAAGCTGGTCATTATCGGACCGTCCGGCAGCGGCAAATCTACCACCGTCCGCTGCATGAACTTTCTGGAAGAGCCGACCAGCGGCCACGTCTACATCGACGGTCAGGAGCTGACCAACAAGAACAAGACCAGGATCGTCCGCGACAACATGAGCATGGTCTTCCAGCAGTTCAACCTCTACCCCCACATGACGGTGCTCAAAAACCTGACGCTGGCACCCATGAAGCTCCATCACAAGACCAAGGCAGAGGCCGAAGAGCTGGCATATCATTATCTTGAGGTCGTCGGCCTCCGGGACAAAGCGGATGTCTACCCTCCGCAGCTGTCCGGCGGCCAGCAGCAGCGCATCGCCATTGCACGCGCCCTCTGCGCACAGACCAAGATCATCCTGTTCGACGAGCCGACTTCGGCCCTCGACCCTGAGACCATTCAGGAAGTGCTGGATGTCATGGTAAAGCTGGCACACGAGAAGAACATCACGATGGTGGTCGTCACCCACGAGATGGGCTTTGCACGAAACGTGGCCGACCGTATCGTCTTTATGGCGGACGGCCAGATCATTGAGGAAGGCACGCCGGAGCACTTCTTCACCAACCCCAAGAACGAGCGCGTCCGGCAGTTCCTGAGCAAGATCGTCCGCTGAGAGGACGAACAACAAAGGTTGACACGGCAGGGACTCACAAGTTGTGGTGAGACGCCGTTGTTGATAGCAGGCCGTTTTCGGAGCGGACAGGGAAAGCCGCTCGGGCCGAAAAAAACAAAGAGGAGTGGTTTATTATGAAAAAGATCTCGCGTCGTGATTTTCTGAAAGTCACTGGTTTGGTGGGCGCTGCTGCTGCCCTGACCGCCTGCGGCGGCTCTGCAAGCTCCACCGCAGCCTCCACGGCATCTTCTGCCGCCGGCAGCGCAGCCGCTTCCACCGCAGCGCTGGGCGCTGACACCCAGGCCATCGTGGACCGCGGTGTCCTGAAAGTGGGCGTCAAGAACGCAGTTAAAGGCTTCAGCTTCCAGGATACCCTCACCGGCGAGTACAAGGGCCTCGAGGACAGCCTTGCAGAGATGATCGCAGAGCACCTCGGCGTGGACGTTGAGTTCACCACGGTTACCGCCGCCACCCGCGGCGAGCTGCTGGACTCCGGCGACATCGACGCCGTTCTGGCTACCTTCACCATCACCGAAGAGCGCAAGAAGACCTGGGACTTCTCCACCCCCTACTATACCGACTACGTTTCCGTTCTGGTGGAGGACTCCACCGGCATCAAGGGTCTGGCTGACCTGAAGGACAAGGTCGTGGGCGTCTCCTCCGGCTCCACCTCCGCTCGTGCTCTGGTCAAGGCCATGATCGACGAGGGCGTGCTGGACGGCGCAAACTTCGACGCCGACACCTTCAACGCCGACACCTGGAAGGATGGCATCTCCTTCCGTCAGTACGACGACTATCCCGCCATCAGCACCGCACTGAGCGCAGGCGAAGTGCAGGGCTTCTGCGTCGATAAGTCCATCCTCGCCATCTACAAGACCGAGGGCCGCAGCTACATTGACGCTGAGTTCAGCCCGCAGGAGTATGGCGTCGCCACCAAGAAGGGCAGCGACTTCTCCACCCTGTGCGACGACCTCGTCAAGGGCTGGCTGGCAGATGGCACCATCGAGCAGCTCATCAAAGACAACGGTCTGGATTAAGCCCAGACTTTTCAGAACCAAGAGAGCGTAGGGAAAGGGGAGTTTGCCATGTCTGGCTTGTTTTCGTTAGAGTCCTGGTCCACCGTCTGGACGCATCGTGAGAGTTTTCTGCTGGGTCTGGGCAACACGCTGCAGACCGCCGTCTGCGCACTGGCGCTGGCCTTCATCATTGGCGCTGCGCTGGGCCTGATGTCCACCAGCGGCAGTAAGCTGCTGCGCATCATCGCCCGCATTTACGTCGAGTTCGTCCAGAATACCCCGCTGCTGCTGCAGCTGTGCTTCCTGTATTATGCGCTGGCATTTGCAGGCGTGAGCCTCGGCGTTATCCGCACCGGCATCATTGCACTGGGCGTTTACACCGGCGCTTACATGGGCGAGGTCGTCCGCGCCGCCATCGAGTCTGTGCCGAAGGGCCAATTCGAGGCCGCACAGGCGCAGGGTTTCAACTATCTGCAGCGGATGGGCTACATCATCCTGCCCCAGAGCATCCCCGTGATGCTCCCTCCGATGGTCAACCAGGTGGTCAACCTCTTCAAGAACACCTCCTGCCTCTACATTGTGGGCGGCGCTGACCTCATCAGCGTGACCTACAGCTTCGTCACCGGTGCTTCCACCGGCGGCGCATACGCCCCCGCTTATATCGTCTGCGGCCTCATCTTCTTTGTGGTCTGCTTCCCGCTGTCCACGCTGGCAGCCCGCTGGGAGGCTTCCCTCAAGGAGCGCAAGGGCCGTGTGAACACGAGTCTCAAGACCGCTGCCAAGAAAGTAGAGCTGAAGGAGGCTGCCTGATATGAAGACGCTTGCTGCAAGCCTTTCCATCCTGACAAGAGAAGGCGTCATGCTCTACCTGCTGCGCGGCGTGGCCTTCACCTGCATCATCTCGGTGCTGGGCGTCATCATGGGCCTCATCGTGGGCTCTCTGCTGGCGCTGGCCCGCACCTACTGCAAAAAGGGTCCGACCCGCATCCTCGGCTGGTTTGCTACCGCCTACATCGAGCTGTTCCGCAACACGCCCTACCTGCTCTGGATCTTCATCTGTGTGGTGTTCTGCCCCTGCCCGGGCTTCTTCGCCCGCAAGATGTTCGGCCTGACCAGCGTGGAGATGAAGCTTCTGTTCAAGGCCGCTCTGGCCCTCATCCTCTTCAACTCCTCCGTCATCGCGGAGATCGTCCGCGGCGGCCTGAACGGCGTGTCCAAGGGCCAGTTCGAGGCCGGCTATGCACAGGGCTTCAACACCGCTGAGGTGCTGCTCTACATCGTCCTGCCGCAGGCTTACCGCAACATCGTGCCGACCCTGCTCAGCCAGGTCATCACCACCATCAAGGACTCCTCCTATCTGGCAAACGTGGCCACCATCGAGCTGATGGCCCGCATCCGCCAGCTGCTGAGCGCCGCCGGTACTTACAACGGTCTCGGCACGGTGAACGTCTCCGACGTCATGGTGCTGTTCGGCACGGCTTGTGTCATCTACTTCATTATCAACTTCACCCTGAGCTGTGTGGTGCGCACAATGCAGAACCGCCGCAAGAAGGCTCTGCTCTTTGCCCCGGCAAAGGCCGCATAAAAAGCCAATTCTCTTTTACCTTCTTTTCCTTTTTCGTTCTTTTCCTCGTCTTTCATGCGCAATAATTTATCTTTACCGAAATTTATTTCTATCACCACTTTCTTGGGCGAGTCGATATGGTAACTCACAATTCCGGCATCTCTAATCAAGAACATAATAATGACAACCAGCATCCCGACCAGATTTTCGGCAAAGACACAATTGACGGACACGCAGTGCGCTAAATTAAAAATCGTCGTCCAATTGGACATTCTCTTTCCCATCCAGGCCGAGTGGAAGCGCTTGATCGACGATGCCGAACAGTCCGAATGCTGCTGAAGATAAGCGTCGTCAAAGCCGTTATCCCGGCTGACTTTCATAATCGAATCGATGACTTTCTGTTTTTCTTCGTCATCACTGTGCTGCAAGCCATTACATTGCTTTTTCTTCCATTGCTTCTCTTCGACTCTTTCCTGAAGGGCATCCCTGTTCTCGTCATACACGGACTTTTCGCCACTCTGATTTGCTTTTTTCTGACTCATGCTTTTCTGATTTGCTTTTTCCTGACTCATGCTTTTCTGATTTACTTTTTTCTGACTTGTACTTTTCTGATTTACAGTCCTTTTTACTTCAATGTGTTGTTCTCTTTCACTACTGTTCTGGCAGTTTTCTTTTTTGTTCATTACTAATTATATTTAAATTAATCCGACAAAATTCGGGATTTACCTTTAACATTTTGGGTCACGCGTGACTCTTTCTACATATTTTTTCATTTTAGTCAAGCGTGAACGGTTTTTATTCTACCCACAGTCTACTTTTGCCCCGAAATCAATAAAAAACAATTGAATCATATGACTGAAATGAAAAAACAACATTCCCTCCCACGGGTACGGCTCATGAGGCGGGCCGCCGTCATCCGTCGCAACAATGACATGAACCGGCGTGATGCGCTCATCATCGCCCACCGAATCGGTGGACTGATAAGGAAGATGCACAGGGAGAACGTGAAATTCTGCTACACCAAGCAGGACGGAACCGTGCGCCACGCTGTCGGCACGCTCACCGGATATCAACACAGTTTTCACCGCCCCTATATGCCACGACCGGAAAATACGTTTGTAGTCTACTACGACCTCGAAGCCAAAGGGTGGCGCACGTTTCATGCCGAAAATTTCCTTTGCGTCGAATGAGTTTCGAAGAGCAGATGAGATTCGGAGAGCAAATGAGTTTCGGGCAGCAGATAAATTTTGAAATGAGTTTCGGACAGCAGATAAGTTTTGGACAGCAAATGAATTTCGGAGAACAAATGACTTCAGAAGAACGAAAAGAATGGGAAACGCTTTGCAGAATGTATCATGTGGACTCTTTGTACGAAGCCATTCAAGGGTGTCGGGAGGAACTGGAGTTTCTCGTTCGCTGTGCCGAACGGCTCGAACCCCGTGCAGAGGAGGAATGAGAAAGGTCAAAGACCGGAGTAAGCGGGCGGAACCGCCTCATGTCAGCGAGGAGGCTACGCCGTTTAACAGTCCTTGTTTATGCCGTTTCTACCTTGCAGGCTACGCCGTTTCTACCATGCAGGCTGCGCCGTTTATCCCCGGTGGTTTCGGAAAAGGGATTTCTTTTTAACGAAGTATAATTTTATTAACAATATAAAGAATAAAGTATGGAAAATTGGAGATTTATCGAAGCAAATTCCGATTATATGGTTTCAGACCACGGGCGGATATTGAGTTTCAAAGGCAAATCGAAGTTGATAATCAGCAGCAGCATTACCGCAAAAGGTTATGAGTACGTGGCCATCCGCCAAAAGGGGATATACGTCGGCTACTCTGTACACCGCTTAGTGGCAACAGCTTTTATCCCCAACCCGAAGCGTCTCCCCCAAGTGAACCACCTCGACGGAAACAAGCTCAACAACCACGTCGCCAACCTCGAATGGTGCGATGCCTACGACAATGTCATGCACGCCATCCGGACCGGTCTGCGTCCGTCGTCACCCGCCCTCTCCCCCGTCCCCTGTGCCACAACGGACGAGGCAGGAAATATCCTGCAAGCCTATCCATCCATGAACGCACTGGTAAAAGGGGAACAAATGAACCCTAAACAACGTAATTGGCTGGTGCTGCATTTATTACACCCCGAAAGACTGAAGCAATCGGCCATGAAGAAAAAGTCAAGAGCCGAAAGAAGCGGTTCGGAAGAATGCTTTCTGATAGCACCCGAAATACCTGTGCTGACCGTCAAAGCTGATTCAATCGGGGAGTTCGAAGCAGGCAATCCACTTGGGATAGGCAAATCGAGCAATTCAGTCGGGGAGTTCAAGGCAGGCAATGTATGTGTGCAGCCAGTTTCTTTTTCCTTTGTTTCATCGCCTTTTCCTCTTATTTCTCTCTTTGCCCCTATACATCATTCAGTGACGCAGCACTATTACCGCCGCCTGTCCCCCGAAGAATCCGCCATTTTTGGTTTCAACACTTATATATTGCCCAGAGAAAGAGGACAAAGAAAGGAGTTTCTGCAATGAAAGACACCATCATCATCCACTGTTCCGCCACCCGTGCGGGACAGGACATCACCGCTGCCGACATCGACTGCTGGCACCGTGCCCGTGGCTTCTGGTCCATCGGCTATCATTACGTCATCCGCCTCGACGGCACCATCGAACCGGGACGGGACGTCACCCTCGACGGGGCGCATTGTATGGGCTGGAACCAGCGTTCCATCGGCATCTGCTACGTCGGCGGACTGGACAAGGAAGGCCGCCCCGCCGACACACGGACAGATGCACAACGCACCGCCCTCATCCGACTGGTGAAATCTCTGCAACTGGCCTTCCCCAACGTGAAACAGGTCATCGGACACCGGGACACAAGCCCCGACCTCAACGGAGACGGCATCATCTCACCCAATGAATACATGAAAGCCTGTCCCTGCTTCGATGTGAAAAAGGAGTTCTA
>ERZ772876.1567-NODE-1567-length-22799-cov-31.746790_pt1 | contig 22799 bp, 18 predicted proteins | sample MGYA00580584_ERZ772876 | MGnify/ENA primary metagenome ERZ772876 (study PRJEB29015, sample SAMEA2737728) | human gut metagenome | biome: human gut; feature: human-associated habitat; material: faeces | place: China | collected 2012 ... | reverse complement strand
CTATTCCCAAGTTCGCACAGGTTGTTGTTTTGCCAACGCCGCCTTTCTGGTTGGCAATGGCGATGATTTGTGTGTTCATGACTTCACCTCATTTCTGATTGTTGCTGTTGTTTCTGGAAATAGAAAAAGCCGCCACTTCAAAATCATAAAGTGACGGCCTTTTCTAATGCCGGAATCTCTGAAACAAAAAAAGCACCCAGTTATTTGTTACTGAGTGCCTGCATTAGAATCGTATTTAATTGTTCAGATTTGGTCAGATTATGCCAAACCCTCCAGCGAAAAATCCGGTGTCTGAGAGTGCCAAATCACCCTCAAAAATACCCCCGAAATTGCTCTCTGGTTGTCCTATTTTTTAACCACTAAGGCCGTTTTTTGACCCCATTTTTGTCGGTTGTCCTATATTTAACCACTAAAAATTGGGTGAAAACGGCTCTCGTTTGGTCAAATCAAGTCAAACTATATCAGCCCGTTTAGGTATAAGAAAACCCCGGAAAATCAACTGTTTCACCCCATAGGTACACAATGTGTCATGGGGGTACAGTCGGTACGGGCAAAAGCAAGACGCAAGCTCATGCATTTGAGTTTGCGTCTTGCTTTTTTACATAAGGATAGAGCGTGACAGGAGCAATGTCGACGGTCGGAGTTTTCAGGCGTATCCTGATAAAATGCTGTGTTTTCAAGGCTTTGCGGGTTTTCGCCGGATTTGCAGCAAATTGCCGAACTTTCGCAAAAGTATTGAAAGCACTGGGCAAAACAGCTTTTTCGGAATCGCAGGCAGTAGTAGTCAAATAGTAGTCAGGCGCAGGCGTTGACGGCGCTTCGGTTTCGGGGTATAATTAAGAAAAACAGATTGGAGGCGGGAATATGTGTACCAGAAATCAGGCGGAAGAGATTCTGCACAGCGTTTATGCTGCGTGCAGTCCGATTTTCGGGCATATCCATGACGCCTATCTGTACGGCTCTTATGCACGCGGCGATTTTACGCCGGAGTCGGACATCGACATTCTGCTGACCGTTGATTTGGAGCAATCGGAAATTGCAAAACATCGTTATGACGTCGCAAAGGTGACCAGCCGGCTGAGTCTGGAGCATGACATCACCGTTTCCGTCACAGTCAAGCCGCTGGAGCAGTTCCAGCGCTACCAGACGGCGCTGCCATACTACCGGAACGTTGTGCGGGAGGGCATTCGTTATGCAGGCACATGAACGAAAAGCGCTGTCGCAGGCGCGGATGGAACACGCGGTAGAATGTCTGTCGGCGGCGAGAAACCTGCTGGAAACGAAGAATTATAAAAGCGCGGCGAACCGTTCCTACTACGCGGTCTTTCACGCCATGCGTGCGGTACTGGCATTCGATGAGATTGATATGAAGCATCACAGCGGCATTATATCCGAGTTCCGCCGCCGGTATATCAAAACCGGAATTTTTGAGCCGAGAATGTCGGAAATTATTTCGGTTCTGTTCGATGTGCGGACTGACAGTGACTACGATGACTTTTTTGTGATTTCCAAAGCGGATACCACCGCACAAATCGAAAACGCAGCATACTTTGTTTCAAGTGTTCAAGCATATTTGAAAAATCTATAATGGATAGGACGCGCCCTGCTTGCAGATTTACAAGCAGGGCATTTGTGCATTTATACCGGAGAAGGATGCTTGGTCATCAATAGTGGATTTACAGATTGAAAACGTGCATTCTCGCATCGTGGACGCTCTGCAAACAGGATCCACCTGTGCAAAACAGGTGGATCCCATCGGAGCGTTACCCTCGCGGAATGGAACCTAAGGGTGATGTCACCTTGGTGAAAGGTTTCCTGTTCGTCAGCGGCAATAAGCAATTCGTTTTCGGCGTCGTTTTGCGTATTTTAGTCAATTTGCTTCTGCATTCAAACCATAACTGCCGGCAGTGTCTATGTTTCCTTGACAGGCACACACTGCCTGCAGTTTATATACAAAAATTCCGGCAGACATATGGTATGTCAGCCGGAATTTTCTATAGGAGTACAAAATGCAGGGCGTCTGGAATTTTTATATGATGGCCCTGAACCGCATAAAGCTGCCGTTAAAAATCAAACATATAGTTTTCAAGCTGCTGTTGGGCGCTAAGAATGGAGTCGCTGTCCAGACGGCGCTGACGCAGCGTTTTGTCGCTGTCGAGAAGTGCACAGTAGAGCACATCCGTGACATAGAGGAAGATCAGGTTGTTGGACAGAGATAGTGCATTTTGCGTTGTGATCTTATCACTGATGATGAATTTGTAATCGATCAGCTCAGTGAGCTTGGGCGAGTCGTAGCTGGTGATGGAGATAATTGACGCGCCTTTTTCGTGGCAGATATTGATGGACTGATAAAGCTCACGCGTGAGGAGCGATGGGGCAATGATCAAAATGAGATCATCCGGACCAACACAGCGGGAGAAAATGCGCAAATCGCTTGCGGCTTTGATGGATTTTGCGTACAGCCCGACCATGCTGAGCCGGAATTCCAGATCCTCCGCAACAAAACAGGCGTAAGACGGTGAAAAAATATAGATGTGTTCGGATCTGCGCATGGCGGCGGCAGCCTGCTGGACAAGCTGTTCGTCCAGCATGGCGGTCGTATTGACCAACATATTGCGGTAATCGCGGCTGATTGCACCGATCAGGCCATCAGAGCTGGCAGTATCGGATTCGCGCATGGAATTGAAAAAGTTCTCCTGCGCAAGGGCGATTTTGAAGGCATTGAACCCCTTGAAGCCGATTTTTTTGCAAAAACGGTTGATGCTTGCCTCGGAGGTATTCGTATTCTGCGCAATGGTGGTAATTGTGCTTGCGACAACGGCGTTGGCATTGTGGATGACATATTGCGCGATCTCGTTTTCACTGACCGTAAAGCTCTGCTGCATAGCGACAATTTTTGAAATGACGGGAGATACCATAATCAATCCTCTTCCAAGAGTAAATTATACATCGATAAATTGTTTCCTATATCATACCCTATGAACCACGAAAATGCAAATTCATTCTGATGAATTGAATTGTTCAACTTCTCCAAAAAAGCAGCATGTAATTTGTATGAAATTAATTTTCAAAAATATTGACACAAAATGAAATTATTGATAGTATTTTATTGTAAACAGGCGATGCTTCTCTAATAATTTTCGGAAATCGTGAAAATAATTTTCGAGAATGATCAAAAATGCAGGAGAGAATTGGAAATTCGGGCTGATTTTAAAATGGAGGTGCTTATGTCAGATTCGATCTATGATCAGAAATTTGACGTCGTGATCTGCGGCGGCGGCGTGTCAGGCTGTACCGCGGCCATTGCGGCGGCGCGCAGCGGAGCAAGCGTTTTGGTCGTTGAACAGAACGGCTACCTGGGTGGAAGCCTGACAGCGTGCGGCGTCGGGCCGATGATGACCTTTCACGCCGGTGAGAAGCAGGTCATCCGCGGCATTATGCAGGAACTGGTAGACGCACTCATGGAGCGCGGATGGTCTGCCGGCCATGTCGCCGACACAAAGCAGTATACCAGTACGATCACGCCGTTTTCCTCGGAGGGACTGAAGCTGATTCTGGATGAAAAACTCCGGCAGGCTGGCTGCAAGGTTCTGTTCCATACCTTCCTGGGGCACGTGAACGTGGAGGACGGAGCGATCTGTTCGATCACGGTGTGCAACAAGGACGGACTGCATGAGCTTTCCGGATGGGTGTTTGTGGACGCGACAGGCGATGGCGATCTCGCGGCATGGTCCGGTGAGACGATGACCAAGGGACGCCCGGAGGACGGAGCTGCCCAGCCGATGACCATGAACGTCAAGTACTGCGGTGTGGACACAGACCGGCTAAAGGGCTATGTTCTGGAACATCCGGAACGATTTTTCCGGCTAGCGCCGCACATGGATCTGTTCCGGGTCACAGAGCCGGTCGATCTGGAGGGCTTTGACGAGGAGTTCAAGCAGGCAAAGCGGGAAGGACGCCTCACCATCAGCCGCGAAAACATTCTGATGTTTGGCACAGGGCGCGAAGGCGAGTACATTCTGAATACGACTCGCATTGTCGAGCATGATGCGACTGATGCAGTCAGCCTCAGCGAGGCGGAATATCTCGGAAGAAAGCAGTGCGCGGAGCTAGATGCGTTCGTACATGAGACCGTACCGGGCTTTGAGCGTGCGATGGTCGAGTTTACAGGACCGTCTGTCGGTGTTCGCGGCTCGCGCCAGCTGGTCGGAAGGTATACGCTGACGGCGGAGGACATTCTGGAGTGCAAGAGCTTTCCGGACCGCATCGCGCACTCGTCCTACCCGATCGACATCCACAACCCGAAGGGCGAGGGGACCGCGAGCCGCTTCGTCAGCCGCTCGGGGAGCTATTATTCTCTGCCGTATGCCATCATGGTCGGGCAGAAGACGAAAAACCTTCTGGTGACGGGGCGTTGCGTTTCGGCGACCTTTGAGGCGCAGGCTGCGATCCGCACGACGCCGACTGTCGGCGCGATGGGACAGGCTGCCGGAATCGCGGCGGCAATGGCGGCGAAGGCGCATATCGATACCGCGGATGTGGACATTGTGCGGCTGCAGAAGGCACTGATAAAGCAGGGAGCATATCTGGAGCTGTAAAGAGAACGGTTCTTAAATGCGTGGAGCATTGAGAATAGATGAAAGAATTATGGAGGTTCAAAAAATGGCAACTATTCAGGCAATCGGCATTTTCCTGATCTTCGCAGCTTGTGTGGTTCTGATGATGACCCGCAAGCTCCCGACGATCCTGGCACTGCCCATCATGGCGATCGGCATTTCGCTGGTCGCAGGCATCCCCTTCGTTTCGTCCGACTCGGACACGTTCTCGATCGCAAAGGACGTTCTGGAGGGCGGCGCGATGCGCATGAGCACCGCGATCGCAGGCTTGATCTTCGGCGGCTGGTTTGGCAAAATCCTGACCAAGGTCGGTATCACCCACACGATCATCCGTAAGGCTGCCGAGCTGGCAGGCGACAAGCCGCTTCCCATCGCGCTGGCGTTCCTCGTTGTCTGCTCACTGATCTTTGCCGCGTCCAACGGTCTCGGCATGGTCATTCTGGTCGGCACGATCATCATCCCCATCATGATCTCCGCAGGCGTGAGCCCGATGACCGCAGGTGCGGTGCTGCTGTTCTCCAACGGCATCGGCGTTACCTTTAGTGTCGGCACGCTCGGCGTTTACATCGACACGCTCGGTCTTCCGCTCGAGACGGTCACGTCCTATTCCTGGCTGTGCGCGATCCCGCTGATCGTGGTTGCTGTCGCATGGATCGTTTTCTCTATCCAGCGTGACTCCAAGACCCGCAAGGCATGGGCAATGCCCGCCGCAGAGAGCGGCAGTGAGAAGAACGTCCGCGCCATCGCGCTGATCAGCCCGCTGGTCCCGGTCGTGCTGGTCTTCGCATTCAAAATGCAGCTGGTCCCCTCAATCCTGATCGGTATTGTCGTGGCGCTGATCCTTTCCACGCCCAAGAACGCGGTGCAGGTCGTTGCCGGTGCGTTTGTGGAAGGCATTCAGGAGACTGCCGGCGCGACCGCGCTGATGATCGGGATCGGCATGACGCTGAAGGCGGTCATGGCGACCGAGGTCGCTGCGGTTCTGTCTCCGGTCATCAATGCGATGATCCCGCAGAGCAAGATTGCGTACATCCTGATTTTCGGTCTGCTGAGCGTTCTGGCGATCTATCGTGGTCCGCTGAACGTCTGGGGCCTTGGCAGCGGCATCGTTGCGCTGCTTGCGGCATCCGGCATGAACCCCGTTGCTGCGATGGTCGCGCTCCGTCTTGACTCCAACGTGCAGGCGGTCTGCGACCCGACCAACTCGCACAACGCATGGGTCTCCGACTTTACGAAGATCGACGTCAACGAGTATCTGAAGAAGACGATCCTCTGGATCATGATCTCCACGCTTGTGGGTCTGGTCGTGGCCAGCTTCATCGTCACGCTGTAATTCATTTTCCTGTATGCCGGTGCAGACCTCTGTGCTGTGCCGGCATACAGGCGCATTTCTACCCGGAGGTATATCATGAACAAGAAAGTCAGGATCGGCATCGATGTCGGCGGCACGTTTACGGACGCCGTCGTGATCGACGCCGAGACCTATGAGGTGATCGCAAAGCGCAAGATCCCGACGACGCACAAAGAGGGCGTCGCACGGGGCGTTGTGCAGATCATTTCTACGCTAATGGAGGAAAACCGGATCGCACCGGAGGATGTCGCCTTCATTGCCCATGGCACGACGCAGGCGACGAATGCGCTGCTGGAAGGCGATGTTGCGAGCGTGGGGATCATCGGCATGGCGACCGGCATAGATGCGCGCGGCGCACGCGGCGAGACAAATGTCGGAGACATCGAACTTGCTCCCGGAAAATATCTGAAAAGCGTGCACACTTTTCTCGACAGCAAAACGCTTACAGACGAGAGCATCCGAAACGCAGTCGATGCTCTTCGCACGCAGGGCGCTCAAGTGATCGTTGCCAGCGAGGCATTCAGTGTAGACAACCCGGAAAATGAGCTTCGCGTGACAGAGCTTGCCGAACACGAGGGGCTTTATGCGACCGGCGGACATGAAATCAGCCAGCTTTATGGCCTGAAAATGCGCACACGCACAGCGGTTGTGAACGCCAGCCTGATTCCCAAAATGATGGAGACGGCAAATATGACAGAGTCGGCGGTTCGCGACACAAAAATTCAGTCGGATCTGATGATCATGCGCTGCGACGGCGGCGTAATGAGCATTGAGGAGGTGCGAAAGCGCCCGATTCTGACCATGCTGTCTGGACTTGCCGCCGGTGTAGCCGGCGCACTGATGTATGAAAAGGTGTCCGACGGGATCTTCTTTGAGGCAGGCGGCACCAGCGTCGACATCAGCGTCATCAAAAACGGCAAGGTCATGATCAAGTACGCGCAGGTTGGCGGACACAAGACTTATCTTCAAAGTCTGGATGTCCGAACGCTCGGCGTGGCGGGCGGCAGTATGATCCGCGTCCATGACAAAAAAATTGTGGACGTCGGCCCGCGCAGCGCACACATCGCAGGCATGGACTATGAGTGCTTTGCACCGGTGGGAAGCATTACCGGCGGCAGCATCCGGCAGATCGCGCCGCGGGAGGACGATCCGTGCGAATATGTGATCATGGATGACGCGAGCGGGCGCTCCTATTCCTATACGCTCGCGGGCGCAGCGAATCTGCTCGGCTATGTGCCGGAGGATGATTATGCACATGGCGTTGCCGCCAGCAATGAGGCGGCATGGGCGGCGCTCGGAGTATGGCTCGGGATCAGCGGGCGCGACGCGGCGCGTCAGGTCATGGATCTGGCGATGGCGAAGCTCTCTTCCGTCGTGGAGGAGCTGATCGCAGAATACGGGCTGGACCGGAATTTCACGACGTTGGTCGGCGGCGGCGGAAGCGGCGCCGTGATCGTCAACGCGTTGGCGGAAAAGATGGGCGTCAGGTGCAAAATGGCAAAGAACGCGCCCTATATCTCCACCATCGGCGTCGCGCTCGCGATGGTGCGCGAGCAGATGGAGCGAACGATCGCTAATCCGACGGATGAGGACATCAAGCGCATCCGCGCGGATGTGATCGAAAAGATCGTCCGTTCCGGCGCGAAGGAGGAGACCGTCGACGTTGCGATCGAGATCGACGCCCAGAAGAACATTCTGCGCGCGATCGCGACTGGCGCGACGGAGCTTCGGCAGAAGAGCCTCGGCGCGACGGAGCTGACACGCGAACAGCTCACGCAGATCGCTGCGGACTCGCTCAGCATTGCGGCAAAAGACGTTTCCTACCGCGCAGGCACCGGCCGGTGGAACCTGTTTGAAGGACAGACGCAGAAGAAACTGCTCGGCTTTATCAAGCTGAAAAGCACTGCTGTCGCCGTTCTGGACCGTGAAGGCGTCGTCCGGCTGCGCAAGGAAAAGAGCAGCTTCATAGCGTTTACCAAGGCGGAGCAGGATTCACGCTTCCGCCGGTTCCTGGATGAAAACACGACCTATTCGGACGCAAACGCGACCATCCCGAAGGTTTTTGTGTTCTATAAGGAAAAAATGCTCGACCTGACCGGAATGCAGACTGCGGAGCAGCTTTATTCCATTTTGGATGTGGAGACAGAAATGCTCGCACCGGAGGAACAGCTTCTGGCAGTCGCCTACAAATAAAACGAGAGAAAGGGAGCGTCGTATCGATGGAGGACCGGATCCTCGCCATGTGCGAGCTGTCAAACGATCTGCTGTTTCATAAGATTCCGCGAGAGCGGCTGGGCTATTATGTCGATGCCTCGCTCGAAGCGGGGCGGAGCGCCGCGAAGTGCTTCTCCGGAAGAAGCATCCGCGCGCTGTATGAGGAATATGGCATTGCGATCCGCCACGCCGGAAGCGGAAAGGGCAGCTTCGGCGTGACCCTGCGCGGACAGGCAGTCCTGAGCGAAACGGAATGTGCGGTGGAGGTTTATGATGAATCCATCCGCACGCTTGCGGAGAGCAGCCGCTATCAGGGACGCAAGCTGACAACGGATGAAGCGTTGGACGCGCATCTGGCACATGAATTTTTCCACTTCTGGGAGTTTCATGAGCACAGCTCCATCGTGGACCGGCTGGAAAGCGTGACCTCCTTTTCTCTTTTCGGATGGAAGCGAACTGCGCACATTCACCGATGCGGCGAGATCGCGGCGCACGCCTTCGCAAAGCAGGTCGCTGCGCTGCCGGAGCTTCCGAATCTATACGACTATCTCTATCTGATACATACCGGCAAGATGACGCCCGCGGAGTTCGATGCACTGCTCGCTCGAATGCGGGCAATGCTCGGAGCGGACGAAGAAAAAGAAAACATACGATCTATGGAGGGATCAGGAACATGAAGAAGCGACTTATCATGCTGCTGGCGCTTGTAATGCTGTTTGCGGCGTTTTCCTGCCCGGCACTGGCTTCTGAGCCGTGGGATCTTCTGAACAGCGACCTTTCTGAAGACTATACGTCTGCGTGGAAGGTTTCCGGCGGAAGCTTCGGTGGAGCGGTGACGCAGGAGGACGGCTATGTCAGCATCGTCAAGGGCGACGACAAAACGGTCAGCTCCCCGACCGGCGGCGCATATACATGGCTGGTGCCGCAGAGCCTGACGCTGCCCGAAAGCGGAAAGCTCACTGCCGAGGTGACGCTGCGCGCGGGTGCGGCGGTCGATGCGGACAAGTACGGTGAAATCTCCGTGCGCTTCGGCAAAAACGCAAACGATACGAACGGAAAGCTCTATCCCGTATTTATCAAGTACGGCGCGGCAGACGGCTGGATCGCGCCGTATTCGGACGGGACAGGCGCCTACGCGCTGGACACCACGCTCTGGCATAATTACGGTCTTGTGATCGATCTGGAAAGCCAGACGTACAACATCTATATCGACGGCGCGCTGGTGCTGAAAAACATTCCGGCGACCACCTATAAGGGCGGAAACCTCTTCCGGATCGGCGCTGACAACAATGCCCGCTGCGATCTGGACGTCTGTTCTGCCCGCATGGGATCCGGCGACCGGTCGGAAAGCCTCTCGGGCGCAGTCCTCTTTGAGGACGATTTCTCCAACGGCGACGGCGCATGGACCCCGAACCGCGACGGCGCATGGGGGATCGTAGACGGCGTCTATACGCAGAATCAGGCAAACGGCACGCTCAGCTACGCGGGCAGCGAAGCCTGGACGAATTACTCCGTGGAAGCGGACGTCAGAACGCCCTCCGGCACCAGCGGCACGGTGATGCTGGTCGGACGCGCGACCGACGCAGGGCGCTATTACGGCGCGTGGGTGAATGGAACGCTTTCCATTCAGCGCCGCTATAACAGCGGCACGTCTGCGAAAACACTGGATTCGATGAAGCTTGACATGGCGTTCAGTTCGGACCATCACTGGCGGCTCGATTTTGTCGGACAGACGATCTCTCTTTACATTGACGGCGAGCTGAAGCTGGAGCATACTGATACCGACAATGCGTTCCCGAACGGAAAGATCGGCTTCGGCACGAATAAGACCAAGGGCTTTTTTGACAATGTGATCGTCCGCTCCCTTGCAACACCCAGAGCAGCGCTCTCGCTTACGACGCCGGCGGACTATCAGGTCATTCAGAGAAACGCCGAAACGCAACGCGCGGATGTTGCACTTTCGGGCGAGCTGAATATGACAGAGCCTGCGTCGATTCAGGCGCGTGTGATAGCGTTTGACGCGCAGGACGACGCGGAGCCCATCGTGGACTGGACGACCGTTGCGGAAAATGTCAGCGGCGAGTGGACCGGAACGCTGAAGGATGTGCCGCAGGGCGGATGGTATCGCATTGACCTCCGTGCAAGCAGCGCCAAAGGCAATATCGTCGCCGAGGCAGCTGGCGAAACGCGCTGGGGCGTCGGCATCAACATTCTCTGCATCGGGCAGTCCAACATGGTCGGTCAGGGTGCGGCACCGTATACCGAGGCAAACGACCTTGCGGCAAACTGCCGCTGGGGGCAGTGGAAGCATCTGAAGGACCCCTATGATGGCGCGGGTGCGTCGATCGTCCCGGCGATGGTCAATGCGCTGATCGACGAGCTTCAGCTTCCGGTCGGCGTGGTCCCGGCAGCCTATTCCGGCTCCGGTCTGCATACGCCCAATACGAATCACGGCAAAACACAGTATTGGATGTTCCTGGATGAGAACAACCACTTTAATACCGGCACGCTTTACGGCCGCGCCATCACGCGCGCCAGAGACGCGGGCGGCGTAGAGCTCGTGGTCTGGAACCAGGGCGAGACGGACGGTGCGCTCAGCGTGTCGAAAGAAGATTACAAGCAGGATATGCAGGTGCTGCTCAGCCGTCTGCGCGAGGATCTCGGCGTTTCCGATCTGCCGCTGTTCCTGTGCCAGATCGGCACGCACGCGGAAAATATCTCCAACAACGAAGCCTATACGGGCATCCGCAGCGCCCAGCTGGAGCTGGACGACGGTAAGAATTTCTTCCTTGCGGCGACCGAGATGGAGTTTGAGCGCAAGGACACCGCACATTACAAGACACCCGGTCTCAATGAGATCGGCAGACGCGTCGCAAATGCCATGCTTTACCATTATGGTAAGAGCACCTATTACCGCGGACCGTCCATCGTATCCGCTGCTTACGCGGATGCGTCGCGGAAGATCATCGATGTGACGATCACCCACCGCGGCGGCACGGACATCGGCGCGTCGGAGCAGGATTATACCGGCTTCCTCGCGTTGGACAACGCCGACACGGCGGAGATCGTAAGCGCAGTCCGTCTGAACGAGACGACGATCCGCCTGACCCTTGCGCAGTCGATCGCCGGAAGCGGCTCGCTTCGGTATCTCTACGGTCTGAATCCGGATGTGTCGAACATCGTAAAGGACAATACCGCAATGCAGCTGCCGCTGGAGGGGACGACCGACGCGCTGCCGATCGGCAATGACGCGCCGTTCGTCAACACGTGGGACATCGTGGACCACGATATGGCGCAGTGGGACAGCGAGAACTGGCGCTCGTCCACTAAAACCGGTACGATCACGCAGGAAGACGGCTATGTCAACATCAAAAAGGACAACTCCTGTGCGCTTGCCTCTGCAAGCAAATATCACTGGGTGGTCTCGCCAGCCGGTCTGGCGCTCCCGCGCAGCGGATTTACCTTCCAGACAGAGGCGCGCGTCGCCGGAGCAGTGGACGCGGCTGCAAATGAGATCGCAGTCCGCATGGGCGTGAACAGCGAGGATCTGAACGGCAAGATCGGCTCGATCTTCCTGGGCTATGGCGAGGAGGGCTTCGTCAGCACCTCCGCCTCCGGCACCGGACGCTATGTCATGCAGCTGAACACCACCGTCTGGCACACCTATACGATGGTCGTCCGTCCGGACGGCGACGGCTTCGTCTTCGACCTCTATGTCGACAACACACTCGCGTTTGACAGCGCGCCCCTGACGACCTATAAGGGCGGCGATCTGCTCCGCTTCGGTGCGGACAACAGCGGACGCTGTGATCTGGATGTCCGCCATGTGCGTGCGGGCAGCGGCGAAATTCTGCCGGAAGGCGTTTCGCCCGCAAGACTTCGGAGCGTGACGCTTTCGGAGAGCACACAGAAGGAAAGCGAAGAGAAGAAGGTCACCGTCACGGTGACCGGCGAGCAGTTCACGGACGGCGATGAGGTCGTGCTCACGCTGTTGGATTCCAAGAACAATGCGCTGAACGTGACTGCTGCCGGCAGCTTCCATGAAAATGTTGCGCAGGTCGAAATGACCTTCCCGGCGGGGCTCCCGGTCAACGACTGCTATGTTCGTGCGGAGGCGAACGGACGCACGGCGTATTCCGCCGCGTATATCATCACTGCCGACCGCGAGGCACCCCTTTTCCCGACCTTTGAGGCAAAGGCATACACAATCGAGTTGGAGAATTATCTCTACAACCCGACGCAGGAGTTCAATTTCCCATGCGTGGTCGACACGAAGAACCACCCGGTCAGCAACGCGATGGGCGACTACCGCTATTATCTGTTCTACGCGCCGCATGACGCTCCGGCGGGCAACTGTGTTGCAGCCTCCAATTCGCTGGACGGTCCGTGGACGGAGTACAGCGCAAACCCGGTCATCTCCAAGGTCTGGCAGAAGGAGGACGGCAGCGGGAACTATTACAGCGTTTCGCACGTTTCCTCGCCGCACGTGATGTGGAACGACGGCATCGGCAAGTATGTCATGTATTTCCACGGCGAGAACCCGACGACCCGCTATGCGACCTCGGACGATCTGATCAACTGGACCTACGGCGGCGTCTGCGTCAATGCAAACGACTTCTCGCCCACCGGCAGCGGCTTGAACGAGGCGAGCTATGCCCGCGTCTTCGAGCACGAGATCCCGGGGCTTGGAAATAAGTACATCATGCTGCTCATGGTCACGGGTTCCGCGACCGGCGGTCACCGCAACATCTACTGGGCGTATTCCACGGACGGCTTTGACTGGACACCGGTCCAGACGCCGCTGCTGAATCCGGATATGGACGCACAGTACATGAACAATTTCTCCGGTCCGTACTTCATGGAGTGGGATGTGAATGGCGAGATGCGCTATTTCGTGATCTGCCACGCATCCTCCGGTGAGATCTATGCGTTCGAAGTCGGCGCGGCGCTGGACGAGGTGATCCCGTGGGGCATCGTGTACGAATCCAAGGGTCAGCGCTATGACAGCGACAGAGACGACGATGCAGAATGGCCGGATTACGGTCGCGCCGGCGCGCCGTGCTTCATGCAGGATGACGACGGCGTGTGGCACATGTTCTATGAGGGCGGCAAGCGCCTCCACGCGAACATCGTTCACGCGGTGCAGACCTTCAGCGACAGCGAGCTCGCAGCCAGAGTTGATGCGGCGATCGAGGCGCTGCCGAAGCTGGAGGACCTAACGCTGGACGACAGCGCAAAGGTCGAGGCGGCGCGCGCACTCTATGTGGCGCTGAGCGAGGCGCAGAAGGAGCTGGTCGAAAAGCTTGACGTGCTCGAGGCTGCGGAGAAGCGGCTGGAGGAGCTGAAAGGTGGCGACAAGCCGATACCGCCGGCTCCGGACAGACCCAATACGCCGGCTCCGGGGCAGAGCAAGCCCTCTTCGGAGTGGAAGAATCCTTTCGCGGATGTGCAGCCGGGAAGCTGGTATTTTGATGCCGTGCGCTACGTAGAGCAGAACGGTCTGATGAGCGGTGTCTGTGCGGATGCGTTTGCACCAGACGCTACCACGACCCGCGGTATGATCGTGACGATCCTTTACCGTCTGGAGCAGAAGCCGGATGTAAACGGGAAAAACGTATTTACGGACGTCCACAGCGGCTCTTACTGCGAGGATGCGGTCATCTGGGCGACGGAAACCAAAATCGTCAGCGGCTATGGAAACGGTCTGTTTGGACCGAACGACGCGATCACCCGCGAACAGCTTGCGGTCTTCCTGTATCGTTACGCTGCCTATAAGGGCTATGACGTCAGCGCGCGTGCATCGCTGGACGGCTTTGCAGACCGAACGCAGATCAGCGGATATGCCTACGACGCAATGTCCTGGGCGTATGCAGAGGGGCTGATCACCGGCAAGAGCGCGTCGACCCTCGCGCCGAAGGGCGAGGCGACACGCGCAGAGGTCGCAACGATCCTGATGCGTTACTGCGGAAAGTACGAGAACTAACAGATACGGAAAAGCCGGAAGAGGGTGTAAATTCTCTTCCGGCTTTCGACAGATCACGAGAAAGGAAACACCATGAAACGTTCTGAGATCAACAAAGCCTTAAAAGAGCTCGAAGCCATGTGTGCACGCGAGCATTGCTACCTGCCGCCGTTCTGCCATTTTACGCCTGAAGAATGGCAGTCCAAGGGGCATGAATACGACGAAGTCCGCGACTGTATGCTCGGCTGGGATATCACCGATTACGGCCTTGGTGACTTTGACAAGGTCGGTATGTCGCTCATTACGATCCGCAACGGCAATCGCGCCATGCAGGACAAGTATCCAAAGGTCTACGCTGAGAAGCTGCTCTATATGAAGGAGGGGCAATATTCCCCGAACCACTTCCATTGGTACAAGACCGAAGATATCATCAACCGCGGCGGTGGAAACATTCTGATCCGCGTCTACAACAGCCTGCCTGACGAGTCCATCGACAAGGAATCTGATGTGACCGTCCACTGTGACGGCAGAACCTACACCGTTCCTGCCGGGACACAAATCAAGCTCACGCCGGGCGAAAGCATCCATATCCAGCAGTACATGTATCATGATTTCGAGGTCGAACCCGGTACCGGCGCTGTCCTGCTGGGCGAAGTCAGCCAGTGCAACGACGACAACACCGACAATCGCTTCAATCCGCCGGTCGGACGTTTTCCGAAGATCGAAGAAGATGAAGCACCATATCGTCTGCTTTGCAACGAGTACCCGGAAGCGAAGGACTAAGCCATGATCGAGCTGCAAAATGAAAATTTGACCCTGCACGTCGATTCGCTCGGCGCGCAGATGATGGAGCTGCGCTCCAGACATGGCACGCAGTTTCTCTGGAACGGCGACGCGAAATACTGGCGTGACCGCGCGCCGGTGCTGTTCCCGTATGTTGCGCGCCTGACGGACGGCAGCTATACGCTCTACGGCGAACGCTATTCGATGGACATTCACGGCTTTGCAAAGGATTCCGGTTTCTCCGTCGAAGAACAGACTGTTGATTCCGTCACGCTCCGGCTAAGCGAAACGCCGGAAACACTGCGCCAGTATCCGTTCCGCTTCACCTTCCGGGTGCGCTATGCGCTGCGCGGCTGGACGGTGGCTGTGACCTATTCTGTCCGCAATGAGGACGAAAAAGAGCTGCCGTTCGGCATCGGCGGGCATCCGGGCTTTCGCGTTCCGCTGGCAGAAGGCACGACGTTTGAGGACTACGAGCTGCGCTTTTCGCACGCCTGCCAGCCGGATCGCGTCGGCTTCACAGAAGCCCGCTTCCTGAATGGTCACGATACCCGCTATCCGCTGGAAAACGGCACGACCCTCCGGTTAAGGCACGACCTGTTTGATGACGATGCCATCGTGCTGAAAAATATGGCGCGCCGCGTGACGCTCTGCGCTGCCAAAACAAACCGCTCCGTCACCGTGACCTATCCGCAGATGCCGTATCTCGGTATCTGGCATATGCCGCACACGGACGCGCCGTATGTCTGCATCGAGCCATGGGCGTCGCTTCCGTCACGGCAGGACGTGGTGGAGGAGCTGAGCTGCAAGAGCGACCTCATTCACCTTGCACCCGGCGCGGAATACGAAAATACGTGGAGCATTGCGATCACGGAGGAATGAATATGTATGATGTTGTCGCGCTCGGTGAGCTTCTGATTGACTTCACAACACAATCGACTGACGCAGATGGCTATCCGACGATGGCGGCCCATCCGGGCGGCGCACCGGCGAATTTTCTCGCTGCGATCGCCAAATTTGGCGGCAAAGCTGCGCTGCTTGGCAAGGTCGGCACAGATACGTTTGGAAAACTGCTGACCGATACGCTCCGCAAGGCCGGAATCGAAACAAAGGGAATTGTCGCATCCGACGATGTTTTTACGACGCTGGCGTTCGTCACGCTGGACGAAAACGGCGACCGGGAATTTGCGTTTGCGCGCAAGCCCGGCGCGGACACGCAGCTCCGATTCGAGGAGCTTGATCTGTCCATCCTCGATGAAACGCGGGTATTTCATTTCGGTACGCTTTCGCTGACCGACGAACCGGCAAGAAGCACGACGTACCGCGCCGTGGAATACGCAAGGGCACACGGAAAGCTGGTCACGTTCGACCCGAATCTGCGCAGGCCGCTGTGGAAAAGCCTCGATGATGCAAAAGCGCAGATGCTCTGGGGGCTTGACCACGCGGACGTTGTAAAAATCAGCGACGAAGAAATCGAATTCCTGTTCGGTCTCGGCGTACAGGATGGCACGCAGTATATTCTGGAGCATTTCCCCGTAAAGCTCGTGTTTGCGACCTGCGGCGCGGAGGGCTGCTGGTTCCAGAACCGGAAGGCAGGCGGCCATGTGGACAGCCTGAAGGACATCAAGGTCGTTGACACGACCGGCGCAGGCGATATTTTCGGCGGCAGCGCCGTGTGGAAACTCTTGCAAACCGGCAAAGCGCCGGAGGATCTGACGGAAGCGGAGCTTCGGGAGATCGTCAGCTTTGCCTGTAAAGCGGCAGGGCTTTCTACAACGAAGTACGGCGGGATCTCGAGCGTAGTTGCATTGTAAGATCGATGTGGCAGTCTATGGACCATCTGACACAGAAGGGAAACGTATTTTACACGATTGGCGCTGCGATCGATGATGCGAATATGATCTATGTCTGTGATGCATGGCAGATAAAAGAGGACTTCGACAATCACTGCGTGTCTGCCGATAACGAGCAATGGAACACATAGAACACGCTCTATGAAAAATATGCGTAGAGTTGTGATGCCAAGACGTTAGAATACGGTACCAGCATCTGAAATCAGCGATGATTCCAGGGCGGTTGGAGGAAACAGATATCAACCACAAGAATACATATCCCGCACCAAATCCGCTTTGTCAGCAGCTCGGCGCAAACATCCGCAAGCTGCGCCGGAGAAATCATCTGACACAGGAAAAGCTGTCGGAAATCGTCTTTTCAACGCAGAAGTATATTTCAAGGATTGAGACCGGCTATGCACATCCCAGTCTGGAGCTATGCTTACGAATTGCCAGAGCGCTTCATGTCTCTCTCGATGAGCTGCTCCGAGACGGTGAGGAAGCCGAAAATGCAAACGGCAACTTGCAGGAACAGAAATTGTACGATGATATTCTGGCTGCCACTCGCCGGTATCTGGACCATAGAAAGTAAAAGTGCGATGGAGATTTACCGCTTCAGACTCCGCACAAACTCATCCCTCGTGATCTCACCTTTATCGCATTTCTCCTTTTCCTGCTGCATTTCCCTGCTCCATGCAGAGAATGCCTCCTGCGAAATCTTGCCCGCACGGATCCACGCGAAGCGGCGCTTATACTCGCGGCGATAGATTTTCAGCAGTTCATCCTGCGCATGAACCTGCGCATACTGCCGCATCGCACCGACTTCCTTGCAGGTGCGGCCACGGTTGTCAAATACCCGGCTGCAATATTCCGTGCTGCCGTGAACGGTGAGCGCAAAATATTTTCCGCAGTTCTTACACCGGCGCATGATAATGTTTCGCCGCACACATTCACGCAGCGAAAAATCAATCACATCATAAATATTTTTTGGATGAAGGACGTCCGTAAAGATCACGCCGCCCACCGGTTCATACGAAATTTGCATCGGCTGAAAATCAAACCTGTTAAGCCGCGATGCCTTTTCATATTCATGCACTCTGGCAGAAAAATCAATGTCTTTCAGCTCAGTGTCCAGAACCGTCTGAAACAAAAATAGGATCTGCCGCTGCATGGCATCCAGATTGGCGGGAATGTGCGACAATTCCTTGTGCGGCAGCAGCTTCGTGGGATCTTTGCAGCCCTCTGCCTGCGCCAACCGGTCTGCCCAGTCAAGGCCAAGATATGCGAAAAACGGATGCGCATTCTGAAACGCATTCACAAGCAGCCGGACAGGATCGAGAAGCGCCGGTTTGCGGGTCTGGTAAAACTCCATCAGCGCTCGGTCGGCTTCATGGAAGCGCGGTTCCCACGAATTGATATCATAATACATGAACGACAGCAGGCTGTCCGGGAACGGACAGTCTGTTATTTTTTTAGACGTAAAGAAGGAATCTTCACTGGAAATCAGAATGGCCCGGTTTTCCAGCAGGTAGTATTTGCACGGAAGCTTCGACATCTCTGCACCTCGAAATAGACACATTGAAATATTGATTATAAATTAGTCTTGACAATTTTTTAGAGTTATGTTAGTCTAAAATAGAAAACAAATCTATTGGCTAATAATCAGTCTAAATCATGTAACGCAGAATGTCAATAGCAAAATGAAAGGAAGTGAACAAATGAAGAAACTCGAAACCATGACCGCAGAGCAGCTGCAAAGTGCACCGTACTCGCCAGTGTCGTTTCTGGTAGACGAGCTTATTCCAGAGGGCCTGCACATCCTCGCGGGCGCGCCGAAGATCGGAAAATCGTGGCTGGCACTGTGGCTCTGCCTGTGCGTTTCGCAGGGCCAGCCGCTCTGGAATTTTGCCGTGACGCAGGGCGAAGTTCTGTATCTCAGCCTGGAAGATTCGTACCGGCGTATCCAGTCGCGGCTCTTTGACCTGACGGAAGATGCACCGCCGACGCTGCATTTTGCGATCCTGGCCGACACCCTCAAGCACGGCTTAGAGCAGCAGATTGGGCAGTTTTTAACCGAGCATCCGGCCACGAAGCTTGTTGTCATCGACACCTTGCAGCGCGTCCGTAGCGCAGGCAGTGACAGCAATCTGTATGCGAATGATTATCAGGACGTTGGCCTGCTCAAACAGCTTGCCGACAAACACCACATCGCAGTTCTCTTAATTCACCATCTGCGCAAGCTCCACGATGATGACCCGATGAACATGATCTCCGGTTCAACGGGCTTAAGCGGCGCGGCGGATTCTGCCTTTGTGCTGCAAAAGAATGCGCGGAGCGCCAACGCCGCATCCCTGCATTGCACCGGGCGCGACATCCCGGATCGGACGTTAAAGCTGGAGCTGGGCGAGGACGATCACGTCTGGAAGCTGCTTTCGGACAGCAAAACTTGCACCGGCGCTGCTAAGATTTCTGCGCTTCAGCTCGTGCATCTTTTCTCTGCGCTGCTCAGTGCCGATCCTGCATATACTGGCACACCATCGGCACTGTCCGCAAAGATCGACCCTGACGGCAGCTTTGGTATCACGCCGAAAAAAGTGACCCGTCTGGCACTGGAAAGCGTTGAGACTCTAAGGGAAAACGGAATTCTGGTCAAGACCTACCGCAGCAACGGAAAGCGGCTGATCTCGCTCCGGAGTGCCGAAAGTGCCGATCTTCCCACCGTGGGAAAAATCGACCCTATCGACCCTGCGGGTGTGCCGAGCGCCTGCGCCGCGCCGTGAGGCGCGTGTTGCCGCTGTGTGCGGCTTTGTGCCCCGGCTGCGGGTGTGTGCGCGGCGCAGCTGAAAAAGCCCACGTTGCACCGACGTGCGGGCAACGCAGGAAAACACAGGTGCAATACGCCAGTCCAACGCAGAGAATCCCCGCTACGGCGGGGAAAATCCTCCCGTTCGGGAGGAGCCAGCATCGCATTTGGCTAGTCGCCGGAAACCGGCGTCCTGCCAAATGCCAAATATCGGGCAGAAGCCCACACCCACTTCAACAGAAACGGAGGAAACATGAAAAAAGGCAAACAATTCAGTATTCGAATTTCAACACAGGATTTGGAAACGATACGCCGAAAAGCAGCGCATGCGCACATGACGCAAAGCGATTATGTGACTGCGTGTTGTCTCGGAAAACGCATCGTGATTTTGGACGGACTCAAGGAAGTCCTGCGGCAGCAGAAGGCCATCGGCAACAATCTCAACCAGCTGGCTGTGCTGGCGAACATGGGCAAGGTGCAGTTCGCCAATCTGGACACGGCTGCGCAGGAATTTGCAAAAATCAACGTCACCCTGCGGGAGATGCAGGAAGGAGGGCACGGAAAATCGCAATCGTCCATTTCGTGAATTACAAGAAAGGCACACAGACACGCGGCTGCATGAAAAGCGTGATGCGGTATGTGGCACAGGAAAATAAGACGCTCTGGAACGGTCAGGCACTCATCAGCGGCATTGGCTGTCAGCCGGAAACCGCGTTCGACGAATTCCTGAGTACGAAGCTGCTGCACCACAAGGATGGCGGCGTGATGTTCTACCACATGGTGCAAAGCTTTCTGAAAGGCGCGGACGTCGACCCGCGCGCCGCGCACGAAGCAGCACGGCAGCTTGCCGGATATTTCGAGGGCTGCGAGGTGCTGGTCTGCACGCACGTCGACCGCGAGCATATCCACTCGCACTGCATCATCAACAGCGTCAATTTTGAAACCGGTCGGAAGGTGCATATGGCGGACGAGCAGATTCAGGAGCTGCGCGTTCGCAACGACCAGATCTGTGAAGAACTGGGACTGCCGAAATTTCAGAAAGACGAGCAGCGGCAGTCACGAGGAATGTCCAATGCGGAATACTACACGGCAGTCAAGGGCGAGAGCTGGAAGTTCGGGCTGATGTGCGTGATCGACGAGTGTATGCGCTGCGCTGGGAGCCGCGAGGAATTTCTGATCTTGCTCCGCTCTGAGGGTTACGACGCCACTTGGACGGACAGCCGCAAGAACATCACCTACGTCACGCCGGATGGACGCAAATGCCGTGACAGCAAGCTGCACATGGAGAAATACTTAAAAGAAAATATGGAGGCGGAATTTGGATACAGAACGGAGAATGACAACACAAGAAATGTTGACGCAGCACAAAAAGCTGATGGACGAGGCGCAACGGCTGGAACCCAGCGTGATGGTGACAGAGCGGAACTGGAACGCGATGCTCAAAATGCAGCACAATCTGTTTCAGCAGCAGATGCAGTTGGATGCAAACCTGAAAACGCTCCTAACGAGAGAGGACGCACAGGAGACCTTGACCGAGATGCAGATGAGTGCAGAGGAATTTTCGAGACAGGCTGGGAGCCTGAACGAGAGGTATTCTTCCGGCTGCAAGGCGTTGACAGAGAATACGAAGATTGCCCTGACCGCGATCCTGAACGATACGAAGAAGCAGCTTTCGAATACGGTGCAGGAGACGCGGAAGAAAATCCGGTTCTGCGCGTGGATCTCGGCTGCGGCAGTGATCTGCTGCGCAGCGCTCTGCGCCTTGGCCGTGCTGTGGAGCAGATGACGGACAATGCGCCGCAGCACGACGGAACGACTATAGCGCTACACATCGACAGCAAACGCCGGAAGAAACTCTGGCAAAAGAAAACCGCCCTCGGTCACGCCGAGGACGATCACGAAGATTGGGCAATGGAACAGCATCTATAAAAGCAGCCTCCATGCAAGAGGCAGAAAGGGGGCCTATGAAAAAGGATTGGGAGATTTACCGAGACACCGGTATTCTCGGCGGATATATGCCGGAGTGTGCAAAACTTCGGCAAACAGAGGATAGCGATGTCGCAACTGTTTTCCGGGACACAACAACTTGTATGGAAGAAGACTGCATCACAAAACAGCGCGAGATGCTGATCGGCGGCAGACGGTTCTGTATCACGTCTGTATTTCCGGCAGAACCCTCCGCAACGCCGACGGACAAGCTGATTGCCTGCATCGACGCGAAACTGGAAAAGGAAGCGCACAGCGCATAAAATTCTCGTAGACTTGTGGCAGCTGATGCGGTATACTTGCCGTACCGTACCGGCTTGCCCCACGGAAAAGGAGGTTACAATGGCAAGTCAGAAGCAACAATATACGATTCTCTACGGGCGGCTCAGTCAGGAGGACGAGCGTACCGGAGAGTCAAACAGCATCCAGCATCAGCGGGATCTGTTAGAAAAATTCGCACGGGATAAAGGCTTTGAAAACACGCTCTTTCTTGCGGACGACGGATATTCCGGAACAAATTTTGAACGTCCGAGTTGGAAAAAGATCGCGGAAATGATCGAAGCCGGTGAGGTTTCCACCCTGATCGTAAAGGATGCCTCCCGGCTGGGACGTGAGTACTTGCAGGTCGGCTATTACATGGAGATTTATTTCCCGCAAAAGAATGTACGGTTCATCGCAGTGAACGACGGCGTAGATTCTGCGGTCGAGAGCAGCAACGATTTTAACCCCATCCGCAACTGGGCGAACGAACTGCACGCAAAGGACACGAGCCGGAAGGTTCGCGCCGTGAAAAAGCTGCAGGCTGAACGCGGCGAATGGCTCGGAGGCCGTCCACCCTATGGGTACCGAAAATCCGAAACTACGGAAAACCATCTTGAGCCCGACCCAGAAGCGGCAGAGGTTGTGCGGCAGATTTTTACCCTCTGTGCTGCTGGGAAAGGTCCGAGCCAAATCGCGCGGATTCTGACGGAACGGAATATTCTGACGCCTGCAAATTACTACTTTCAGAAGGCCGGAAAAACGCACAAGGGGTGCGATGCGCTGCATCCGTGTACGTGGTCTGGTACGACGGTCAGTGATATTCTCAAAAACGTCATGTATCTGGGCCATACGGTTGGACTGCGGCGGACGACCATTTCCTACAAGAATAAAACACGGATCGACCGGCCGGAAAGCGAACAGTGTCTGGTAAAAAACACGCACCAGCCGCTCATCACGCAGGAGCAGTGGGAGATCGTGCAGGAGGTGCGGC